>WNFL01344293.1_pt1 | contig 153196 bp, 139 predicted proteins | sample 5400361 | NCBI WGS metagenome assembly WNFL01 (sample SAMN13153351, study PRJNA577476) | soil metagenome | isolation source: 40 cm soil on Douglas fir-dominated hillslope | place: USA:California | collected 2013-09-17
AAAAAGAACTACCGTACCATTCCTACTGCCAGACGTTATTTCAATGCTCGTCCCGCCGAAGCTTTAGATCTGATTCTGCGACTTTAAGATCACCGTGCTTCATTGCATATCACTTGTAAGGATGATCGGTTTTGTTGGTAAAATTTTGTATTGCAAATTCCCATGAAAGGATGGTCAGCATGTACATTGTCCACGTTTTTGCGCATGTGAAAGCAGACCAGGTCGAAGCCTTCAAAGCAGCTACACGCGAGAATGCGCGCAACTCTGTTCAAGAGCCGGGCATCGCGCGTTTCGACGTGATCCAGCAGAGCGACGACCCGACGCGTTTCGTTCTGGTGGAAGTCTACCGTACCCAGGCAGACACCAACGCCCACAAAGAGAGCGTGCATTACAACCGCTGGCGCGAGGCGGTCGAGCTGCTGCAGGCCGAGCCGCGCACGAAGATCGTCTATGAGAACGTCTTCCCGGGCGAAGACGGCTGGGACGCAACCCATGCGCTTTGAGTTTGCCACTGCCAACCGCATCGTCTTCGGCCCCGGGACGCTGAGTGAAGCGGCCCCGGCAGCGCAAACTTTTGGACAGCGCGCGCTGGTCGTGGTTGGCAAGTCCACCGTGCGTGCCGAAAAGCTGCTCGAGCAATTAAAAGCCGGAGGCCTGGAAGCCGGCATATTCCACATTCCCGGCGAACCGACCATCGAGATGGTCATCGCCGGGACGGAACAGGCGCGCGCTGAGGGCCGCGAACTGGTGATTGGGCTGGGCGGCGGCAGCGCGCTGGACGCCGGCAAAGCCATCGCCGCGCTGCTGACCAACCCAGGAGAACTCTACGATTACCTGGAAGTGGTCGGCAAGGGGCAGGCGCTGGTCAACGCGCCAGCAGCGTTCATCGCCATCCCGACGACATCCGGCACCGGGTCAGAAGTGACGCGCAATTCCGTTTTAACGGCCAGCGGCCAAAGGGCCAAGGTCAGCCTGCGCAGCGTACTGATGCTACCGCGCTTGGCCATCGTCGACCCGGAACTGACCTACGGCCTGCCGCCAGAGGTGACCGCCGCCAGCGGGATGGACGCGCTGACGCAGTTGGTCGAACCGTTCCTTTCGAACGCGGCCAACCCAATCTCGGATGCGTTCTGTCATGAAGGGTTGGCCCGCATTGCGCGTTCGCTGCGCCTGGCGTATGCGCAGGATGACCATCAGGCCCGCGAGGATATGGCGCTGGCCAGCCTGCTCGGCGGGCTGGCGCTGGCGAACGCCAGGTTGGGCGCCGTACACGCCTTTGCCGGTCCGCTCGGCGGGATGTTCCCCGCGCCGCACGGCGCATTGTGTGCATGCCTGCTGCCCGTGATTATGGAAATAAACTTGAAGGCGTTGAAGGAGCGTGAACCCGCATCGCCGCGGCTGGAGCGCTTCGCGGAAGTTGCCGCAATCCTGACGGGCAACCGCCGCGCCCGCGCTGAAGACGGCATCCACTGGGTGAAGGAATTGTGCCAGGATTTCAAGATTTCTCCGCTCGCAACTTATGGCGTAAAAGCATCCGATTTCCCGGCAATTACAGCCCAGGCGAAAAAGGCCAACAGCATGAAGGGCAACCCGGTCGAATTGACGGATGACGAACTGACGAATATTATAGAAGCGGCGCTATAAAAACCGGGCGGCCAACTGGCCGCCCGGTTTTTCTTCCTCATTCTTGCGGCTCAGGACGGCACTGCATATGATGGCGCAAAAAAGTCGATTACACCCGCCGCCCGGCGCGCACAAATACACCCGAAAGGATCAGGGCCGCGATCACAATCGCTCCCAGCACGATCAGACTTGAATTGGAAGATGCAGGAGCCGCCGGCACAGGCATTGTGGGCGTCAGCGTGGGCACGGGCAGCGACGTCCAGGTTGGGACGGGCGTGAATGTTGGTTCGGAAGTGATTGTCACAGTGGACTGGGGCGCAGCGGGCGTGGCCGCCTCCCGGATCAGCAACTTGTTGCCGGGGAAGATCGGCTGGGCGTCCGCCAGGTTGTTCAACCTGCGGATATCGACGATCTTGACACCATATGAAACCGCGATCAGCCAGAGCGTTTCGCCCGGCCCGACGACATGATAAAGCTGGCCGTCTTCGAGAGGCGTACTCGGAATAATCGTGCTGGCCAGCGGGGGCGCGAACACTGCTGTGCCGTCCAGAGGGATGTCCGTAGCCATGCCCAGCCCCGGAGTATACGCCTGCGGCTGCCCGTTGCCTGTCGGGCGCGCGCAGTCGATGACGTAATAGACGTAGTCTCCAACCAAGGCCACACCCGCGCCGATCTCCTGCAAACCCGGCGCCAGCATGGTGGTCAGGTGCGGCGTATCGCCCTTCCAGGCCTCCACCGCCGCTTGAACCGACAAATTGTTCCCCGCCATGATATTTTCGGAATAGAAACCGCCCAGCGTGAGATCGCCTGCCAGCGGATACCCTGCCGCCAGCCCGCGCTGATAGGGCCGCCGTCCGCTGGCGTCATAGTGCGTGACGGAACGGGTCGCGGCCATGTATTCCGCATGCGTCTGTGAAACAGACATCAGGATTGGGTTGACAGTATACGCCGCCAAGCCATTTGCGGCCCGCAGGGCATTGACTTCGGCAATCAGTGAATAGGCATCGGTGACCACCTGCTTTGGGCGCGCCGGCATGGAAGCAGGCCGCTGCGCCCTTGCGGGAGACAGGGGTACCGCAATCAGTATCAGCAACATCATCAAAAAAAATATTTTTCGCATAAAAGTTATTCCTGGGTTTCTTTCGCTACAGGACGATTATAACCCCCACTCAGCGCCTGAATTTTAAAAGACGGCATGCTGGGAGATTCTTCATGCCCTCTTTTTATTTAGAGATCGACCCGACGACCCCTCAGCTTTACTACCCCGCAATAAGTCGACCTCCGCCCTGGTCAACTCCCGCCAAACGCCGGCGGGCAGGTTTTCCAGTCCCAGCGGCCCGATCGCCGCGCGGACGAGTCTCAGCGTAAACAATCCTACTGCCGCAGTCATGAGCCGCACCTGGCGCTTCTTGCCTTCACGCAGACGGATTTCCAGCCACGAGGTCGGCCCATGCGGGGTCACGGGTTTGCTGCGGGGAGGCAGCTCGGGGTCAGGGATGGCGCGCACTTTGCAGGGCAGCGTCCGGTATCCGCTGCCAGCCAGAACCACACCCTTCGCAAGCGTATCCAGTTTCTCGGGTGTCGGCTCGCCCTCCACCATTACAAGGTAAGTCTTCTCGATGTGGTGCACCGGATCGGTCAGGCGCTTGATCAGTCCCCCATCATTCGTAAGCAGCAGGCCCTCCGAGTCGCGGTCCAGCCTCCCGGCTGCATAGACGTCCGGCACGTCGATATAATCTTTGAGCGTGGGATGGCCGGTGCTCTCGTCAGTGAACTGCGAGAGCACGCCATAGGGTTTATTGAACAGGATGTAGTACATAATCATTCAGGTATTGTCACCCTGAGCAGAGGCCCGCATGGTTTATGTGGGCCGCGGTCGAAGGGCAGTGCGGGCAACCATATTTCCTACAGTTTCTTGAGAATCGCCTTCCAGCCGGCCGTCTTATGCAGGCCGACCAGGTATTTCGAGGCCCGGATCTGCTCCGGGTCGTCATAGCCGTGCTCGATGGCTTCGGACAGGTATTTGAGGGCTTTCTCGTTCTCACCGATCATGGCCGCGTCGCAGGCCGCTCCCCAGTAGGCGCGATCGGGCACTTCGCCGAGCGTGAACGATTTTTCGTAGAATGCCAGCGCCTCGGCATACTCGCCGCGCCCGTGCGCAAAATAGCCATTCCCGGCAATATTGGTCGCATCATCGAACCAGCCAAAATAGCTGGGGTAATCGCTCAGTTTTTCAAAGCCGGCTTTGAGCGCCGTCTTCCCGGCAGCGATGTTGCTGGCATTGCAATGCCAGCCCACACGGGCGACGTCCTTCGAGCGGGCCAGCTCGATAAAAGCAACCGTCATGGCAGTCGCCAGCCCCTGGCGCTGATAGCCGTCATGCGTTGCGATGCCCACTTCGCAGCGATGGCCGGTATTATATTCGGACAGGCACCAGCCGATGATCTCGTCTCTCTGCACCGCACAAACGCCAAAGCTTTTGGACAGGAAATCCTCGAGCGATTCGCGGTCGGAAAGCATTGCTTCACTCAGGAACGCTGGGTTCTTCCAACGCCTTTCGGCCAGGAAAGCCGCATCCACATTCCGGACGCTGACACCCGCCGGAAGCAGCGCCTTCCAGTCCAGGCGGCTGGATTTGAAGGCATAATATTCGCGCTGTGCCTTGAGCGGGTATTTTCCGAGCAGCATGGCCGCAATGGTACTCTCCCAGCCGGCGGAAGGGAAAAACACCTGGTATGAATCGATGCCCGACTTTTGCGAACGCAGGGCGAACTTCTCGAGAAAGATCCGGCGTGCGGCGGCAATAAAATCGTTATTACCGGGCGCACCCGCCAGATAGAAATGATGTCCGATCCAGGTGATGGCGGACTGCGGATTCATGGCGCTATCCACAAAAATCGGCGCGTTGACGTTGCCCGCCAGGATGGCCTGCAGCGGCAGATGGATGTCCATCTTGCGGAACAGGGGCCGCACACGTTCGTATTCGTTGTACTTCAGTTCTTGCAAGGGGTTCTCCCGTCATCTTTCGAGACCCTTACCCGGACAAGCCGGAAAAAACAGGGTCTAGACACAAAGGGCATAAAGTAAAATGCCAAAGGTTTTTCTATTTGTGCTCTGATAAATTACCAAGGTCTTAAAAACCTTCAGGGCTTGGCGTTGTATGGTTTAATGGGATGCGTGCCCCCTTCATTCTACCAGATACGCCAGTGTGAAAACCCTGACTGTGGACTGCGCTACCCGCTGACTGAGGGCCACTCCTTCGGCGAGCGCTGCCCGCTGTGTCTTGGGCCCACACGCATGGAACTGCAAAGGCCGTTGGATCAGGAGCCTTTCCCAGCAGGCTCGCCCCCCTCTCCCTTTCAGGGAGAGGGGCCGGGGCGTCGTCCTGAGCCTGTCGAAGGGGTGAGGGTTGAAGCCCTGCTCGATAATGTGCGTTCGGCCTGGAACGTGGGTGCCATCTTCCGCACGGCGGACGCCTTCGGCGTGCGCTGCCTGCACCTGTGCGGCATCACGCCCACGCCGGAAAACACTGCGGTCGCGAAGACCGCTCTCGGCGCAGACAAGACCGTCACGTGGACGGCTTCCAAAAACGCGCTGACCACTGCCCGCGAACTGAAAGCCACCGGCGCAAGATTGTGGGCCCTGGAGCAGGATGAACGAGCGATTTCTGCAACGGACTTTTTCACGGATTCACAGATTAGAACGGATTTACGGCCGATCGTATTAATCGTAGGCAACGAAATCACAGGCGTGGACCCGGCCCTGCTCGACCTGTGCGACAAGATTTTCTACATCCCCATGCGCGGGCAGAAGCGCTCGCTGAACGTGGAGGTGGCGTTTGGGGTGGCATTGCAGACATTGACGCTTTTGGCCAACAAGTGATTGCTTCCTCACAAACAATTCCGTACAATCATTGTACAGGAATGAAAAACCATGGACAATATCGACCGAACGCAAAAAAACCTGATCATCATTTTGAGCTTTGTCGCTCTGCTGCTATTCGTTGGTCTGGCAGCTATGCTGGCAATACGATTTGAACGAAATCCGACATCCGGCGTTATTGAACTGGCTAAATTAAATAGTCCGGCGGGTGGCGCAGGTAGCCTAGCCTTCTCCCCAAATGGCAGGTGGCTCGCGAAAACAAGCGCCTCTTACGATACAGGAATAACTATGTGGGATGTAGCCCACAGGATCAAAATAGAAACTCCGAGCAAATGCTTATGTTCCAAAATAGCATTTTCTCCAGACGGTACGCTGATCGCTGTGGGCCAGAGCTATAACACAATCGCTCTGTTGAACCCAATCAGTATGCAGCAGGTCAGGACAATGGAGGCTTCCGGCCAATGGGTGAGCGACATTGCCTTTTCAACAGATGGGAAAATGTTAATGGCCTGGGGTTACCAGCAGGCAAGCGCGCATGATGCTACTGAAGGTTTTATTACAGTATGGAACGTCGCAAATGGCGAAAGAACCCATGTCGTGAATACCAGATATCAGTTCATCAAAGATGCAGTCTTTTCACCGGACGGCACACAAATTGCAATTGCGAGCCTTTATGAACAAGAGGTGGAGCTGTGGGACATAACGAGCGAAAAAACAGTACTCATATTAACTTTGAGTTTGGGTGCGTCTGGATCGGTCAATAGCGTTGCTTTTTCCCCAGATGGAAAACTACTGGCAACAGGCGATAGCATGGGCAACGTAATCTTATGGAACGTTGGTAACGGACAACAGGTCCGTGTATTGAATAGCGGCGCTGATTGGATCAACAATGTGGAATTCTCCCCCGATGGAGCTCTGCTGGCGTCGGGGAACGGTGAAAGCTCTTTCACATTGTGGTCAACGACAAACAGCGAAGAGATTGGTAAATTCCCTCTATTCAAAGATGATGAGGAGATCGGTGAATTCCCCGTATACGATAAGGTCGAAAATCTGGTAGCTTTCTCACCCGATGGAAGATTGCTTGCATCAGCCAGTTCCAACGGCACGGTAAGTATATGGAGTGTAGCCCAAACATGGTCTTTCCTGAAGCAGTTATTTCCTGTTGCTCCATATAACGGAGAAGTTTTGCAACTTCGATATAATGGATATGCGCAACTTTTAAGTTTTCAACGCCCGCGTCGCCAGCACCAACGGATGTTCCGCCACGACGCCCGTACCCTGTACGATCTGCATGCGGCAGGCTGCACCACTGGAAGCAATGAGCGCCTCCCCTGCCGCCCGCACCTGCGGGAAGACCTGCAGCGCGCCGACCTGCATCGAAAGCTCGTAATGTTCGGCGTCATAGCCGAACGTGCCGGCCATGCCGCAGCAGCCGGTTTCGAGCACATCCACACTATAGCCGCATGCTTGCAGCAGTGCGGTAGTGGCATTCACCCCGTTGGGCAGGCCGTCCGCCGCGGGGCCTTCGGCGCGCTGGTGGCAGTGCGGCTGGAATTTAACTTTCCCGCCAGTCAGCTTCAATGCCTGCCAGCGTTCGAGCGCACCCGAGCGCACCAGAAACTCCTCCACCAGCCAGGTATTGCCGGCACGCTGCCTGATTTCGTCTTCACGCGCTGGCAGCAGAGCGACGTAATCATGCTTGAGCGTATACAGTTCGGGCGGCTCGATGCCCAGCACCGGCAGGGAAGCATGCGGGTCGAGGTGCGCCAGCCCGTCCAGCACGCGCGCGGCGTGGCGCCGAGCGGGGCCGATCAAACCCTTTGAGAGCAGCGAGGCGCCCGCGCCAGTCACTGGCAGCAGGTGTACGTCGAACCCGGCCAAATCCAGCACGTCGAAGGCGGCCCGCTCCACATTGGGTTCGAGGTAACGCGAGAACACGTCCGTGAGCAGGATCACTGCCGGGCGCTGATTGTGGGGATACGCGCGCGCCCTGCGGCTGGTAAAACGCGGGAAGGGCCGCTGCGGGGTGATCGTAAATATCCGCGCCGCCAGGCTTTTAAGCAGCGGGTTTTGCATGGCAAAGTTGGCCAGCGGCGCAACCGGCGCGAGCACGGCAGCGACATTGTGAAAGTAACCAAAGAGATAATCACGCAGCGGGCGCGCATGCGTCTTATAGTACTCGTTCATGAACTCATACTTTAATTTCGGCATATCGACACCGCTCGGGCACTCCGCCGTACAGCCCTTGCAGGCCAGGCAGAGATCCAACGCCGAAAACACGGCGTTGACGGCGGACGGTGGACCGTGGACAGTGGACGATCTGCCAGCCTCGGTCCTCGGTCTACCCCAATACTCTTGGGGCAGGCGGTCTACGGTCGCCGCCTGCGGCAGCGAAATCAGCGCCCGCAACAGGTTCGCCCGCCCGCGCGTGGAGTTCTGCTCCTCGCGTGTGGCCTGGAACGACGGGCACATCACGCCGGTATCTTTCCGGCATAGTCCCTGCCCGTTGCATTGCTCTATCGCGCCAGCCAGCCCGCCTTGAGGCCTGAAATCCAGCGACGGGACCCAGGCTTGCGCCCGATAGTTTTCGCCGTAGCGCAGGTGGGTGTCCATGGGCGGCGCGTCGGTCAACTTTTTGGGGTTTAGAAGCAAATCGGGATCGGCGGCGCGCTTCAGGCTTTTGAAGGCTTCGACAAGCTGTTCGCCGTACGTCTGTTTCAGCCACTCGGAACGCGCCAACCCATCGCCGTGTTCCGACGACATGGCCCCGCCTACACTGAGAGTCAGCGCCAGCACTTCCTGGGCGATGGAACGCAATGCGCGCACCCCTTCGCCGGATTTAAGATCCAGCATCGGGCGGATGTGCAGCGTGCCGGCCGAAGCGTGCGCATAAAAAGCCGCCTGCACACCATGTGCCGCCAAAATGCGCTCCACTTCGCGGACGAATTCTCCCAGCCGCTCGACGGGGATGGCGCAGTCCTCGATGAAAGCCACCGGGCGTGCCGCCGCTGGACGCGAGTCGAGTAGCCCGAGCCCCACCTTACGCACGGCCCACACGCTGGCCTGCTCGGCTTTTGACTCGGCAACCAACACGTCGACCCCTCCTGCGAGGGCGCGGGCCTTTTCGCGCAAAACGGCCGGGTCGTCCCCCGAGAATTCGACCACCAGCAACGCTGAAGGGTCGCCGCGTACGAAGCCAAGCTGGGAGGCATAGGCCGGGACGGAGCGCGCCAGGCGGATGAGCATCTGCGGGATGAGTTCCACCGCCGAAGGGCTATGTTCCAACAGGCCCGGGACGGCGTCACAGGCGGCGGCAACGCTTCCGTAGCTGAGCACAGCCAGGACGGTGTTTTTTGGTTTCGGGACCAGGTTGACAGTCACAGCGCGGATAACTGCCAGCGTGCCTTCACTACCTGCCAGCAAGGTTGCCAGATTAAATGTATTTTCCCGGACCGGTGGATAAAGTTCCCCCGCCCACTGCGGCGGCCGGGTGGCAGACCAGGGCAGCAGGTAGTTCAGGCGGTAACCCGCCGAGTTGCGCCAGGTCGCCGGCCAGTTCTGCCTGATGGCGTCGGCATATTTTTCGCGGATATGGAGAGCAGCGGAAAGGAGTGATGCGTAGCGCGTAACAGGTTTTTCATTACCCTCTACGCTCGAATCTCCAATCTCTCCCAAAGTCGCCAACGACCCATCTGACAAGATCACATCTGCCGAAAGCAAATGGTCCGCAGTCATACCATACATGATCGAGTGCGCGCCCGTCGCGTTGTTGCCAATCACCCCGCCCAGCGTGGCGCGTTCAGCGGAAGCCGGGTCCGGGCCGAAGACCAGGCCATGCCTGGCGGCGGCGCGGTTGAGGCTGGAAAGAACGACGCCCGGCTCCACCTTGGCAGTATGCTGCTCAGGGTCGATCGCCACGATTTTATCCAGATAACGTGAACAGTCCAGGATCAGGGCCGGGCCGATGGCCTGCCCGGCCAGCGAGGTGCCCGAGCCGCGCGGCAGGATCGGAAGCCTGTATTTCGCCGCCAGCTCCACGGCGGCGATCAGGTCATCCTGCGTTTTCGGCAGCGCCGCGCCCAGCGGCTCGATCTGGTAAATCGACGCATCTGTGCTGTATAGCGCGCGCGTGGCAGGATCGCTGCGAATCTCGCCGGTGAAGTGCTTGCGCAGCTCGGCAATAAAATCGGGATCAAGGGACATGGGTTGATTGTATCGCAAAGATCAGCGCGGAAAAATGGCCACTACAATTGGCAGGTAGGACGGTGCCGGGACAAGTATATACGGGTCAGCCAGCACGATACCGCTGGATGGGCCGCCATCCAGGTTGAGCGCCACGTCCAGGTTAAGATCGGAATCCACCAGATAGAGGCTCAAGCGGTGCAACGAAAAGTAGGAAGAATCCGCCACCATGACAACAAATCGCCCTTCACGGTCCCGACCGATGACGGTGCGGCGGGCAAGCATGTTGTCTTCATACTGCGCGGGGAACCCGAGCAAGCCGCCGGGCTTGACCAACATGGGGAATGACTGCAGCGCGTACTGGAGCGGCTCGCCAGGCTGGTAAGGCTGCTGCACCAGCGAACGCAGTTCCGGCCCACGCGAGGTGATCGCGAACATGCCTCCGAAGCCGCTGTAGGATTCCCCAAAAGCCTGGCCATTCACAACCAGCAGCCCGACCGGCAGATAACGCTGCTTCTCCACCTTGAAAAACCCGCCGTTGAAGACAACCAGCGCGCCGGTTTGTTTCTGCCAATCGAGAATTTCTTTTGGGTGTTCGGCATTATACGCAATCTCGAAGCGGAAGTAAGCCGGGTCGATGCGCAGCAAAAAAAGGTGATCGAACTGCTGCTTATTTACAACCACATCTATCTCGCGTTTTTCCAAACCGGTACGCAGCGGATGCCAACCCGTGTCCGTGTCTGGCAAAACGGGTGTCGAGGTGGGCGTCAACGTAGTGGTAGGCGTAGGTGGTTGAGTGCAGGTGGCGGTTGGCGTATGTGTGAGTGGAGGAGCAGGCTTCAGCGCAGCACAGGCTGACAAAAAGCTGCACAGAAACACGGCCAATAGCATATTTTTCATTCGCGCCTCCAGAGATACATAAAGACCTGGCAGGTCTCGAGCATCTGCCAGGTCTTCAACGTCTTGAATTCACATACGACCGAAATTTATTTGGCTTTGCCCTGGTTGGCAACTGCCGCAGCAGCCTGCGCCACGGCCTCAGCATCGCCGAGATAATAGTGGTTGATCGGCTTCAAATCGACATCCAGTTCATAGACCAGCGGGATACCGGTCGGGATGTTAAGTTCGGTGATCTCGTTTTCGGGAACGCTATCGAGATACTTGACCAGCGCACGCAGGCTGTTCCCGTGCGCCGCAATCAAGACACGCTTCCCAGATTTGATCGTCGGGGCAACCGTGCCATGCCAGTATGGCAGCACGCGCTCGAGCGTGGTCTTGAGCGATTCGGTGGCGGGAAGTTCATCTGGCCGCAGGCCGGCGTAGCGACGGTCGAAGCGCGGATGGCGTTCATCCGTCAATTCCAGTGGGGGCGGCGGGACATCGTAACTGCGCCGCCAGATTTTCACCTGCTCGTCGCCAAATTTCTCTGCCATCTCGGCCTTGTTCAAGCCTTGCAGGGAACCATAGTGACGCTCATTCAGCTGCCAGGCCCGGACAACGGGGATCCACTCGATGCCCATTTCCTCCTGGATGATCCACAATGTTTTAATGGCGCGCTTGAGCACCGATGTGTAAGCAATATCGAATTCGTAGCCGCCCGCTTTGAGCAGGCCGCCGCCGTTCTTCGCCTCGGCCATGCCCTGCTCGGTCAGGTCGACGTCTGTCCAACCGGTAAAGCGGTTTTCCAGGTTCCAGGTACTCTGACCATGGCGGACCAAAACCAGTTTGTATTTTGCTTCCATAATCGTTGTAGTTCTCCTACAGACATGATAAACCGCCAGGCGCTTGCGCTCCTGGCGGTTTTGTTCTTTAGCTTTCTCTAGCGGACCGCCATCTCGGTTTCGGGATCGAAGATGTGGAAGTTGTCCATGTTCAAGGTAACCTGGACGTCCTCACCGACCTTGAAGTAAGTGCGCGGATCGACACGGGCAACAAAGTTGTTGCTCGTGCTGAGCATGTAGAGGAAGATTTCATTACCCATGAGCTCGATTACATCCACTTTGCAGTTGATCTTTTCCCCATGGATGTTCGGTGGCAGGAACTGCGGAGTGTGAATATCCTCGGGACGGATGCCAAAGACAACCGGTTTGCCGACGTAATCAAAATATGGCTTGGAGCGGTTATCGGGGATTGCAACGCTGAAACCTTCTGTTTCAACGAACAACTTGCCGCCATCCTTCTTGATTTTACCGGGGAAGAAGTTCATTGCCGGGGAGCCGATGAAACCGGCCACAAAAATATTGTTGGGGCGGTCGTACAGCGCCTGCGGGGTCTCCAACTGCTGAAGCTTGCCCTTATTGACAACCGCAATACGAGTGGCCATGGTCATGGCTTCCTGCTGGTCATGGGTCACGTAGATGAACGTGGTCTGCAGGCGCTGGTGCAGCTTGCTGATCTCTGTACGGGTTTGAACGCGCAGCTTGGCATCCAGGTTCGAGAGCGGCTCGTCCAGCAGGAAGACCTGCGGGTTGCGCACGATGGCGCGACCAAGGGCCACACGCTGGCGCTGACCACCGGAAAGCTGGCGCGGCTTGCGGTCCAGTAACTCACCGATGCCGAGAATATCGGCCGCTTCACCAACACGACGTTTGACTTCTTCGCGTGGCGTACCGCGCAACTTGAGGCTGAAGGCCATGTTATCGAAGACCGACAAGTGCGGATACAGAGCGTAAGACTGGAAAACCATAGCGATGTCGCGATCCTTGGGCGGAACATTGTTCACCACACGATCGCCGATCAGGATCTCGCCGCTGCTGATTTCTTCCAACCCAGCGAGCAGGCGCAGGGCTGTCGTCTTGCCACAGCCTGAGGGGCCGACAAAAACGAGGAATTCCTTGTCGGCAATTTCCATCGTCATGTCGTTTACTGCAAGTACATTTCCGAACTCTTTTGTTACATGGTCATACGTAACTTTCGCCATAAAACAACCTCTCCGTTTCTAAAAGTATAGTGCGCACATTATAGCGCATTTTTTGCAAGAATGAATGATTTTTGTCCTTCCAAAACGAGGTGAAATCTTACAAAAACGTGTAGAATCAAACCATGAGCGACGATGTCACCCCTGTACGCCAGCAATATCTTGAAATCAAGCGCCAGCATCCCGATGCCATCCTGTTCTTCCGCCTGGGAGACTTCTACGAAACCTTCGACGAGGACGCCGAAACCATCTCGCGGGAACTGGATATTGTGCTGACTTCGCGCCCCGTCGGGAAAGGATTGCGCGCGCCGCTGGCCGGCATCCCCTATCACGCCGCTGAGAACTATCTCGCGCGCCTGATCGAAAAAGGCTACCATGTTGCCATCTGTGAACAGGTTGGTGACCAGCCCGCCAAAGGCATTTTCCCGCGCAAGGTGGTACGCATCGTCACCCCCGGCACCATTGTCGAACCCGGCTTGTTGCCCGGCGACGCCAACAACTACCTGGCCGCCGTCGTGTTCGACAATCCCCCAACAAGGCCAGGGCAGGCAACCGTCGAACAAACTCAAAAAGCGGGCATTGCCTACGCCGATATCACCACCGGCGAGTTCGCTGTTACCGAGATCGACCTGGCCGATGGCTCTCCCCTGCGCGCCGAGCTCACCCGCTTGCGCCCGGCCGAGATCATCCATCCGGATAACATGCCGCTCGGCAACGGCATCCCCGGCCACACCACCCCCTGGGTCGCCTGGCGCTTCGAGCCTGGGCGCTGCAGCGAAGCTCTGCTCAAACACTTCGGCGCCTCCACGCTCGAGGGCTTCGGTCTCAAAACCATGCCCGTTGCCGTGCGCGCGGCCGGGGCCATCCTGCAATATCTGAAAGAGACCGAACCCAACTCGCTCAACCTGCTCACCAGCCTGCGCGCCTACAGCCTGAACGAATTCATGACTCTGGATGCCGCCACGCGCCGCAACCTGGAGTTAACCGAATCCCTGCGCGGCGAAGTCAAAGGCTCGCTGCTCGGCGCGCTCGACCACACGGTTACGCCGATGGGTAAGCGCCTGCTGCGCCAGTGGGTCAGCCAGCCGCTGCTCGACCTGCCCAAAATCCACGCTCGCCAGGAAGGTGTAGCATTCTTCTTCGCCGGCGGGATGACGCGCGCCGAACTGCGCGCCGCGCTCAAGCCCTTATCCGACCTGGAACGCCTGACAAACCGGATCTTATCGGGACATGCGCAGCCGCGCGACCTGGTGGCTTTGCGCGAAACCCTGCAGCACATTCCCGCCATCCGGCAGACTCTCCCTGCCGGGGCCGCGCCGATCCAGACCATCCTGCAGCTTTTGTCGCCGTGCATAGACGAGCTTTCCCTGCTGGAGGCCGCCATCGCTGACGACCCGCCGGCTACATTGCAGAACACCGGCATCATCCGCCCTGGATACTCCGCCGACCTGGACGGCATCATCCAGGCCTCGGCCCATGCCCGCGACTGGATCAACACCCTGGAAGCCATCGAGCGCGAGCGCACCGGGATCAAGACTCTCAAAGTGGGCTACAACAAGGTTTTCGGATACTACATCGAGATTTCACAGGGACAGGCTGCCAACGCGCCCGCTGAATACATCCGCAAACAAACGCTCGTCAACGCCGAGCGCTACATCACGCCCGAAATGAAAGAATACGAGACCCTGGTGCTCAACGCCGAGGAGCGCATTCGTGAAACTGAACTGCGCCTGTTCCGCGAAGTTTGCGCCACGCTGGCACGCTCCACCCCCAAACTGCTCAGTTCCGCCCGGGCCCTGGCGGAACTGGATTGTCTCTCCGCGCTGGCGGAGGCTGCCGCCTTGGGAGGCTACGTCCGCCCGGAAGTTGTAGATGCCGACGTACTGGAAGTCCGCGATGGGCGGCACGCCGTCGTTGAGAACAGTTTGAAAAGCGAGCGCTACGTTCCGAATGATATTATTTTCGAACCGGGCGAGCGCGTGCGCATCATCACCGGGCCGAATATGGCCGGTAAATCCACTTATTTGCGCCAGGTGGCGCTGATCACCTTGATGGCGCAGATGGGCAGTTTCGTCCCGGCGGCTTCGGCAAAGATCGGGCTGGTCGACCGCATCTTCACCCGCATCGGCGCACAGGATGAGATCCATGCTGGCCAGTCCACCTTCATGGTGGAAATGATCGAGACGGCCAACATCCTGCATCACGCCACGCCGCGCTCCCTGCTGATCCTGGACGAGATCGGGCGCGGCACCAGCACCTATGACGGCGTCTCGATTGCCTGGGCAGTCGTGGAATACATCCACAACGATCCGCGCTTGCGCGCAAAAACGCTCTTCGCCACGCATTACCACGAGCTGACGCAGTTGGCGGACCTGCTCCCGGGTGTGAGAAACTACAACGTAGCGGTCACAGAGGCGGAGGGTCGCGTGGTTTTCCTGCACAAGATCATCCCGGGTGGCGCGGACCGTTCTTATGGCATCCACGTAGCCCAACTGGCCGGGCTGCCCCGCCCCGTCGTCCAGCGCGCAGACGAGATCATGGCCGAGTTGGAAAAAACGTCCGGGCGGGCCGTCAAAATCAATCCCGTCGCGGCACAGCAAGCGGCGCTGTTTCCCGAAACCAACCCCCTGCTCGATGAGCTCAAGAGTGTAGACGTAAACGCGCTTTCACCGATCGAAGCGTTGAACAAATTATTTGAGTGGCAGAAAAAATTTGTGAAGTAGAGGAATTTATGAAGGTAGCCATCCTGGCAGGTGGACTGGGCACGCGTTTATCGGAAGAGACGGTCATTAAACCCAAACCGATGGTCGAAGTCGGCGGGAAACCCATGCTGTGGCATATCATGAATATTTACGCGGCCTACGGTTTCAAAGAGTTTGTGGTGGCGTTGGGTTACAAAGGGGAAATTATCAAGGATTATTTTCTGAATTATCATTATCACGCGCACAGCCTGAGCGTAAAACTGGATTCAGGAAACGCGAGCATTCACGAGGGCGCCGGCGAAGACTGGACCGTCCATTTGCTCGACACGGGTGCCGAGACGCAAACCGGTGGGCGGATTAAGCAGGTCGCCAAGTTCATTGGGGAAGAAGCCTTCATGCTGACCTATGGTGACGGGGTCAGCAACGTCAATATTCACGGGCTGATCGAATTTCACAATGCGCAGAAAAAACTTGCCACAATGACGGCCGTCCGCCCGCCGGCCCGCTTCGGGCAAATGCTCATTGACGACAGCCGCGTAGTGCAGTTCCAGGAAAAACCGCAGATCGGTGAAGGCTGGATTAATGGCGGATTTTTCGTCCTTGAGCCGGGAATCGTCGATTACATCCAGGGGAATCAGACGCTATGGGAACGTGAACCGCTCGAAAATCTTGCCTCCGAAGGACAACTGGCAGCCTATCAGCATGAAGATTTCTGGCAGTGCATGGACACGTTGCGCGATGTAAATCTGCTCGACAGGTTGTGGCAGGAAGGAAAAGCCCCTTGGAAAATATGGGGTTGAAACCCTCATTCTGGTTGGACCGTCCGACCTTTGTCACCGGCGGAACGGGGTTGGTAGGCAACTGGCTGGTGCGGCGGCTGCTGGAGGCCGGTGCCGATGTCGTTTGCCTGGTGCGTGATTGGGTGCCACAAAGTGAACTGGTTCGCAGCGGATTGATCGAACGCGTCAAAGTAGTGCGTGGCAACGTACGCGACCGTGAGGTATTGGAACGCGTACTGGGCGAATTCGAGATCGATACTGTGCTCCATCTAGCCGCACAAACAATCGTGACCATCGCCAACCGCAATCCGCTCTCGACATTTGAGACCAACATTGCCGGGACCTGGAACCTGCTGGAAGCCTGCCGCCGCAGCCCAAGGGTCAAGCAGATCGTCCTGGCATCCTCGGATAAAGCCTATGGCGACCAGGATATTCTGCCTTACGACGAGAAAATGCCGCTGCAAGGAAAACATCCCTATGACGTGAGCAAGTCGGCAGCGGATCTGATTGCCACGACCTATGCGGTCAGCTACGACCTGCCGGTTGCCATCACGCGCTGTGGGAACTTCTACGGCGGCGGCGACCTGAACTGGAACCGCATCATCCCGGGCACGATCCGTTCGGTCGTACGCGGGCAGCGCCCGGTCATTCGCTCGGATGGCCAGTACGTCCGCGATTATTTCTACGTGGAAGACGGGGCAGCGGCTTACATGCTCCTGGCAGAACAACTGGCAGCGCGGCCGGAGCTCAAAGGGCAGGCCTTTAATTTCTCGAACGAGATCCAGGTCACGGTGAGTCAGATCGTGGAGCGCATCCTGACGTTAATGGATTCCGAGCTCGAACCGGACGTCCGCAACGAGGTCAGCAACGAAATCCGTCATCAATATTTGAGCGCTGAGAAAGCGCGCACAATCCTGAACTGGCAAGCGCTGTTCACGCTGGATGAAAGCCTGGCGAAAACAATTGAATGGTACCGGGAGTTTTTTGAAAATGAGCACCAAAGCTGAGCGCCTGCGCGCCAAAATATTGAGACTCACGGCCGAGTATTATACCGAGGCCTTCCCGCCACGCGACTTTATCCCGGTGAAAATCCGTACCAATTTCCGGCAAAGTCTTCGATGCCAGCGAGATCCAATCCCTGGTGGATTTGTCGCTCGATTTCTGGTTGACTACGGGACGCTTCTCGGCGCAGTTTGAAAAAGAGTTCGCGCGTCTCTTCAATGGAAAATGCGGATTCGTGATGAACCAGGTGTTGTGGCTGGGTGTCTATCCTGGCCTGAGCAAGCCAATGCTCGACTATATCATCGAATCTCTGCATGACCTGGTCAAAACATGAAAAAAATCATTGATCGTAATGCCTTCGTATTCCTTCTGGTCTCATCTGCCTTGTTGATTGGGTTCGCTATTCGCATCATACCAGCCATCTTGATAGGTTCACCCATCAACGATGGCGGTTTGTTTTTTCAAATGACACGTGAATTGCAGCAAAATCACTATCAATTACCGCTCTTTACTTCATACAATGATAATCAGGCCATTATCCCGTATGTATATCCACCCTTTGGGTTTTATCTGACAGCTTTCATCCAATCAGTTACTGGTATAGATTTATATCAGCTTTTTCGATTCCTGCCTGGGATATTGGCTGGGTTAACTATTCCAAGCATGTATTTTTTGGCAAGCGCTATTCTTGGAGATCGACTACGAGCCGCACTGGCTACTTTATTTTATGCCACAATACCTGTAAGTTTTATATCCCTTATCATGGGAGGAGGTATTACCAGATCGCCCGGCATAATATTTTCGCTTCTCACACTTGGTTTTCTGCAGCGTTTTTTTATAAAGCGCAACTTGAAATTCTTAATATTAACATCTCTTTTCGCAAGCTTGGTTATCCTGACCCATCCCGAATCAGCTTTCCATACCTTAATCAGTGCAGTATTGTTATGGGCATTCTTCGGGCGTGACAAGGAAAGTTTCTTTTTAACCTTTATCAGTGCCGGGGTGGCATTTTTGCTTACATCCCCCTGGTGGATATATATACTTCAGCAACACGGGCTGACACCGTTCCTTACAGCGATTCAAGATCGGCTACATGATGGCAACGCATTATTTTATATGCTCCAATTCAATTTGACTGGTGAGCCACTGCTTACCATTACAGGTGTATTCGCAGCAATTGGCCTAACGGTATCACTTGTTCGACGAAACTTCTTTCTCCCGGCGTGGATCCTGGTAGGTTTTCTAACAAGCCAGCGAGCCGGGCCTTTCATCTCTGTTTTTCCTATTGTATTCCTGGCTGTAACCGGCTTGGAATATATTATAGGAGAAACAAATCCGCCCTTCGCACGTCTCTATAACTCACGCTTACGAGTGTATATACTTTTTTTGTTAATCGGTTACAACATGATGTCTGCGCTAATAGTAGGGATGTGGTTTGGAAATGAACAACGTTTACTTCCTGACGAACGAACAGCACTGGCATGGATTTCCAGAGAAGTACCAAAAGACAGTCGATTTGTCGTAATGACGGGCGATTCGGCCCCTAATGACCCTTTATCAGAATGGTTTCCCGCATTGACCGGGGAAACCAGTCTGGCAACCATTCAAGGTCACGAATGGACAAAGGAGAAATCAATTACTCCGGCCTTTACAGATTATCAGTTATTACAAACATGTATGAATACAGGGCCAGATTGCATTGAAAATTGGGCGAAAGAACGAAGTTTATCATTTACCTATATATATATCCGCAAGGTACACCTGGAGCAAATCGGGATTATTTCTTCTAACGGTAGTATTCTACAAACATTGTTGAGACTCTCTCAAGACTATAAGATTGTTTACGAATCCCCAACAGCCGTTATTTTTGCCCCGATTCAATAAGGCTATGTACTTATTTCTGATTTCTCACTGTGAAGCGAATAACGCATATGTCCGTTAATCCTCTGCTATCTGATTTGAGCGCCGAGAAGGCACGTAAACTGCTGAACTGGGATCCGTCCTTCGCACTGGATCAAGGCCTAACAAAAACGATTGCCTGGTATCGAGAATTTTTCACGGCTGGCAATGTATAATCATCCTATATTTAGCGAATGGATTTGCATCCCATGACACTTATCCAACACTGCCGGGCATGTGGCGGGGCCACCTTGGAACCGGTTCTTTCTCTTGGATTCACTCCCCTGGCTAATTCACTCCTCAATGATGAACAGCTGTTAAAGCCAGAAAAAAAATACCCTTTGGAACTGGTATTTTGTCCGGAATGTACTTTGGTTCAGATTACAGAAACAGTCGACCCTGTAGAGTTATTCAGCCATTATCTTTATTTTTCTTCTTTCTCCGACACGATGGTTGCGCATGTGACTGCATTGACTCAGCGCCTGGTCACCGAGAGGGCGCTTACGCAAAAAAGTTTGGTGGTTGAAATTGCCAGTAATGATGGTTACCTGCTGAAAAACTATGCAAATCAGGGGATTCCAGTTTTAGGGATTGAACCCGCTCAAAATATTGCGGCGGTGGCGAATGAGCAAGGGATTAACACAATCTCAGATTTTTTTGGCATCAAACTCGCCGAACAATTGGCAGCCGATGGCAAAAGGGCAGATATTATCCATGGACACAACGTCCTGGCGCATATCGCTGATATAAATGGATTTGTTGATGGTATTGCCACCCTGCTTAAACCTGAAGGTCTCGCAGTGATCGAGGCACCTTACGTCAAGGACCTTATCGACAACAGCGAATTTGATACGATCTATCATGAACATCTTTGTTATTTCTCATTAACAGCACTCGATCATCTTTTTCGCAGCCACCGGCTGTATATTATCAATGTCGAGCGCACGCCCATTCACGGAGGCTCGCTACGCATTTTTATCCATCACCGCGATGAGCCTGCACAATCCGTAAAAGAATTGCTGGAAGAAGAAAAGTCCTGGGGTGTAAATCAATCAGGTTTTTACACTCACTTCGGCGACAAGGTATCAAAGCTTCGTTTGGATCTGTGCAACCTAATTTCAAATTTAAGGTCGCAGGGAGCTACCATCGCTGTTTATGGCGCTTCCGCAAAGGGAAGTACGTTGCTGAATTATTTTGGTCTTGACAAGAACAGTCTTGACTACGTTGTCGATCGCAGTTCAGTAAAACAAGGATATTACACACCTGGAACCCATCTGCGAATCTACCCGCCCGAAAAATTGATGGAAACAAAGCCGGATTATGTCTTACTCCTGACCTGGAACTTTAAAGACGAGATACTTCAGCAACAAAGCGCTTATCGTCGCCAGGGCGGGAAATTTATCGTCCCCATCCCGGAGGTGGAAATTATATGATTGACGGTGTCCAGGTAATCCCATTGAAAAGAATTCCGGATGAACGTGGGACCGTGATGCATATGATGCGTGTTACAGATTCTCATTTTAAGCAATTTGGAGAGATCTATTTTTCCACGGTGTATAAGGGGGCAATCAAAGGCTGGCACTGGCATCGAGAAATGACGCTTAATTATGCTTGTGTCTTTGGCCATATTAAACTGGTCATTTATGACGAACGCCCAACTTCAGCAACAAAAGGGGAACTCATGGAAATTTTCCTGGGCCCTGACAATTACTCATTGGTAATCATCCCGCCTGAAATCTGGAATGGGTTTAAAGGAATGAGCGATCCGTATGCAATCATGGCAAACTGCTGTACACACTCCCATGATCCCTCGCGCAGCACAAGGGTTGATCCTTTCAACAATCACATTCCTTATGATTGGTCTATAAAAAATCAATAATCATGCGTGTTTTTGTCACAGGCGCCCTCGGCTTTATCGGAGCACACTTGGTTCCCATTTTGCTTCAATCTGGTTGTGATGTTGCCATCCTGGCCAGGCCGGAAAGTCCGATGTGGCGCTTGCAAAAATACAGCACGAAGTTGAGGATAATAAAAGGCGACCTCTTTGATTTAGGCAATTTATCTGTGCAACTGGCCCATTTTCGGCCGGAGGCTTGTGTTCATTTGGCATGGTGCGCCGAGCCAGGCACTTATCTACACTCCAACCAAAACATTCAATACCTTATAAGCAGCATCGGATTACTAAAATTATTAATTGAAATTGGCTGCAAGCAGGTTGTGATGACCGGAACATGCGCAGAATACGATACAGATATTGGATACCTTAATGAAACAAGCCCAACGAAGCCTTCCACAATTTATGCTGCTTCCAAGCTTTGCTTGAGTATCCTGGGACAACAAATAGCCCTAGACGCAAATATCCGCTTTGCCTGGGCACGTTTATTTTATTTGTATGGAAAAACTGAGGATGAGAGAAGAATTGTTCCTGCGGTAATCAATGGGCTTCTGAGAGACGAAGTCTTTTTGGCAACACCTGGTGAGCAAGTGAGGGATTACCTCCACGTGGAGGATGTGGCTTCAGCGCTGTGGTTTATTGCCCAAAATCAATTAAGTGGAATATTTAATGTGTCGTCCGGAAACCCAATAACCATCCATGATTTGATGGAATTAATAGGAGATATCCTAAGCAAAAGTGAACTCATTCAGTTTGGAGCGATCCCTTATCGAGATTGGGAACCAATGTATATATGTGGTGATAATAATAAATTACGGAATTTAGGCTGGCAACCACATATCCAGCTACAAGAAGGATTAAGGGAGACAATTACATGGTGGCAAAACAAGTAAACCAAATCTTTACCAAGTACTCCGATGGAATTATTATTTTTGTATTCCCTATACTCCTGGCTTCTCTAAACAGCAACTGGATATTTACTCCCGCTACCGATTTTCTACCTGACCCATGGTTTTACTTGGGCTATTTCCGCTATTTCTATGCATATGCGCCTGCATTTCCGTCAAATATTTATTATTTTGTTGAACGCCTGACCTGGAATGTGCCTGGTTATTATATTTACCAGATATTTCCCCCTTTGCAAGCCAATTATGTTCTCCACCTTGGTGTTTGCTACATTGCTTTATTTTCTCTTTATGGTACCTTGCACACGCTGTTTAACAGCCGCACTGCTCTTCTGACCACGTTGCTTCTGGGAAGCTATCCCTGGTTCCTGCGCGCCGTCGGCTGGGATTATGTGGATGGCATCGGCATCGCTCAAATGCTCCTGCTGATATACATCCTTACGGTAGCCAGCCGCTCACATCGATTGAGGCTGTACGCTTTTTTTGCCGGAATAGTTCACGCCTCCCTGCTCACAACAAATCTGTTCTGGGTTGGTTTTGCCCCTAGCTGGGCTGCTTACTTTTTGTTAATCAACCAGCCCATATTTAAGGCCAAGGCATTGCAGTTATTCGGAAAAGCAACTTATTTCATACTTGGCAATGTGGCTCTACTTGTAATCGTTGGGATTTTTTATCACTCTGTGACCGGAAACTACAATTTTTTCAGAAATGGCCTGGCGTTCTCCACCCATTTATCACATAACACAGAGAGTATAAAATTTGCAGGAAATCTTTACAAACATATGCCTCCTTTTTGGCACTTAATACCAATAATGGTTGGCATTGGAACAATATGGAAACTAAGCAGAGCAGCAGATGATAATTATCGTCATTCTTTCATTGCAGTCACTTGTCTCTTCGCGCTTGCTTATAGCTGGTTGGTTTTTTGGCATTATTACGGTATCCCTTATCTAATCATTTTTTTGTATTCATCCTTTATCATACCTGCCACTTTCTTACTCCTTGGAGCATTACTCGCACCTATTGTCGATCATCTCTCAGACAGGGATTTCAGTATCATTATCATGATAGCGATCTTGGTATTGGCTACCCCTTATCTCCTGGTCGTAATCTTTCCCTTTTTAGAGAGCTGGCAGGGAAACATATTACTTATTTTTTTCTTCAGTTTGATATTTGTGGTAAGCATATCCTTACCTAAGAAGAAAGCTATTCTTCTATCGATTTTAATAGCTTTCAGCACATTATCCTTTCTGGGAGGATTAAATGCATATGTATTTCTACCAGACCCTTTGAAAGAACAGAACAATTTTCTGGCAATAATAGATGCGAGTCAGACAATTGACTCATATTACCCTGACCATGGGTATACTTATTTCCGCCTGTGGTTCCGTGAAGATAAAAACTACGACACATTCTTTGATTTGGCTTCGCTTTACCTTTACCCTTGGGGAAGTGCAATTAATGACCTTGAATCAGGCAAAAAGCATCCTGCAGTTTTGTCTTTTTCGGAAATAGATCGATTACAAGATGGAGACCATATTGTAATAGTAACCAGTTATCCCGATACTAATCAGATTATAGCCGAAGCCAACCATACGCTTGCTAATAAGAATGCAGCTCTCGCATTGGAAGCAATAAAGGAAATCCGGGAAGGTTCCTTGCAATTTACGCTATACTTTACAAAGGTAAAAGTGATCTCCAATAAATAAAAATATGTCCAAAAAACTGATTTCGATAATTTGTCCGGTTTACAACGAACAAAACAATATCACGATATTCTATGAGCGGATTCAGAAAGCTTTGTTTCCGCTTTTTGATCGGTATGAATTCGAGTTTATTTTCACCAACAACAGATCGACTGACGGTACATTTGATTTAATCCGTGAGCTTCATGACAAGGACAAACGGGTACAAATTATCACATTTTCGAGGAATTTTGGCTATCAGGCATCTGTATCAGCGGGGCTATCATATGCCCGCGGAGATGCCAGCGTTGTGATTGACGTCGACTGTGAAGATCCGCCCGAACTAATACCGCGCTTTATTGATCGCTGGGAGGAAGGCTACGATGTTGTTTATGGAATCCGGAGAAAACGTCAAGAAAGTATTATCGTTCAGCAAGCTCGCAATCTATTTTATTGGTTGCTGAACAAAATGGGTGATCATGAAATAATCATGAATATGGCAGAATTTTCATTAATAAACAGAAAAGTTCGGCAAGAAATTCTCGGTAACAAATCCACCTTCCCGTTTTTGCGCACTGAAATCAGTTATGCAGGCTTCAACCGGGTAGGGATTGATTATGTTCGTCAAGCACGCCAATATGGAAAAAGTCACTATAACTTCTGGGGAATGGCACAATTTGCCGTAGGAGGAATACTTAGTTCATCCACTTTCCTGTTACGCTTATCTGCGTTTCTAGGGATCGCATTGATGCCGTTAAACCTGCTCTTCTTGATACTTGATATCACCAATACGATTAGCAAAGGTTTTGAGATATTGATTACGGTCGATCTCATGTACCTCATTTTCTTTATATCGGTCTTGAGCATATATAATGCCCGCATCTACAAGAATGGGGTCCAACGGCCAATTTTTATTGTCGACTGGAAATACTCTATTTTTGACAAGCTTCCAAAAAAGGAGAGTTGATTTTGACAATTATCCAGATCTGCCGATTGTGCGGTTCCAGTTCGATGGAATTGATTTATGACACTGCACAAGATTATATTACTGGAGAAAAATTTGAGGTGTGGCAGTGTAAGAATTGTGGGATCGCATTTACATTACCGGCACCCAGAGATTTGTCGGCTTATTATCCAGAAAAATATAGGCGCTATAATCCATTTATTCTAAACATTCTAAAGTTTCTATACCGCCAACGCGTAAAAAAGTGGGCTAGTAGATTCAAAAACCCCGGCATTGCCTTTGAGTTGGGATGTGGGGATGGCCTGATGCTGGATACACTTCGAAGCCTGGGGTGGACAGTTATAGGGAATGAACGGACCACTCAGTCCGCCTATTTTGCTCGCCATAAACTTGGACTACCAGTTTTTGTTGGCAGCCTTGATGCTCTGAAACCAGCCCCCTTATTTGATCTCGTTTTCCTTTTCCAGGTACTGGAACATTTGGACGACCCCGCCGGTACGCTAAAACAATTGGGCCAGTTCATTAAACCGAATGGCAAACTCATTATTAGTGTACCCAATTTTAGCGGATGGCAGTCTCGATTTAGCCAAGAGAGCTGGTTCCACCTGGACATACCTCGTCATCTATTTCATTTCTCTCTAGCATCGCTTCAATTTCAACTGAGAGAATCTGGGCTGGAAATCGAGAAAACCAATTATGTTTCGCTAGAACATGATCCATTTGGTTGGACACAAAGTTTATTGAATCGTATCGATCACAAACGTAATCGCCTGACACGTTTATTGATGCAAATTGATCCGCCTGATCCCGCAAACATTTCACAGCTTGCATTGACTCTGGTACTGAGCATATTCAGCGTACCTCTGGCAGCCTTAAGCTGGCTTTTTAGAAGTGGGGCGATACTTGAGATCACCGTTCGAAAGTCAGTTAGCGCGAAATAAGGCGTCATCGTCTCAGTGTTTAACTTGTGAAATTTGAGTTGTGATTGATGGTCTCAAAAATGGCACGTTTACGCGGCAATACTTTGAATGGTCTGCAATAAAGAAGCTTGACCGCATCAGCCATCGGACAGCGTTAGATGCAATCAGAACGAATAAGTTCTTCGTACTGGTCAAGCCTTACCTAAAACATTCATGAATCTGGACCGGATATGAAACTTACACGATTAATAAAACGATCCCTGTATTATGCGTTTTTTATTTCCGCCATCCTGCTGGGTCTGAGATTCCTTGCCTATGGAATGTTCGAAACCGACTGGCATGATTTTGACGTATTCTACAATTCTGCAAAAGCAGCCCTGGACGGAAAATCAATTTATATTGTCACCGGGGCACTTCACCTGCCCTTCTGGTATTTGCCCTGGACTGCATGGTTCTATATTCCTTTTGCTGTCTGGCCGATAGAGGTTGCACGGAGCTTATACAAAGGCCTATCCGTCCTTGCCGCAATTCTCATTGTGAACAGTTTGACGCATTATTACAATCCCGGATTCAAATTCCGGGACAAGATATTAATCTTCGCATTGATTATTCCGATGACCTTACAATTGATGATCGTAGGCCAGATGGATTACATTCTGCTTGGCTTGATCGTGATCATCATGTACGCAATCGACAAAGAGAAAGATATCCTGGCCGGGGCACTGTTCCCTTTGCTCTGGATAAAGCCTCATTTGTTTATTGTCTTTACATTATTTGCTTTCTGGCGCGCAGGCAGACGTACCATGTGGGTCAGCCTGATCCTGTCTGTAGCCATGCTGCTCTTCGAAACCATCATCAGCCCCGGTTGGCAGTTTGAAATGCTCAACCTGCTCCAGGGTGGAACGCAAAGGACAGCGAGTGTGGGCTTTACAACGTTTCCCAATCTGCTGGGTTCGCAGGAAAACTGGGTCGGAACAGCCAACCTGCCTTTCACCATCTTCCTGATTATTCTGGCAATCCTGGTTGTATGGAAATTCCGTTCCCTGCCCACCCTGCCGCTATTATCCCTGGCTCTGACGGCCTCGCTATTTTGTGCGCCCAGGGCACATGCTTACGATCTGACTTTCCTTATCCCTTCCATGATCTGGCTTACGGCAAAAGATTTCAAGTCAAACACCTGGATATGGATAGCTGGGGCAGTTCTGCCAATGCTGACATCATTCGGACCAAATGCATATTTGCTGACCTTGTTGATTTTCACTTTGAGCATTGAGAGGGCATATAATATCTTGCATCAGCCTGAGATCGGATCTCAGCCAATAAGCATGGAATGAAAGCCAAGGGATAAAACCCGGCCAGGTAACTGCTTCATCGCTTCCAAGCCGGAAAGCAATACTTCACAAACAAAAAAAATCCCCCACCTTTATTTAACAGTGGGGGATTTTTTGTAGTATTACTTCATCTCAGGTGCCGGGGCTTTCGAGCGTATGATTGCCCAAGCCAGTACGGCAGCGAGGAGCAAGGCCACAACCCAAACCGCAACCAGTGTGCCGCCTTGGGCGCCTTCATATTGCACAACGATCGGGGCGATGATTACCGAGACCAGGTTTACAACCTTGATCATCGGGTTCAAAGCCGGGCCGGCTGTATCCTTGAAGGGATCGCCAACGGTATCGCCGACAACAGACGCTTTATGACGTTCGGAACCCTTGCCGGAATTCTCAGCCAGCTTCTTGGGCTCGTCTTCGATCAGTTTCTTGGCATTATCCCAGGCGCCGCCGGAATTGTTCAGGAACACTGCCAGCAGTTGCCCGGAGACGATGATGCCTGCCAGGAAACCGCCCAGGGCTTCAACCTGCAGGGTCAGGCCAACCAGGATTGGCGTGACGATGCCCAGTAATGCCAGGCCGATCAATTCCTTCTGCGCCGCGGTTGTGGAAATGGATACAGCCTTGGCGTAATCGGGTTTGACCTTCCCTTCGAGCACGCCCAGCCGGAACTGGCGGCGGCATTCCTGCACGATCAAAGCCGCCGCGCGGCTGACCGCCTGGATGGCAAACGATGAAAACAGCCAGGGCAACGCCCCGCCGACTAGCATACCGACGAACACTTGCGGGATGTCCACGCGGATCCCGATAGCCTGGATTTGCTGGCCTACCGGGATGCCAAGCGACGTCTGAGCCCGGCTCACGTCGACCAGGAACGAGCCGAACAAGGAAACCGCAGCAATGACCGCCGAACCAATCGCAACGCCCTTGGTGATGGCCTTGGTCGTATTCCCGACCCCATCCAGGTCAGCCATGATCTGCTGGGCTTCTCTGGTTTCTTTATCTTCCATACCGGACCACGACATCTCGCCGATACCGTTGGCGTTATCTGCAATCGGGCCAAAGGAGTCCATCGCCACGTTGTTGCCGGTCAAGGTTAGCATGCCGATACCGGTCATGGCCACGCCATAAAGGATGAAAGAAACGCGCTGGCCTGCATCAAGGCCCGGAATAGTACCCATGATGAAGATGGATGCAATAATGGTCACAGCAATCACAAGCACCGACCAGACAGACGATTCAAAGCCAACAGCAACACCCTGCAGGATCAGGGTCGCCGGGCCAGTATCCGCCGCCTTCTTGATATCCAGAACGGGAGCTTTGTCCGTACCGGTGAAATATTCCGTCAGGCGGTCGATCAGGATTGCCAGCAAAACGCCGACAGCCACCGCCATCGGTGTGCGCCACCAGCCGCCCCAGGCGTCCATCTCTGGCTTGTTCAAGTAAATGAAACCGGCGATAAAGAACAAAACCGCCGAAATAACAGCCGATGACAGGAAGCCGCGAAAAATTGCGGCCATTGCGTCGCCGCCCTTGCCCGGGCCGCCGCGCACCAGGTAGGTGCCGATGATCGAGGAAACCACGCCGATGCCGCGCACCATCAGCGGGAAGATGATCCACTCCAGGCGGTTGGTGAAGTGATACAACGCCAAGCCAAGAATCAATCCGGAGACAATCGTCACTTCATAGGATTCGAAAATATCTGCGGCCATACCGGCGCAATCACCAACGTTGTCACCCACCAGGTCGGCGATGACCGCCGGGTTGCGAGGGTCATCCTCGGGGATGCCGGCTTCGACCTTACCCACCAAGTCCGCGCCCACGTCGGCAGCTTTGGTGAAGATACCACCGCCCACGCGCATAAACAGCGCCAGCAGCGTCCCACCGAAGCCGAAGCCCAGGAGTGCGTCTGGCGCCGCGATACCAAGAATAATAAAGATGATCGTGCCGCCGAACAGGCCAAGGCCGTCCGTCAGCATGCCGGTGATGGTGCCGGTGCGATAAGCAATGCGCAACGCATCCGCGAAGGAGCGCCGGGAGGCCGAGGCCACACGCACGTTGCCCTGCACGGCCATGCGCATCCCAATCTGGCCGACGGTAAGCGAAAAACCGGCGCCCATCACAAATGCAACCGCGCGCGCCAAACCAATCCACAGGCGCAACTGGTCATCGCCCATCCCAGGGAAGCGCTGTTGCGCCTCCGGGCTGGGTGGAACAATATAAACAGAAAAAAACAGTGCGATGGTCAGGATACCGATCAGAGGCAGAATCGACTTCAACTGCTGCCCTAGATAAGCATCCGCCCCGTCGCGGATCGCCCCCCAGACTTCCTGCATTTTTTCCGTACCCTTGTCCTCGCGCATAATCTGTGAGCGCAGGAACCAAGCGTAGGCCAAACCAAGGATTGCGACCCCCAGGACACTCCAGATAGCAATTTGCTCAAATGGTGTCAAACCTTGCATCATAGAATATATTTCCTCTCGCAGGAACAAAATTTTTAGATGTAGACACAAGGTCATACATCTAAAGTCCACAAAAATTGTACAATGGATAAAGGATGCGGTCAAGAAAAAACCAGTCAGATTTTTATCACATAGGAAGCGTAAGGTTTGTTAACAGTTTGCTTCACTTCGGATCAGGTCTATTTGGGGGCTTTTTCGAATTAAACCGCTCTTTTTCTTTACGCAGATGGATCATTCAAGTTCAAAAAAATTGAAGATTAGGGTTTGATTAGAATTTCACAAAGTGCTTGACTTTTGCTTTTCATTTGTTGTATAGTGATACTCGGTTGAACTTTTGCCCTGTTTACACATGGCACTGCTGCCCACCGGCTGCCGTGCCTTTTGTTTCGCCAATTTCCAACAAAAAGGAAAATTGCATGATACGCGTTACCGATTTGTCCAAAAACTATGGGGCACGCCTGGCAGTCGACAACCTCAACTTCGAAGCCAGACAAGGAGAAATTCTGGGGTTCCTCGGCCCCAACGGCGCAGGAAAAACAACCACCATGCGCATCCTGACCGGTTACATGCCGCCCACCAGCGGCACAGCCACGGTTGCCGGGTACGATGTGGTCAACGAATCGCTCGAAGCCCGCAAACGAATTGGCTACCTGCCTGAGACCGTCCCGCTCTACACAGACATGACTGTGTACAATTACCTGAAATTCATGGCCGACTTGCGTCATTTGCCCAACGCCGATGATACGGTCTCAGAAACCCTGGACCAGGTCGGGCTTCTGGACCGCGCCGAAGGCTACATCGGCAACCTGTCAAAAGGCATGCGCCAGAGGGTGGGGCTGGCCCAGGCTTTGCTCCATAAACCCGAGGTGCTGATCCTCGACGAACCCACCATCGGGCTGGACCCGGCACAGATCATTGATGTGCGCAAGCTGATCCGCGACGTGGGCAAAGAGCGTACAGTTTTGCTTTCCACGCACATCCTTTCGGAAGCGCAGCAGATTTGTGACCGCATCCTGATCATCAACAAAGGCAAAATTGTCGTAGAAGATACGCCTGAGAACCTGCAATCCAAGCTGGCGGGCGCACAGCGCGTACAGCTGCGCGTGCGCGGCGAGGCGGACGAATTGGCCGACAAGATTTCCAAGCTCAAAGGTATGCAGGAGGTAAAAGTTCAAACGGACGGCTCGATCGAGTTCCAGTTCGCGCCTGGCAAAGACCTGCGTCCCGAGGTTGCCAAGCTGACAATCGAATCGAAATACGACCTGCTTGAACTACGCCCGCTCAACCTGAGCCTGGAGGAAATTTTCCTGCAGCTCACCCGAGAAGACGTGCCCGCAGAGCACGAAGAAAATGAAGCGGAGTAGAGATTATGCGTAATATCTGGACGATTGCCAAAAAAGAATTTTCTCAGTACTTCATCAGCCCAATTGCCTACGCAGTAGCATTTTTGATACTGGTTGTTGCGGGGTTGATATTCGTACTCACACTTATGAATCTTTCCGTCAATTCCTTCTCGACAGATGCGCCGGACACTCGTTCGATCACCAGCCTGGTATCTTTCCTGCTGATGCTCTTCACCCCGGCCCTGACCATGCGCCTGATTGCCGATGAAGTGCGCATGGGTACAATGGAACTATTACTGACCGCTCCGCTTCGCGACTATGAACTGGTGATCGGCAAATGGCTGGGCGCTTTCCTGTTCATCCTGGCACTGGTTGGCATCACGCTGGTTTTTCCGCTGATCATGAACGCGTTGGTCAAGCCTGGCATCGACCAGGTATTGATGCTGTCGGGATACCTGGGCGTTATCCTGGTGGCCGCGGCCCTGCTGGCCTTGGGCGTAGGGATTTCCGCCATATTCAGTAACCAGATCGCTGCTTTCTTTACCACGATGGCCCTGTTTATTATCCTGTGGTGGCTGGTTGGCGCTCCGGCAACCATCCTGCAGAGCGGCGGTGAAATATTCCGTTATCTGAGCATTTCAGACCAGCTCGATGGCTTCAACCAGGGCACGATTTCGCTCTCCAGCATCGTTTATTTCCTCAGCCTGACCAGCCTGGGCCTGTTCGTCGGTACCACGGCAGTTGAAATTCGGAGGTGGCGCTAATGAAAACTGACCCGCGCCGTTTTGCGCCGCTGGGACTCGTCCTGTCCCTTTTGGCTGTCTTGAGCTTTGTCGTTATCCTGATCATCAAGGGCCTTGATTCTGCCAAGGTCTTCACCCTGGCCGACACCAAAGTCCTGGATCAAAGCATATGGATCAGCCTGGCTGTTTTCGTGCTCGGCCTGGCCGCTACCGCTTTCCTCGACCCGGAAGGAACACGCAAGTTCTTCGTGGGCCGCCAGGTGCAATATGGAAGCAATTCCTTCATCATGCTGGCCGCCTTCCTTGGAATCCTGTTCTTCGTTAACCTGATCGTATACCAAAACCCGATAACGAAGGATGTGACCGAAGGCCAGCAAAACTCACTCGCGCCAGAAACGTTGAATATGCTGGGTACCCTACCTCAGCCGGTAACCGTGCGGGCCTATTATTCATCCCGAATGCCCAAGGATGAGATTCAAAAACTACTTGATAAATTCAAGCAGAACAGTAAAGGCAAGCTGACTTACGAGTTCAATGACTTGTACCAGGATCCTTACACTGCCCAACAGGACGGCGTCAGCCATGACGGGACATTAGTATTGCACATGGGCGATCGCAAGGAGACCTCCAGCCTGGCGACCGAGCAGGATATCGACGCAGCGATATTGCGGTTGATCAATCCTGAATCGCGTGTCGTTTATTTCCTGACCGGGCATGGAGAACATGACACGGAGACCCAGGGTGATACTTCGCTCACCCAGGTCAAAACTACATTACAAAACAAGAATTACACGGTGAAATTACTCAACCTGGGAGCCGAAGCCAAGGTGCCTGAAGACGCAAAAGTTGTCATTATTGCCGGGCCTCAGCGGCCGCTCACAACTGACCAGGTTGCCATCCTACAGGCCTATATGAAAAAGGGCGGCGCGCTGGTGGTCATGCAAGATCCGCCTAAATTAGATGCTGCGCCCGACCCGCTGGCCGATATGCTGGCAAACACATTTGGTATTACTCTAGAAAACGACGTGATCATTGACACAGACACGCCCAACCCCTTGATTGTGTATTCCGATGTAGAAAACTATGGCCAGCACCCGATCACCGAAAAACTGCGCGGGCTCGATTCGGTATTCGTCACCACCCGTTCACTCAAGCTCGGAACCGCGCCGGAGGGCGAGACCCTGACAGCGCTGGCCCAGACGTACGCAACCAATAAGGTTTGGGGTGAGACTGATTTCAAGTCTTTCGAAAACAAGGCTGTCGGGTTTGACCCTGCTTCAGACATTCAAGCTCCGCTTACGCTTGCTGCCGCTTATGAAAACCTCGGCAGCAAAGGACGCCTGGTTGTCTTTGGCGATTCCGATTTTGCCGTCGACCCAAATTACCAGCAAGGCAACGGCGATATTTTGATCAACTCCATTGACTGGGCTGCCGAACAAGAGAATTTGATCAGCCTGACGCCCAAAAACAACATCACACGCACGTATCAGCCGCCCAACACGCCCGGCCTGATCGCCATTTTCCTGCTCTCGCTTTGTGTAATCCCGCTCCTGGTGGTCGGCGCTGGCATCGCGGCCTGGTATTCTCGCCGCAGGAGGGGATAACCATGGTCAAGCGCTCCACCTGGGTAATGGTTGTACTGCTGGCCATACTGGCCGGTCTGGCTTATTACATGCAGCAGCCGGATAACCTGATCAAAAAAGCGCTGGCGTCGAGAGAAACCCCCACCACCGAGCCACCAGGCCAGCTACTTTCTCCGGCGGATGGGCCGGTAAACGGCGTGAGCATTCAAAGCACAGATGGGAAAAGCGTTACCCTTGAACGCAAGAATTCCGGCTGGACACTGATTGTCGGAACCGAGAATCCCGCCCCGGCAGACCAGAGTGCGGCCGAAGAGGCAGCATCCCAGGCGCAGTCCTTACGCCTGGCCGGCAAGGTTACATCCACGACGCCCGATCTCTCGGCCTTTGGCCTGGATAAACCTATATACATTTTTAAGCTTATCCTGGCTAACGGTACGTCTATGACCTTCAAAATTGGCAATGCTACCGTCGCGGGGGATGGTTATTATGTACAAAAAGAAGATGGAACGGTTGTGATCGTGGAAAAATACGGCTTGGATCCCTTGCTCAACCTGCTCCAGCAGCCGCCCTATATGTTCACGCCTACCCCGTCGCCTGCCCCGGTTACTGGAACACCCACCCCTACTTCAACGTTAAACATTACAACAACAGAGGGCGCAGAAACGACACCGACAACAGAATTGACACTCACAAAACAGCCCTGAACTATTGAATTTGGGTTCGAAAAAGAGTATGCTGATTTTGACATTTACAGTAAGGAAGTGACCCTTTTATGGATGAACCACTATTGATTGTGGAGGAAGAGGAAGAATATTCCCCGATTGCCCGGCTGATTGAGCTGGGTCGTCAGAAATCCTACGTAACGCTCGACGATATTCTGCACTTTTTCCCCGAAGCCGAACAGGATGCCGAACAATTGGAGGAGGCCTTTGCGGCGCTCTTGAGCGCCGGTATTCCCTTCGTCGAAGATGCGACCACCACTGAACCGAGCGAAGACGAATTAGCCGTACACGAAGAGGCCGAAGCCGAAGTTGGGCATGACCTCGACCTAGATGACTATCTCGCGAATATTGATACAGACGACACAATTGGCCTGTACCTGAAGGAAGTCAGCCGCGTTCCACTGCTGACGGCTGAAGAAGAAGTCGAGCTGGCCCAACGCATTGAGCGTGGAAGAATTGCCCGCGAGGAACTTGCGCGTGGGAATGCCAGCCAGCGCCGGCGTATGGAATTGCGCAAATTGATCGAGGACGGCTGGGCCGCCCGCGAGCATTTGATCACGGCAAATTCGCGCCTGGTGATTTCTGTTGCAAAGAAATACATGGGCCGCGGTGTTCCCTTCCTGGATCTAATCCAGGAAGGCAATATCGGCCTGATCCGCGCCACAAAGAAGTTCGACTACCGGCGCGGTCACAAGTTCTCCACGTACGCCACCTGGTGGATTCGCCAGGCCGTGACGCGCGCCATCGCCGACCAGGGGCGCACAATCCGCGTGCCTGTTCACATGGGCGACCAGATCAATAAGCTGTTGCGCGTCCAGCATCAATTGACTCAACGCCTGGGGCGCGAGCCTTCGGTGGAAGAATTGGCCAATGCGCTGGAAGTGCCTCCCAAGAAGGTCGAGAACATGATCCAGGTGGCGCGCCGCCCGCTTTCGCTGGAAACGCCAACGGACGATGAAGAAGATTCCGTACTTGGCGATTTCATCGAAGATGATGAAGCTGCTCCGCCAGACGATACGGCCACTTACAATCTACTGCGCGAGCATTTGAGTGAAGTATTGAATTCCCTGCCACCACGTGAAGTGCGCATCCTGCAGTTGCGCTACGGCCTGCTAGACGGACAGGCTTACACGCTCGAGGAAGTGGGCCGCAAGATGGGCGTTACGCGCGAGCGTGTCCGGCAGATCGAAGCACAGGCTTTAAGCCGGCTGCGTCACCCATCCATCCGGCGAAAATTGCGTGATTATCTGGGTGAATAAAAACTCTATCAAAAGCTGTGCACCAACTGTGCACAGCTTTTTCGTTTAGAATTATGGGGGATAAAAATTTCGGTCCGGGTGAACTGATGCAGAAAACCGCGCGAAAAACCGATTTCCTCTTTGTCGCCGTCTTGATCTTAATTACAGCTGTTGGTGGATGGATCCGCCTGCAGCCTGCCATCCAGTCTTCATTCCCGCTGAACGATGGTGGGCTATTTTATACGATGACGATGAATTTAAAAGCTAACGGTTTTATCCTGCCACAGACAACAACTTACAATCTGGCAAATATTCCATTCGTCTATCCGCCTTTCGCTTTTTACCTGACCGGGCTGTTGAGCACGCTCACAGGCTGGCAGGTGTTGGACATCCTGCGCATTCTTCCCGGGTTGATCAGCACGCTGACCATCCCCGCTTTTTTCTTGCTGGCACGAGAAACTATTGGCCGCAATATCCCGGCGCTGCTGGGTACACTCTCTTTTGCAATGGTCCCGCGTACGTTCGATTGGCTGATCATGGGGGGCGGGATTACCCGTTCATTCGGGTTGCTCTTCGCAATTTTAGCAATCTGGCAGGGATACAAATTTATTTCAAAATCTCAAACAAAAAATCTTCTTTTCTTTATTTTTCTAAGTGTCCTTGTCGTTTATTCGCACCCAGAAGCGGCCGTGCATGTTGGGATTTCCATGCTGGTTTTCTACCTGGTCTCCAACCGTTCGCAAACGGTCTTCATCTTTTTGCTCGCAGCAGCTGTGGCTGTTGCCGCCCTGACCGCGCCATGGTGGGCGCTCGTTCTTCAAAGACACGGCATCGATCCGTTTTTAGCCGCCAGTGCCGCCGCACGCCAGGACAGTTATGATCCGCTTACAGGCCTGATCGTCTTTTTCCGTTACTATTTTACCGACGAGCCGTTCACAGCCATTTTTGCCAGTATCGGCCTGATCGGCCTGTTCAGGTTATTATCTCAAAGGAGTTTCTTGATGCCAGCCTGGTTCTTTACAGCCCACCTGCTCGAACCGCGCGGCGGGACGCTTTATATGATGCTGCCCCTGTCGATTGCAGCCGGTATCGGGCTGGATGAAGTGATTTTGCCGGCACTCGATTCCAGGAGTGCAAATTCCACGCGCCCCTCCAGAATCACATCTATTTTTCTGGCCTTTCTGTTTTTCTATGGAACATTCTCGGCGAATTTTGCTTCCGCGAAAATATTGAATGAAACCACCTTGAATCCCGCCGACCTGGCCGCATTTGACTGGGTCAGGGACAATACCTTGCCCACCAGCCGTTTTATCCTTGTTACCGGAGAAAATGCGCTGCGTGACCCAACTTCTGAATGGTTCCCATCCATGACACTGCGGCGGAGTCAGTCAACCATCTTTGGTTACGAGTGGATCAATGACGGCAGATTTGCTGAGAGAATACAAGAATATACATCCCTGCAAGACTGCGCCGATCAAGACGCCGCATGCATCGAAAGATGGAGCCGTCAAACCGGCTTGATTTTCGATTATCTGTATATCCGCAAAGCACAGGGCAATATGAATATCCAGGCAATATTAGATATCTTCTTGCGCCAATCTGCGCAGTACAAAGTAGTCTACCAGAGTCAACAAGTGGATATTTTCGAATGGCTGTCAGGGAAATAAAATATCCCTGAAAATGCAACTCTATAAATATCGAGGCCGTATCCATGCTTAAACCCTTTCAACTGCTCAATGCCGGGCAAATCAACGCAAATAGAAGTACATTACTTTTTCTATTTCTAACAATACTGCTTGGATTCTATGTACGGCTGTCAAATGTTCTGCAGGCGTCCTATCCGATTAATGACGGCGGCCTGTTTTATACCATGGCTGTAGACCTGCAGGCCAACCACTACATTCTGCCTGCAATAACATCCTACAATGCGGCCGGAATTCCGTTTGCCTATCCTCCCCTGGCATTCTACCTTGCCGGACTGCTCTCGAACATCTTTGGCTGGAGTCTGCTCGATATTTTTCGCATCCTGCCCGCCATTATCAGCATGGCTGTCCTACCCGGTCTATATTGGCTCGCGAAGGATCTGTTAAAGTCTGAGGCGCAAGCGTCGATCGCATGCCTGATCTTTGCACTGACCCCTGGTGCGTTTTCCTGGCTGGTCATGGGCGGCGGGATCACACGCAGCCTGGGACTGTCATTTGCGCTGCTGACATTACATCAAACGTATTTGCTATATGAAAAAAAAGAAAGCCGCTACGCCTTCACCACCGCGCTATTTGCTGCCGGAACAGTACTGAGTCATCCAGAAATGGCAGTCCATACGGTTGCGAGTGCGCTGGTTATGTTCTTATTCTGGGGCCGCAGCAAAAAGGGATTGGGGCTTTCCGCGTTGACAGCCGGGCTCACGCTCTTGCTGACTGCTCCATGGTGGCTTTCCGTCCTGCAAAATCACGGGGTCGCCCCCGTGCTGGCCGCAGGACAGACAGGCTGGCACTCGCTGGATGCGATCCCAACGTTTCTATTGTTCAATTTCGCGCAGGAGCAGTCCCTGACAATTGTTGGCTGCCTGGCGCTGATCGGTGTGTTCATCAGCCTGGCGCAAAAGAACTATTTCCTTGTCAGCTGGCTCATTTTTATCTACGCATCCGAACCGCGCAGTGCGCCATTGTATATGCTGCCACTCATCAGCATGCTTGCAGCGCTCTGCCTGCATCAGCTCATCTTCCCGGGCCTGCAGCCAGAGAAACCACGCCCTGCACACCTGCCTGATTTGCTAAGCAAATCACGGGCGGTGCCGGGGGAAAACGCCGGTTGGGCCGATGCCCTGCTGGCAAGCGGCATTGCCAAATTAACGTTTGCCTTTCTCCTGGCTTACCTTCTATTGGGAGCGATGAACGTGGCCTGGGATGAAGGCCATAACATGGTTCTCCAAGATAATGATGCAAGGGCAATTCAATGGGTTCGGGAAAACACACCTGAAAGCAGCCGCTTCGTTATCGTTACAGGCGAACAGCCAATGACAGATACGCTGTCCGAGTGGTTCCCCGCGCTGACTGATCGGGTAAGCCTGGCGACCGTGCAAGGATTTGAGTGGATGCCCGGTGGCAAACTGCTCAGTAAAATGAATGAATATGGTTTTGTTCAGTCATGCATCAACCAGGATGAAACCTGCCTGCTGAATTGGGCGCAGAAAACAAACCAGCCCTTCGATTACATCATCCTGCGACCCAACGCAAACTCGCCGATAACGCCTGCGCTGGAAACAGCCCTTAGTAAATCGAATGCCGTACAAAAAGTTTTTCAATTACCCGGGATTTCCATTTTCGCCATGCGCAAACCATAGATACACTCGGCATAAAATGGAAAAGGCGAGAGATGAAATTCATCTCTCGCCTTTTGCCGCTTATGCGGCACGCTACAGATATGTTTTCCCTATACCAGTGCGTCCACAACAAGCGCGAGAAACAGGAACATCAGATACATGCTGGAATAACGATACATTTGCCAGGCAATTTTATTGCTATCCGTACGATACACACGCCAGGCAGCGACCAGCAGCCCCGCACCCAGCACAAGTGCCGAGATCAGATATACATTCCCGGCAAAATGGAAAATGGACATGCACAATGAGAGACCGACCAAAAGTACCGTATAGATCAACATCTGCTTGCGCGTTTCGGCTTCACCGCGGATCACAGGCAGCATAGGCACGCCTGCACGCGCATATTCATTCCGGCGGACGAGCGCCAGCGCCCAGAAATGCGGCGGCGTCCACATGAAAATGATCATGAACAGAATCCAGGCGGCGATATCCAGGCGACCTGTGGCGGCAGCCCAACCAACCATGGGCGGGATGGCCCCCGCCCCCCCACCGATGACGATATTCTGGACGGTGGCTTTCTTGAGCAGGATACTGTAGAGCACAACGTAATAAATGATTCCGGCCAGCGAGAGAAAAGCGGCCAGGAAATTGACGAAGCCAGCCATCAGATAAAAGCTGATAATACATAACGCCAGGCCGAAAGCCAGTCCCTCGGCAGGAGTCATACGCCCAGAAGCCATGGGCCGTTTCGCCGTACGCTGCATATTCTTGTCGAGGTCGCGGTCGATATATTGGTTGATCGCGCCCGAGCCGCCAGCCGCCAGCGCACCAGCAAGAAGAGTCCAGAACGTCAGTGGGAACGAAGGCCAGGCTTTTCCGCCCGCCACCAGTCCGGCAAAGGTCGTTACCAGTAAAAGCCCGACGATCAGCGGCTTGGTCAGTACAAGAAAATCCTTCAGGCGCTGAGCAATATCCAATGGGGGAAATGCGACTGTGTCTTTCGCCAGCATACCGGCAGCAAGCACCAGCGCAACGAGTGCCATCCAGAGGGCGATGGCCGTCAGGGCGTGAAAGGCCTGGTAAGCGGGCTCAAAACCGCGGGTGATCAGGATTGCGCCGATAAAAGCCTGGGCAAAGAACAAGACCACCGTCACGCTGGTGAGAGGTAGCAGCAGGCGCTGATCCCGCTGCGTTTTCCAGGCATAAAAAAGCAGGGCAAGCATCAAGATGGCCGAGGCGCCCACCGAAATACGATGAAAGAGCAGCCCCCAGCCGGTTGCGCCATGTGGAATGCAGAGCGGCCAGCCGGCACAGGATTCAAAACTACCGTGCGCACCCACCAGACGGCCGCCGATCATCAACAGGAAAACGGCCAACAAGGTGAGGAACGCCAGCCGGGCAAAGGATGTGGATAGTGAGAATTTCATTTCTTCTCCATTTGAGCTTGCTTTCTCAGGTAGAACAGTGGGTAACCAAAAAACAATAAAGCGGCAAAGGCAAACCACTGCAGCGCATACCCGAAATGCGGGCCTTCGTCAATTTCGATCTCTGGTTGATAAGGATACGGCGGAGCAGCCGGTACCGGTTCGGGATTGGGCTGAACAAAGACGAGCGGCAATTTATAAGGAACTTGTTGCGCGATCCTCTCGGCGTTGACGATGTTCCAGACATCGAGATGGGTTTGCCCCGGCACGAGCGTCGGATCGGGGACGCCGCCAATCTCTGCCTGGGTTTCCCCGAGGCGCAGGATACCTTTGACAGTGACCACGCCAGGCCGGTCATATTGATGCCAGGCAGCGGGAGTATCGTTGCCGCTGGCAGGAATCCAGCCGCGCTCGACAAGGATTCCTGTTCCGTCAGAAAGCACCATTGGAGTCAGTAAAAAATATCCCTGCTGGTTTTCGTAATACTGGTTGCGGAGCACAGCCTGATGATCGAAGTCGTACGTCCCGATAACCTCAACAGGGCGATATTCCATTTGAGCCAAGTCATCTTGCGTAGTTTTGATCGTAAGCAGTGGAAGCGCGCTGTTTGCCAGGTAATGGGCATTGAAAGCGCGGCGCTGCGCCAGTCGGTCCAGCTGCCAGATGCCGAGGCGGGCGCAAACCGCAGAACTAACCACAACAAGCAAAGTGGTCAAAATCCACTTGCGGGAAAACATCAGGCGCAGGACGATCATTCAAGCACTTGCGCTGCTGGCTTAAGCGGCCAGACAAGAATGCCGTACAGACCCAGTAAAAACCCCAGCGGGATCCCGGCGATAAGGATGCCATAAAGCCTCGTAGAAAAAGTTACCGGTTCCTGCACATCGAGGCCCAGATACTGGCCCGGCTGGAAAGAACAGGTGAAGGCCATATTATCCGGCTGGCTGAGCGTTAAACTGGAAGAAGTGCCCACCGGAATAAAAAGCGGGCCGAGATGATGATCAACAATATCCTCGTTTTTGACAACCAGCATATCTCCAACGACAAAAACCATTTTATCCGGCAAAGCCGGATTGGATTCGCCGCGCGCAACCTTTTGCGCCGTTCCAGGCGGAATAACCAAGTCGATACGCTGAGGGGCGCGGCCAGCTTCGCTTTTCAAAAAAAGGAACGAAATTTCATTCACCCCGATTGCAATTAAAATGCCCAGCAACAGTGGAAACAACACGCGCTGGACGATCAAGCGCATCATAATACTTTCCTTAATCAGGAGCAACCCTGTAACGGCTTGCTCCTGATATAAAAACCCTTTACTAAATAAGACGGCCGATCAAGTACAAAGCCGGGTAGAAGAAAATCCAGACTACATCGATGAAGTGCCAATAAACAGTAGCCGCTTCGACGGCCCAATGTTTTTCGGGAGTGTAGAGACCGAGCCTGTTATTGCGCAAGACAATCGCCAGGAAGATCAAACCGGTCAATACATGGAAGGCATGCATACCTGTCATCATGTAGAAGATGCCACCGGCAGCGCCGGAGCTGGCAGTCAGACCCTCTGCAGCAGCATTGGGCCACTCGACAAAGACCACGCCAAAAAGGAATCCCAAACCCAGGATAAAAGTGGCAACCGTGCTGATTACGAAACCCTTTTTATCGCCCAACGCCATTTGCGTTTCAGCACGGTTCATAAAGAAGCTGGAAACCAGGAGAACCGTAGTCACCACCAATCCGAGATATTGATTTAATTCGGGGCGGGTAAGGCCGAGCAGATTGAAACGCGACACCAGCAAACCGCCGAATACGAAACTGTCGGACAGAAGAAAGAGCCACAGGCCAAGGCGGTTGGTGACCAGCTTCCAGGCATAGCTGTGGTGGTCGTGTTCCTCGTGCTCCTCTTCCACGAGCTTGTAAATGTGCATGTAATAATAGACTACCAGCCCGACCTTAATCAGCGCAACAAAGACAAGGAGGAGAAGCGATTGGCTGGTTACTGCGATGGCAAATTCAACCAGGGTCAGGAAGGCCAGAAAGATGAATACTACTATGCCCTGAAACAGGGAACCGGAATGTTGTTCGTGAGTCACGTCTTCCCTCCAGAATTAATGCATTTTGACGTAAACGGAGCCGGGCAAACCGTAATCATACGGGTCTCCAACGACTTCGAATTCGGTGTCGTAATTATGAACGGGCATGGGCGAAGGAACCTGCCATTCAGGCGAACGGGAGTTCCAGACATTGCCGGTTTCAGTTTTGCTGCTTTTAAGGGTCTTATAAATGTTGATAAAGAAAATCAGCACAGAGATGGCAATTGCAAACCCGGCGATGGTCATTATCAACTGCCAGGGGTCAAAGCCGAGTGCCGGATCATAATCTGCAATCCGGCGGCGCATGCCCAGCAAACCAATCCGCATCATGAATAAAGTCAGGATCAGGAAGGAGGGCGTCATCAGCCAGAAATGAAGCTTGCCCAGTTTCTCATCCAGTTGTTTGCCGGTCGCTTTGGGGAACCAGTAATACAGCGCCGCAAAGAAGGGGAAGACATAGCCGCCAAAGATAGTGTCGTGGAAGTGTCCTACAACGAAATAGGTGTCCGTCAGGTGCAGGTCGGTAGAAACAGTCGCAGCTTGCGGACCGGAAAGACCGCCCAGTAGGAATACAACAATCCCGCCCAGCACAAAAAGCATCGGTGTGGGAGTCTCGATCTTGCCTTTCCACAACGTCGCCACCCAGGAGAAGAATTTCACCCCGGTAGGGATGCCTACCAGCAATGTGCTGAACATGAACGGCACACGCAAATATTCGTTCATGCCGGATACGAACATGTGATGCGCCCAGACCGTGAAACCGACCAGCGCAATCCCAAGCGAAGACATCGCCACCCATTTGTAGCCAAACAGCGGCTTACGGACAAAGACCGGCAGCAGTTCGCTGATAACACCCAGCCCGGGCAATACAAAGACGTACACCGCCGGGTGGGAGTAAAACCAGAACAGGTGCTGGAACAGGACCGGGTTACCGCCTTTGGCCGCGTCGAAGAATGGCATGCCGTAAATCCGTTGGAACATGACCAACTGGAAAGCAAGACCAATAAACTGCGTAGCCGTCAAGGTGAGGATCGAGGTCGCAATCGCCGCCCAGACAAAGATCGGCAGGCGCAAACCCGTCATTCCTTTCGCGCGCATGCGCATGACCGTCGCGAGCAGGTTCACAGCGCCAAGGATCGAGGACCAACCGGCAAACCACACGCCCGCAAAGAACATTTGCATGCCCAGAGGAGCTCTCACTGAAAGCGGAGGATAACCCGTCCAACCGGTATCAAAACCGCCGAAAGCGAGGCTGGAAAGCAGAAGAATCGCCCCGGGAACCGCGATCCAGTATGAGAAAGCATTCAAGCGCGGGAAAGCCATATCCTTTGCGCCGATCAGCATGGGGACCAGGTAGTTGATAATGCCCGAAACACCGACCAAAATCGAGATGATCATGACGATGCCGTGCAGACTCATCAAGGTATTGAAAAGTTGCAATGCGTCGCTTTCAGCCCCCGTACCGGTCAGATTCGTAAGAACATCGATACCCGAATGAGCCAGTTCCAGGCGGAAGAGCATTGCAAAGGTGCCGCCGATCGCCATCAACAACAGCGAGGTAACCGTATACTGGATGCCAATGACTTTGTGGTCAAAGGAAACGCTGAAGTATTTTTGCCAGCCGGGAACGTCTGCGACATGCTCGGGGAACGATTCGCCCCTGGCCCATTTCAGCCAGTCGCTGATGGAGCCTACGCCGTACAGGAAGGCAAATCCGCCCATCAGGATACCAACCACCCAGGACGACTCCACGAAGCCGAATTTCTGGGGTTCAAACCAGACGTATGTAGCTCCGGAGATTAGATTCGATCCGATCAGGAGTAGTGTTGCCAGCCCTGCGCCAAGCAGCGTAAAAACAAACTGCCAGACCAGGCCGCGCGTAATCCAGCGATAGCCTACGAGACCGTAGAAAAAGGCAATCACACCCACCACAATGCCCAACAACCAGGATAACGGGTTCATCAGGTCGGCGCGATCGAAAAAGTGCGCCAGGTCCAGTTGGCCCGCTGCGATCCAATGGATTAAAAGGCCAACAATCGCGCCCAGCAGCAGGCCTATCACTGCGTAAAGTAACCCACGGAGAAAACCCCCGGAATTATTTTGATTCATCGAGTTCCTCCTACTTTAACGTCTCAATAAAAGCGACCAGATCCTTAATTTGCAATTCTTTCAGGATCAGGCCAAAATTAGGCATGGCATTTGCGTTGAAACCCTGGACAGTTTTCGCGTTGGGGGTTTTGATGGACTCAATAAGATAAGCTTCATCAGCTGTAACGGTTGTGCCATCTGCGAGTTTTACCTTCGAACCGAACAGACCCTTCCAGGTGGGACCAATGCCCTTTGAGCCGTCCAGGGAATGACAGGTCTTACAGCCCATTTGATTATAAAGTTTCTCGCCGCGCGTGGCGTCCGGGATTCCGCTGGCTTGCACTTTAAGGTAAGCCGCGGTCTGATCTGCAAACCACTTGTCGTACACCGCCTGGCTCACCACATGCACAGGCTTTTCCATCTTCGCGTGCCTGAGGCCGCAAAGTTCCGCGCAGCGAATCAGGTAATCACCCAGCAGGGTAGGCGTCACAGGGTAATCCACGATGCGGCCCGGCACAACATCCTGCTTGACCCGGAATTCAATCACCCAGAATGAGTGGATCACATCCAGGCTCTGCATTTTGAGCACAACCGGTTTATCGACCGGCAGGTAAAGCTCGTCCGAACTAAAACCGGTTGAATATTCAAAGCTCCAGTCCCACTGATGGGCGATCACACCAATTTCAAGCGCCTGTGGATAAACAGTCCGAACCTGGCGCAGATTGTCCGCACCGATAATGCCTAGCGCAATCACAATAATTAATGGGATGATTGTCCATGCGATTTCAAGCCCGTCATGGCCTTCGAAATGCTCGCCATCGCCGGTCTCCCCTTTTCTGCGCCGAAAAACGACCAGGCTGTAAAGCAGCGGAACCATAATCAGGGCAAAGAAGAAAGCGGTCGCTTTCATCTCCAGATCGAACAGCCAATCGATCGGCCCTGCCTGTGCACTGGCTGCAAGGGGCATCAGGCCGAGGCGGTCAAATCCCATAGACACGAGGACTGTCACCACGGCCACCAGTATTAGTACGACCACATAATGAAGCACATTCCGCATACGTGTGTCTCCTCTTTAGAGAGAGCGATATTCGCTCCAGGGATCATTGAGCCAGTTCTCCGCCTGCGCGGAGGTCAAACGGCGGCGGTCGTATACTACCACCTGGCCGGATTCCTTCAGGGAAACCAGCACCACCTGCATGGGTGTCTCGCCGGTCACAAAGCGGTTCAGGAATTCTTCGCGATTGATCGTCTGGTCATCGTAATCGACGATGACCAGATCGGGCTGATGCGTCTCTAACATGGAAAGGGTTTCGGCCATGTTGGTCGGCATGCCGGTGATGCTCGCCTTCCCATCCCAGCGTTCGGCATAAACCGTGCGCAATCCCTCGCGGAAGAGCGGATTGGCAGAAACGATCAGAACACGCCTGGTTGGATTAGTATCGGACATCAGCAAATAGTTTCCTGGATTAAGACAAGACAAACCGCATAAATTTACCAAAGTTTTCCCAATTTGTCATTAATAGCTTGACCGCAATAGGGGGATTTCAAAAAGAAAAGCGGGTGATTTTGAAGTCACCCGTCCACTACATCGTATGGCTTTCCCACCTTATTCAGGAAAGAACCAAAATCTATCCGCAGATTACGCGGAAAAAAATCTGCCTGCACCGCCCACCCATAGGGGGCCTGAGCCGAAGGCCCTTAAGGTCGGCTCAACGCACACCGCCCCGGCCTGCCCTAGGTTTGTCCCCAAAGGGGATGCTATTGGGGTGCTCCTTCGGGGGGTACGCGTGCGGAAAAAAAACCTCGCTCAAAACGGGAGCCTATCAGATCAAATCCATTTGCGCGGCGCGCGCCACCGCTTCGGCGCGGTTGTTCACTTCCATTTTTTCAAGGATGTGCCGGATATGGGTTTTGACGGTGTTTTCAGAGATGAATAAAGTGTCTGCAATTTGGGCGGTCGTCTGGCCGCGCGCCAGGCATCCCAACACTTCCACTTCCCGGTCACTCAGTAAGCCGCGATTACGGTCGGATTGGGAACGCCGCACAGCGTGGAACACCCTGGCCGTCACTTCAGGCGAGAGCACCGAGTTCCCCAAAGCTACCTGCAAAATCGTATTCCGCAAAGATTCGGGTTCCGTATTCTTCAGGATGTAACCGTTCGCGCCGCCCACGATCGCTGCGATCAAATCTTCATCATTTTGCGAAATGGTTAGCATCAGTACTTTTTGAGTTGGGTTTGATTTACGAATCTCGCTCAGCGCTTCAATTCCGTTCATGACCGGCATATTGATATCGAGCAACACAATATCGGGGCGGGCTTCTTCGATCACCTGGAGCGCCTCCTGCCCATTGGAAGCTTCGCCGGCCACCTTAAAATCCTGCATTTCCTGCAGCAGGCTGATCAGGCCGCGACGAAAGAGGGCATGATCGTCGATCACAACCAGGCGGATTGGGCTCACGCTTGCTCCTTCATTGGCGCCAGCAGGCGTAAGGATACGCTTGTGCCAAACCCAGGCTGGCTGGTAATCTGAAAATCAGCGCCGATCATTTCAGCACGTTCCTGCATACCCCGCAGGCCGTAACGCGAACTGGCATCCACCCGTTCGGGCGAAAAACCCACGCCATCATCACGAACTTCGATCAAAACTTCGTCACCGTCCTGACGACCAATGATTTCAACCGTATTGGCCTTGGCATGTTTACGGACATTGCTCAAAGCCTCCTGAACGATACGGATCAGCTGGGCCTGCACCATCGGAGGATAATTCACTGTCAGCTCGAATTTCGATAAGTCTGCCTTTACACCAACACCCTGCTCAAAATCGTCCGCCACCTGCCGGATCCAACCCGCCAAATTGGAAGACGGCATTCGCCGCAGGTTGTCGATCGCCTGGCGGGCATCCAGATAAGCGTCTGAAAGAGTGCGATAGTTCGATTGAAGGGTATTCGTCAGTCGTTCGATCTCTCCATGCGCGAGGTAGTTCTGCATCTGGGCAGCCTGGATCTTCAGAAATGCCAGCGTCTGCGCCAGGCCGTCATGAATTTCGCGCGCCAGGCGTGTGCGCTCGTCGACCACTGCCTGGTATTCCACCTGGACCATCAGGCTGGCGTTCTGGATTAACAATGCTGCCTGGCTGGCCAGGGTTTCGAGCAGGGCCTGGTGCCGCTGTGCAAACGTCTGGCTCGAATTTGAGCCGAGCACCAGCACCCCGGCAGGGCTTTCACCGCGCCAGATAAGCGGGACGGCCAGCAGCACCTTCCACATCTCGCGCTTGTTGAGCGTGACGCTTTCGAGCGAGAGACTCTGGCCGGAGCTTAATACACTCTTCCAAATACCCTCCAGGAAGGGCAGGTCCGGGACCAGGTTTTCAGCGTTGGCGCCACCCCGGGATTCGGTCAGCAGCAGCGGTGTTGGAACGATTTCTCCCGGCACTCCATCCGGCAGGTAGAGCAGGGCAAAGTCCACGTCCAGCGCCTTATGGACGTTTTCAAGCAGGCTTTTCAACAGAATCGGAAGCTCGGATTTTGGCGCAGACGCGGTCTGCAGATAGCGCAGGGCGGCAATTTCTTGATCGCGCAGCCGCAGGCCTTGCAACGCCTGCCCGGCCGCGCGCACGGATTCGACTACGAACAGATGCGCATCGGCATCAAGCTCGGCCTCATCCACAGAGTCGAAAAAGAAATTGACCACGCCCACTTCCCGCTCACCGGTGAAAAGCGGAAAACAACGCACGGAAATATCCGCAGACGCCTCGGGCGGGATGAGCGCGCAGCCCGGCCTGCCATGCATCGACAGGCAACTTTTGCAAGCCTGGCGTGTTTGCGGAGAGACCAGGCGCGAGGCCCAGGACTGCAGCGCGACTTCAGGAACCTTGCCATGAAATAGCGCCGGAAACGACTGGCCCCACTCGTCATACGGGACGAATGACGCACCCGTACTATGAAGCGTTAAAAGGCCAGAAGTCAAGACCACATCCAGGATCTCTTTTTCCGAATGGGCTTCCAGGAACTTGTGCTGTAGTTCGAGCACGGCCCGCACCTGCTGGCGGGCATCCTCCAGCTTGCGCCGGGTCTCGCGGAAACGTTCGCCGCCGCTGGCCCTGCGCAGCGACAGACGCAGCCACAAATCGAGCACGGCGGTCAGCAAAGCCGAGGTGGCCAGGCCGATCGCGCCCGAGATCCAGATGTTCTGGTCGTACGAAAAGTATAAGTAGGAACTAAAAACGATCAACAAGGCGGCAAAAGTCGCCCAACGCGCGCGTATAAGCTCTCTATCTGCCATAATTGCTACCGGGTTATTCCTTGATCGCTGCCAGCATTTCCGCGCTGTGCTCGGAAGGCCTGACTTTTTCGAAAACCTTTTTGATCTTGCCGTTCGGATCGATCAAAAAGGTGGTGCGCAACACACCCATATAACCGCGGCCCATGAACTGCTTTTCCGCCCAAACGTCGTATTGTTCACAGACCACATGATCTTCGTCTGCCAGCAGCGGAAAAGGCAACTCGTATTTCTGCTTAAACTTGACATGAGACTTGGCAGAATCGGGGCTGACGCCGAGGATGGTTACGCCGGCCTCTACATAAGCCGAATAATCGTCACGGAAGTTACACGCCTCAGCCGTGCAGCCGGGCGTATCGTCCTTCGGGTAAAAATAAAGGATCACACTCCGGCCGCGGTAGTCGGAAAGCCGGCGCTGTGTTCCACTTTCGTCCGGTAATACAAAATCAGGAGCGGGGATCCCAGCAGATAGAGGCATAATCTCTTCCTTCTCAATTGACTAAATTGAAGCATCCATCAAGAAATGATTATACTGCTTAACTCACCTTACGCACTTTTTGCTCCCGGAGGGGCTGTGCCCCTGCGATTTTCCTTGCCAAACACGGCGGGCAACCCTAAAGGGCGCAAAGAACGCGAGCCCGCCTTTGAGCATGGCTGCGTAAGGTGAGCTGCTTAAGCAGCACACGGGGATCCCGCTTGCACCTGATTCGCGGCTCATCCAGTTTTATTCCATGCCAAATCTTGCTAAGAGGTGTCATAACGAAATCTCCGGCCAGGTTTCTGCCGGAGATTTCGTTCATCGCTCGTCCAATGATTACAATATTTTTTCTTTTTTCAAGGCATCTTCGAGCGCATCTACAGAAGCGGGTTTGATCAGCACCGCGCGCGCGCCGCCGTCCATGGCATGCTTGATGGTCTCGGGCTGGTCGTCTGAAGTGACTACAAAGACCGGAACTTTCGAGAGACGCGGCTCGCGGCTCAAGAAACTCAGGATTTCGAAGCCGCTCACACCGGGCATGTTGATATCTAAAAAGATCACGTCCGGCGTTTCAACCTGTAAGATACCCAGCCCTGGGCCGGGGCCATATGCCGCGCGTGCCTGAATATTCAGGGCTTTCAAAACGCGCACGAGCGAATCAGCCGTCATGCGGGTATCGTCGATCACAAGTGCATTTGTCATATCATCTCTCCGAAAAGAAAATTCCTGTTAGGTCCCATCATATCCTGAAAGTATATGCATATCATTTTGAAATGATTGCGATTTGAAGATTTTGGCTATGATAACGTCTGATTGCCAGAACGGCAATCCCCATTAAGTTTATCACAGGGATCGATTTGAAATCTTGTTGCACCGGTCTGCTGCCGATGGATGCATTTTACCTTAATCTGGACGCGCCTGCGGAATCGGGCTTACATCCCGGTGTGATAAAATTTCGCCCATGAAATATATCATCCTGATCTTGTCCCTGGCGCTGGTTTTGGTCTCCTGCCAGCCCGCACCCGCACCTCAAACCCTGACCGTTTTCGCGGCCTCGTCGCTGACGGATGCTTTCCAGGAGATCGGCAGGAACTTCGAAGCCGCGCATCCCGGATTGCAGGTGACGTTCAACTTCGGTGGCTCGCAGATGCTGCGCACACAGATCGAACAGGGCGCACAGGCGGACGTGTTCGCCTCGGCCAACACCAAAGAGATGGATACGCTCGTCAGCGGCGGCTTTGTCGGCGCCAGTGCCCCGGCGATATTCCTGACGAACAAGTTGGTGGTCATCCTGCCGGCCAGCAATCCCGGGGATGTGACCGGCTTGCAGGACCTGGCGAAAACGGGGCTGAAGCTGGTGCTGGCGGCAGAAGAAGTGCCGGTCGGCAAATACGCCCGCCAGGCGCTCGATAACCTGGACAAATCCATGGGCGCGGGTTTCAAGGATAGGGTGCTGGCGAACGTCGTCTCCAACGAGGACAACGTCAAACAGGTGCTTGCCAAAGTCCAGCTTGGCGAAGCGGACGCAGGGATTGTATACGTGTCTGATGCGGTTGGTGCGCCAGATCTAAAAACTCTCGAGATTCCGGCCGAAGACAACGTCGTTGCAAAATATCCGCTGGCCGCCTTGGCAAAAGCCTCCAATCCCGAAATGGCCCAGGCATTCATGGCTTATGTGCTTTCGCCCGAAGCGCAGGCAGTTTTACAAAAATGGGGCTTTCTGCCGGTACAATAAGGCCGTGCCAATCCCGCATACTGCCAACCATCCCCCCTCGAAAAACAACCGCTCGGACTGGCTGTTCGTCGCTCCGAGCCTGATACTCGTCGCGCTCCTGGGCTTGCCCCTGCTGGCGCTTTTTACGCGCGCCCTCGGACAGGATTTTTTTGCGTATGCGCTCTCGGATTCTGCGCTGGCAGCCCTGCGGCTGAGTCTGATTACCAGCAGCCTGAGCGTGCTGATCTCCCTGCTGGCCGGGACGCCGCTGGCTTATATGCTGGCGCGCTGGCAGTTCAAAGGCAAGTCTGCCCTGGAACTGTTGATCGATCTGCCCGTCGTACTGCCGCCCTCCGTGGCCGGGCTGGCGCTGCTGATCGCCTTTGGCAGGCAGGGAGTCTTTGGCGGCTGGCTGGCGCTGTTCGGCATCAGCCTGCCCTTCACAACCGTAGCCGTGGTTCTGGCGCAGACCTTTGTTTCGGCGCCGCTGTACGTGCGCTCGGCACGGATCGGTTTTGCCGAAATCGACCCGCAACTGGAGGAGGCCGCCCATGTGGAAGGCGCTACGCAGTGGCAGATGTTCCGGGAGGTAATGATCCCATTGGCCGGGCGCGCGCTGGCCAGTGGCGCGATCCTGGCCTGGACGCGCGCGCTGGGTGAATTCGGCGCGACAATTTTATTTGCAGGCAACCTGCAAGGCGTCACCCAAACGATGCCGCTGGCGATCTACCTGGGCTTCGAACGCAGCCTGGGCGTGGCCATCGCGCTCTCGGTGCTGCTGGTGCTGGTTTCGCTGGTGTTGTTGGGGGTGATGAGGAAGCTGGACAATAGCAATGAGAAGTAAGACCAATCAACGCAGCCAGAAAGTCAAGGCCATCAGGTAAGCCGTCAACCCGAAAATAGCCAGGGCCATGACGTTGAAAACCGTCCACAAGGGTTTGGCCCCCGCAGCAATGCTGCGCAGCGCAAAAATCTGGTAGGCAGCCAGCGGCAGGGTCAGCAGGGCCGGCCAGACCAGCTCGAAAGTCACCCCCAGGAACGGGAGACAGGCCAGGAAAAAGTAGGCCGCGATGAGCAGCAGGTTATGCAGCGGGACGGCCTGCTGCCAGGTCAGCGCCATGAGCAGGGAGCGGCGTTCGTATTTCAAGTCATCGGCGTAAGCGGGGAAGTCGAGCGCCAGAAAGCAGGCCAGCGCGATCAGGAACAGGGGAAACGTGAACAAGGTTACCAGGCGGTGAAAGTGATCCGCCTGGAGAAAATAGGCCAGGGTGGGTGTCAGGCTGGCGATCAGGTAGGCGTTCACCAGTTCGCCGAAGCCGCGGTTGACCAGTCGCACCGGTGGGACGACGTTCGCCAGCGTGAGCAGGGTAAAAACCACGAGCAGCAGCGCCGAATCGATCTGGAGAAAGCCGGCACGCTGCAGCAGGAAGACAAGCAATCCCGCCACTCCTACGAATGCAGCGGCAAGGGCCAGCAAAAGGGTACGCAGCTGCTGCTGCTCGCGGGGAGTCAATTCCGTCCCGGGAAGAAGGGGCTCGTTAAACGGGCGGAAATATACGCTCAATAAGCTGGAAGCGGCCAACAGCAAAAGCAGGATGGCCGCGCCGGCGAACTGCGGCACGGGGCGCAGGGTTACACCCAGATAGCGGGCGATGCCCATGCCCAGGCTGTAAGTCAGCAGGATGAACAACAACTGGACCGGACGGGTCAGGCGCAAGATATAGCGAAATTGGGTCATAGGGGTCAGTTTTCAGTGATTAGTTTTTTAAAGTAAAGAGTAACCACCGTCTACAACGATGCTTTGACCGGTAATATACTCGTTTTTGAGCAGGAATTCGAGCGTAAAAGCAATTTCTTCGAGAGCGGCGGGACGCCTGAGCGGCAGCCTGCTAACCAGGCGATCCCAGTCATCGAAAGGCATATCATCCGACGGCAGGACCAGCCCTGGGACGATGGCATTCACGCGTACGCCAGGCGCAAACGAGCGGGCCAGGATACGGGTCAGCGATTCAAGCGCCGCCTTACTGACCGAATAAGCAGGAAAACCCGTCCACACTTTTTGGGCGGCCACATCGCTAATGTTGACAATCAGGCCGCCCGAGTTCATGCGTCTGTAGGCCTGCTGGGCACACAGGAACGGCGCGCGCAGGTTGATATCGAATGTGGCATCGAAATCCACGGCAGGCACGCTGCGCGCATCTGCGCGCTGCATCAGGGCGGCAGAGTTGACCAGAACGCCGAAATGCGTAATCACGGAAGCATGGCGGGCAAGGGTTTCATCCAGGCTGGAAAACAACGCATCGACTTGCGCCTCCTCTGTCAAATCGGCCTGGACGGGGAAGACCGGCACACCCAAAGCGCGGATTTCATCGGCGGTGATAGCGGCTTCGTCCGCTGAGGCATTGTAATGCAGCAGGATGGCATATCCCAGCCGGGCCAGCGTTAACGCAAACGCTTTGCCAAGCCGGTGGGCGGCGCCGGTCACAAGAGCGAGCGGGAAGGTCTCAGGCATGACTATATTATAAGGGGCGCATAGTACGAACGGCTACTTCTTGAAGAAGTTGGACATGAAGAACCAGATGTTCGCGGGGCGCTCGGCCAGGCGGCGCATAAAATACGGATACCAGTGCGTGCCGAAGGGGACGTAAACCCGCACCGGGTAACCTGCCCCGGCAAGCTCTTCCTGCAGATCGCGGCGGATGCCGTATAGCATTTGAAATTCGAGCCCGGTTTTTGGCAGGCTGACCTTCTCGGCGTATGTCCGGGCAAATGCGATCCGTTTTTCGTCGTGTGTGGCAACCGCCGGGATGGGTGGGACACGCCCATCGGGGCTGAGTTCGCTTTTGTGCGCCAGCGAAGCGTCGACCAGGATGGACACGAGCGTATCATAACTGGCATCCACATCGGCCTTTTCGGGAAAGGCCACGTCCGGCGGCTCCTGGTAAGCTCCTTTGACCACGCGCAGCCGGGCGCCCTTTGCAACCAACGCCCGCGCATCTTTTTCGGCGCGATACAGGCAAGATTGAACGACCAGGCCGACGGTTTCGCTGGCAAACTCCCGCTCGAGCATTTCAGCGTAAAAGGCGATGGTCTTGTCGGTATACAGGCTGTCTTCCATATCAATACGAATAAAATTGTGGTATGTTTTGGCCCGTTCGAGAATGCGCATCAGATTGGCCCGGCAGATGTTATCATCCAGTCCCATGCCAATCTGGGTCAGTTTGATCGAGACGTTGGCCCGCACCCCGGCCTTCTGGATTTCGTCCAGGACGGCCAGGATGCCATCGGCAGCGCGGTTGGCCGCCACAGAATGGGTGGTATGCTCACCCAGCTGGTCGAGCGTTGCATTGATCCCCTTTTCATTGAGCGTTCGAACCACACGCAGCGCATCGTCGATCATCGCGCCGGCCACGAAGCGCGCGGCCGCACGCCGGGCAAACTTGGATTCGGTGACCATTTTTTGCGCCCAGGCAGCCCGGGAAAGAACCATCAGAAAGGAACGCAGCATAGGGGCCTCATTCCATCTGATTCTACAGCATTCTGGCCGTATGCTGGATGGATTACGAAAAGCCGCCCGGGAATAAGTCGGAGGAGGAATATTCTATCGAGCGGCGTGTTGCACGGATGCTCCTGGGTTACCTGTGGGACAATCGAGGACCAATCGAGGTTCAGTCGAGCTACAATCAGCTCCAATCGAGCTACAATCAAACGCCAATGGCTGCCTGTCAGTAAAAGCGCCCGGCGTTGGTTCCAGGGGGTCTCGCACGCTACCGGACGGCAATCATAGGCTGCATTCGAAACCCAATACCTGGATCTCTCTAACTACCTGTCCAACAAATCGGGTGAAGTTCAATTTTATGGAGGTTTTGGAAATTGGCCGCCAGGTTTGATACAATATCCGGCATCGACTTCGAAAATCACAGGGATTATCCTTTCTCACATTATTTGGTGACAAAATGAGCCGTTTTGCAAAATTCGCATGGGGCGTGCTGGCCACGACCATCCTCGACGTTCTGTGGGGCGCATTCGTGCGCGCCAGCAAGTCGGGTACCGGCTGCGGCAGTCACTGGCCTAGCTGCAACGGGGAAGTGCTCCCGGTCTTGCAGCGCGTCGAAACCATCATCGAGTTCAGCCACCGCGCCCTGAGCGGGGTGCTGCTGCTATTAGTGCTGACGCTGCTGGTCTGGGGCTGGCGGAAACATGCCAAAGGCAGCCCAGTCCGCATCGGCCTGATCGGCTCGGCAGTGTTCCTCCTGCTCGAAGCCGCGGTGGGCGCAGGGTTGGTGTTGGTAGACCATCAGAACACTGTTTTATATGCCGCCATCGTGGCCGTGCACCTGTTCAATACTTTCATCCTGCTGGCCTTCCTGGCGCTGACGGCCTGGTGGGCCTCCGGCGGGAAAGCCGTTTCGCTGAAAAATAAGGGCTATCTGCCACTGCTCTTCGGCATCGGGCTGGCGGGGGTGGCTATACTCGGCATGACCGGCGCGATCACCGCTCTGGGAGATACGCTCTTCCCGGCCAAATCATTGGCCCAGGGACTGGCGCAAGATTCCGACGCGAATGCGAACTTTCTGGTACGCCTGAGGGTCATCCATCCTCTGATTGCGATCCTGGTCGGTGTGTATACGCTTAACCTCGTCCGATACATTTATGGTAAATTTAACAGCCAGACGGGCCGACGATTAAGCCTGACTCTGGGCGGGCTGGTGCTGGCCCAATTAACAGCAGGAGTTATCAACCTCCTGCTGCTGGCCCCGATCTGGATGCAGCTTGTGCATCTACTGCTGGCCGATTCAGTCTGGATCAGTTTCATCCTGCTTTCGGCCTCAACCTTATCCACGGAAAGTGAATCGGATGTAGCGTGAAAATCACGCGCGATACTTCATTCGTTTTGCGCTGGGTCTCGCTGGTCTTCGTGGCGGCTGCCATCGTGCTGACCATGATCCAATTGGTCGCGTACAGCCGCCTGCGCGGGAACTATCCGCCCGGAATAACGATTGCCGGGGTACCCGTCGGCGGCACCGACCCGCAGACCGCCGCGCAACGTCTGTTGCAGGTCTACAACAGCACGCCGGTTGAAATCCAGTATGCGGGGGCTGCCATTCATTTGGACCCTGCTGTCGCGGGGTTCCAGATCGATACAGAGTCGATGCTGGCAGCCGCCGATTTGCAGCGCACCGGCAGTTCGTTCTGGCTCGGTTTCTGGGACTTCCTGTGGAACCGTCAGACAGGCACCACCGACGTGCCGCTGATCGCCAGCCTGTCCGAAGAGCGCCTGCGCCAATACCTGAAAGACGAAGTAACCTCCCGATACGACCTGCCTGCCACCCCGGCGCAACCCGTTGCGGGCCAATTCATCTACCAGGCGGGCACAGCCGGGCAGGAGCTTAATATCGACCGCGCCGTGACCCTGATCGAAGACGCGCTCAAATCGCCCACGAACCGAACGGTTGCGCTGACATTCGAGCACACCGCTCCCGGCCGGCCGCTGCTCCAGAACCTGGAAGTCATCATCCAGAAAGCGATCATCGACAAGACGCCCTTTGATGGCGTGGTCGGGTTCTACCTGCAGGACTTGCAGAGCGGTCAGGAATTGCATTTCGGTTATGACCAGAACCATGATATCCCCGTTGAACCGGATATTGCCTTTACCGCTTCGAATACGATCAAGATCCCGATTTTAGTATCTATATACAAGAATTTGGGGCCCAAACTGGACCAGGGCACGCGGAACCTCGTCCTCGAAATGATCACCAAATCGGAGACCCCGGCCTCAGACGCGCTGATGCGCAGAATTGATTCTGTGCGCGGCCCACTGGTCGTTTCGGAGACGATGAAGACGCTCGGCCTGGACAGCACCTTCATTGCCGGTTATTTCTATGATGGGGCGCCGCGCATGCAGGAGTTCAAGACACCTGCCAACCAGCGTACAGACGTGGTCACCAACCCCGACTCGTATGACCAGACCACCCCCTCGGAGGTTGGCGCACTGCTGGCCGATCTCTATCAGTGCTCACAGAACGGCGGCGGCGCGCTGGTGGCCGCCTTCCCCGATAAGATCGATCAGAATGTCTGCCAGCAGATGATCGACTATCTCAAGCGTGACAATATCCACGTGCTTATCGAAGCAGGTCTCCCGGATGGCGTACAGATCGCCCGCAAGCAAGGTTGGGTAAGCGGCCCGTCAGGCATCATCCAGAATGTTAGCGATGCAGCCATTGTCTACACCCCGGGCGGCAACTACATCCTGGTTATTTACGCTTACCACCCGGTGCAGGCCCTCTGGGAACCAGTCTCAGGGATGTTCGCCCAAATCTCCGAGTCGGTCTACGATTACTTCAACCTTCCTACGCAATAACATCGCCTCCATCCGATCAATAGGGCGTGAATTGGTTGCTTCAGCTCAGGCCCTGCCAGCCGTTATAGATACCAGAAAGTGAATTGGAGGTAGCGTGAGAATCGCGCGTCGTACTTCATTTGTTTTGCGCTGGGTTTCGCTGGTCCTCGTGGCAGCGGCCATTGTGCTGACCATGATCCAACTGGTCGCGTACAGCCGCCTGCGCGAGAGTTATCCGCCCGGCATGACGATTGCCGGGGTACCCGTCGGCGGCACCGACCCGCAGACCGCCGGGCAACGCCTGCTGCAGGTCTACAACAGCACGCCGGTTGAAATCCAGTATGCGGGGGCTGCCATTCATTTGGACCCTGCTGTCGCGGGGTTCCAGATCGATACAGAGTCGATGCTGGCAGCCGCCGATTTGCAGCGCACCGGCAGCTCGTTCTGGCTCGGTTTCTGGGGCTTCCTGTGGAACCGCCAGATGGGCGCCACCGACATGCCGCTGATCACCAGCCTGTCCGAAGAGCGCCTGCGCCAATACCTGAAAGACGAAGTAACCTCGCGATACGACCTGCCTGCCACCCCCGCAGAGCCCGTTCCGGGGAAATTCAGTTTCAAGCCGGGCACAGGCGGGCAGGAACTTAATATCGACCATGCCGTGACCCTGATCGAAGACGCACTCAAATCGCCTACGAATCGCAGCGTCACGCTGACGTTCGAGCATACTCCTCCCGGCCGGCCGCTGCTCCAGAACCTGGAAGTCTTGATCAAGAAACAGGTCTTTGATGAACAGCAAACCATTGGCGACATCGTTTATAACCGCTTTGACGGCGTGGTCGGCTTCTACCTACAGGACCTGCAGACCGGCCAGGAATTGCACTTCGGCTACAACCAGAACCATGACATTCCGGCGGAACCGGATATCGCCTTTACCGCCTCCAGCACCATCAAGATCCCGATCATGGTATCCGTGTTCAAAAACCTGGGGCCGGACCTGGACCAGAGCACGCAAGACCTGATCTTGGAAATGATCATCAAATCGGAAAACCCGGCCTCAGACGCGCTGATGCGCAGGATTGATCCTGTGCGCGGCCCGCTGATCGTCACAGAAGACATGAAAGCCATCGGTCTCGAGAATACTTTTATGGGCGGGTTCTTTTGCGACGTATTTAATCCATGCCCATTGCTTCAACGTTTTGACACTCCGGCCAATCAGCGCACGGATGTCACCACTGACCCCGACGTCTATAATCAGACCACCCCCTCCGACATGGGGATACTGCTCGCCGATCTCTACCAATGTGCGCAGAATGACGGCGGAGCGCTGGTTGTCGCTTTTCCAGGCAAGCTCAACCAGAGCGTCTGCCAGAAGATCATCGGGTATCTCGAACGCGACAAGATCGGTTCGCTGATAGAAGCGGGCCTTCCCGAAGGGACGCGCATCGCCCACAAGCATGGCTGGACCCCTAACGCCGCCGGCATCACCCAGGAGTTCAGTGACGCAGCCATTGTCTACACCCCCGGCGGAAACTACGTCCTGGTCATCTATGTCCACCACCCAGTGCAGGCTTTTGGTGATCCTGTCTTGAAGATGTTCGCGCAGATCTCCGAAGCCGTCTACAATTACTTCAACGTGCCCGCGCAATGAGCTCACCTCCCCCGGCTTCAGGGGGAGGTTTTACATCACAGTTTCGTAAACTAACAAGGATAAAGAAACACTTTCAGGCCTCTGAACGTGTATAATTTCTCTATGAGTAACGCCCTCACCCTTTTCCGTCTCCAACAGGTCGACAGCCGCCTCGACCAGATCCAAACCCGGATGCAAGCCATTCAATCCGCGCTGGAAAACAGCGCCGAACTCAAAGCCGCCCGCGAACTTCTCGAGCAGGCTCAAACCAGCCTGCGCGACATGGAACACACGCTCAAGCAGGCCGAAAACGACTCGCAAGACCAGCGCATCAAACTCGAGCAGGTTGAAGCCAGTCTCTACAATGGAGGCATCCAAAACCCGAAAGAACTCAAGGAGCTGGAAAAAGACACGGCCTCCCTGAAGCGCCGCCTGGGCGAACTGGAGGACATCCAACTGGAAAGCATGCTGGAAATCGAGAATGTACGCGAACATGTCCAAAAAGTGGAGAATGACTATAACATCGTCCACGGACAGGTCATCAGCCAGAACGCCTCGCTTCAGGCCGAGCAGGATAGCTTGCAAAAAGAGCGCGAGCGCTTTCACGCCCAGCGCCTGGCTGCCGTTTCCGGGATAGACGCGCCAACCCTCTCGCTATACGAATCTCTGCGCGAGAAACGGCGCGGCGTGGCAGTCGCCACGGTCAGCGATAATTCCTGCGAGGCCTGCGGAGCATCCATGCCCCCCGGCCATGCCCAATCGGTCCGTATTTCAAGCCAGCTTGTCCACTGCCCGATGTGCGGCAGAATCCTTTATTCGAACTAAGACCCTAAAGGTTTTGTCTTTTCCCCGGGGTTAAGCCCCGGGAAAACACAGGGATCAAAGGTCAGAACTATGCGCCTCCCCAACATCGACATGATCTCGTTCTGGATCGGCACTGCCATAGCCACCGTATTCTGGTGGGTCATCGTGCTGGCCCGGCCCCTGATCACACAACTCATCTCCGGCTCGCGCGAAAAAACCAAAGAGCGCCAACTGCAAGCCAGCGCGGGCATCGAGGACACGCACCGCAAAATCGTCTATAAACAGACCCAGGGGATGCACATGGCAGCCTCCCTGTTTGCGTTGGACGAAATTGCGGAGACTCCACGCCTGCTCGCGCCGCGCCCCTTTATCGAACCGGGCATTCCGCTCCAGCGCATGGACTCTGCCGAAGAAAGCCTGCCCTACCTTCCGGCCTGGCCTGAACTGGCCAGCATATACCATGCACCCACCCTGACTATCCCGCAGGCGCTATCGGGGGGTATGAACCTGATTATCATCGGCCAGCCAGGCGTGGGAAAAACCGTCGCGCTGGCGTACCTGGCTTCACAGATCGTCAACCGCGCAGCGCAGGTCGAAAGCCTGCATCAGAGTATCCCCTTCCTGATCCACGTTGCGGACCTGGGCCTGCCGCTCACCACCGCCCAGAAACCTGAAGACCTGCTCGCGCCGATTGCCAGCCAGTTGGCAGAAAATGCCTCGGTTTTCGAGGCGGGCCGTATGCCCAACTTTGTCCAGTACGCCTTCCAGAGTGGGCGCGCCCTGCTGCTGCTGGATGGCGTGGACGAATTGCCCCAGGCGGCCATGCAGGATGTTGTCGATTATTTGCGCGTCGTGCTGAAGGCTTATCCCAAAGCGCGCGTCATCACCACCGCCGGGCCCGAATTCGCCGCCGGCATCCCCGGCCTGGGATTTGCAGCCATGGCGTTGATGCCCTGGACTGCCGAGCAGCAAAACCACGTCCTCGAGCGCTGGTCTGAACTGTGGCAGCGCTATGTTGCCATGGAATCCTGGGCACAAACCTCTACCGCACCTGTGGATACACTGCTGCTCAACCGCTGGCTGGTCAGTGACAATTTGGGCCTGACACCACTCGAATTCACGCTTAAAGTGTGGGCGGCTTACGCCGGTGACACGCGCGGCGCACGTGCTGTGGATGCCATCGAAGCCCATTTACAGCGACTGGTGCCACAAAACACGCCTCTCGAAGCCCTGTACGTCGTTGGGGCGCAGGCCTGCCTGAACGGTACATCCATCTTCGAAAGCAAACTCGCCCGTGAATGGACCAAAGCCTTCGAACCGGCCGAACCCAGCTCCGCAGAAGCCGCCGCACCGGAGGCTGCCTCAGTGGCTGCGCCAGAGACTGCACTGGAAACTGCACCGGAGACTGCACCGGAGACTGCACTGGAAACGGAGCCCGTCGAATCCGAAGAGCTTCCGGATGAGGTCAGCGCCGAAACGGAAAAAGACGCGAAAAAGAGCCGGAAAAAGGGCAGCCAACAGGCCCGCCCCAGCTTGATCGGGCGATTGGCCGCGAGCGGAATCCTCTCCATGCATGCGGGCAACCGCCTGCGTTTCGCCCACCCCATCTTCATGGGTTTCCTGGCCGGGAAAGCACTCGGCGGCGCCGGCCCGGCCGAGACCCTGCTCAACCAGCCCGCCTGGAGCGGCCAGACGACTGCCATGCGATACATCGCCGCCTTTAGCGATGCCAGTGCCTTGGTCAACGGCCTGTTAACGCTGGACGATCCCATGCTGCTGCGTCCAAAAATTGCAGCCGCGCGCCTTTTGCGTGATGCGCCGCGCAATGCGGCCTGGCGCACACCGTTGATGTCTACCCTGGTTGGGATTCTGCAAAACGAAGACTTGCCGCAGGGCTTGCGTGGGCAGGTGATTGCCGCTTTTGCCTTGAGCGGTGACCCAAACGTGGCGGCGCTTTTCCGCCAGTTAATGACCGCACCATCCGTCGAGTTACGGCGCTTCGCAGCACTGGGCGCAGGCGTGCTGGCTGATTCGAAATCGGTCGAAGAGCTGGTGGGCGTCATCACACAATCCGTGGGCCGCGCACGCCAGGCCGCCTGCCTGGCGCTCGTCCAGATCGGCAGCGCCCCGGCGCTGGAGGCGGTTGCCACCGCCCTGCTGCGCGGGGACGAACAACTGCGCATTGCCGCCGCCGAAGCGCTCGCCAACCATCCCGCTGAAGGTCAGGAAGCCCTGCGCGAAGGGATTGGCAGCGAGGATATCCTTGTCCGCCGCGCGATCGTCTACGGCCTGGCACGCGTGGATGAGCCCTGGGCCGGTGAACTGCTTGAAAAAGTCCAGATCGAGGACGAGCAGTGGGTCGTGCGTAATGCGGCGGTCGAAATCCTGGACACCCGCCAGCAGCTCAATCCGCGCATCCCGCGCCGCCTGAGCGCGCCGTCCGAGACACCCTGGTTGATCGAATTCGCCGGGAAACACGGCCAGGGCGTGACCCCCGGCGCACCTGCCACCGATATATTGCTGCTGGCGTTCAAAGATGATAACGAAGACATTCGTGACGCCGCGCTCAATTACCTGCGCTATACCCCCACGGATGGGGTACTCTCTACGCTTTACCAGAAATTCTACGGCGGCGATCCAGAAACGAAGGAAATCATCTACAACGCTCTTTCAGACATTGCCTACAGCGGCACGGCCCTGCCGCAGCCAATGCAGTTCGGCCTCGGTTAGCGAGAACTTCCTGCGACCTCCCGCAGGGAAATTGTTCCAGGCAGGAAATGAAGTCATGCTCATCAGCAATGCCACGCTCATTACCTGGGGACAGCCCAACCAGATTCTGTTCGATCACGCCATTTACATTCAGGACGGGAAAATCGTCGCCCTGGGGCCGGATGCGGAGCTGCGCTCGCGCTACCCCGATGCCCCGCTGACAGACGCGCGTGGACAATTTATCCTGCCCGGGAACATTTGCGCGCACACGCACTTCTACGGCGCATTCTCGCGCGGTATGGCCATCCCCGGCGACGCGCCTGAAAACTTCCCCCAGATCCTCGAAAAACTATGGTGGCCGCTCGATCGCTCCCTGACCGATGAAGACATCCGCTACTCGGCGCTGCTGTGCCTGGCAGATGCCATCCGTCACGGCACAACCACTCTCATCGATCATCACGCCTCGCCGAATGCCATCGCGGGCTCATTGGACATCCTGGCTGATGCGGTCGATATGGCCGGCCTGCGCGCCATCCTTTGCTACGAAGTCACGGACCGCGACGGCCCTGAAAGGGCCAAAGCCGGAATTGCGGAAAATGTACGCTTCATCAAAAGGTCTGGCAAAGGCACATTGATTGGCGCGAGTTTTGGCCTGCACGCCAGCCTGACGCTTTCAGACAAGACCCTGGAAGACTGCCGCGCGGCCCTGCCCGACGGAGCCGGGTTCCACATCCACGTGGCCGAATCCGAAGCAGATCAATACGACTCGCTCAAGCGTTCGGAGCTGCGCGTGGCCGAGCGCCTGCATAAATTCGGCATCCTCGGGCCCCATACCATTGCGGCCCACTGTGTGCACGTCGATGCCCGTGAAACCCAACTGCTGGCCGAAAGCGGCACCTGGGTTACACACCAGCCGCGTTCGAACATGAACAATGCGGTCGGTGTCGCGCCGGTCGAGTCGCTGCTGGGCGCGGGAGTCAGAGTCTGCCTTGGCAACGATGGCTTTTCCAACGCCATGTGGGAGGAATGGAAAGCAGCCTACCTGCTCCACAAAAGCCAGCACCGCGATCCGCGCCGAATGGACGGCCATACAATCATCGAGATGGCCGTGTACAACAACGCCGCACTGGCCGGCACCTTCTTCCCGCTGGAAGTCGGCACGCTCAAACCCGGCGCCGCGGCGGACCTGATCTTTTTGGATTACAATGCACCAACACCGTTCACCCCGGAAAATTTGGCCTGGCATATCCTGTTCGGATTCCACGACAGCATGGTCACGACTACGATTGTCGCCGGGAAAGTGCTGATGCAGGACCGCCAGATGCTCACGCTGGATGAAAAAGAGATCGCCGCCAGGGCCAGGGAACTGGCCGTGCAAGTCTGGAAACGGTACAAGGATAAATTCTGATGGCTGATCTATTGATGACAATCGCCGTTCTGGGCGGCACCGGAAAAGAGGGCAAAGGCCTGGCCTTCCGTTGGGCCAGGGCTGGATACCGGGTGATCCTGGGTTCGCGCACGGTTGAAAGAGCGCAGGCCGCCGCGAGAGAATTGGCAGAAATGTTGGATGAGAACGCATCCGTCGAAGGGATGGATAATCTCTCCGCCGCAAAGCAAGCAGATATGGTCGTGTTGACCGTGCCTTACGCCGCCCACCGCGCAACGCTGGAAAGCGTAAAAGAGGCCCTGCAGGGCAAGGTCCTGGTGGATGTGACCGTGCCGCTCGTCCCGCCCAAAGTGAGCAGAGTCCAGATGCCGCCCGCCGGGTCCGCCGCGCAGGAAGCCAGGGAAATCCTGGGCGAAGGCGTGGAGATCGTGGACGCCCTCCAGAACATTTCGTTCGACCTGCTGATGCGTAACGAAAAAATAGCCTGTGACGTGCTCGTCACCGGCACGACCAAAGAAGCCCGCGCCGATGTACTGAAGCTTGTCGAGGCGGCCGGATTGACCGGCTGGGATGCCGGCCCACTCGAAAACTCGGTTGTGGTGGAAGGCCTGACCAGTCTGCTGATCTATATCAACAAGCAATATGGCTCCACACACGCCGGGATAAAGATTACCGGGGCGGATAAATAATAATCCACAGATTTCGCACGCGTACCCCCCGAAGGAGCACCGGGGCGGTGTGCGTTGAGCCGACCTTAAGGGGCCTTCGGCTCAGGCCCCCTGTGGGCGGTGCAGGCAGATGACGCAGATAATTTTAAGGGACTCTCGCAAATGGTAGAGATACGTGACCCCCAGAGGTACGCAATTATTGAGTTCCCGCTAAGGCAAATTCCCTTTCAACGCGAGGTCCTCCTTCCTGTTCATTACAAAGGCACTTTGTTGTCGCAATATAGGGCGGATTTTGTTTGTTTCTCAGAAATCATCGTTGAATTTAAAGCACAAAGCCAACTTACTGGGGTCGATGAGGCACAAGTCCTAAATTACGTAAAAGCCACCGGCCTTCAACGCGGCTTGCTGATTAACTTCGGCGCATCCAGTTTGCAATACAAGCGCCTGGTTTGGGGTTACGAAAAAGAAAAATCCGCGCAATCTCCCAAAGGGACACTGGGACGGTGTGCGCCATCTGCGGATGTACTTTGAGACCTCTCACCCTCACTCCCCTGCCAGACATGCCCATGATCCAACCTGGTGATGACCTGCCGAGGCTGATTTTGAACGCCCTCGAACAAGCTGAACTCCCGTTGGAAACCGGTGACATTCTCGTCCTGGCCCAGAAAATCGTCAGCAAGGCCGAAAGGCAGTTGGTGAACCTCGCTACAGTTAGCCCCTCCCCTGCCGCCTTGGAACTTTCCGCCAAAACGGGGAAAGACCCGCGCCTGGCGGAACTGATCCTGCGCGAGAGCAGCGAAATCCTGCGCACGCGTCTCGGCTCGGTCATCGTCGAGCATAAACTCGGCTTCGTGTGCGCCAACGCCGGCATCGACCACTCCAACGTCGCCGGGGACGGCAGCGCTTCAGAGGAATGGGTCCTGCTGCTGCCCGAAGACCCGGATAAATCTGCAGCACAAATCCGCGCAAAGTTGGAAGCGGTAAGCGGCAAACGGATCGGTGTGATGATCATTGATTCGCATGGACGCGCCTGGCGGGTCGGTACGGTCGGGATTGCGATCGGCCTGAGCGGACTTCCCGGCGCGGTCGATCTGCGCGGGGAGGCTGATCTATTTGGTTTCAAATTACAAATCACGGTGCTCGGCGCAGCGGATGAACTGGCCGCCGCAGCCTCGCTCGTCATGGGCCAGGCCGCCGAAGGCACGCCGGTCGTCCACGTGCGCGGTTTTCCCTATCCGCTGCGTGATGGCACGCTGAAGGAACTGCTGCGTCCCAAAGATCAGGATATGTTCAGGTAACCCATGCACGGACTGGTTTCACTGCTAGACCCACTGCACTACAGGCTGGTTGAAGGCCTCTGGCACGAACTCGAAAAGGAGTGCGGCTTGACGGGCATTAAAGTGACGCCTTACCCTCACTTTTCCTGGCAGGTCGGCACAGAATACCCCGAACCACAAACCGAACAGGCTGTCCGGGCTATCACCGGGCAGATGCGGCCCTTCACAGTCCGCACAGATGGGCTGGGAATCTTCAGCGGGCCGAACCCCGTGGTCTATATCCCGATCATCAGGAACCCAACGCTGGATCGGTTGCATGCAAAACTGTGGAAGCAATTCCAATCCAGCGCAAAGGGCCGAACGCCCTATTACGGCCCGCAAAAATGGATGCCGCATATTACGCTGATCTTCGGGGACGAGAGCAGTAAGGCCCTGATGTGCGGGCTGGAAACGCTTGCCTTCCGCTCATTCGACTGGGAAATCGAAGTGAACAACCTCTCTTTCGTCTCCCAATCCGGGGACCAGGTGGGCGTGCTGCGCTATCGCCATGACTTCCTTCCCGGGTAAAAAATACTGGCAAGCCATGCAGGCGCTGCTTTCCGATGCGCGGGTCATCATCGATCGCCCGCGTGGCCGGGCGCATCCGCGCTACCCTGAGCTTATTTATCCGCTTGATTATGGTTATCTCGATGGCACCGCTTCAGGCGATGGGGATGGGATCGACGTCTGGATCGGCTCTCTGGGCGGCAAAACACTAACGGGAATCTTATGCACACTTGATACAGTTAAGCGCGATGCCGAGGTAAAACTGCTGGCCGGTTGCAACGCACAAGACGTGGAAACCATCCTGCAGTTCAACGACAACTTCATGTGTTACCTGTACATTCCCCAACCATAGGAGCTTCTTATGAAAAGCATCCCCACATCCCACCAGGATCTGCTTGCCGACGAAAAGAAAGCTTTCGTTTACCTGGCGACTATTATGAAAGACGGCTCGCCGCAGGTCACGCCCGTCTGGTTCAACACCGATGGCGAACATATCCTGCTCAACTCCGCAGAAGGCCGGCTCAAAGACCGCAACATGCGCGCCCGCCCCACCGTTGCCCTGTGCATTGCCGACCCGGATGACCCCTACCGCTATCTGCAAATCCGCGGCAGGGTGGTTGAGTTCACCAAGGAAGGGGCCGAAGATCATATTGACACGCTCAACTTGAAATATCACGGCACCCGCAACTACGCCAACCACCGCCCGGACCAGCCTCGCGTGATCTACAAAGTGCTGCCTGAAAAAGTTGACCCGCATTAAGACCATGGACGATAGACCGCCTGCCCTAGGGGTGTCCCCAAAGGGGATGCTATTGGGGTGGACCGCCTGCCCCAGGGATCTTGGGGTGAATAAATGACGGCTGGCTCGCATGATTTTTTGCGCTCGCGCCGTTCCGTGCGCCGTTTTCAGCAGAAGGATGTAGACCGCGATACCTTGATCCGCATCCTGGAAACAGCCACACACGCCCCCTCGGCACACAACCGCCAGCCCTGGCGTTTTGCCGTTCTTACGCAGCCCGGGCCGAAATCCCGCCTAAGCGCAGCCCTGGCCGCCGATTTCCGCCGCGACCTGGCTGCGGACGGGTTGCCCGAGGCTGAAATCGAAGCCCTGATCAGCCGCTCCAAAAACCGCATCATGCAGGCGCCTGTCGTGGTGATGCTGTGCATGGACGCCAGCGAAATGGACAGCTACCCAGACGAAAAGCGCCAGCAGGCCGAGCGCATGATGGCAATCCAATCCACCGCGCTGGCCGGGCTACAGTTGGAACTCGCCGCGCATGCCGAGGGCTTAAGCAGCGTGTGGGTCTGCGCGCCATTGTTCGCGCCGGATACAGTCCGCGAAGTATTAGGCTTGCCGGAAACCTGGGAACCGCAGGCCATGTTTTTTATTGGCTATGCTGAGGGGCAACCGCGCCCAAAAGAGTTGAAAGGGATTGATGACATCGTACGATTTGTTTGACCGTGGACGGTGGACCGTGTTGTTTCTGAAGGAGGTAACGATGCCTTTTAAGTTTGAGCGGCTAGAAGTCTGGCAGTTGGCATTGGAATATGTGGATTTGACTTATGAACTTGCGGACAAACTTCCACGCAGTGAAGACTTTAATTTGAAGTCGCAAATCACCCGTGCAGCAACATCGATTGCGCTGAACATTGCCGAAGGCTCCACCGGGCAAAGCGATGCAGAGCAAAACCGTTTCCTGGGCCTGGCGGTTCGCTCGTTAATCGAAACTGTCGCCTGCCAAAGGCTTATCAAGCGACGCAATTATTTGAACGATGATGCAATTCTTGCCAAAGCCGACTTGAACGCCCAAACGCTGGCCAAGAAATTACATTCTTTTCGCCGATCATTGAAAATGGGGAAAATCAGCGAAGAAACAACTCCATATCTCGTAACAGACAAAGAAGGTTAGGAGATGGGCCAACCGTCCACCGTCGACGGTCTACCGTCAATTGTTGCCTTTGCCGGCGGCGTGGGCGGGGCCAAACTTGCCGACGGGCTGGCGCACTGCCTGCCACCCGAAAACCTGACCATCGTCGTCAATACCGGCGACGACTTCGAGCATTGGGGGCTAAAGATCTGTCCCGACCTGGATACGGTCTGCTACACGTTGGCCGGTCTGGCCAATCCTGAAACCGGCTGGGGCCGCGCGGACGAGACTTTCAATACGCTGGAAGCTATCTCCCGGCTGGGCGGCGTGGATTGGTTCCGCCTCGGTGACCGGGACCTGGCGACACACCTGGAGCGCACCCGCCGCCTGCGCGAGGGGCAGCCACTCTCGCAGGTGGTGCGCGACTTTTGCCGGGCATGGAATATCGGGCCGACCATTTTACCGATGACGGATGATCCCGTCGCCACGCTGGTGGACACCGTCGAGCAGGGCGAACTGGCCTTCCAGGAATATTTCGTGCACCAGCGTTGTGAGCCCAGGGTCAGGGGTTTTCGCTTCGAGGGGATCGAGAAGGCGCAGCCGGCGCCGGGCGTGTTGGAAGCCATCCGCCAGGCAGACGCCGTCGTTTTCTGCCCCAGCAATCCGTGGGTGAGCGTGGACCCTATTTTGCAGATTCTCACCTTCAAGGGAGAGGGAAGACGGGTCGTTGCCGTCAGCCCGATCATCGGCGGGCAAACGGTCAAAGGGCCGGCGGCGAAAATGTTCGCGGAACTCGGCATCGAACCGTCCGCACTGGCGGTGGCAAAACATTACCGGGAGACAATATCGGGATTCGTCCTGGATACGGTGGACGCTGCTTTGGCGGACGAAATCCAAAGGCTCGGTATCCAGCCACTCGTCGTCCCTACACTTATGAAAACTGCGCAAGACCGGCGGCGGCTGGCGCAGGATGTGCTACACTTTGTGGAGAGACTGACTGCATGACCATTTGGGTGATCGTTCCCGTTAAACCGCTGCGCTTGGGCAAATCAAGATTATCAGGAGTACTCAGTGACGATGAGCGCGCCGTCTTAAATCGCACCTTCCTTGAGCAGACTCTCGACACGCTTCGACAAACACCCGAAGTCAGCCAGACACTGGTGGTCAGCCGCGACCCGGCTGCCCTGGCCATTGCGCGCCAGTACGGCGCGCGGACGGTGCTCGAAGACGGAACACCCAACCTGAACGGTGCGCTGACTCGCGCCACCTTGCTGGCGCGCAACTACGCCACGCGCGGAGTATTCGTCCTTCCGGCAGACCTGCCCTGCCTGACGAAGAATGACCTTCTCGCTTTCCTGGGCTTCGTGCATGAAGCGCCGTGCGTGGTCATCTCTCCGGACCGGCACGATAACGGCACAAACGCGCTGTTGGTGGCGCCTGGCGGATTGATCAAGTACGACTTCGGCGCCGGCTCGTTCGAGCGGCACTGCGCGCAGGCCCTGCAAAAAGGCGCCAGGCTGGAAGTAGTACGGAATGCAAACATTGCCCTGGATCTCGACACTCCTGATGACCTGGAAGCGCTGAAACAGATCGAAAAATCAAAAGCATAAGGAGAGTCTCGTGGCCGAACGGGTTGCCTTATACCTCCAGGATGCCCATGATTTGCGTGACGGGCTGGACTACGTCCGCTACGCTGAAGACAGGGGGTTTGAAGCTGTCTGGCAGGCAGAGTCGCGCCTGGTGCGTGACGCGATCGTTCCCATGGCGGCCTATGCAGCGGTGACGGAAAATTTAAAGGTCGGCTCGGGCGTGATCAACAATTGGACACGCAACATCGGCCTGCTGGCCGCAACCTTCCTGACGCTCGACGACCTAGCCCCGGGCCGCATTATCTGCGGGATCGGCGCCTGGTGGGACCCGTTGGCAAAGAACGTAGGCATCGAACGCAAGAAGCCGCTGACGGCCATGAAAGAGACTGTACTGGTCCTGCGCCGGCTGCTGGCCATGGAGCATGTCACTTTTCACGGCGAATTCGTGCATGTGGACGATATCGAACTGGACGTAGTGCACGGCCGCCGCGAGCCGCGCCATGTGCCGATCATGATCGGCGCAACTGGCGACCAGATGATGGAACTGACCGGCGAGATCGCCGACGGCGTGGTGTTGAATTACTGCGTCCCGCCGGAATACAGTGACAAAGCGCTGGAACTGCTCGCAAACGGCGCGAAAAAAGCCGGGCGCAGCTTCGATGAGATCGACCGGCCACAATTGATCGTCTGCTCGGTGGACCATGACCATGACAGGGCCATCGAGACCACCAAAATGCTGCTGTGCCAGTACCTGGCCCAGCAGCCGCACATTGCCAAAGCTTCGGGCGTTGCGCAGGAAGTGGTGACAAACATCCAGGCCACGCTGGGCTGGCCGGCCACCAAAGAGCAGATCGACAAGGCCAAACATTTCGTCCCGGATGAACTCGTCCAGCGCATCACCGCCTCGGGTACGCCGGGTGAAGCGCGTACAAAAGTGGAAGAATATAAAAAACGCGGCTGCACCTGCCCGATCCTGTACCCGGTGGGCGGCGATGTGAAGCTGCTGATCGACACCTTCGCTCAGACATGATCCCTATTCCGCGCCGGACCTCGAAATTTGCCGACCTGCCTGCACCGGCCACCTATCTGTTGGCGCTGGCATTCTCGATTGCCACCAGCGCTATCCTGCTTTTGCTCGACCGCTTCGAGCCGGTCAACAAGACCACGATTGCGCTGATCTTTTTGCTGCCGGTTGGCCTGAGCGCCACTCTCTGGGGATTGGCGCCGGGTATCATAGCCGCAGTCACATCCTTCCTGGCATTCAACTATTATTTTCTCGAGCCGATCCACTCCCTCACCATCCACGACAGCGAAGACCTGGTGATCCTGGCCGCCTTTCTAAGTGTCACTGTCGTTATCAGTGAACTGGTGGGGCGTATCAAACGCAACCTGACCGCTGCTACCGACCGCGAGCAGGAAGCGCTGCACCTGTATGAGTTCAGCACGCTCCTGGCAGGAAGCCAGAACGAACGCGCTGCCGCACAGGCCCTGCTGGACAAGATCGACCAGGCCATCAAGCCCCTGCGCACCGAAATCTTGATCGAGGGCTCACCCGAACCGATCTTACTTGCCAGGGGCATGTCTTTGCCCGTGGGGCATAATCCCGCCGTCAGGTCCATCGTTGAGCCGTTGCAAACAGCGCGCGGGCTGATGGGCGAGATCCGCCTTTGGCGTAAAGACAAACCCATCAGCGACACGGAAGAACACCTGCTAAAAATCTTTGCCAGCCAGGGCGTGCTGGCCATCGAGCGCTTGCGTCTCGCCGAAGCGGCGCGCAAAACAAAAATCCTCGAGGAGAGCGACCGGCTCAAATCGTCGCTGCTCTCGTCCGTGTCGCACGAGCTGCGCTCGCCCCTGGCGGCCATCAAGGCCTCGGTCAGCAGCCTGCGTTCGGGCGAGGTGGAATGGGAAACAGATGCGCGCACGGAATTGTTGACTACCGTCGAGGAGGAGATCGACCATCTCAATGTACTGGTCGGTAACCTGCTGGATATGTCGCGCATCGAAGCAGGCGCACTCAAGCCGCAGAAAAAGCCCAATATGCTGGCAGAAATCGTCAGCGCTGTCAGCGGGCGCATGCGCTCACAGCTACAGGCTTATCGCCTCGTTGTGGAGGTACCCGATGACTTGCCGCTCGTGAATGTAGACTTTATCCAGATGGAGCAGGTCTTTACCAACCTGCTGGTAAACAGCCTGAAATATTCCCCCGCTGGTTCAACGATCCAGATCACGGCAACGCCAAAAGACGCGCGCAACCTGCAGGTCAGGTTAACCAACCAGAGTACGCCTGTACCAGAGCCAGACCTGAAACAGATCTTTGACAAGTTCTATCGCATCAATCCTTCGGAGCGTGTGACTGGCTCGGGACTGGGACTTTCGATCTGCAAGGGCATTATCGAGGCACATGGCGGTACAATCTGGGCTGAGAATCTACCAGGCGGGTTCGCCTTCAATTTCACCTTGCCGTTATCGTAATTTTTCTGCAAGAGACCTTTCTCTATTCTCTATTCTCTATTTTTTTATGACCAACCCAACCCACATCCTCGTGATCGACGACGAACCGCAAATCCTGCGGGCGCTCAAAACTATTCTGGCGGCCAAGCAATTCCACGTCAGCGCAGCGGCCCGCGGCGAGGAGGGTCTTGCCATGGCGGCCGCCGAACAGCCAGATTTGATCATCCTCGATATGTCGCTCCCGGATATCGAGGGGATCGAAGTCTGCAAGCAGTTAAGGGAGTGGACCTCTACGCCGATCATTATCCTGTCAGTACGCGACAGTGAGAAAGATAAAGTGGCCGCGCTGGATGCAGGCGCCGACGATTACCTGACCAAGCCGTTCGGGATCGAGGAGCTGCTGGCGCGGGTCAGAGTCGCCCTTCGGCACAAGAGCCAGGCCGCGGGTGGCACGAAACGCACAATCATCCATGCGGGGAAGATGGAAATCGATTTAGCGGGATACATCGTCCGCCGCGATAACGTCGAGGTTTCTTTAACGGCAACCGAATTCAAACTGCTGGCCTACCTTGCCAGCCATGCCGGGCGGATCCTCACGCATCATATGATTTTATCGAACGTTTGGGACCCGGCAGAAGTGGATAAGATCGAATATTTGCGCGTGTACATGCGCCAACTGCGCAAAAAGCTCGAGGACGACCCGGTACAACCGAAGGTATTGTTGACCGAGCCGGGGATTGGCTACCGGTTTATGGCCGACGAATAAGCCATTTTTGTAAAAATATCGATCGATGAAAAGCGCCCTGCCCGGCGCTTTTTTTATTTCTCACTTATTTAACTGCTTATTTTTTTATGCGAATTTTCACTCCCCAGGCCTAGAATCCTGAAAAAGGACAGGCCGGTATGCAAAAACTCAGACTGTATGCCAAACGGATCGCCCTGGGAATTCCCGTTGCAACCATTATCGGAGCGTCTTTCTTCCCATTACAAACGTGGGGGCAGCAAGCGCTGATTCTTATTGCACTGATCTGGTTTAACGTTTTCATCCTGTTCGATGTGCTTGGGAAATAAACAGCGGCAGTATTTCCGAATTTGCAAAGTGACAGGGGCGATCTTTATTTTTATTTTATACCTTTGCGGATAAATTTTGTGGGGATTTTATTTCGGGGGCGTATGCTTTCTAACAAAGAGGAACAAACCATGTTGTTTGCAATTGGATTGCTGATTGTGTTCGTGGTAGTGGCGCTGAAAATTGCGCCGAAAGAAACTCAGGAGGATGCACACGTACACGGCGCCGGACAGGTTGGTCTGTTGGCGGCGATCGCACTCTTCGGTGTTGATTACTTTACATCATACTTCTACGCCACCGGCGAGATGCTGCACGCCCTGCATCCATACGGGCTGGAGCATTATGCTTATGCGGCTGTGGCGGTGATCGGTATCGCCAACCTAGTCTTCGGCGGGCTATATATGTATTCCCTGGGCGTATTCAACGAAGGCGGCGGCTCGTTCACTGCGGCAATGCGCTACCTGGGGCCATCACTCAGCCTGATTGTGGCTGTCGTCCTGTTGCAGGACTATATTTTCACCATCGTCGTATCCACACTTTCGGGTGTGGATCAACTGCTCTCGCTTCAGCAGGCAGGCGGGATCGAATGGTACTGGCATTTTCTGATCGGCGCAGTTCTGGTTGGCGTCACCTGGTATATTACCATCCGCGGGCGCGGCGAGTCAGCACAGGTGGTATTTACCGGCCTGGGCATTTTTGTATTCCTGACCATCACCATGGTCGTCGGCCTGCTTGTAGCAAAAGCCTCCAATGTTCCGCCATTGGCAGGTGAAACGACCACGCAAGTCACGTCCATCTGGGAGGCATTGTTCCATATGCTGGGGGCCTCTATGAAAGGGCTTGTGGCGCTTACCGGTCTTGAAGCCATGTCGAACGGTATTCAGTTTGTGATCGATGAAGATGCGGGTTTCGTGAAATGGGGCCGAAAACAGTTCCCCAAGCTGGAAGGTCTGTGGCATTTCTACGCAGGCAAATCGGGCATTGGGCGTGCCGTGCAAACCTCCTTCCTGTTCTACGGGGGGATTACCACGCTGATGCTGACGTATTTTGCGATTCACTTTCAGGCTTTTGATGGGATCGAAGGACGGAGCCTGGTCGGCAACCTGGCATATATTGGATTCACGTCCATACCGGGGAATGGCGGGATCATTCTATTCTGGGCATACCAGATCCTGGCGGTAGGGCTGTTAACTGCCGCATCCATGACGGCCTTTCAAGACTTGCAAGCGATTGCCTGGCGCAATGTAGCCATTGGCGAACTGCCTGAAATCGTGGTTTATCGTAATTCCCGCGGCACATTCACGCGCCCTGTTACTGCCGCCGCTATTCTGGCAATTTTCATCCAGTTTCTGGTGCGCGGCAATACGAGCACCGCGGTTCCGTATTACGGCGTGGGCGTGTTCATGCCGATCGCCATTATGGGACTGGCCATGCGCCAACACGTCAAGCAACACGTCACGGGGCGGGCGCGCACATGGGGATTGCTCGGCACAAGTTTTGCAACCGGCCTGTCCACGATCATTTTTCTCGGGCAGATCTTTACCAAATGGGATGAAGGCGGCTGGGTGGTGTTGATTGTCTTCTCGGTTCTGATCCTATTGGCGAACCTGATCCTGATCTCTCCCGCCGGGTATCGTGACCCACAGGATATCCACCGCGTTATCCGCGAGAAATCACGCATTCACGGTTCCATGGGCAACATCGTCGAATGGCAGTCACTCAGGATGCAGGAATATCGCTATACTTTAATGATCGGCCTGTCACAACTCTTTGCTACATTTGGTTTATTCAAACCTTTGCGTTTTGAAAAAATGCCCCTCCCGCCGAAAGCGGGTGAATTTGAAGACGCGCTGAATCACGGCGATCACCATACTTTCCTTGAGCAATATCTCGACGTCCAACCCCAGCCAGAACCACGGCTCGGTGGCGCGCCAAACGAGACGCGCGATGCAAAGTCAAATACACGTTAACTTCGCGTAAAAAAGGCGACTGTCACTTGCCGCATTGACCTCAACATCGTCCCGATGCCCTTCGGGAGAGCGCCTTACAGCCAAGTGACAGTCACCTGCTCTCCAGGACGTCTCCTTCGCAAGATGGAGGCGTCTCATTTTGATGAGCAGGGGTGGGAATTATGGTATCATGCTCCAGTCTCGGCATTCATAAGGATAACCCATATGAACAAAACACTTTCCCCCGCCAGCCGGCTCCGTGAGGAGTTCAGCGAAAAACAGGCCTTGTTCAACGCCCAGCCCGTCATCGTGCAACGATTTATCGAGGCACAGGCACGCCAGGTGGCCGAGGCGCTGATCGAACGCCAGCCGCAGGTCAAGTTCACCCTGCCGGACCGTATTGTGGCAGAAACGCCGCAGATCGACCAGCCCGCTACGATCACCGTCCCGGCGGCAACGCGCGAGCAAAACCTGGGCGGGTTTCGCAACCGTCTGACGCGAGGCGACATAAAAGAAGAACTGCGCCACCGCCTGAACCAGTTGGAGCAGTCACCCGACCACGCCGTCGCCGCGAGTGGAGAGTTGTTGCGCTATGCGATCGCCATCCACATGGTGCACAACATGCTGCCATCCGGGCGCTCCGTGGAATATCGCGCCGAAGATGACGAAGAAATCCCCACCATCCCGGTGGAAGACCTGGAACCCGAATCGGCCATCACCCAGGCCAGCGATGCGATTGCCGAAGAAGGCAAAAGCGATGAAGGCCGCGGCGATCTACAAGTCCCGTTCGTCCCGGCTGCGCGGCGTTTTTATCTCCCCCAGTGGATCGCGTTTGATGATCATGGCAAGCTGCTGGTGGGCAGCGTGAAGGAGGCCGAGGCGCACCTGGCATCCATGCAGCGATATATCGAGATTTTGCATACCGCTTCCTTCTTTGCAGCCTATATCATCGCCGACGAAGATTATCAGAAAAAGCGCTACGGCATGCTCGGCCAGTTGATCAACCAGGGACGCGCGCTGGCGCGTTACAAGACGCTGGAAATCATCCATACGATCAAGGAACGTGCAGCAGCCGGGAGCCTGAACCGGGGCTTGAGCCTGAGCCTGCCGTATTTCGACGATCAGGAATTGCGGATCGACACTGTAAGATTCGAGGTCATACCGGCCGGGCGCATTATGTTCGTGCCCGCCTTTGTGGTGCGCGCAGCGCATGAAGAACTAGCCAAAGTGGCCCAGGATACGCGCTTGAGCCCCTCGACCCGCAAATATGTAATCGCAGAATTAAGGCTGCTCGACGAAGCCTTTCACCACTCCTAGTGCCCGGCCAACATAAGAATGTAGGGTAAATATGCCTGCCCTGCCCCGCTCTTTCCGTGGGGTCAAGAGCGCTTTACCCTACATCTTTAGAAAGTTCGGGTACCAGGAATGAAGCCACAACAAGGTTAATATGCTGTTTTCCATTTTGATATTGTTGGTTATTGTTTACATATCCTGGCGCATTGCCCCACGCGAACGCCAGGAGGATGCGCACATCCATGGCGCCGGGCAGGTGGGCCTGCTGGCAGCCGTGGCACTCTTTGGCGTGGACTACTTCACCTCCTATTTTTACGCCACAGGTGAAATGATGCACGCCCTGCATCCGTACGGGTTGGAAAATTATGCCTACCCCGCTGTTGCGATCATCGGCATCGCCAACATAGTCTTTGGCGCCCTGTATATGTACTCGCTGGGAGTCTTCAATCAGGGCGGCGGATCGTTCACGGCCGCCATGCGCTATCTTGGGCCGTCGCTCAGCCTGATTGTGGCAGTCGTCCTGCTGCAGGACTATATCTTTACCATCGTCGTATCCTCGCTCTCCGGCGTGGACCAATTACTTTCCCTTGGACAGGCAGGCGGAATCCCGTGGTACTGGCACTTCCTGCTCGGCGCAGCAATGGTTGCAGTCACCTGGTATGTGACCATCCGCGGGCGCGGAGAATCGGCGCAGGTTGTTTTCATCGGGTTGAGTATTTTTGTCTTGATGACCATCACCATGGTGGTTGGCCTGTTGCTGGCACAGGCAGCCAAGGTGGCCTCATTGCCGGTCGAGGCCGTCACGCCGGTCCCATCCATCTGGCAGGCGTTGTTCCACATGCTGGCCGCCTCGATGAAAGGGCTGGTTGCATTGACCGGGCTCGAAGCCATGTCTGATGGCATTCAGTTCGTGATCGATGATGACGCCGGTTTCGTGAAATGGGGCAAGAAACGTATGCCCAAACTCGACTGGCTGTGGAAATTTTACAGCGGCAAATCGGGCATCGGGCGCGTAGTACAGACCTCTTTCCTCTTCTACGGTGCGATCACCACTTTAATGCTGACGTATTTTGCGATCCACTTCCGGGCGTTTGATGGAGTTGAAGGACGCAGCCTGGTCGGCAATCTTGCATATATCGGATTCACGTCCATACCGGGGAATGGTGGGATCATTCTATTCTGGGCCTACCAGATCCTGGCTGTAGGCCTGCTCACAGCCGCATCCATGACCGCTTTTCAGGATTTGCAGGCCATCACCTGGCGCAACGTGGCAATTGGCGAAGTACCAGAAGTGGTCGTCTATCGCAATCCCAAGGGCACCTTCACCCGTCCGGTCACCGCCGCGTCGATTGTGGCAATCGTAATCCAATTTTTAGTGCGCGGCAACACCAGTGCCGCCGTACCATACTACGGCGTAGGCGTGTTCATGCCGATTGCCGTGATGGCACTTGCCATCCGTGAACACATCAAGCAGAATATGACCGGGCGTGCGCGCACATGGGGCATGTTTGGCACAAGTTTTGCCGCTGCGCTGGCCACCTTCATTTTCGTAGGGCAAATCGTGACGAAATGGGACGAAGGCGGCTGGGTGGTATTGATCGTATTCTCCGTGCTGATCATCATGGCACATTTGATCCTGCTCTCTCCCGGCGGATACCGCGACCCCGATGACATCCATCGCATTATCCGCGAGAAATCGCGCATTCAGGGCGCGATGGGCAACATCGTCGAATGGCAGTCGCTCAGGATGCAGGAATATCGCTACACCTTGATGCATGGCGTGGCACGTTTCTTCGGTATCTTTGGCGTATTCAAGCCCCTGAGCTTCGAAAAAGAGCCCATTCCCCCCAAAGCCGGCGAGTTTGAAGAAGCCCTCAACCACGGCGATCACCAACAGTTCATTGACCAGTATCTCGATCGGCAGCCCAGGCCTGAACCGCGACTGGGTGGCGCGCCGAAAGAGACCGCCCCCGGCGAAGACAAAGACAAGGATTAAGATCGAGCGGGAGATGGAGAAAAATCGTCTCCCGCTCTGTATGTCCACGTATGAGTTCCGAACCCATCTACAGCCTGCGTGTACCGGACGTATTCAAGGCCCTCGAGACCAGTCCCGAGGGTCTATTGAGTGCTGAGGCAGAATCGCGTCGCTCACTTTACGGGGATAATCGCCTTTCAGAACAGCCCAAAGAACCGATTGCAGAGAAATTTTACAAACAATTCTTAAATCCGGCAGCCCTGGTTTTAATCATCGCCAGCCTTCTGGCCTTTTTACGCGGCGACCCGGTCCTTGGCCTGGTGATCATCACGCTTACAATTGCCAACGCGGGTTTCACCTTCTGGCGTGGCTATCGCGCCGAACAGGCTGTCGAGAAATTGCAGGAAGTCCTGCCATCTTATGCCCACATTTTACGCGACGGAAAGGATGTCCACATCCCTGCCCGGGACGTTGTGCCGGGAGATATGCTCATCCTGGCTGAAGGCGACAACATTCCCGCTGACGCACGCGTGGTGGAGGAGTACGGCCTGCGCACGAATAACGCCACGCTGACCGGAGAATCCGTCCCGGCCCGGAAGGTGGCAGACGTCACCTTCCACCCGGCCATTAGCGAGTTGGAACAACCCAACCTGATCTTTGCCGGTACATCGGTGGCTTCAGGCACTGGCCGGGCCGTCGTCTACGCCACCGGCATGTTGACCCAGTTCGGACGCATTGCCCACCTAACACAGAGTGTACAGCCGGAGCCGTCTCACTTCCAACTGGAATTGAACCGGCTCATAAAAATCATCACCGCGGTGGCCTTCGGAATTGGCGCACTGGTCCTGATCGTCTATTACACCGGAGAACTGGTGCTGCAGCGTCAGCAGGATGTGCTGCTGCTGACGCTGGGTATCATCGTGGCAGCCATTCCTGAAGGTCTGCCTGCCACGCTGACTCTTTCCCTGGCAATGGCTGTTCAGCGGCTTGCGCAAAAAGGAGTGCTGGCCAAAAAGCTTAATATCGTCGAGACGCTCGGCACAGTATCCGTCATTTGCACAGATAAAAGCGGTACGTTAACCCAGAACCAGATGACCGTCAAAGAGATCTGGGTTTCGAACCAGCGCCTTAAAGTATCCGGGGTGGGCTACGAACCACAGGGTGAATTCATTCCGTCTCCGCACAGGCAAGCCTGGGAGAAAACACTATTGAGCTTATTGGAAGCAGCCAGCTCCTGCAACAACGCCCGTCTGAATGAACCCACGCCCGAACATCCCACCTGGAGCAGCCTGGGAGATCAGACCGAAGCCGCCCTCAAGGTAACAGCCTTGAAGGCCGGCCTGACCGAGAAAGCATTAAATTCGCGCTATCCGCGTGTGCACGAGATACCGTTTGACGCCCGCCGTAAACGCATGACCACCATCCATCGCGGATCCGATTCGGAAATCGCCTTTGTTAAAGGTTCACCGCGCGAAGTCCTGCAACTTTGTACGATGATCGAGATCGACAACAATATCCTGCCGCTCACCAACGACCTGCGCGCCGAGATCATGGCTGCCAATGATGAGTACGCGCGCAATGCCTTACGCGTCTTGGGCGTGGCAAGGCGCAATTTGCCTTTCAAAGCAGGCCCGTATAATCCTGAAAATATTGAGCACGAGCTTACCTTTTTCGGCCTGATGGCAATGATGGATCCGCCTCGCCCGGAAGTGGAACAGGCCATCAAGACCTGCCGCCAGGCCGGGATCCGTATCGTGATCATTACCGGCGATTATGGCCTGACGGCTGAATCACTGGCCCGGCGTGTTGGCATGCTCTCGACGCCCAATCCACGTATCATCACCGGCGCAGAACTGGAAGAGATCAGCGAGATTGAATTGCAAAACGCGCTCGCACAGGAAGTGCTTTTTGCGCGCATGGCCCCGGAGCATAAACTGCGCCTGGTTTCTGCATTTCAAGCCAGAGGGGATGTAGTCGCAGTCACCGGCGATGGGGTCAATGATGCTCCGGCATTGCGCAAAGCGGATGTGGGCATTGCAATGGGTATCGTCGGTACGGATGTGGCCAAAGAGGCGGCCGACATTATTTTAACGAACGACAACTTCGGGGCGATCGTATCTGCCATCGAAGAAGGTCGGGCAGTCTTCGACAATATCCGCAAATTTATTACCTACATTTTTTCGAGCAACGTGCCAGAAATTTTGCCGTTTATGGTATCGGCAACATTCACCCATATCCCACTGGCGCTTAATGTGCGCCAAATCCTGGCAATCGATCTGGGCACCGACATGCTCCCGGCCGTGGCGCTCGGTATCGAAAAACCCGAGCCGGGCGTGATGAAACAGCCGCCGCGCCCGCGCAACCAGCCGCTGATCGATAACTGGCTGCTGATACGCGCCTTCCTGTGGCTTGGCTTGATCGAAGCGGCCCTGTGTTATGCAGGCTTTTTTTCGGTTTACCTATTCTCCGGGAAAGCGGATTTGCTCGCAATTCCCTTCCTTGGACAGATACCCTTTCCGGCGTTTTTGCAGTTATCATTAACAAAGGAACAAGCGGAATTGATGGCCGTGACAGTATTCCACGCCGGCGTGGTCATGTCGCAGGTAGGGAATGCATTTGCCTGTCGTTCCCAGGCAACACGAGGAACGCATCTCGGCTGGGGCAGCAATAAATATTTGTTGATCGCTGTCGCCGCCGAAGTGATTGGGATTGTAGTCATTATTTATTGGCCGTTGATCGCCCCGCATTTTGAGCACGTCCCCATCCCACTTTTTTACTGGGTCGGGCTGTCGATGTTTTCACTGATCGTGTACGGCCTGGAATGGATCCGCAAACGAATCGTACGCGGCCTGAAAAACCGTCAAAAATCAGAAACGGCATCTTAAATAGAATCGGAGGACTTGCCATGAAAGTCATCGTGATGGGATGTGGAAGAGTAGGCTCCCAGGTCAGTAATGTGTTGGCGAACCAGGGCCATAACGTGACCGTAATCGACCACCGCGACACTGATGCAGCTTCGCGGCTGGGACCGGATTTCAAAGGGCGGCTGATTTCCGGCCTGGGTTTTGACCGTAACATCCTGATCGAAGCCGGGGTCGAAAAAGCAGACGCATTTGTGGCGGCAAGTTCGTCGGATAACGCCAACATCGTCGCAGCGCGCATCGCGCGGAATATCTTCAAAGTTCCGCGTGTAGTGGCACGCTTGTACGACCCACGCCGGGCTGAAATTTATCAGCGGTTGGGGTTGATCACAATTTCAACCACCACTTGGGGCGCAGAGCGCGTTTACGAACTGGTGACGCATGCCGATCTGGATGTAGTCTACAATTTCGGGCGGGGCGAAGTCTCGGTGGTGGCAGTCGAGGTATCCTATAACCTCGCAGGACGTACGATTCGCGACCTGACCGTACCCGGCGAATTCAACGTGATATCCATTACTCGCGACGATAAAGCGTTTCTGCCATCAGCAGGTACCGAATTCCGGGAAGGCGATACTCTTCATATTGCCATCCAGTCTTCAGCCTTGCCAAGGTTGGAAGAGATGCTGGGCCTTGAAAGGAGATCATAAGCCATGGATGTAATTATTGTTGGCGGCGGCAATACCGGTTCATCTCTTGCCAAACTGCTCCTGGAAAGTGGGCATACCGTCCGGGTGATCGAAGAAAGAGCGAACCTGCTCGAAAAACTTGTCGAGGAACTCCCCAGGGAAACAATCGTGGGAGGAGATGGCAGCTCACCGGCGACGCTTGAGCAGGCCGGCATCCGGAATGCCATCGTTCTGGCGGCAGTCACCGGGAGCGACGAAACAAATCTGGTGATCACATCCCTGGCGCGTTTCGAATTCAACGTGCCACGCATTATTGCGCGCGTGAACAATCCCAAGAATGCCTGGCTATTCACAGCTGAAATGGGCGTGGACGCGGCGCTTAACCAGGCAGACATTCTGGCCCACCTGGTAGCAGAGGAAATGTCTATGGGAGATATGATGACGCTGCTGAAACTCAAACGCGGCGAATATTCATTGGTCGAGGAAAAAGTCCACCCGGAAGCCATTGCAGCCAACAAGGCAATAAAAGATATCAATCTGCCTGCCGAGTGCACTATTGTGGCGATTATTCGCAGCCACCAGTTGATTATCCCTCACGGCAGCACAGTGCTGGAACCGGCCGACGAGGTGCTCGCGCTCGTCAACGGCAAACAATTATCTGAACTCGCAAGCTTGCTGGCCCCTCCACAACCCATGACGCGGAAATAATTTTGGCCCGACTGTTTACAGGGAATATATCGGAATCGTATTTAAAAATCTTCAGAACCTTGAATATAATCAGTATATGGTTGATAATGTTCAGGTAAGCGGCGAACGTATCTGATCGAATAAGCGGGCGCAATCATAATTCCGCACGATATCATCTCACCTGACCTGATGAGCAATTAACCATCGACGGCGAACCTCCAGGCTGGCGCTGAAGGGAAACCCATGCAGGAAATCGAACTTTCCATTTTTGATCGTGGAGACGGGGGCGCGCTCATCCAACCTATGCTGGATGAGTTCGAGCAAGCGCACAAGGTCCACGTCAACCTCCAGGTCCTGGATTGGGAGGCCGGCTGGTCCAACCTGGTGGAAGTCGCGCTCTACGGCCACGGCCCCGACCTCTCGGAGGTGGGCAGTACCTGGGTGATGGACTTTGTCCGCATGAACGCGGTCAACAGCCTTTCCCCGCTTGAGTTAGCGTCCATTGGCAGCGAGAAGGATTTCATTACCACAAACTGGAACAGCGCCATCGTAAAAGCTTCTGCCAGCCATACGCCTGTGGTCTGGGCGATCCCCTGGACATCTGATATACGCATGGCTTATTATCGCCGCGATTTGTTCGACAAGGCCAACATCGACCCGGCTCACGCATTTGAACATAGTGATTCATTGAGCCATGCCATGGAAACGCTCAAGACAAAAGATGCGACTCCGCCTTTGACACTTGGCACGTTGTACTCGCATATCAATCCACACATCATGGCAAGCTGGATTTGGGATGCGGGCGGCGATTTTATTGCGCCAGATGGTAAACGCGTGGCTTTCGACAGCCCGGAAGCTCTGCGTGGGATGAGTTCCTATTTCCAATTGGCTAAATATATACCCGCAAATCGCCGCGAAATTGTCTATGCTGAATCAGACCAGCTTTTCACGTCTGGAAAAGCAGCCATTACTTTCAGCGGTTACTGGATCGTGAGAGATCTTGGTCTCAGTACTCCAATCGTCCAGGACAACCTGGGAATGCGGGCCATGCCCAGCGCATCATTTGTTGGTGGTACACATCTGCTCACCTGGAAACATAGCCGCAAGAGAGATTTGACATTCACCCTGATCGATTTTATGGTCAAGCATTCGGCAGAGTACAATCTATTCCTTGCATACGGCTTGCCGGCCTATGCCCCAAGCTGGGAGAAGGCCCATTTCCTTCCGGAGCCATACTTTACTACGCTATTCGAGGCCTTGCAAAAAGGCCGGAGTTTCCCGATCAGCGAACTATGGGGATTGGTTGAAAAACGACTTACAGACGCCATCCCGACGATCTGGGAAAAAGTATGGGACGCGGACGAGCACGATATAGAGAAAATCCTGGCCGAAATCATCCTTCCTCTTGCCAACCGAATCAATATGACGCTTGAATAGTATTCCCAAAAAGTAGCTGCATAAGGAATAAGAATACGTCCACTGGAAATGCCCGGCATACAGGAAATCAACGGAACAGCATCTAAACACTGAGAAAGAAATTTTTATGCAGGAAATCGAACTGAGCATTTTTGATCGCGGAGACCACGGTACACTCATCCAACTTATGCTGGATGAGTTCGAGCAAGCGCACAAGGTCCACGTCAATCTCCAGGTCCTGGATTGGGAGGCCGGCTGGTCCAACCTGGTGGAATTTGCGCTCTATGGCAACGGCCCCGATCTATCTGAGGTGGGCAGCACCTGGGTCATGGATTTTGTCCGTATGAACGCGGTCAGCAACCTTTCCTCGGGCGAGATAATGCGCATTGGCAGCGAAAGAGATTTCTTCCCGAGTAACTGGAACAGCGGCATCGCAGCAAGTTCCCAAAGCCAGGCATCGATCCTCTGGGCCATCCCCTGGACATCAGATGTGCGCCTGGCCTATTACCGCCGCGATTTGTTCGAAAAGGCGAATATTGACCCGGCTCACACATTCGAACACATCGATTCATTGACTGAAGCGGTCCAAACATTAAAGACGAGAAACGTGGCACTGCCCGTGATACTGCCCGCCCTGCGTTCGCGGATCAATCTACACAACATGGCAAGTTGGATCTGGGATGCGGGCGGCGACTTGCTGACAACGGACGGTAACCGGGTGGCGTTTGACAGCCAGGAAGCCCTGCGCGGCATGCGCTACTATTTTCAACTGGGCCAATATATCCCTGAAAATCGACATAAAATTACCGATATGGAAGCAGATCAGCTTTTCTTCTCTGGAGAAGCAGCCATCACTTTCAGTGGAGCCTGGATTTTGATCGATCCTAATATGGCCCCAACCGTCCGCGATAACATGAGCATCGCGGCCATGCCCGGCGCATCTTTTGTTGGTGGCACGCATCTGCTCACCTGGAAACATAGCCGCAAGAGAGAACCGGCGCTGGCCCTGGCAAATTTCCTGGTCAAACAATCGGCAGAACATAATATGTTCCCTACATATAGCCTACCGGCCTATATCCCAAGCTGGGAAAAGGTTCATTTTATTGCAGAACCCTACTTCAGTACGATACTCGATGCCTTGCAAAAAGGCCGGAGTTTCCCGATTGGCCAACTATGGGGATTGGTTGAAAAACGTCTTGTAGACGCCATCCCGACGATCTGGGAAAAAGTTCTAGAGTCCGATGGGAGCGATATAGAGACGATCCTGGCTCAAAATATTACTCCCCTGGCGCGCCGCATCAATATGACTCTCGAATAGACGCGATAAAATAGGTCGTTGGAGTATCCATGGATGAAACAATGCTTGAAATCTGCGAATTCACCGGGATCGGCTACAAACCCCTGATCGATTACGGCGCCTGGCGGGTTGCAATTCTGCGTTATATCGACGAGCTGATCCCTGAACAGGTCAAGCATGTAGAACGCCACAAAGAAACAGATGAAGTGTTCGTGCTGCTCTTTGGCCAGGCGATATTATTCATGGGTGAAGGCGAGGCAAAAATCGAAAAACTGACCTCGGTTGTAATGGAACTGGGGAAAATGTACAACGTCAAACGCAATGCCTGGCACGTTGCAGTTCTCAGCCGTGATGCCAGCATTTTATTGGTTGAGAACCGTGATACCGGCATAGCGAATACCGATTACGCGCCTTTAAGTTCCGAACTCCGCAAAGGCCTGGTCGAAACCTCTCGCCGCGAACAGCCTGAATGGTGGGGTTAGTACACAACATTCTTATATCGGCCGGGCGGAGCTGAAGTGCCCCTGGAGCCAACGGCCCCCTGTGGGTGGGCGAGTGGCCGAAAGCCGGATCAAGTATTTTCGCACCCGAAAAAGCTGGATACTGTTCTCAAACATCGACCCGCCAGCCATGCGCAGCACTTGCGTATGACTCCAAACCAAAGGATTGATTTTCCATGCTAACCTTTCCCACAGGCTTCATATGGGGCACGGCAACATCCGCATATCAGGTCGAAGGTGCCGTCAGCGAAGATGGGCGCGGCGAATCGATTTGGGACCGCTTCGCACATACCCCAGGCATAATCCACAACAATGAAAATGGCGATGTCGCCTGCGACCATTACCATCGCTTTAAAGACGATATAGGCTTGATGAAAGAGCTGGGCTACACCGGCTATCGCTTTTCGATTGCCTGGCCCAGGATTTTCCCTGAAGGGCGCGGCGCAGTCAACGAAAAAGGCCTGGATTTTTACAGCCGCCTGGTAGATTCCCTGCTCGAGAACCACATCATCCCCAACGCCACGCTGTACCACTGGGACCTGCCGGTCCCTCTCGGCGGATGGGAATCCCGCAGTACGCCTGAAGCTTTCGCCGATTACGTAGACGTCGTCACCCGCCGGTTGGGTGACCGCGTCAAAATCTGGGCCACACTCAACGAACCCTGGTGCTCCAGCATGCTCAGCTATCAACTCGGCGAGCATGCCCCTGGAATCAAGGATCCCTTCCTCGGGCTAAAGACCGCCCATCACCTGCTGCTCGCGCACGGATTGGCGATCCCGATCATTCGCGCCAACTGCCCGGACGGCGAGGCCGGCACAGTGCTAAACCAGACCTTGACACAGCCGTTGAGCGATTCCGCAGCAGACTACGACGCCTACCGCCACTATGATGGCTACTTCAACCGCTGGTTCCTCGACCCGGTCTTCGGGCGGGGGTATCCGGCAGATATGCTGGCAGACTACGTCAAGATAGGCTGGCTGCCATCCGACGAACCTGAATATATCCAGCCCGGCGATATGAAAATCATCGCCGCTCCGTTGGATTTCCTTGGGCTCAACTACTACACCCGTTCTATTGTCAAGGCAGCGCCCGGCAAAAAGATGGAACCGGGCGCGATCGACTTTTGGAAAGCGCCCAAAGAGAACATGACGGACATGGGCTGGGAAGTTTTTCCCGACGGCCTATATCAGACCCTCGTGCGCATCTATTACAACTATCTGCCCAAAAAGATTTACCTGTGTGAGAACGGCGCCTCCTATACAGACAGCCCGGATGCCGATGGCCGGATTCATGACCAGCGCCGCGTTGATTTTCTCGACAGGCACATCCGCGCCGCGCACCGCGCCGTTCAGGCCGGCGTACCGCTCAGCGGTTATTTTGTATGGTCGTTAATGGACAATTTCGAATGGGCGCGTGGCTATGCCCAGCGTTTTGGCCTGACAGAGGTTGACTTCGCCACGCAAAAACGCACCCCCCGCGACAGTGCTTACTGGTATGGAGAAGTTGCCCGCCGTAACGGGCTCGACTAATTTTCAACCCGGTTCCCGCAAAATATAGGCGCACAAGGCGAGAGTTATCGATATTCATAAAAGAGGTGGTCACATGACCGCCTCTTTGCTTTTTGCAAATATACGAGCGTATCAACTTTTCTCCATAGTGGCTATCCGCAACCAGGTGGCCGTATGGATAGGACAACCAGACTGGACGGGTATAATCGGGCCAAAGGAACTCCTTATGAGCCAAAATCACATAGCTGGAAAGCAGCCCAACAGCCGTCATTGCTTCGTCTGCGGGCTTGAAAACCCGGTTGGCCTTCAGCTAAAAATCTACCTGACGGGGCCGGGTGTCATCGAGACGGTCTATACCGCCCCGGAACATTTCCAGGGCTATCCGGGCGTCTTGCACGGCGGAATCGTTGCTGCCATTCTGGACGAGATCAGCGGGCGCGCGCATATGGGCGCTGACCCATCCGCTTCGCGCTTCATGTTTACCGCCAGGCTGGAAGTGAAATATCGCCAGAACGTGCCCACCGGCAAGCCGCTGAAGATCATCGGGAAGGCCGGCAAGTCCAAAGGCAAGACGGCCGAAGGCTGGGCAGGCATTTACGATCAGGCCGGCACCCTACTGGCCGAAGCGAACACTTTGCTGGTCGACGTCCCGCCAGAAACACTGGGCACGGCCAACCTGGAAGAATTGGGCTGGAAGGTTTACCCTGATCCATAAGGCTTACGCAAGCCGGCATGCATGGAAAGCTTGTACGCAGCTACCCCGGAGCGGGCATCCTGTATAATAAGGATGCCCGTTGTTTTATGATCGGTTCAGGAGAACCAATGATTACTGAATACCACCGGCCACAGACCCTGGATGAAGCCCTCGAACTGCTTACACGGCCTGATACCTTGCCCCTGGCGGGCGGGACGACCATCAATACGCCCGCATTCAAAAGTACCCGGCCTGCCGGTTTCGCCGTGGTGGATTTGCAAGCTCTGGGGATGAACAAGATCCGCAAAACCGGCAACAACCTGGAGATCGATGCCTGTGTCACGCTGCAGCAACTGCTCGAATCGACCTCTGCCCCCGAGGCCTTGAAACAGGCCACCCGGCTCGAATCCGCCCTGAACATCCGCAACGCCGCCAGCGTGGCCGGGACCCTGGTCAGCTGCGCCGGACGCTCGACCTTCGGGACGCTGATGCTGGCACTGGATGCGAGGCTCACAGTCACCAGTGGTCAGTCGTCAGCAATTAGTGGCTTGGGTGATCTTTTCGCGCTACGCAATGATTTATTACATGGCAAACTGATCACGAAAATCAGCATCCCGCTCAACGCAACAATTGCCTTCGAAATGGTGGCCCGCACCCCGGCTGACCTGCCCATCGTGTGCGCCGCCGTCGCGCAGTGGACTTCGAGGCGCACACGCCTGGCCCTGGGCGGCTGGGGCAAAGCCCCCCTGCTGGCCATGGACGGCACCGAACCGGACGGCCTCGAAGCAGCCGCGCGCAACGCCTTCGAGCAGGCTGCAGACGAATGGGCCTCGGCAGAATACCGTATGGATGTGGCAGGGACGCTGTCGAAACGATGTTTGGAACAAGTAATGAGAAATAAGTAAAAGCGATAGATGCCACGATTGAATTCCTGAGAAATTCACAAGATTCCTTATGCAGCCACCAGCGGGTTGATGAGGTCATTGCCGCGCTCCAAGCTTTCCAAAATCTTTTCGAGCAAACCGGCCAACTAGATAAAGCTACCCTTAGCCTGCCATTCGGCCCCACCGGATCAATATTCCTAATTCGCAATTTCTAATCCGCAATTTCCCGGAGCCTCTATGCCCTTCACCCTGCAGCAAGAAAAAACCATCCCCGAGATCAACGCCACGGCCAAACTCTTCGTCCACGACAAAACCGGCGCGCGCCTGCTCTCGCTCACCAACGACGACGAGAACAAGTGCTTCGGCATCAACTTCCGCACCCCGCCGGCTGATTCGACCGGCATTGCCCACATCATGGAACATTCCGTGCTGTGTGGCTCGCGCAAGTACCCGGTCAAGGAACCCTTCGTCGAACTGGTCAAAGGCTCGCTCAACACTTTCCTGAACGCCTTCACCTATCCAGACAAGACCTGTTACCCGGTGGCAAGCCAGAACCTGAAGGACTTCTACAACCTAATCGACGTGTATCTCGACGCCGTCTTTTACCCGCTCATCCCACCTGAAACCCTGCAGCAGGAAGGCTGGCACTACGAACTCGAATCACCCGAGGCGCCGCTCACGTATAAGGGCGTGGTCTTCAACGAGATGAAGGGCAACTACTCCTCGCCGGACGGCATCCTGGGCGACCAGTCGCAGCGCTCCATCTTCCCGGACAACCTGTACTCGTTCGATTCGGGCGGCGACCCGGCCGCCATCCCGGACCTGACCTACGCGGCCTTCAAGGCTTTCCACGAAAGCTACTACCACCCCTCGAACGCATTTATCTACTTCTATGGCGACGACCCCGAAGACGAGCGCCTGCACATCCTGGATGCCTGGCTGCAGGCTTTTGACAGGAAAGATGTCGATTCGCACACTCCACTCCAGCCAAAGTTCAACGCCCCGCGCAGCGTGCGCGTCGTCTACGACTCGGGTGATAGCGAGGACGCCAAAGCCTACCTGCAGCTCAACTGGCTGATGCCGGAGGTGACTGACCTCCAAACCACGCTGGCGCTCGAGTTGCTCGCGCATATCCTGCTGGCCACGCCCGCCTCGCCGCTCAAGAAAATGCTGAGCGAAAGCGGCCTGGGCGAGGACGTGACCGGCGGCTACCAGGGCGACTACCGCCAGGCCATGTTCTCGGCCGGCATGAAGGGCGTGGCGAACGAGAATACCGAAAAGGTCGAGAAATTGATCCTTGAGACTCTCGCAGACCTGGCAAAGAGCGGGCTGGATGCCGATACGGTTGCGGCCAGTCTCAACACAATCGAATTCCAGTTGCGCGAACGCAACACCGGGCGCTTCCCACGCGGGCTGGCGCTCATGCTGGGCGCGCTCGGCCCCTGGGTCTACGAGGGAGACCCGCTGGCGGCGCTGGCGTTCGAAGCGCCGCTGGCCGGCGTCAGGGCAGGCATTGCCAAAGGCCGCTACTTCGAGACGCTCATCGAACAACACCTGCTGAATAACCCGCACCGCAGCAGCGTAACGCTGCTGCCCGACCCCGAGGAAGGCAAACGCCGCGACGCGGCCGAACGGGCGCGGCTCGAAAAGGCCAAAGCTGCCATGTCGCCTGCTGAACTCGAAGAAGTTGTCGCTGTTGCCGAAGAACTCAAGCACCGCCAGGAAACGCCCGATTCACCCGAGGCGCTGGCCAGCCTGCCCGCGCTATCGCTTTCGGATATTGACCCCAAAATAAAGGCCATTCCGATAGAAATCAGCGAAGTCGGCGGTGTCAAAACCATTAACCATGCCCTGTTCACCAACTCCATTCTCTACCTCGACCTGGGCTTCGACCTGCATGCCCTGCCCGCCGACCTGCTGCCCTACGCCGGGCTGTTCGGCCGCCTGCTGCTCGAGATGGGCACGGCCAAGGATGACTTCGTGCGGCTGACCCAGCACATCGGGCGCGATACGGGTGGCATCCGCCCCTCGGCGCTGACCTCGGCCGTTCGCCCGCCCCGGTTCTCTCGGGGTGAGCCCGAACGCTCGGCGGCCTGGCTGTTTTTACGGAGCAAAGCCGTCGCCTCGCAGTCCGCCGCCCTGCTGGATATCCTGAAAGACATCCTGCTGGGCGCTCGCCTTGACAACCGCGAGCGTTTCAAACAGATCGTGCTGGAGGAAAAAGCCGGCATGGAGGCCGGCTTGGTACCGGGCGGGCACCAGGTGGTCAACCGCCGCCTGCGCGCGCGCTTCAGCGAAGCCGACTGGATCTCAGAGCAGTTGAGTGGCCTGGAACAGCTCTTCTTCCTGCGCGAGCTGGCAGAGGCGCTCGAAAAAGACTGGCCTGCCGTGCTGGAGAAGCTGGAAAAGGTGCAGCAGCTGTTGCTAAACCGCAAGACGATGATCGCCAACGTCACCCTGGACGACGCAAACTGGAAGAACTTCTCCCCGCAGCTTGCCGCCTTTATCGAGACTTTGCCCGCCTATCAACCGGCCCAATCCGTTTTCATCCGCGAATCCGTGATAAAGTCCGCTGAAGGCCTGACCATCCCTGCCCAAGTCAACTACGTTGCCAAAGGCGCGGACCTGTACAAACTGGGCTACAAGCTGCACGGTTCGGTGCAGGTCATCAACAAGTTCCTGGGCACCACCTGGCTGTGGGAAAAGATCCGCGTTCAGGGCGGCGCCTACGGCGGCTTTAGCGTCTTCGACATGCATTCAGGCACCTACACCTTTCTGTCGTACCGCGACCCGAACCTGCTCGCCAGCCTGGATAACTACGACGCGACTGCCGGTTTCCTGCGCACCCTGGAACTGTCTGACGCCGAACTGGGCAAGTCCATTATCGGTACCATCGGCGACCTGGACGCCTACCTGCTGCCGGATGCCAAAGGCTGGACGTCCATGACGCGCCATCTGATCGGCTACACCGACGAGCAGCGCCAGCAGATCCGCGACGAAATCCTTGGCACCACGGCGCAGGATTTCAAGTCCTTTGGCGAAACGCTGGAAGCAGTTGCCAAACACGGTGAGATTGTCGTGCTGGGTTCGGCCGAGGCCATCGAGAAGGCCAACCAGGAGCGGGATGGGTTGTTGGAAGTAAAGAAAGTAATGTAGCTCGTGATATACTAATTTCATCGAGGTGATGCTGTGCGCTATGATTTTGATTGGGACCCGGAGAAAAATCGAGCCAATATTCAAAAGCATAACGTCTCTTTTCGACAGGCAGCCAGCGTATTTCGTGATCGCAATCAAACATCGCTTTTTGATGAGGCACACAGCAAAACCGAAGACCGCTGGATTACCCTTGGACTCGATAGTACCGGCATTTTGAGAGTCGTAGTTCACACGTTTGAACAGGCCGCGGAGGATGTATGGAAAATTCGAATAATCTCAGCCCGAAAGGCAAATCGCGACGAGGAAAACCAGTACAACCGGATGAGCCAATGAAACCAGCGTATGACTTTTCCGTGGCAGAACGCGGCAAATTTTACCGCGCAGAGGCTGAATTTCGCTTCCCAATTTATCTTGAGCCGGATGTAGATGAATTTTTGAGCACACTTGCAGAAAAACGAAACATGGATGTTCAGGAATTGGCCAATCGTCTCTTGAGGGCAGATAAAGACATCATTCAAAATGCATAGCGATATCGAAAAACTGCTAAAATAAACTTGTGGCTTTTTCCCACGAGTTTATTTTTTAAGGCACATCACTAACCAACCTGCCATATTGGAAGTGAAGTAACACTCTAATGGAGACGTTGACCTCGTTAGTGGATTGTAGAGAATCCTTTTCTATCAGGTCTCGTCTCCTTTTTCAACTATTATTTTTCGGATAGAGTGTAAGGTAAAGCCTAATAATAACGATGAACAATTACCATTACTATAATTTCCCGAGTTATCGGAAATCACGAGATTTGCGTGACTAACCTACCGCTCAACACCCTGCTCCCCGGCGAGTGCGCCGACGTTCTCTCCACGCTCCCGGAGAACTCGGTCGATTTGATATTCGCCGACCCGCCCTACAACCTGCAACTGCAGAACGACCTGTACCGTCCGAACCATACCAAGGTCGCTGCAGTCGATGATGGCTGGGACAAGTTCGCCAGTTTTGCGGAATACGACCTGTTCACGCGTGCGTGGCTGGCGGCCTGCCAGCGTGTGCTCAAGGATACGGGCACGATCTGGGTGATCGGCTCGTATCACAACATCTACCGCGTCGGCGCGATCCTGCAGGATCTGGGGTTTTGGATCCTTAACGATGTAACCTGGATTAAAGAAAATCCGATGCCCAACTTCCGCGGGGTACGCTTCACCAATGCACATGAGACACTGATCTGGGCACAGAAAATAAAAGGTGCGAAGTACACCTTCAATCACCAGGCCATGAAAGCGCTCAATGACGACCTGCAAATGCGTTCCGACTGGACCATCTCGCTTTCGACAGGTAAAGAACGGCTCAAAGTCAACGGCGAGAAGGCGCATGCCACCCAAAAACCCGAAGGGTTGCTGTACCGCGTCATCCTTTCCAGTTCCAACCCCGGCGACGTGGTGCTCGATCCCTTCTTCGGCTCCGGGACGACCGGCGCAGTGGCGAAGAAACTGGGTCGTAACTGGATCGGCGTCGAACGTGACGAGAAATATATCCAAGTGGCGCAGAAACGCATCGACGCAATGGAACCCGCCCCGGCCGAAGCGCTGGTGCTGAAGAACCCCCGTCGGGAGAAACGCATCCCCTTTGGCTGCCTGCTCGAAGCCGGCCTGCTCCAACCCGGGCAAACGCTTTATTTTGCAAAGGACGGCCTGACGGCCACCATCCTGGCCAACGGGCACATCCAATCCAATGGACATACCGGCTCCATCCATGCCATCGCCAAGGCCCTGGCCAACGCGCCCTGCAACGGTTGGGATATGTGGATGTATGCAGATGGAGATGGTGAGAAGAGAGTGATCGATGAACTGCGTGTGAAAGTAAGAGAAAGCGTGAAAGATTAAAGAGTTCGCCCTGACCCTGCCCTCTACCCTTACAGGCACACGTCCCTCCGGCAGAGGAAAATAGCAGACTCCCTTCTCCCGGAGGGAGAAGGGCTGGGGATGAGGGCGAAAAGCGAGTCGAAAAATGACACAAGACAAGGCCACCATCCAAACCCTTCCGGCAATATTACGCCTGGCACGCGACCACCGCCATCCGCTTATGCCGGCTGAAGCCAGGCTTTGGGCCAAAGTCCGCAACCGCGGTCTCGGATTCAAAATCCGCCGCCAGCACCCGATTTGGCGCTTCATTGCTGACTTCTATTGTGCAGAAGCAAAACTGGTCATCGAGGTCGATGGCGATTCACACACAGAAGCCGACCAGGCAGAATATGATGCCGCCCGGACGGAATGGCTGGAAACGCGTGAGTACAAAGTGATCCGCTTTATGAACGATGACATTTACAAACACTTGAATGATGTGCTAAGAGAAATCTGCATTGTCTTTGAGGAAAGAGTCTCTCCATCCAACATGAGGAGTGATGATTCAACGGATATGTATGTATGAATGATCAATGGCGTGCTGGCTATTATTCACCCTCGGGCTGGCCTAATGAAAACGGCGGAAAAGTTTCGATCGATACATTAAGGATACTTTATCGAGGAAAATTTGAGCGCGGAATTGAAAGATAATACGGCCCACATCAACGACTCCATCAAGAAAATTATGCTCCTTTTCCTAAAAGCGCTCGCGGTGTTTGCCGCAGGGTATTACATTGTTTTGTTTCTCTATATCAGCTTCTCGCGCCTGTCCTTCCCAATCGCGATCGATTGGGTTGAAGGCGCCGTGCTCGTTCAGGTGAAACAATTGCTCGCCGGTCATAGCCTTTATGCCGAACCCGGCGCAAGCTATACCGCCCTGATCTATCCACCCCTCTATTTCTATATCTCGGCTGGCCTGGCACTCCTGCTCGGCTTTGGCTTCATGCCGCTGCGCTTGACCTCATTGCTGGCCACATGCGGCTGCCTTTTGTTGATATTTCTCATCACCCGACGGAACAGCGCTTCAAAACTCTATGGAGTGATTGCATCCGGTCTCCTTGCTTCGACTTACGCCATCGTGTGGTCCTGGTTTGACTTTGCCAGGGTGGATATGCTCTACATGTTCTTGATACTCCTGGGCCTGTATTTCTTGAATCGAGGCAGGAGCGCCGACCCGGTCCTGGCCGGGATATGCTTCTCGCTCTCGTTCTTCACCAAACAGTCCGCTCTATTCTTCGTTCTCCCTTTGTTACTGCTCTCTTCTCTGTTTCATCGCAAACAGGCTCTTGCGCTGATCCTGACGTTCGCGATCAGCGCTGTGGCCGGGACCCTGCTGCTGAACTATACCAGCGCCGGGTGGTATGATTATTATGTCTTTACGCTCCCCGCCAATCATAAACTGGATATTAGCCCCGAGCGCATTCTCTATCTGTTTGTCAGCATGCTTGCTCCGCTCACCCTGGCGCTTGGGATCGGCATGCTCCCGGCCGTGCTCGAGCCGAAAAGCTTCTTCCATGATAATGATTATCGGTTTTTCTTCACGCTCACCTTCGCGATCATATTGACCTGCGTGGTGAGTGCGTTGAGCCCAGGCAGCACCCGGAATGCCTATATTCCGGCATACGCACTAATTGCCATCCTGTTTGGCATGGGACTTCAAAGACTACAGTCGGCCATTACCCGATTCAGCCGGGCTGAAATAGTGCGCGCTGTCCTGACCAGCCTGTTGCTGGTCCTATGCCTGCTACAGTTTTCGTTCTTGCAATATCGGACCGGGGATTATCTGCCTGCCCCTCAGGATTGGAAGCGGGCTGAGGCCTTGATCAAATACATCGCCCAGGCCAACGGAGACGTGTTAATTCCCTCGCACAGCTATTTATCTTTGTACGTCGATAAAAGACTCTTTTATCATGATGCCTCGTTATGGGAATTGAACGGTTCTGTTGGCAAGAAACCGATGCCCGTGTGGAAAAAGATACAAAAGGAGATCAGGACGATCGTCCAGTCCGGGGAAGCCAGCGCCGTATATATGGAGAGCCCACGCCACTTGTGGCTGAATATGACCTGTGTGAAAGCGGATGTTTTCAGATCGAATAGCAAATTCGTCCCTACGTTGTACAAAATGGTCTGTTATTGACCCTTTTAATAGCGCCCATGCAAATCAACTTATTCCAACTCGAGGAAATCACCGTACTGCTCCTGCTGATCGCCAACCCTTCCGTCGAAGCGGAAGAACTGGATGCCGCCTGGCGCGAATTCCTGCGCCAGCAGCGCAGCACGCTCAACGATCTGCACGCCAAGCGTACAATCTCCGATGAAATCTACTCGCAGCTTGCCACCCGCATCGACAAAATATTGGCCTCGCGCGAAATTACCTGGAATCAGGTGAACGATCTGAACGCTGAACTCTGGCAACTGCACGAAGACCCACCCGCCGCCCAGACCTGACACGCGTACCTGCGTTGAGCCGAAGGCCCCCTGGAGCCAACGGCCCCCTGTGGGTGGGCGGTGCAGGCAGGTTTTTGCCAAAGGAGCTATCCCATGAAACTCCAACTGACGATTAACGCAAACACCCACGAACTCGAGTGTGCCCCCGGCGAAACGCTGTTCTCGGCCCTACGCCGGCTGGCTTTCTACGGCGTCAAATTCGGCGACGATCAGGGCCTGACCGGCGCAGACACAATCATCCTGGACGGCAAACCAGTTAATTCAAGTTTGCTGCTGGCCGCCCAGGCGGAAGGCCATGCCATCGTCACCATCGAAGGCCTGGGCGAGCACCCGGACCAGGGCTGGAGAAAGACCGGCGGCCTGCACCCGCTGCAGCAAGCCTTCGTGGAAAGCGGCGCCATCCAGTGCGGTTACTGTACGCCGGCCCAGATCCTGACTGCCAAGGCCCTGCTCGACCGCAGCCCGAATCCCACTGAAGCAGAAGTGCGCGATGCCATCTCGGGCGTGCTGTGCCGCTGCACTGGGTACATCAAACCGGTGCAGGCAGTCCTGCGCGCCGCCGCCGTCCTGCGTGGCGAGGCCCCGCCAGATGAGGGCGAGGCAGGAAGTTGGATTCTGCCGCAAGGCCCCGAACCGCGCGACGGGGGCAGCGATACGGGCGAGCCGACCACCAGCGTACAGGCCCGGGTCATGCCAAAAGTTGTCGTCGCGCCGGAAAGATCCCCGTACCAGACCGTTGGCAAACCTGAAATAAAGGTCGATGCCGTCAAACTGGTGCAGGGCAAGCCGGCCTTCAGCGCCGATATCGAGCCGCGCGGCATGCTGCACGCCAGGGTGCTGCGCTCGCCGCACGCGCACGCGCTGATCAAGAAGATCGATACCACCAAAGCCAAAGCCCTGCCGGGCGTGGCCGCCGTGCTTACCTGGCAGGATATCCCGCGCGTGGTGTATTCGACCGCCGGGCAATCCGACCCGATCCCCGGGCCGCTGGACGCGTTCTCGCTGGATAAAAAAGTCCGTTTTGTGGGCGACCGGGTGGCGTTTGTGGCCGCCGAGACACCCGCGATTGCGGAAAAAGCCCTCAGCCTGATCGAGGTGGAGTATGAAGTACTCCAAGCGATCCTTGACCCGGCGCAGGCGATGAAAAGCGAGGCGGTCAAGATCCACGACGAACCCGAATACGTCAACTTTGCCGACTCGAACCCGCAGCGCAACCTGGCCGCCGAAATACGCATCGACATCGGCGACGTGGCCAAAGGCTTTGCCGAGGCTGACGAGGTCTTCGAGAGCGTCTACGAGGTCCCCAAAGTCCAGCAAGTCTCCATCGAGCCGCACGTCTGCATCACCTACTGGGACGAGGACGACCGGCTGGTGATCCGCACGTCCACACAGGTGCCGTTCCACGTGCGGCGCATGCTGGCGCCTGTGCTCGGGCTATCCGTCAAGCGCATCCGCGTGATCAAACCGCGCATTGGCGGCGGGTTCGGCGGCAAGCAGGAAGTGCTCATGGAAGACGTGGCCGCGCACCTGACGATCGCCACCAAACGCCCGGTGATCTACGAGTACACGCGCGAGGAGGAATTCATCGGCGCGCGTTCGCGACACCCCATGAAGATCTGGATGAAGACCGGTGTCAAGCGCGACGGGACGCTGACCGCCAACGAAATGCGCGTGCTTTCGGATACCGGCGCCTACGGCTGCCATGCCCTGACGGTGACCGGCAACACCGGCCACAAAGCCATGGCGCTCTACGTCGGCGATGGGGAATACCGGAAAGCGCCGAATATTCGCTTCTATGCGGATGTGGTCTACACCAATACCCCACCTGCCGGCGCCTTCCGCGGCTACGGCGTACCGCAGGGTTATTGGCCGGTAGAGCGCCAGATGGAGAAAATTGCGCGCGCGCTGCAACTCGACCCGCTTGAATTCCGGTTGAAGAACGCCATCCGGGCCGGCGAGCTGCATCCCTTCAGCACGGCCTGGAGCGAAGGCCGCGAACCGCGACCGGAGATCGTCAACACCGTCGGGCTGGAGCAATGTGTCCAGCAGGCCAAGGCCGCCATCGGCTGGGATGATAAGTTTGGGAATGAGGAATGGCGCAACGGACGGTGGACCGAGGACCGTGGACCGTCTGCCACCGTCCACCGTCTACCGTCCACCGTCCGCCGAGGTATCGGCGCGGCCTTCGTTATGCAGGGCACAGCCATCCCCTATCTGGATATGGGCGGCGCATCGATCAAAATGAACGACGACGGCTCGTTCAACCTGCTGGTCGGCGCAACCGACCTGGGCACCGGCTCGGATACAGTGCTGGCCCAGATGGTGGCCGAGACGCTCGGCGTGCCCGTCGAAGATGTCGTCACCTATTCGTCCGACACCGACTTCACGCCCTTCGACAAGGGCGCCTATGCCTCGTCCACCACCTATATCTCGGGCGCGGCGGCCGTCAAGGCGGCTCAGCAGGTGGCGGAGCAGATCAGGGAACGGGCAGCGGAGATGCTAAACGACCTGGTAAACAAGGAAACAAGTAACGAGCTTGTCTACTTGCCTGCTGATATACGCCTCGCCAACAAGCTGGCCATCGCCCCGGACGGAAAATCCTTCACAATGGCAGAGATCGCGCTCGACTCGCTGCATCACAACAACCAGAAGCAGATCATGGCTGTGGCTTCCTACATGTCGCCGGTCTCTCCCCCACCCTTCGCGGCGCAGTTCGCCGAGGTAACGGTGGACAATGAAACCGGGTGTGTGACCGTGGACAAGCTCGTTATGGCAGTCGACTCGGGAATCATCGTCAACCCGTTAACCGCCTCCGGCCAGATCGAGGGCGGCATGACCCAAGCGCTCGGTTACGCGGTTTGCGAAGAAATGTTGTATGATGAGAAAGGCAACGCCCGCGAGCGCGACCTGGAAAACTATCACATCTTCCGCGCCGACGAGATGCCCGAACTGACCACGATCTTCGTCGAGACCTTCGAGCCCAGCCATCCCTACGGCGTCAAGGCTGTCGCCGAAATCCCGATGGACGGCGTCGCCCCGGCGGTCGGGAACGCCATCCTGGACGCCGTCGGCGCAAACGTGGACGAAAACCCGGCCACGCCGGAACGCGTCTGGCGGGCGATGAAAAAATCGAAAACACGATAAATCTGAAAGACCGTTTTCGACCCACATACAACTGCAGGTATTCATCGATTTATTGGAGCAAGGCAAGATATAATCAGCCCCTGTATGGATAAAATCTACGTCACCGGACACGTCAACCCCGATACCGATTCGATCGCCGCTGCCATGGGCTATGCCTGGTGCCTGCGCGAACGCGACGGCGTCGAAGCGATCGCCACGCGCGCCGGGGCCTACAACCCGCAGACCCTCTGGCTGCTCAAGCGGCTCGGGATGGAAGGCCCCATGCTGATGACCGACGCCTCGCCGCGCTTCGAGTCCGTCGTCAAGCGGCTGGATACCGCCGCCCCCGACCGTCCGCTGCGCGAGGCCTGGGGCATTCTGACTCGCACGGGTGGCGTGGCCCCCGTCATTACGGAAGACGGCAAACCCTTTGGCCTGATCGACGGCTTCAGCCTGTTCGACTTTCTTGGCAAAATAGTCGGTCCCAACCCGCGCAGTGACGATATGAAGATCGGCGCGATCCTCGACATCCCCTGCGGCGACGTGGCCGATAAAGAGGTGCCGAAGTTCCAGGCCAGCGCCTACATCCGCGACTATCTCAACCGCATCCTGCGTGACCGTTACGACGATTTCTTCGTCGTCGATGACGAAGGCCGTTATATCGGCGTATGCCACCAGCGTGACGTGCTTAATCCGCCGCGCATTAAAGTTGTGCTGGTCGACCACAACGAACCGCGCCAATCCATCGGTGCACTCGAAGAAGCGGAACTGCTCGAAATCCTGGACCATCACCGCCTGGGCAACCCCTCCACGCACACCCCTATCCGCTTCACGGTGGATGTAGTCGGTTCGACCTCCACGCTGGTCTCGGAAAAAATTGCCGAGGCCGGTCTTTCGGCGCCCCCGGCGCTGGCGGGGATGATGCTAGGCGGGCTGTTAAGCGACACGCTCATCCTGGCTTCGCCCACCACCACCGAGCGTGACCGCCAGGCAGCCGAACGTCTCTGGCGCTGGGCATTTGTTGGCGGCAGCCCGCTCAAGGGCGAGACGCTGAAATCGTTCGGCCAGGCGCTGCTCTCCGCCGGCGCCGGATTGAGTATACGCGACCCCAAAGATGTCGTCAGCACGGACATGAAGACCTATGAGGCCGGTGGCTGCCGCTTTGCCATCGCGCAGGTGGAGGTGACCGACCTGATGCAGATCAGCGAACACCTGCCCGCGCTCAAAGACGCGCTCGACAACCTGCGCGAAAGCAATGCCTTCGACTTCACACTCCTGCTGATCACGGACGTAGTGCGGGGCACAAGCCGGCTGTTGCTCTCCAACCCGCCCCACGAACTCGACGACCTGCCCTTCCCGCCCCTGGCCGACGGCACACGCGATGCCCCGGGCGTGGTCTCACGCAAGAAGCAACTCCTGCCTGCCGTACTGGGCTTGTTGGAGAAATAACCTGCAAGTAATTGACAACGCGAATATCCGGGAAATCTGCATAAGATAGTATCTGCGCAAACATTTTATGGCTACCGATCCCTTTAAACGCTACCCCGAAGAACGCCGCCTGGCCACCATCTTGTTTGCCGACGTGCAGGGTTTTACCTCCCTGGCTGAACAGTTGGATTTCGAAACTGTCAGCGATATGATCAAGGATATCTCGAAACGGCTGGACAAGGTAATCGAAGCGCATAATGGTTATATCGATAAACACCTGGGCGATGGGGTCATGGGCGTCTGGGGAGCACCGTTCGCAGGCGATAACGACGCCGAAGAAGCGGTCGCCGCAGGCCTGGAAATGATCCGGGCCCTGAACGATTTCTGCAAGAAGACCAGTATTCCCGGCGCCAAGGTGCTCAAACTGCGCGTGGGCATCAACAGCGGCCTGGTCTTCGCGGGCTACGTCGGCACACGCAACGACTATACGGTCATCGGCGATACCGTCAACCTGGCCAGCCGCCTGGAACATATCGCCGATCCCGAAATGGTCGTGATCGGCGAGAACACCCTGCGCATGGTGCGCGGCAACTTCCGGGTGCGCCGCCTTGAGCCGACCAGGGTCAAGGGCAAGACCGAGCTTATCCAACCGTATGCCGTGGAGGGGAGATTGACCACCCCGGGCCGCACCCAGTACCAGAGCGCCGACAGCCTCGTCACCAACATGGTCGGACGGAACGACGAAATCCAAAAGCTAAACGCATTCTACATACAGGCATTTGAATCCAACCGGCCTGCAATGATCATGCTGAACGGCGATGTCGGAATCGGCAAGTCGCGCCTGTTGATGGAATTTGGGAACAAGATTGAAGAAAAGGGCGAAAAGGTCAACATTCTGTCCACCCGCGGCCTTGCCCAGGCATCGCGGATCCCGTTCTATTTGTGGCGCGTCCTGCTCCGCAACCGCTTCGGTGTGCGCGACGAAGACCCCTCCCAGACTGCAACCGAAAAATGGACCCGCGGTGTCGAAAGCGTCTGGGAGCCCGGCGAGGAAAAGACCAAGCTGGAGGCCACCGAGATCCTTGGCACGATGATCGGCCTTACGGGGGAAAACAATGCCGGGTCGCAGGAGCGTCTCCAGCGTGCGTTCTTCCTGATGCGCGAACTGTTGCGGCGCATCAGCGCACGCAAGCAGGTGGCCCTGTTTTTTGACGACCTGCAATGGGCAGACCGGGAAAGCCTGCAGCTTCTCTCGAATTTGCTGACCGATGAAGAGGTGCCTTTCCCAATGCTGGTCGTTGGCGCGGCACGCTCAGAGTTTTTGAAAAATCAGCCGCAGTGGCACAATCTCAGCCGGATCATGATGCTCAACCCGCTCCCGCTCGAATCAGAAATCGTAGCCGAGGCTTATCCAGATATGCACGACCTGCCGAAGCAGATCCTGCAAGAAATTGCCACGCGTGCAGAAGGCAACCCCTACTTCATGGAAGAGATCGTTAAAAATCTGGTAAAGGCCGGGGTGCTCCTGCCTGGGCAGGACCCGCAGGAAGTCCAAAAAAAGTTGATGTCACAGATACCCGAATCGCTGCGTGCCACGCTCCAGGCGCGTATGGATAATCTTTCACGCGAGGCGCGCACGATTGCGTTGCTGGCCTCGGTGGTCGGTCGTATTTTCTGGGTCGGCGCGTTGCTGACAGCAGCGCGCTCGAAGCCCCTGCCGGGCGCGACCCCCATGTTCAGCGTTCCTGAAGCGGTGGTCGATCGTTTCATCCAGGATGGGCTGCGCCAGCTTGTGCGCGCCGAACTAGCTTTTCCACGCAGCGGCTCAAAATTTTCTGATGACCAGGAATATATTTTCAAAAACTCCTATCTGCGCGACGTGGCCTACAGCCTGATCCCGAACCGGAACCGGGCGCAATACCACAAAGCGATTGCCGAATGGATGAAGGCCAAAAGCGACCCGGTCTACCAGGCTATGGCGCGCGAGCACGAGAATAGCGCTGCCGAGTCTGGGAAGGTTGCCACGGGGAGTTTGCCTGCCCTGCCCGGAAACGAGAAATGAGCGACCTGATCTACCACCTGATCGCCGAACTGTTGGCACGCGGGGAAAGCGCGGCGCTTTGCACGATCACAAAATCCGAGGGTTCCACGCCGCGCCACATCGGCAGCAAGATGCTGGTCTACGAAGACAGGGATTTTGCCGGAACGGTCGGAGGCGGCGAACTGGAACACCGCGTTATCGACGAGGCCTTCACTGCAATTGCGGATGGCAAGCCTCGTTTGCTTTCTTATAGCATGGCTGACCCATCCCGTGGCGACCCGGGGGTGTGCGGCGGACAAGTGGAGGTATTCGTGGAGCCGATTGTACCGCCCGCCAAAGTCGTCATCATCGGCGGCGGGCACGTAGGCAAAGCTGTCGCGCACCTGGCAAAATGGCTGGGCTTCCGCGTGGCTGTCTGCGATGACCGTGCCGAATTCTGCACTCCGGAAGCCATTCCGGACGGCGACGAATTCTATCCCGTCCCAGCGGCCGAATTGCCGGAGCTGCTCAAGATCACCCCCCAGACCTACCTTGTTATGACCACGCGCGGTGCAACAGTGGATGTCCCCGCAATCCCTGCCCTGCTGGGAACGCGCGCCGCTTATATCGGGGTAATCGGTTCGCGCCGCCGCTGGGCGACCACTGTAAAAGTACTGAGAGAAAAGGGCATCGACGAAAAAAAACTGTCGAGTATCCATTCTCCGATGGGATTGGAACTGAACGCCGAAACACCCGAGGAGATTGCCATCAGCATTATGGCCGAGATCATCATGCTGCGTAACGCCGGCAGCGGAAAACCAATGAAGATCACCAAATCGGATCTGTCAACTTTCAAGATCGAAAAGTAAGATCGACAACTTTTTTCAAAACACGGCGTATATCTGCTTGAATGAAATTCGCGCATCGGCTATAATGAATTGGTCAATCCAGGTCTTACAAGGAGAGAGCATGGCCAGAATTTTTGATGTCATCGAAAACAGTAATGAAATGGTGGACGAGATCGTCCATCGTTTTCCGGACGATTCCAGCATCGGCGATTATCGCATCGGTTCGCAGGTGATCGTGCGCGAAGGCCAGGCGGCGGTTTTCTTCCGCAACGGCCTGGCTCTGGATGTTTTCGGCCCGGGTATGCACACGATTGCTACCGCCAACATCCCCAAAGTAATCGATTTTATTGGCAAGGCCTTCAACGACCGCACGCCTTTCCCGGCGGAAGTGTACTTCGTCTCGCTGAAGGAATTCGCCAATAAGAAGTGGGGCACGCCCCAGCCAATCATCGTCCGCAACCCAGGCATGGGCCTGGGTGTGGCACTGTTGCAGGGCTTTGGCACCTACTCCTTCCAGGTTAGCGACCCGCAGTTATTCGTGACCAACATCGTCGGCAAGCAGGCCGTCTTCCGCACGGCAGATATCGAAGAACGCTTGCGCACCGTCCTGCTCTCCAAACTTCAGGACCTGCTCGGTGAAACCGGCGCAAAGAAAAGCGTGCTCGAACTGATCGGCCTGACCGAGGAATTAGGCGCAGGCGTGCGCGCCAAGGCCCAGGATGATTTCGCATCCCTCGGCCTGACGCTCAAGACCTTCTACGTCGGCAACTTGAAACCGTCAGACAAATCCGCCCAGGAACTGCGCGACATGGGCATGCTTGATATGAACGTTTACACCCAGTTGCAAGCCGCAGACGCGATGCGCGATGCCGCCAATAATGCCCAGGGCGGTGCCGGCCTGACAGCCGGGATTGGCGCAGGCATGGGCATCGGCAACTTGATGAACCAGTCGCTGCAGGGCGGCATGGCCAACAACCAGCAAGGCGGGCAGCAAACCCAGGCGGGTGGCGCTGCTACTGGCGGCATGGCCGAGGTCATGACACCGGCCGAAGCGGCCGCTGTCCTGCGCGTCTCCGAAGAGGACGTGGTCGCCGCGATCACTTCCGGCGATCTCAAAGCCAAGAAACTCGGTAGCGCCTACCGCATCAGCAGGGAAGCGCTGGAAGCCTTTTTGAAGGGCTAACCCTAAAAGAACAAAAAAACGAAAAACAAAACTGCGACGGAGGCCGTCGCAGTTTTTGATTTTCAGCGCATCTTGAAGAACTGGTTCATTTTCATCGCCAGGTTCAGGTCGCCTTGCAGTTTGAGCTTGCCCTGCATGAAAGCCTGCATCGGGTCGAGTTCGCCGGTAAACAGTTTGACATAGTCGGCCGAATCGGCAGTCAGGGTCATCTTCGGGCTGGGATGCACGCCCTGCTCGACCTTGACGGCGCCATCTTTGATCTCGGCGTACCACTCCCCCGGCTCGGCGCCCGTGAAATTAAACTGGATGACGGCGTCCAACCCGACGGCCTTCTCGGGAATGAACGCAGCGGGCATTTTGGACATCAGGTCAGCAACTGTGAGAGGCATGTGGTTTCTCCTTGTGTTTGTCGGTGGGCGGGTAGGGGCGACGCAATGCGTCGCCCCTACTGCGATTGCAGATTTTCGAAAACGGTGGCCGCGCCCATGCCGCCACCGACACACATGGTGACCAGGCCATACTTCGACTTGCGGCGCGCCATTTCATGGATCAACTGCGTGGTCAGTTTCGCGCCCGTGCAGCCCAGCGGATGCCCAAGCGCGATCGCCCCACCGTTGACGTTGACCCGCTCGGGATTCATCTCCAACTGGCGCATGACGGCCAGCGCCTGGGCGGCAAAGGCCTCGTTCAGTTCGATCAGATCCATGTCTTCCAGATTCAGCCCGGCCAGTTTGAGCGCCTTGGGTACCGCCGCCACCGGACCAATGCCCATCAACTCGGCGGGGACGCCGCCCGTGGCAAAAGAGACAAAGCGCACCAGCGGCTTCAGCCCCAGCGATTCGGCTTTCTGCACGGACATAATCACCACCGCCGCTGCGCCATCCGAGGTCTGGGATGAGTTCCCGGCTGTGACTGTGCCGCCCTCTTTGAATGCCGGCTTGAGCCTGGCGAGCGCCTCCATGGACGTATCGGCGCGCGGGCCTTCGTCACGTTTAACGGTGAACGTCCGCGTGGATGGTTTGCCGCCGTTTGCGGGTTCGACCAGTTCCACGTCGACGGGAACCAGCTCCGGGTCGAAGAGACCGGAGGCGACTGCCTGCGAAGCCAGCTGGTTGCTGCGCAGGGCGAAAGCGTCCTGCTCTTCGCGCCCAATCCCGTACTTCTCAGCTATATTCTCTGCCGTCAGGCCCATGTTGGTAAAGGTATCCGGATGCATCTCGGCAAAATACGGGTTTGGGGCAAACTTGTTGCCGGTCATCGGCACCATGCTCATCGACTCGGCCCCACCCGCAATGGCAACCTCCATCTGGCCGGCCATGATCGCAAAGGCCGCATGGGCAATCGATTGCGAGCCCGAGGAACAGTAGCGGTTGATCGTCTCGCCCGAAACAGCCTCGGGCAGCCCGGCACGTAGCAGCACGGTACGCGCGAAATTCAGGCCCTGCTCGCCTTCGGGAAAGGCACAGCCAAGGATCACATCTTCGATCTCGGCCGGGTCGAGCGCCGGCGCGCGTTTGAGCAGTTCCTGAATCACGGCCGCAGCCAGCTCATCCGGCCGGACGGTAGCCAGCCCGCCTTTTCTGGCCTTGCCAACCGGCGTGCGTGCGGCGGCAACGATAACAGCATCACGAGCGTTCATAGGGAGGCAGCTCCTTCCTGCATGGCTTACAAATTACAAATTAGGAATTACGGATAGATTTAAGCGATTTCCTTGTGCCATCTACCACCGTGACGGTAAGCGCCAAGACTTGATTGATCACCTTATAGCGTCTCTCCATTAAATCCACAGATAGAATATGGCGGGAGCGAAAATACCAGCCTTGAGATTCCCGCGCTTCACCCAGAGATATTCGCATAATTCGAACGTAATCGGCTGTACCAATACCGCGTCCATAAGCCTCTTCCATGTTTGCGCAGATACTGCCTGCCGAGCGGATAAGTTGATGAACAATTTCTCTGCCGCGAAAGTCCTTGTTTAAAGCCACAGAATCAAGCCATACCATGTCATACAAATACATGGCGAGACGATAATAAGCCGACTGCCATAACGGATCTCCTTTCAGTTGCTTCGGCACGCTGTTGGCCCATTCTTCAAATGCCATTTCCTTATCCATGCCATTCTCCTTATCCGCAATTCGCAATCCGTAATTCGCAATTCCTAATTCCTCAACGGCTTTCCCGTTTGCAAAATGCTCCACATCCTGGCCTGGGTCTTTTCCTGGCCGCATAGCGATAAAAAGGCCTCGCGCTCCAGGTCGAGAATATATTGCTCGCTGACCCATGCCGGCCGCGAGAGTTGGCCGCCGGTCAATACGTAACCAAACTTGTTGCCCACCACGGCATCATACTCGCTAATCTGCCCGGCCAGTTTGAACATGTGCAGCGCCACACGTATGGCAGCCAGCGCATCACGCCCGGCTGCATAAACCGGCTCCGGCGCGGGTGGGGTGTAGCCGCCGGCGAGCATGTGTAATACTTCCCGCTTGGCCTCGGCCAGCAGATGATCGCGGTTCATCACCACCCGGTCGGCGGAGCCAAGGATCCCGAACCGGCACGCTTCCTCGGCACTGGTTGCCACTTTGGCCTGCCCGACCTGTTCGAGCACGCGCTGTAAAAACGGCAGCGCATCGGCATTCTGCGTGTGCATGGCCGGGCTGACCACGCGGCGCAGCATTTCCTTCGTGCCGCCGCCTGCCGGGATGATACCAACGCCCATTTCGACCAGTCCAATGTAAAGCTCGCCTGCGGCCACCACGCGCGAAGCGTGCATGGTCACTTCGCAGCCGCCGCCCAGGGCCAGCCCGGCCGGTGCCACAATGACCGGCTTGGGGAAATAACGCATACGCATGTTCAGGTCCTGCAGCTTCTTCGCGGCTGCATCGAGCATCTCCCACATGCCCTGCTGCGCCCCGACCACGACCATGAACAGGTTAGCGCCCGCACTGAAGTTCTCGGCTTCATTGCCAATCACCAGGCCGTCGAAGTCCTTTTCGGTGCGGTCGAGCGCCTCAGCGGCCATATTCATGATGTCTTCATCCAGCGCGTTCATCTTGGTATGGAACTCCAGCCCCGCCACGCCGTCGCCCATATCGTAAAGCGTCGCGCCCATGTTGCGACTGACGACCTTCTGTTCCTTCAATAAAAGCAAGTTCTTCGGACGGGCCAACGGGACGTATTTGCGTTTCGAAACGTCGTACACGCCAGTCTTCGTTTCGCCTTCATATTGGTAAAAGGACTCCACCCCACCCTTGAGCATCTTTTCCACCCAGGTGGCGGGGGCGTAGCCTTCAGCCTTCATCTGCGCGACGGTTTCTCGCACGCCGAGCATGTCCCATATCTCGAACAGACCAGCCTCGTGGCCGAAGCCCCAACGTACCGCGTCGTCCACCGGCCCGGGCGTATCGGCCACTTCGGGGAGAATGGCCGAGGCATACTGGAAACCCTGCAGCGTGAGCGCCCTCGCCAGCGCCGCACCCCGGTCGGATTCTTTCAGCAGCGCCTGCAGCCGCTCGCCCAGCTTCTCGATGTCCCTGACCCGGCCAACCGATTCGAAGCGCACTTTCTGCGGCGCTTTGTGTTCGAGCGTCTGCAGGTCCAGCACCCAGAATTCCTTGCCGCTCTCGGTTTTGACTTCCTTATAGAAACCGATTTTCGATTTGTTTCCGAGCCAGCCCTTCTCGAGCATTGACTTGATCAGGCTATTGACCTTTTCATCCTGAAGATATGGCATGGCATATGTATCGTGCGGAATGCCCCCGGCCAGGTTCCGGCCGACATGCTCCCAGACGTCGATCCCCACCAGGTCGATCAGGCGGAAGGCGGCCGTCTTGGGATGGCCCATGAGCGGCCCGGTAACGGCATCGACTTCCTCGACGGTGTAGCCGTTCTCGAGGATGTAGTGCAGCCCGAAGGCGCCCGTCCCGAAAGCCAGGCGGTTGCCGATGAAGTTGGGTGTGTCCTTGCACAGAACAATGCCTTTTCCAAGCCGGTACTCGCCAAAGTGGGAAATGCAGTCCATCACTTCAGTCAGCGTATCGTCGGTGCGGATGATCTCCAACAGCTTGAGATAACGCGGCGGGTTGAAGAAATGCGTCCCCAGGAAATGTTTCCTGAAATCGTCCGAGCGCCCGGCGGCGATCTCGCGCAGCGGAATGCCCGAGGTGTTGCTGCTGACAATACAGTGCGGCGGCCGGATCGCATCGATGCGCGCCATCAGCTCCTGCTTGGGTTTCAGGCTCTCGACGATGACCTCGATGACCCAATCTGCCTGGCGGATGGCTGAATCGAAATCGTCCTCGAGGTTGCCAGTCTTGACCAGCGTATACCGGTCGGACGAAAAGAAACTGGCCGGGCGCGATTTTATGGCGCGGTCGAGCCCGTCATTGACGATCTTGTTGCGCGCGTCCTCGTCATCAGCAGGCGCATCTTTGGGAACAATGTCTAGCAACGTCACCGGTATGCCTGCATTCGCCAGGTGCGCCGCGATGGCCGCGCCCATCGTCCCGGCGCCGATGACTACAGCATTGTGGATTTGATATCGTTTCATAAATAATTCCTCCTTATGAGGAGTAGGCAGACATAAAGTCCGCCCCTACATTAGCGTAATTCGGCACCGCTGTAACCCAGGATGTGCCGCGCCACCACCAACCGATTGATCTGGCCGGTGCCTTCATAAATATCGGTGATCTTGGCATCGCGAAACCATTTCTCCAGCAGATATTCGCGGTTGTAGCCCAGCGGCCCCATGATCTCAACCGCCTTCTGCGTGATTTTGGTGACGATGTCGCCGGATTTGACCTTGCTCATCGACGACTCGAGCGCGTTGGGCTGCTTGTTGTCCGCCATCCATACGGCTTTGAGCACCATCAGCCAGGCCGCGCGCAGCATGATCTCCATGTCGATCACGTCCCTTTCGACAGCGCTCAGCTTCTGGCGCGGCAGGCCGTAACGGATGCTGAGGCCTTGTTCGGCCAGCATTTTCTTGACCTCCTCCAGGGCAGCGCGGGCAATACCCACACCGGTGGCGGCCACCAGCGGGCGGGTGGCATCGAAGGTCGCCATGGCGCCCTTGAAGCCGGTGATGTTCTTCTCAACGGACGCGCTGCCGAGCAGGTTCTCGAATGGCACGCGCACATTATCCAGCGCGATGGCAGCGGTGTCCGAGACACGGATGCCCATCTTGTGCTCGAGCTTGGTAACGGTCGCGCCCGGCGTCCCGGACTCGATCACAAAAGCGCGCATCCCGGCCCGGCCGGCAGATTGATCGATGGAGGCCCAGACAACGATGAAGCCCTTGCCGAACTCATCGTGTGGATTGAAAGCCTTGTCTCCGGCCGTGACGAAAATCTTCTCGCCCGTAATGACCCACTCATTGGTCTTTTCGTCCAGCACGGCGCGCGTACGGATGGCAGAGTTATCCGAGCCGGCCTGTGATTCGGTCATGCACATCGCAGCAAAAGTCGGTTTTTCGTCGCCAAAACGCGCCAGGAAGCGAGCCTTCTGCTCGGGCGTCCCGGCCGCCTGCACCGCCGCCGCACCCAGGCCGCCGCCGGGTGTGATCAGGTACATGCCCACGTCACCCCAGGAGAGCATCTCCAGCATGGTAGCCAGCGTCTGGTAGGCAATCGGCGGACGCTTGGGCTTGTCCGGATCTTCCTGTTTTTCCTCGGTCGGAGCCATCGTGCCCACGCCGGTGGCCTTCATGGCAGTGTGCATAAATTCGATGTAACTGAAGGGGATCTCGTGCTCGTGCTCGTCGAAGTGACGCGAGTGCGGGCGCATCATGTTCTCGGCGACCGTCTGCAACATGAACTGCGTTTGGGTGATCGGTTTTGGGGGTTCGAATTCGATCGTCATGGTTTCCTCCGGGAACGTACTTCACACAATCGCCAATCCGGTAAACGAGGCAAAGCCTCTGCCGTTACGCATCCACATCTCCACCGGATGGTCGCGGATGTAGCCGTGCCCGCCCAGGATCTGCACAGCCCGGTCGGTGACCAGTATGGCCATATCCGCCGCGCCAGTGGCCGCAAAGTAGGCTGCCGTGGGCGCATCCTGTTTGCCGGTATCCAGCTTCCAGGCCGCTTCCCAGGCCAGCAGGCGTACGCCTTCGATCTCGGTCGCCATCTCAGCCAGCATGAAAGCGATGGCCTGCTTCTGGGCAATCTTGACGCCGAAGGCCTCGCGTTCTTTGGCATAGTCGCGCGCATACTCAAAGGCGGCTTGCGCCACCCCCAGCGCCAGCGCGGCATTCGTCACGCGCATGGCCGCGAGCAGCGGCCTAAAGTCGCCCTCCAGTTTGTTGGATTGAGGGATGCGTACATTCGTCAGGGTGATGTCGTACAGGGGGAGCGCGTTGAGGCTCATCAGCTTGATGCGTTCGGAGACGGATAACCCGTCGGTTTTTCCAGGGACGATGAAGGCCTGTGTCATCCCGTCCAGGGCAGCGTAGACAATCAGGGCTTCGGCCTCGGCCGCATACGGGACGCAGGTCTTGGCCCCATCGAGAACGTACTCTCCCGCCCCGGCCTTTTCAGGGTCGGCCCTGGCGGTCGTCTTCAGGTCGTTGGGGTCGAAGTCGAAAGCCGGCTCGATCAGCGCAGCGCTGAACGGTTTCCAGTCCGCCGCGATGACGGGCGGGATATAAGTCTGTTTCTGCGCCTCGCTGCCAGCCAGCAGCAGCGGCGTTACAAACAGCGAAGGCGTCAAGACGGCCAGCGTGCCGGCCAGGTCGCCAAACGCCAGAGCCTCGGCCGCCAGCACACTCGTGACACTGGAATGTTCGCCGAAACCGCCGTAGGCGCCGGGGACAGAGGCCTGCAACACGCCCAGCTCCCAGCCTTTGCTCACCAGCCTGGGTGGAAGCTGCCTGCCTTCCTCGGCCTCATGCGCCGCCGGGCGCAGGTCACTTTTGGCATAACGGCCGACGGCCTCGACCAGCATCTTTTGTTCGTCAGTTGGCGTGAAACCATACATAAACACGCTCCTTTCAAATGCAGAGGGTAGAGAAAAGGGCAGAGTAGAGAGTAGGGATTAGTAAATTGCGTGACCGATTTACTAATCCCTACTCTCTATTTGCTGCTCTCTGCTCACTATTCCTCTAAGAAACATATTCGCAAAATAGTCGCTGACCTGCTCAATAGATAATTTTCCATCTGGCCGGTACCAGGTGATCGTCCAGTTCATCGCACCCATCAACCCGCGCACCGTCAGCGGAATATCGTCGCAGTGGAAACTGCCGTCTTTCACGCCCTGCCGGATCAAATCCCGCCACATCTTCTCGAAACGGTCGCGGTTCGGGATGTGACGGGCATGGAATTCAGGATCGAGTGAACGGTGTTCGAGCAGCAGCACGGAAACCAGATCTCCCTGTTCGCTCAGAGCGTGCAAATAGGCACGCATCGCCAGGCGCAGCTTTTCTTCGGCGGGAACGTCTAATGCCAGCACCTGGGCCATGCGCCGGGTCAGCATCTCCAGCGCGCGGTCGAGCAACTCGAGCAGGATTTCCTGCTTGCTGCCAAAATGGTGGTACAGGCTGGCCTTCTGCAGCTGCACTGCCTCGGCAATATCTGCCATCGAAGCGCCGTGAAAACCCTTCTGGCGGATGACCTGCGCAGCCGATTCAAGAATGGCTTCTTTGCTCATGCAATCTTCTCCCTACCGAACGGTCGGTAAGAATATCATAGCAAAGACAATGGGCAGAGTCAAGGGGGGAAAATGCTATAGCTCAGAAAAAGCACTTGCATTTATAGAACTATTGTTCTATAATTTGCGTAGCTTTTATTCCCCCCATACAGGAGCAGACAAATGACCAAACGCAATGTTTCTTATATCGAAATACCCACCCGTGATAGTGCTGAGTCGGCAAGGTTCTATGAGGCTTTGTTCGGCTGGAAGATCACGCCCATGGCCGGGATGGACTATGCCACGTGGGACGCAGGCGAAGGCCCAACCGGCGGGTTCAACCCGGCCAGCGCAGAATTCAAAGCCGGCGACATCAGCATCTCGATCAACAGCGAAAACATCGAGGCTGATTTGAAGCAAGTCGTTGCGCTGGGAGGCAGCATGGTCTACGAGAAGACCGAAATCCCCGGCCATGGCTGGTTCGGGATGTTCAAGGATCCGACCGGCAACCGCATCTCTCTGTACCACAATACCGGCAAGTAACTATTCCCATCCAGTTCACCCAAAGGAGAAATCAAATGACCAAGCGCAATATCGTCCATATCGAAATTCCCACTGTAGACGGCAAGGCCTCCGGCGAGTTTTACGAAAAGCTCTTCGGCTGGCACATCACCCATGACGACAAATTGGATTACACCATGTGGGACGCGCACGAAGGCCCGGGCGGCGGCTTCAGCCCGGTCAGCATGGGCGCGACAGTCGGTGAGGTGACAATCTACGTCAACAGCGAGGACATCGAAGCGGACTTGAAGAAAGCCGTTTCGCTGGGCGGGGCACTTATCCGGGAAAAATCTGAAATCCCCGGCGTTGGCTGGTGGGGCGTTTTCAAGGACCCAACCGGGAACGACATTGCACTCTTCACCGGCATGAACCCGGATCGATAGAAGCAGTATGATTTCCAAAGTGTTACCCCGTTAAAATAATCCGGGCGGCTCTGCTTGTACTGCGCACAATAAGAGACGTGGATGGTGATCACCATCCACGTCTCGATTTATGAGATCTGGAATAATGCGCTGCATTGCAGGCGTCACAGCCCGGAGGTATTGACAGATTACAGATTCGTTTTCATTTGCATTCCGCCATCTGAGACCCTTCGCCTGCATACCGGTGAGCAAGAGATGTGCCGGCTTTGAGCGAATCGGTTACAATCGCTATTTGCGCAGACTTTCAAATAGACCTGCCTTGGGTCAAGGCTGAAAGAATAAACGGAGATCCCGGCAATGACCGACATTTTATCCCGCATCGTACATCCCGATCTGAAAGAAGTCCATCCCAATGCGGCCTTGCGCCGCCGCGAAGGCCTGGTCGGCCTGCTGTTCCTTTCCCCCTGGATTTTGGGTTTTATCCTGCTCAAGCTGTTGCCCATTTTGACGGCGCTGGGATATTCATTCACGAACTTTTACATAATGAGGCCAGAAGCAACACACTTCATCGGCCTGCAAAACTACATCCGCTTCCTGACCGATATCGACGCCTGGTCCAGCCTGGCGGGGTCGCTCGGCTACTTTACCATGACCGTCCCGCTGGAGCTGCTCGTGGCGCTGGCGCTGGCGGCCGTTTTTTCCAGCGGACGCCTGCGCGCGAAAGGCTTTTTGCGCCCGCTGTTTTTCATGCCCAGTATCATCCCGGCCGCCGCCATCTTTTCGATCTGGCTCGGGTTTGTAGACCCGTCCGCAGGCTGGCTCAACCGCCTGATCATGGAGCCGCTCGGGATGCCGCCGGTGGCCCAGGGAGCCGGCACTTTCACGCTGCTGCTGACCATCATGGCAATCTGGAGCATCGGCCCGGGCTTCCTGATCATGTACGGAGCCATGCAGAGCGTACCCAGGGAACTGCACGAGGCCGCCCGCGTGGACGGCGCTGGCCCGTTGATGCGCTTTACCAGTATCACCCTGCCGATCATTTCCCCGGCCATCTTCTTCAGCCTGGTAATCAACCTGACGAGTGCCTTCGGCGGTTCGGTACTGCTCGACCGCGGTTACCTGTTCTCGGAGAGTCTCTCCCCTATGGAAGGCTTTATCAATTCGGTCATGTTCCGCCATTACGAACTGGGCTACGCAGCTGCGCTGGCCTGGGTGATGTTTGCCGTTACGATGACGATCACGATCATTCTTTTCCGCTCAGCGCAGCGCTGGGTGTACTTCCCCGAGGAGAGCGGACATGAATCTATTTAAGCGCAAAAAGAACCTGGGAGAGTCGACGCTCACCATGCGTCTATGGGAGTTTACCGGCTCGGCCATCGCGAACCTGTTCGTATTCATGCTGCTGGCTGCCTATCTTTCTCCGTTGGTCTATATGTTTGACACGGCGCTCAAAGAACCCGCACAACTGCAGGATTCAAAGTCTCCAGTTTACCCGGCCATCAGCCCGTTATACACCTACGAGGACAGGATCCATGCAGTCTACTATGTGCCCACCGATCAGGGCATCAAGGAATGGGCGCTGATCACGCCCCGGCGCACCTACGCCGAATTCATCGACCCGCAGAATCCGGATGCCGGGCTGATCCACTGGGAAGGGAACTGGCGACAACTGAACAAAGCGTATCACTTCAGCGTGAGTTTCAACGCCTTCACCGAACTGTGGAACCTGGCACATATTCCGCAGGTGATTAACAATACGCTGATCGTGGCCCTGATCAGCGAGGTCGGCGTGCTGCTCTCCTCGATCGCGGTGGCTTACGGCTTCTCACGCTTCCGCATTCCGGGCGGCAAGTGGTTGTTTTTCCTGCTAATCGGCACCATCCTGATCCCCGATAGCATCACGTTGATCCCGACCTACATCATCTTCACCCGCTATTTGGGATGGAACGGCTCGTGGTACCCGCTGATCGTGCCACACTTTTTCGCCAGCGCCATCTTCGTCTTCCTGCTGCGCCAGAACTTCAAGAGCATCCCGCGCGACCTGGACGAGGCCGCCATGCTGGATGGCGCCGGCCCGCTGCGCATCCTGTTCTGGGTCATCATCCCACAGAGTGTCCCGGTCATCGCGACAGTGGCTTTGCTGCATTTCTTTTACATCTGGAATGAGCTGCGCACTGCCAGCCTGTACCTGGGAACCCGGCCGGACCTGCGCACCATTTCATTCCAGATCCAAACCGCCCAATCGTACAGTTTCACCCCTGAAGTGCTGCAGGCAGGCGCCTTGCTGTTGATGATCGTGCCAGTCGTCCTCCTGTTCCTGTTTCAACGCTTCTTCATGCAGGATATGGTCGTCACCGGGCTGGAGAAATAATTCATGAACAAACTGACCGCCCGCAATATCGTTTTGATCTGGCTGGCCTGGGTCTTGATCGTGCTCGGCTTCCAGGCGCTCGCCATGGCCCGCCTGCAACTGCAGTGGCCCGACCATGCCCAGTCGTGGACCGTGAAAGCCACCGGCACGGGCTACCAGGACGGCCATCCCTACCTGCTCGAACCGTTTATGAACAACCAGGTGGCCTGGGACTCGGAATACTACCTGGGCATTGCCGTCCGCGGGTATGATAATCCGTGCATACCGGCCTTGAACAATAAAGTACCGGGTGGCGGCGGGGTGCGCTGCACGGATACGAAGAACCCTGCTGCCGTATGGGATGCTGGGAAAAGCATCTCGCTAAGCTATGCATTCTTCCCTTTTTACCCGCTCATGATCCGCCTGTTCGCGCTTCCGTTGGGCCTGTTCCTGAAGCCGATTGCCGCCGCTGTGCTGGCCGGGGTGATCGTCTCGGCGCTGGGCACGCTGGCCGGCATGCTGGCGCTGTATGACCTGACTTACGAGTCGCTCGGCGAGGAAGGCGGGATGCGGGCCGTGTTCTACCTGCTAATCTTCCCGACCTCGTTCTTTTTGGTGCAGGTGTATACGGAGGGGCTGTTCGTCGGGCTGGCATTTGCCTGCCTGGCGATGCTCAGGCGCAAGCACCTGGTATATGCGGCGCTACTGGGCATGGCCGCTACGCTGACACGCCCCGTGGGCGTAGCGCTGGTCATCCCGATGGCAATTAGCTGGATCCGCACGAACGAGTGGTATGCCCTCGACCAGGAATGGCGCCAGCTTTACTATCAGCGGCTGCCCTGGCGCCCCTTCTGGCATGGACTACTGGCCTTCGCCCCGCTGATTGTTTTCCTGATCTGGAAGTTTTCCTATTACGGTTTCGCTTTCGATTACGTCGAAGGCAACTTTTTTGGGCGGGCCTTCATGGACATGGGCTCCGCCTTCGGCTCGTGGGGAATCTCATTTTCCGAAATGATCGCCGGGTTTCTGCATGTAAAAGGACCGCCTGTGCTGCATTTCTTCGTGCACCCGCAGCACAGCGCCTATTACTTCACCGAATTCCTGGGCATGGCCATCGGCTTGATTGCCATCCTGCGTTGCCTGAAAACGCACCCGGAACTGGCCTGGTTCAGCCTGGCCGTGTTCCTGATCTCGTGGGGCTCCGGGTCGCAGGGCATCCACCGTTATGTGCTTGGGGCGCCTGCCGTGTTCATCGGCCTGGCGCGCTGGGGCAAGAACCCGGTCTTCGACCGCGCCTGGACGCTGGCCAGCATCCTGCTGATGGGCTTGCTGGCCATGCTGTACACCTTCAATTTCTGGGTTGCCTGAGCGGGCGGCCACGAAAGTTCTGGGTGAAAGACAAACTAAACGACTTCCGAAGTTTCGGCATTCTTCCCTGCACCGACCGCAGGGTGGTGTGGCGCTTCGGAAGTCGTTCAAAATCAAGGCACGAGAGGAAAGTGCTATAATTTTCGCGAAGGAAAAAGATACCCATGCCATCCAGAGTCTGGTCGCACCTGTGTGATTACGCATCCATCGACGCAAGCGGGAAAGCCACCATCGTAGGCGAGTTCGATAACATCAATGTTCCGAACCTGCCCATCCAATACCCGCTTTTCTTCGTCATCTCGAAGTGGAACGGTTACAGCGGGGAAAGTTTTACGCATTCGGTGCGGGTCGCCTCGCCCAGCGGGCAGGAAATCGCCGCCTCACCGGAGGCCAGCGTGACCATCCGCGGGGCGGCCAACGGTGAGGGCAACCACATCAATGCTGATTCGTTCATGATGCTGCCGTTCCAGGAGTTCGGGGAATACGCCATCGAGATCATGCTGAATGGAAACCCGGTGCATATCCTGCGGCTGAACGTTAATCAAATAACGGGTTAGCTCGTATTTTGTTCGTGGAGCAGCCTGCTTTGACTCGCGCAACATCCCACGCTATACTATAAATATCCAACATAAAAACCTGACAGGTCTCACGTAGACCTTGCCGATCTTCTGCGCCCGCACAGATAGGACTTTAGACAGGCCGGACTCGCCGGAGACCTGTCAGGTTTCTTGCCAAATTTGTTCAGGAGGCATTGAAATGGCTGGTTTCAAACTCACCTACGCCACCATGTACAATCCGCCCGAAGAACTGCATACGCACTATGATGCGTCGCTGGCGAAGTTGAAAACAAATTTAGGTCGGGAATTCGCCATGCTGATCGGAGGAAAAGACGTCACAGCAGACGAGAAGTTCGAAGACCATACGCCGATCAACACTGAACTGGTGCTGGCCGTCATGCAGCAAGGCAATGAAAAACACGCCGCGCAGGCTATGCAAGCTGCCCGCAAAGCCTTCCCCGGCTGGAGCCACACGCCCTGGCAGGAACGCGTCAAGTTGCTGCGCAAAGCCGCCGAACTGATCGACGAGCGTCTCACCGATCTGGGCGCGGCCATGTCGATGGAAGTCGGCAAGAACCGCATGGAAGCCCTGGGCGACGTGGCCGAGACCTCCGACCTGATCCGCTACTCGTGCGACCAGTTGGAAGCCAACGACGGCTACGTGAAGGAAATGGGCCAGGATCCGCTGGTCGGTTACGACTCGCGCAACGTTTCGGTCCTGCGTCCCTATGGCGTCTGGCTGGTGATCAGCCCGTTCAACTTCCCCTTCGCGCTCAGCGGCGGGCCCGTCGGGGCGGCGCTGGCAGCGGGCAACCCCGTCGTGCTCAAACCCGCCAGCGATACGCCCTTCATCGTGCGCCTGCTGGTAGACTGCTTCCGCGACGCCGGTCTGCCGCACGGCGTGCTGAATTTCGTCACCGGCCCGGGGCGCACGCTCGGCCAGGCGCTGGTCGAAAGCCGGGAAGTCGATGGCGCGACCTTCACCGGCTCCTTCGACGTGGGCATGAAGATGTATCGCGATTTTGCCAACGGCCGCTATGTGCGCCCGATCATTTTGGAATTGGGCGGCAAGAACCCGGCCATCGTCTCGCGCCACGCCGATCTCGAACGCGCCGCGGCCGGAATCATCCGCTCGGCCTTCGGCCTGCAGGGACAGAAATGCTCGGCCGATTCGCGCGTCTTTATCGAGGAGCCGGTCTACGATGAACTGGTCGGGCGGCTGAAAGACATGGCCGAAAAACTGGTCATCGGCGACCCGACCGAGCGCCAGGTCTTCCTCGGCCCGGTCATCAACCAGTCTTCCTACCAGGACTTCAAGAACTACACCGAGGAGCTCTCGCAGGCCGGCACGTTCCTGACCGGCGGGCATGTGCGCAGCGACGGCGATCTCGCCAAAGGCTACTTCTGCGAACCGACTTTTGTCACCGGCCTGCCCATCAGCCACCGCCTGTGGAAGCAGGAGATGTTCCTGCCCATCACCACCATCGCCAGGGTCAGGAACCTGGATGAAGCCATGACGCACGCCAACGACGTCAACTACGGCCTGACGGCCGGTTTCTACGGCTCGGAGGACGAGACCCAGTGGTTCTTCGACAACATCCAGGCCGGCGTGACCTACGCCAACCGCCCGCAGGGCGCCACCACCGGCGCCTGGCCCGGCTACCAGCCCTTCGGCGGCTGGAAAGGCTCCGGCTCCTCGGGCAAGAATGCCGGCGGCCATTACTACCTGCCGCTCTACATGCACGAGCAGATCCATACGGTCGTCAAATAAACCCGACCGTGGACCGTGGACGGTAGACCGTCTGCATCCACCGTCCACGGTCTACCGTCTACGGTCCAAAAAAATGCCCTGGAACCCAGACCAATACCATAAATTCCAGTCCGAACGTTCCGCGCCGTTTGACGACCTGCTCAAACTCGTGGACGTCCATCCGCGCCTGAAGGTTGTCGACCTGGGCTGCGGAACGGGCGAACTCACCTTGCGCCTGGCCGATTATTTGCCCGAGAGCAGCGTCTTTGGCCTGGACAATTCCCCGCAAATGCTGGCTCAGGCGGATTCCGTTAAACGCCCTGGCCTGACCTTTACCTTGGGCGACCAGTCCAACTTGTCCGGCGAGTGGGATTTGATCTTCAGCAACGCCGCCCTGCACTGGACAGAAAATCACGAGGCGCTGATCCCGCACCTGTACGGCAGCCTGGCCCCGGGTGGACAGATCGCGGTGCAGGTGCCCTCCAACCACACGCACATCTCGCACCAATTGATCATCCAGACCGCGCAGGAGGAACCGTTCCACTCCATCCTGAAGGGTTTCGTGCGTTATGCACCAATCCTACCTATCGATCGTTACGCGCAGCTTTTGTTCGACTTGGGCGCGGAGCAGATCGTCGTCTTCGAGAAGGTGTATGCGCACGTGCTCGAGGACGCGGACGCGGTGGTAGAATGGGTTTCGGGCACGGCGCTCGTCCCTTACTTCGAACGGCTGGGCGCGGACAAAGAGGCCTTCCTGGTGGTGCTGCGCGAAAAGATGCACGCTGCCATGCCCGGCAGCCCGCTGCTGTACCCGTTCAAACGGACGTTATTTTCTGCGCGGAAACCTGAGGGAACGCATGGCTGAAGAAGTCACCGTCGACCGGAAAATCCTGCTATCGAAGATCGGCACATTTTTTATCGTCGTCAGCCTGTTTGCCATCATTATCTTTATTGCCTCGGATGTCTCGCGCAACGACCCCGGCCGCAAGGCGGGCGTCACACAGACCTATATCGTCGAAGCGGTGCAAGCCCTGCAGACGCGCGATGCGGGCGCCACACTGGGAGCGCCGCAAAACCTGCCCACACCCACGCTCGTGCCAGTGACGGACGCAGGCGACGACAACGCCATGACTTATTTTCCGGCCTTCTGCGTGGGCTCGACCGGGCTGCTGTTGGGCTGGTTTTTCAAACGTATCAGCGCCCCGCCGGCAAAACCGAGTGCGCGCTTCGAGGGCATCCGCAAGATGCAGCAAAAACGGCGCGAAGCCAAGGCTAGGGCGGAGGGCAAGAAAGAAGGCAAGAAGGAAGCCGAGAAGGAAAAGAAGAAATAAGCAGGTAAGCAAGTGTGCAAGTGGAAAGTACCTGATGCCCAAGCTCATCCCGCTCAAGGAAGCAATTGCAAACCACGTCCAGGACGGCGATAGCGTCTATGCCGCCGGCTTCACGCACCTGATCCCTTTTGCCGCCGGGCACGAGATCATCCGCCAGGGACGTAAAGACCTGACCCTGGCGCGCGCCACGCCCGACCTGATCTATGACCAGATGGTCGCGGCGGGTTGCGCCGGCAAGCTGATCTTTTCCTATATGGGCAACCCCGGCGTAGGCAGTCTGCACATCATACGCGCAGCCATCGAAAAAGGCGCACTGGACTGGGAGGAATATTCCCACTTCGGCATGATCACGCGCCTGCAGGCTGGCGCCTCCGGCCTGCCCTTCCTGCCCATGAACCAGACGGGTGCCACCGATCTCGAGCGGGCCAACCCGCTGATCAAACGTGTGATCGACCCTTACTCCGGCCGCGAGGTGATCGTCGTCCCGGCGCTCAACCCAGACGTGGCCATCGTGCACGTGCAGCGCGCCGACAAAAATGGCAACGCCCACCTGTGGGGCATCATCGGCGAGCAGAAGGAAGTGGCCTTCGCTTCAAAGTGCGTTATCCTGACCGCCGAGGAAATCGTCGACGAACAGGTCATCCGCTCGGACCCCAACCGCACCCTGATCCCGGGCTTCATTGTGGATGCAGTCTGCCACGTCCCGCACGCGGCGCACCCGTCGTATGCACAGGGCTATTACGACCGGGATAACGAGTTCTACCTGAGTTGGGACAAGATTAGCGCATCTACGGAATCTACGAAGCAGTATCTGGATGAATGGGTGTTCGGGGTGCAGGACCGTGAAGAATACTGGCAAAAGCTCGGCGCAGAGCAGCAGGCAAAATTGAGAGTCAAGCCGCGCCCAAGCGCAATAGTGGATTATGGGAAGTATTAATCCGCTAATCTGCGCGAATAAACGCGAATTTTAAGGATACCTTATGACCGAACTAATTTTTAAAGATGAAGTCTATGCAATCATTGGCACAGCGACACCTGCACCCACCGCAGGTGCGGTGTGGAAGTTTACAACACGCTCGGCCCTGGATTTTCAGAGGCGATTTTCCAGGAAGCATTGGGATTGGAATTTGATGATCGAAGAGTTCCTGCCAGGGCACAATTCGAGATCATTGTCAGTTACAAGAATCGTCCACTCAAGAAAACATACGTCGCTGATTTCGTAGCCTTCGAACAAATCATCATCGAAATCAAAGCGCTCGACCAATTGACATCCTGCGAAGAAGCGCAACTGCTCAATTACTTGAAAGCCACCGGCTTCCCGCTCGGCATCCTGATCAATTTCGGTGCACTTGGTCAACTGGAATGGAAACGTATGGCAGCCACCCAATACAGATTACGAAGCAACTATCGTCCATCCACAAACATTAGCGAAAATTAGCGTGCATTAGCGGATTCGTATTTTTACAATGATCCCATTCATCGATTACGGCGGCTCCGGCCAACCATTGCACTTCCTGCATGCCAACGGCTACCCGCCGGCCTGTTATCTCCCGCTGCTTGAGCTTCTGAAAAGCCGGTTCCACACCACAGCCATGCTGATGCGTCCGTTGTGGGGCAGCCAGAAGCCGGAAGACCTGAACGACTGGCTGCCGCTCAGCCAGGACCTGCTCCGGTTTTTCGATGAACAGGCCATGGGTGAGGTGATCGGCGTCGGCCACTCGATTGGCGCCACCGTCACATTGCGCGCTGCCATCCATGAGCCGGAGCGTTTCCGCGCACTTATCCTGCTTGAACCGGCTTTCTTTCGGCCGCATTTCATCCTGTTCTGGAATATCATCAAAAGCCTGGGGTTGGGGTACCACCTGCACCCTCTCATCCCCGCAGCGAAGCGGCGCCGGCGGGAGTTCGACGACCTGGAGAAATTATTCAGATCCTATCGCCGCCGCGAAATCTTCCGATATCTCGGCGACGACTCGCTGCGGGCTTACATCAACGGGATCATGCAGCCCGCTTCCGGCGCGGGTCACGAGTTGATCTATTCTCCCGAATGGGAAACCAGAATTTACTACACCGGCCTCTCGCCTGACCTGGACCTGTGGCGCGGGCTGCCGGGCTTGAAAACCCCGATCCTGATCGTCCGCGGCGCGGAGACCGATACCTTTGTAGAAAGCACTGCCCGGCACGTGCAGCGTGTCCGCCCGGAGACGAACATCCTGACCCTCGAAAAATCGACGCACCTATTGCCGCTCGAAAAACCGCAGGTGCTCTTTGATGCAATTTCAACTTTTCTGGATGGCCTATGACCGCGCGCGCCTATTCTTCCGCTGAACTGATGATCATCAACGCCGCCCGCCTGCTGCACAACGACGACGTGGTTTTCGTGGGCGTCGGCCAGCCTAACCTGGCCTGCAATCTGGCCAAACATACGCACGCCCCCGACCTGCTGCTGATCTACGAAGCCGGCGTAATCGGCGCAGAGCCGGCGCGCCTGCCACTCTCCATCGGCGACCCGACGCTGGTCAGCGGCGCGCTCTCGGTGGTCAGCATGTACGATATCTTCACGTATTATCTCCAGCGCGGCAACGTGGACGTGGGTTTCCTGGGCGGCGCGCAGATCGACCGTTACGGCAATATCAACGCCACCACCATCGGGGAGGACTACCGGCACCCCAACGTGCGCCTGCCCGGTTCTGGCGGCGCACAGGAGATCGCCGCCTGGGCCAGGCGCTGCTACATTATGACCCCGCACCAGAAACGGCGCTTCCCAGAGAAAGTCGATTTCCTGACCTCGGCCGGGCACCTGGACGGAGCAGGCGCGCGCGAAAAAGCCGGGCTGCACGGGCAGGGTCCCATCGGAGTGGTAACCGATATTGGCTTCCTGGAACCCGACGAAACAGGCGAGCTGATCCTGACGGCTTTGCATCCTGGCAAGACAGCGCAGGAAGCCAGAGACAACACCGGCTGGAAATTGAAAATCTCGTCCAATTTGCGCACAACTGCCACCGTCACGGAAATAGAGCTGCGCATCCTGCGCGAGGAACTCGACCCGACGGGGATCTACCTAAAGGGTATCTGATATGGGAGTAACCAAGAAACGAGTAATGCGTGACGAGTAAAGTAAAATAGAGACACTTGTCAGGAGAAACCCATGTCTGATATCCCCATTCCGGCCCCGGAACGCACCCTCCTCGAGAAGATCTTTCTCTCGCCCGACGAGCGCCGCCTGCGCGCTGGCTGGCGCCTTTTGATCCATACGCTCTTATTATTCTGCCTGGTATTATGCTCGGTCCTGCTACTCATATCCCTGACTTTGGTTGGCCAAAGCCCGGACTCTGGAAACAGCCTGTTCTTCCTTTTGAATGAGGTCACGCTGTTTATTGGCGTGACCGCGGCCACCTTCCTGGCTCGGCATTTCATCGACCGGCGACCGATTACCGGCCTGGGCTTGAAGCTCAACATCCAGACGCTTTACGACCTGCTGGCAGGCATTCTCATCTCGTTTTTCATTATGGGGGCGATCTTCCTGGCCGAACTGGCCTTGGGTTGGACAAAGTTCGAGGGCTTCGCCTGGCAATCGCAAGCCGGAACGAGCCTGGCCGGCGGCGTACTGCTCTGGCTGGCAATTTTCATCATTGGCGGCTGGACGGAAGAACTACTTTCGCGCGGCTACCATCTGCAAAATATTGCCGACGGCCTGAACCTGCACTGGGGGGTAATCATCTCCTCATCCGTGTTCGCGCTGCTCCATCTCGGTAATCCAAGCGCATCCTGGATCTCGACCCTGGGCATCCTGCTGGCGGGCTTGTTCCTGGCCCTGCCCTATCTGCTCACCCGCCAGTTGTGGCTCTCGATCGGCCTGCACATTGGCTGGAACTTCTTCGAGGGTGTGGTGTTTGGCTTTCCAGTAAGCGGACTCGAAACCTACCGCCTGTTGCTGCACACTGTCAGCGGGCCCGAAATCTGGACGGGCGGTGCATTCGGCCCGGAGGCCGGGCTGCTTGTCATCCCCGCCATGCTGATGGGTGCGCTGCTGGTCTATGGGTACACCCGTCTGAAAATTCGGGACGCCATGTCCGGGAAACCACCATCCATCTAAGTCCATGCCCATCGAAACCCTGATCACTGTCCCCTTTACAGAACTGCTACTCAACCGCCTGCAGGGCATCTCGCCCCAGCTGCACATCGCTTCCTTTCTTGCCTCCCGGGCTGAAGATATCCCCGCCGAAATCTGGGCGCGGACCGAAATTCTGTATACCGCAACCATCCTGCCTATGCCAGAGCAAGTCCCGGCACTGCGCTGGGTGCAGTTCCATTTTGCGGGCATCGATCGGTACGTGGATACGCCCATCGTACAGAAAGACGGCTTGATGGTTACCAATATCAGCGGCGCGGCTGTACCGCAAATGGCGGAGTACGTTATCACCATGATCCTGGCGCTGGGACGAAAGATTCCGGCACTCGGCGCCAGCCAGAAAAAATCGGAATGGCCCAAGGACCGCTTTGAGCGTTTCTCGCCCTTTGAATTACGCGGGAAAACGGTCGGCATCGTCGGCTACGGCAGCATAGGCCGGCAGGTCGCCCGCCTGCTCCAGCCCTTTGGCGTCACTGTACTGGCCACAAAAAGAAACGCAAAACAGCCGCAGGACACAGATTACACCATCGAGGGGATGGGCGACCCTCATGGTGATCTTGTCCACCGGCTATACCCATCACAGGCATTACATTCCATGCTGAAAGAGTGCCACTTTGTCGTTGTCACCATTCCGCTTACGCCGCAGACTCACAGCCTGCTGGATGCCAAAGCGCTGGCCGCCCTCAAACCGGGCGCATACCTGGTCGACGTCTCACGCGGCGGAATTGTCGAGCCTGCCGCCCTGCTGGAGGCCTTGAAAAACGGCCAACTGGCCGGTGCGGCCCTGGATGTTTTCCCTGAAGAGCCGCTGCCGGCCAGCAGCCCGTTATGGCAATTGCCAAACGTCATCATCACCCCGCATATTTCCGGCAGCAGCCCCAATTATAACGAACGTGCCGTCGACCTTTTCTCGGAAAACCTGCATCGCTACCTGAGTGGGCTGCCACTCTACAATTTATTTGACCCTCAGCGCGGTTATTAGACCGCCCTTATTGGTTGCCAAAATGACCCGCATTATTCAAGCCGTTCTATTTGACTTTGGTGATACCCTGATGTACTCCCCAGCTCCCTGGCCGCCTGTCTTCGAGCGGGCCGGGCGGGCCTTGGGAGAATATTTGTGCGCCAACAGTATCGACATCGATTGCTCCGCTTTTGCCGGCGAGTTCCGGGAACGCCTGGACCAGTACTTCATGGAACGCGAACGCAGCTTGATCGAAACCAGCAGCATGGCAGTTTTACAGGACCTGCTGACCGAAAAGGGCCATCCCGGCCTGAGTGAGAAATTTCTGCGCGCCGCGCTGGACCGCTATTACGCCATCACCCAGCAAAACTGGATCCTGGAGCAGGATGCCATTCCCACGCTGGAGGCGCTAAAAGCAAGCGGATTTCACCTGGGAGTGGTCTCCAATGCAAGCGACAGCCGCGACGTTTCCGCGCTGATTGACAAGTTCGGCGTCCAGCAGTATTTCGACTTTATCCTGATTTCCGCCGACTGTGGTCATCGCAAGCCGCACCCCCAGATCTTCGAACTGGCGCTCGCCAACTGGAACTACTTGCCTGACGAGATTGCCATGGTCGGCGACCGGCTGGATGCGGACATCAGCGGCGCCCGCCCGTTGGGGATTTACACCATCTGGATCAAACGCCGCGCCAGGCAGCTCAACCCGCCCTCCATCCGCCCGGACGCAACCGTGCAGACTTTGAGCGAAATCCCGCCCCTGCTATTGAACCAGGCCCAACCCTGACCCGGCCGGAACTCCTTGCCTCCTGGCCCCATTCTTCAGAAGCATTCTGGTTCCACGCTGGTCTACGCCTTCAGATGGCCCGGGGCGCTATCGCGCTGACAGGTATCTATATTGTCAATCAGGCCCACGGCAAAGCGAAAGATTCTCCGCCCAGATGCTCACGGCGATCTTAAAGTCCTGTCAGACAACTTTTTTCCGACGCTTCGATCCGGCATTTTCACCGCGAAGGCGCGAAGCGCGCTACACTTGCCCCGGACGCAAGTGCCGGGGAGAAACCCTCGAAAACTTCGCGTTCTTCGCGGCTTGGCGGTTCGATTTAGGGGTTTTGGTATAAGAACGCTGACTTTAAGATCACCGTGCCCAGATGCTTTATAAGGCTATCATTTTGCTGTATACTATTAGTCACTACACGCCGCATGGAGGAGAAACATGTCTTTACAAACAATCATTGAAGTTACTATCGGCTTAATTTTTTCGTGGCTGGCGCTCAGCCTGGCAGCAATGTATATACAAGAATGGCTCGTCACTCGCTTGAACCTGCGCTCCAAAATGCTGGAGTCGACCATTTATAACATGCTCACAGACCCATCCGTCGCCTCGCAGTTCTATGATCATCCTCTTATTCAGGGATTGTTCAGCGGAGAGAACGGCGAGCACAAACCATCCTACATTCCTGCCCAACAATTTGTCCTGGCCTTATTTGATATCGTGATGAATGCCGGGACGGAAAGCTCGTTGATCCAGCAGGAAATCTATAAACTGCACAGTGAAATTGACTGGCTCAAGAAAGATGAAAAAGCGCGCGCGGAAGCCCAATACCAATTTGCCCTCCTGGCAGTCCGCAAAGCGCTTGCCACCGAAGCCGGCGAGGCCGCAATGAACCAGGCGATAGAAAACGTCCGGGCGGAAGTGTCCAAACTGGCCGAGGTCAGCCCCAACCTGCAACCGGCCGTCGACCAGGCGCTCGCCAACGTCAAGGTGAACAAAGACCAGGTGGACGCCATCCTGGCACAATTCCAGACACAAAATTCGGGCCTGTCCGAAGCTCCTACGTTGGACCAGATCCGCGTGGGAGTAGCCGCCTTATCGGCTACCCAGCCACAGTTGAAGCAGGCTCTCGATACACTACTGCAAGGCGTGGAAGAATATGCGGTACAAGGCGAGTCAGCCCTGACCACGGCCCGTGTAAGTGTCGAAAAGTGGTTCGACGACAGCATGGATCGCTTGAGCGGCTGGTATAAGCGCCGCTCACAGACCATGGCTTTCGTGATCGGCATCTCCATAGCCATTTTGTTGAATGCCGATACGCTCCAATTGGCGCAACAGCTCTGGCGCGATCCGGTCGTGCGCGAGGCGCTCGTAGCGCAGGCGCAATCCTTCGTCAACGAGCAGCCCGACACCAACCGGGCGCCCAGCGCAGAACAACTCAGCCAATTCCAGGCTCAATTTACCAGCCTGAACATCCCGATTGGCTGGATTGGCACCCCCATCGCGCTGGATTCAACCGGCAGCATCCCCGGAATTGACGGGGAGAACTCACGGGTGTGTACGCTGAAACCTACCAGCGCAAGCGACGTTTTAGGTTTTAGCGTGGTGGGACAATGCTACCCGGTGATCAACACACCACGTTTCAATGATCTGACCGGCTGGGTACTGAAACTACTCGGGCTGGCCGTCAGCGGCATGGCGGCCGCCCAGGGTGCGCCTTTCTGGTTCGACATTCTCAAGAAAATTGTCAGCGTCCGCTCTTCAGGTACAAATCCTGCTGAAGCAAGCAAGGCAGCCGGATAATACAAATTTTCCGCTCAAAGCCCCGCGCAAAATGCGCGGGGCTGTTTTGTTTTATAGGCAGTATAATCGGCCCCATGCCCGATCTTTTCGACCACGCCATGAACGAACGCATGAATTCCGAAGCGCCACTGGCGGCCCGTATGCGCCCGCGCACGCTCGACGAGTATATCGGCCAGGAACACATCATTGGCGAAGGTAAACTGCTGCGCCGCGCCATCCAGACGGACCGGTTGTTTTCGTCGATCATCCTGTGGGGGCCGCCCGGCACCGGCAAGACCACGCTGGCCATGTGCATCGCCAACCAGACCCAGAGCCACTTCGAAACCCTGTCCGCCGTGCTGGCAGGGAAATCAGAACTGCGCGAGGTGATCGACGCCGCACTGGAACGCCGCCGGTTGTACAACAAGCACACCATCCTTTTCGTGGATGAGGTCCATCGCTGGAACAAGGCCCAGCAAGACGCGCTGCTGCCCCACGTCGAAAACGGCACGTTCATGTTGATCGGGGCGACCACCGAGAACCCGTATTTCGAGGTGATCAAGGCGCTCGTTTCCCGCTCGCGGGTGTTCCAACTGCGCAATCTCAACCCCGCGGAAGTGGGTCTGCTGCTCGACCGGGCTTTATCTGACCCTCAGCGCGGCTACGGCGCCCGCAAGATCAGCCTCGACCCCGAGGCACGTTCACACCTGATCGAAATGTGCAATGGCGACGCGCGCAACGCCCTGAACGCGCTCGAGCTGGCCGTTGAGTCCACCCCTGCCGATGACCCTTCGACAGGCTCAGGGGGCAGCGTCCACATTACGCTGGATGTGGCCCAGGAATCGATCCAGCGCCGGGCCGTTTTATATGACAAAGACGGCGACGCGCACTACGATACGATTTCGGCCTTCATCAAGTCCATCCGCGGTTCCGACCCGGACGCGGCGCTGTACTGGCTGGCCAAGATGATCTACGCCGGTGAGGACCCGCGCTTCATCATCCGCCGCCTGATCATCCTGGCCGGGGAAGACATCGGCCTGGCCGATCCGCTCGGGCTGGTGGTAGCAGCTTCAGCCGCGCAAGCTTTCGATTACATCGGCCTGCCGGAGGGCATCTACCCCCTGGTCGAGGCAACCCTGTATCTCGCCACCGCGCCCAAATCCAACAGCGCCGGGGCGTACTTCAAAGCCATGCAGAAGATCGAGCAGGAGGGCGCCGGCTCGGTCCCGAAACATTTGCAGGACGGCAACCGCGACGGCACCCCTACCGGCCAGCCGGGCGGCCTCGTGCCGCCCGCGCGCAATCCCGGCGACATGAAGTCGCCGGGGCAGGGACAGGGCTACGATTACCCCCACGAACACGAGGGACATTTCATCCCGCAACAGTATCTTCCGAAAAAATTACTCGGCACATACTTCTACCAGCCCTCTGAAGAAGGCTACGAGGCGCAGGTCACTTCGCGGCTCGCGGCCTGGCGTGAAGCGCAACGCAAAGCGCTTGGCATTGAGAAGACTATAGATATGCCGGATCTGCCCGAAGAAAAGATAAAAGAACTCAAACGGAACATAAAATAATATGCTCTCATGTCTACTGGCACCAGCCGGAGCATGTTGTCACATGGCGCTAGAGAACGTCTTCTAATAAGGAATGTTTTTTTATTTAAGGAAACTTATGCCCTTACTGCTATTAATCCGTCACGCTGAAAACGAGTACGTCAAGACCGGCCGCATGGCCGGACGCTTGCCCGACGTGCATCTGAATGATCGCGGCCAACAACAGGCACGGGAGTTGGCTGAGGCGCTGGCACAGGCGCCCATTAAAGCGCTTTACTCCAGCCCGATGGAGCGCGCCATGGAGACCGCCGCGCCGCTGGCCGAAAAACTGGGGCTGGAGATCAACGTCCGCCCCGGACTGCTGGAAACAAACATCGGTGAATGGTCCGGGATGGAGCTCAAAGCAGCGCGCAAACTTCCAGAGTGGAAAACTGTCCAGAATGCGCCGTCACGATTTCGCTTTCCGGGCGGCGAATCGTTCATCGAAATGCAGTCGCGGCTGGTAAACGAGATCGAATCCATCGCCAAAGGGTATAAGGCCAACGAACTGATCGCCTGCATCTCGCACGCCGACCCGATCAAATTGATCGTGACCTACTACATGGGCATGCCGCTCGACCACTTCCAGCGCCTGGGATGCGATACGGCTTCAGTGACGATGCTCATGCTGGGAGGAACGGGAACGGCATTGTTAAAACTGAACCAGCGGCCGCCCTTCCAGTTCCTCATCCCGGCGAAGAAAAAGAAAAAGTAAGATAATCATACCGAATAGCTATTGTAAACCGGCCAGGTTTCACTAATAATGTAACAGCTTTTCATTTTCTTACGAGGAGAAGACACGGTGAAGCCAACCCAAATCGTTTTGATGTTGTTCCTGATCCTTATCCTTGCAGCCGTTGCCTGCAACCTTCCCACTGCAACCAGCGCGCCGCCACCATCTCCGTCCGCAAACCCTCTTGCGGCAACGGATACAATTCAGCCTGCTGCGCCGGGTTCAGCGGCTACACCGATCCCGCATGTATTGACGCCCGGAAGCCCACCCCCCGTCACCGGGACACCGGTTTACGACAGCGAGTCGGCTTCCACTGCCAGCCTGAAATATGCCGGCAATGGCGATATTTATAATTTGAACCGTTTCGAACGGCCTTTCACCAAGAACGATATGACCTACCTGCCTTATCTGGATATCCGGAACTTTGGCATGTCGAAGGATCCAAATTGGTATTATGCCTCTTTTGAGATAGAAAATCTGGAAGATCCGGTGAAGGGGCTGGAGCCAATTTACGCTGTGGAGATCGATTATGACCTCAATGGGCGCGGTGATTATTTGATCTGGGCCGTACCGCCGTTCACCACCGGGTGGGATACGCTGCCGGTAAACATCTATCAAGACCGCAACCATGACGTTGGCGGACCGCATCCTGATAAGGCCGATCCCAGCGATAAAGCCGGCGACGGCTATGAGAGCATTATTTTCAATGCCGGGCAGGGCGATGACCCCGACCTGGCATGGGTGCGCATCAATCCAAACAACAAGCAACTCATCCAGTTTGCATTCAAGAAATCGCTCATCCCGGGTAATTCGCTTGAGTGGGCCGCCTGGGCCGATGCGGGCCTCAAAGACCCGGCCAAATTCGCCTATAACGACCGTATGTCCATCAGCGCTGCCGGGTCGCCGTTAAAAGGCGACGCGAACTACCCTCTCAAAGACCTGTTTGCGGTGGATAATACTTGCTACAATCCTTTTGGCACTACCACCGGTTACCTGCCGCTGATTTGCCCGCAGGAAGAACCGCCGCCGACCAGGAAGCCGGCGCCGCCGGGAGTCACACCTTCGGCGACCAAGCGACCCACCCTGCCTCCCAAGCCTACCGCTACACCGACGCTGGAGCCCATCCAATAATCCTGATTGGCACAAAAAGAGTGGAGATTTTCTCTCCACTCTTTTCATTCGCCAACAAAGCGCATAAAGACCTGGTTGCCGAGCAGCCTGCCGCGCTCGGTCAGGCGCAGGCTGTCCCCGGCCCATTCCAGCAACTGGAACTGCGAGAGCTCGCCAATCTCTTTTCCAAAAACATCGCGCAGCCCTTCCCCAAAACGCTCGCGGAAAGCGACCGCCGAAACCCCTTCACGCGTCAGGCGCAGGCCAGTCAGCATGGTTTCCTGCATGTCTTCATGCGGGCTGTTATGATGCTGGTTGACCGTTGCGGGAGATAAAGGAAATGGGGGGGACGATGCATTGGAACCGAGACGGTCCACATAGGTCTTGATGCGTAAAACATTCGAATAACGCACACCGGCAGCATATCCGTGCGCGCCCGCCCCCAGCCCGAGATAATCCACGTTGCGCCAGTACTGCAGGTTATGTTTGCAGGCAAACGACGGTGGGCGAATAAACGACGGTTTACCGTCCACCGCCTGCGGTCCACCGTCCGAATCGTTCAAAGCCCAATTCGAGATTTCATACTGAACATACCCGTTTGTCGCCAAAAACTCGCTTGACCACTCGTACATCTCCGCCGCCAGGTCCGGGTCTGGGATGGGCAGCAACCCGCGGCTGGCCCAGCGTCCAAAGGGTGTGCCGTGTTCGAGCGTCAGCGCGTAGAGGGAAAGATGCTCGGGCTGCAGTGCCAGGGCGCGTTCGAGGGTATTCTGCCAGCGGGGCAGGGTCTGTTCGGGCAGGGCATAGATCAGGTCCAGGTTCAAGTTGTCAAATCCGGCCTGGCGCGCCCAGGCCACGGCGTTGATCACATCCACAAAACTGTGCGCGCGCTCCAGCATGCGCAGCTCTTCCGGGTTGGCCGATTGCACCCCAAAACTGATGCGGTTGAGTCCCGCCCGGCGCAGGGCACGCAGATCGTTCGGCGAGACGGTCCCAGGATTCGCTTCAAGCGTCGCTTCCAGGCCGGGGAGCAGTTCAAAGTGAGTCTCAATCGTCTTCAGGATGGACTCGAACTGCGCCGGAGTCAGCAGCGAGGGCGTCCCACCGCCAAAGAAAACGGTATGCACGCCCAAGCGCTCAGGCGCGGACTTTCCCACAGCTTTTATCTCGTTGCGAAGGGCCTCGACGTAGGCCGGAATAAGCCCTTCCTGACCGGCATAGGTGTTGAAGTCGCAGTAGGCACAGCGATGGGTGCAAAACGGAATGTGGAAATACAGGCTGTAAGGCACGCAGAGATTATACCCGCGCATCGGCGCGTTTCGAAGGCAGCCCAACCAGCAAAACGAGCGGCCCGGCCAGCAACAGCCACATGGCCCATTGCAACCCCCAGGCCTGCGCTGCCATACCAATACCGAATGGCAGCAGCTTGCCGAACAACCCGGCAATATTGCCAAGCGCCATGACCGTGCCGGATTGACCCGGCATGGACTTATACAGATTGCCCTGCAAAATGGCATACCAGCCGGCGTTGAAGAAACCCATCAGGCCAAGCAAAACGAACTTGGCCCATACGTTCGGAATTAGCAGGAAAGCCGGGAACAGCAGCAGTTCCACCAGTACACTCAGGCGCAAGTAATCCAGGCCGCGCACGCGCTCGAGCAGCGGGATCAACAGGAAATCGCCCAGCAGGCCAACGCCCGTCCACACGGCGACGGCCAGCGCGGCCTGCCCGGCCGAGAGACCGGCCACATCCACAAAATAGAGCGCCAGAAAACCATAGAGCACATCCAGCGTCAGGTCAGAAAATTCCAGCAGCACGATCCAGCGCAACACTTCACCGCGCCTGAGCGCGGAAAAAGCATTGCCAAACCCCTGCCACAAAGTCTTCACGGATAGAAAGTCCGACCGCTGGGTTCCGTCCGCAGGAAAATTTCTCCACGCTGCAAACAGGACCAGGATCGTCACCCCAGCGAGCACCCAAAAAGCGGCGCGCCAGCCGAAAGCCAGCGCAAGCGCCCCGCTGAACACCAACGGTCCGACGAAGACTCCCACGGAGCCCGCAAATGTCCAGCGTGCCATGTTCTGCTCGTGGCGCGAGGGATCGGAGTCCATCAAGGTGGCCTGAGACAGGCTGACAAAGGCGCCGGATGCGGGATTGATCAGAATAAACGCGAGTAACAATGGCACAAAACTATGGCTGGTAGCGGTTAATGCCAGCGCAATGGCATAGACAGTCCCGCCCCCAAGGATCAGCACGCGCCGTTTCCAGACGTCCCCGAGCACGCCGATAAAAGGCTCCACAAAATTGGCCAGGAAGCCTGGCAAGCTAAGAATCACGCCGATCTGGAGATAATTGAGCGCCAGATCGGTGCGGATCAGCGGCCAGGCAGCGTTACTGACGCTAAAAACCAATTCGTCAAAAAATTCGATCAGCAGAAAAAGAAAAGTTGCCATTACAACGGCGCTCCCGGCACATGCCTTTCGTTAAAGAAGATTTTATCCTGAAAAAACAGTTATACTGCCAAAATGAACGTTTTTGATATGGTACGCGTTTAGTATTATGGAAAACCACATGGATCACGCCGATACTTCCCGACTGATTGCCCATTGCCTGAACGGAGACGAAACTTCCATTGAGCGGCTGGTGAGCCACTACAAGGATGGTGTCTTCAGGCTGGCGCTATCCGTGCTCGATGACCCCGCCGAGGCCAATGAGGCCGCGCAGGATGGACAACTGATCCTGATCGACATCCATGACTTGCAGCCGTTTCCCACACCGTAGAATCCATCGAATACTTTCCTGGCCGGGATACGTTCGCGTGTCCCGGCTATTTATTTTTCCCGAGGCTGGGCGCCCAACAGGTTAACGCTCGCATTACCGAACATATAAATCTATGCTATATTATTTAATGATTAGATGCTTTCCCATTATGAAGATGCACACGATGAGCGTGCTGCACGCTGAAGCCATCATTACCGACCTGCTGGAGGCCGTAATTGACCATGCGGAATATCCGCTGACCTTGAGCAAGCTGGAAGGTGATGCCGCTTTTCTGTACGCAACACTGGAAGATGAGCGCGAAGCCAGCGCGGCGGCAAAAAGCATTCTCAACCAGGTCACCGCGTTCTTTGAGGCCTTCCGGGCCAAGGAACGCGCTTTGATTGCCTGCGATGCCTGCCGCTGTGATGCCTGCGATAACATCGCTGAACTCAAGCTCAAGGCGTTCCTGCACGTCGGCCAGGTCGTTATCAAACAAATCCGGCAGTTCGAGGAACTGGGCGGCGAGGATGTCATTTTGATCCATCGCCTGTTAAAGAATACCATCGCGGTCAAGGAATATATTCTGCTGACCGAAGCATTTTACGAGTTGAGCGGTGGTTTTTCTGAAGGCGCACCCGAGACCCGTAGTGAAGAATGTGAGGGCCTTGGGCAGGTGACCGTGCGGGTGTATTACCCGGAGGAAGAGGCCCCGCTCCCCGAGCGGCCTCCTCCGGGGCCTCCCACACCCGGCACCGAAATGGGAAATCTGGCTGAACGCTGGAACAAATATGCCGTTCAGCGCATCCTCGGCGAGATGCCCCGGCGCGACTTTTCTCACCTGCCGCAAACCAAACTGACACGATTGAGTTTGTGGAGTTACTTTGTAATAGGGATCGCAGCCAATATCATCGCTACGATCCGCTATCAATTCGGGCGAAAAGCTTAGTTGACCGAGCGGTTCTTTATATCCTCCAGCAATCAGGATACAGCTACATGACAAAACTCCTGCAAGCGGCACAACGACAATCCCGTACCGTTGGGCTGGCTCTTTGTTTTTTTAGCGTCCTGCTGGCCGCCTGCAACCCAGCGCCTACGGCCTCGCCCACGCCGCAGCCAACGCAGACCGCAACGGCTGTTGCCCCAACCCAGGCGCCACCCTTCCGCATCGTAGGTTATACCTCGTATGGAGGCTACGCAGCGGTCAATATTCTCCAGTTCGACAAGGTAACCCACATCAACTTCGCCTTCCTGATCCCCGATGCGGATGGAACGATCGTGGATATCGGCCAGTCACAGGGGCTGGACATGCTGGCCGCCGTCGCGCACCAGCACGGCGTCAAGGTGCTCATATCCGTCGGCGGGTGGGGTTACGATGCCCGGTTCGAACGGTTGGCCGCCGGCCCGGCGACGCGTTCCGTCTTCGTAGGAGAACTGCTCAAGTTTGTCAATAAATATAACCTCGATGGCGTGGATATCGATTGGGAATATCCGCGCCCAGGCGCCTCGGCGCAAAACTACGCCAGCCTGATGCATGAACTTGGCAGCCTTCTGCATGCCGAGGGGAAATTGCTGACCGCCGCCGTGGCGGCCCTGGGCTCCAACGCGGACACGATCCTTTCGCCAGTATTCGAGGATGTGGATTTCCTGAACCTGATGGTCTATGACGGCTCGGGCCAGAACCACTCCTCCTACGCGTACGCCGAGCAGTCGCTGGCCTACTGGGCCGGGCGCGGTCTGCCGGTTTCGAAAGCCGTTCTGGGCGTTCCGTTTTATGCCCGCCCCCAGGAAGTACCTTACCGCAAACTGGTCCAGGCCGACCCGGCGGCTTTCGAGAACGACCAGGTTGATTATTACGGAACCACCGTCTACTATAACGGCGCAGTAACCCTGCGGCGCAAGACCGCACTGGCCCGGCAGCAGGCCAGCGGCATTATGATCTGGCGGTTGGATGATGACGCTGGCAGCGAGGCCTCTCTACTGAAGGTGATTTACCAGGCTGCCGCTCCATAATGAATGCAATCGGCCATGAATTTCGCGCGCCAGCCGGCTCGTCTCTCGCCGCAGACGCGCAACGCTGAGGAGAATAAAAAGTGAGCCTTATATGATCATTTGCCCCTGGTGCGGTACTCATTACGCTGCCTTCCAGCCCAACTGCCAGAACTGCGGCGGCGCTTTGCAGCCCGGGCACGCCGATGCATCGACGCTATTCGAGCAGGAGAACCTGCCCTTGCCGCCTCCCCCGCCGCGCGCCATCTCAAGCGGCTATGTCTGGAAACTGTTGCTCTCCGACGGTTTTGCCCTTGCAGCTGGCGTGTTTACCCTGCTGGGAGGCATTTTTTCCCTGGTCGGCATCGCCCTGACAATCGGGATCATCACAGCCTTTGTAGGTATCCCTTTTGCGCTGATGGGATTTCTCTTTCTGGGCGCCGGGGGAGCCGTGCTGTACTGGCGTTACCAGTCCGCGCAAAAGATTGTCCGGGTCCTGCGTGAAGGCCAGGCGACAGAGGGCCGCATCCTCGGCGTGGAACAGAACCTGGCCGTGCGAGTAAACTATCGCCATCCCTGGACAATCAGCTACGGCTTCCAAATAAACGGACGCCCCTACACTGGCAGCGTTACGACGCTGAACCCGCCCGGCCAGCAGCTTCAAGCGCAAAAACCGGCCTGCGTGCTATACCTGCCGGAAACGCCCGAGACGAATTCCCTGTACCCACATCCATAGAGGCAGTTTTGAAAAACAGCAGCCCTGTTTCTGCAGATATTTTCGGCCACACATTGAAACTTCTACAGGTGGCCCGGCCACAATTCCTGGTCGTCGGGCTGGCGCTTTTTCTCTTTGGCGCGCTGTGGGCCGTGCTGCTCGGCGCTCCCTTCTCGCTGGCGCGACTGCTGCTGGGTTACCTTGTGATCATGCCGGCCCATCTGTCCGTCTCTTACAGCAACGACTACTTTGATGTGGAAGTGGACAAACTGGGCAAACCCACCCCGGTCAGCGGAGGCAGCGGGGTACTCGTCGAACACCCGGAATTGCGCAGCTCCGCCCGGCGGGTAGCGATCGCATTGATGCTATGCTCACTGGCCATCGGGATCGTCTTTTGCACGCTGTATTCGTACCCACTCTGGTATCTGGGTTTCGTACTGCTGGGCAATCTTCTGGGCTGGTTCTATTCGGCGCCGCCCCTCAGGCTAGCCTATCGCGGACTGGGGGAATTCTCGACCATGTTTACATCCGGCTTCCTGCTTCCCGGGATGGGTTACCTGGTCACACGCGGAACCCTGGACCGAGGCGGGCTGATTTTTTTGATCCCGCTGATGCTGTATGGGTTGGCCTTCATCCTGACCGTGGCAATTCCCGATATGGAAGTCGACCGCCTGGGGAATAAACGTACCTGGGTGGCCCGCAAGGGACGCGGCTTTGGTTTCATTACAGTCGGAATCGCGCTGTTATGCGCCACACTATATATTTTCTTTTTCCCGCAACTATTCCCCGGAAACTACCGCGTGGATTTCCATCTCCTAAGCCTGATGTCTCTGCTGCCGTTGGGCGCCGGAATGATCGGCATGTTAAAAAGGCCCGCCGGAAGAGAAGCAGCCATCCGCATGGTACTCGGGAATATGGTCACCCTGGCAGTTTTCTGTTTCCTGGCGGATGGATATTTTATCTTCCTGGCAACTCACTGATACCCGAAATATAAAGACAGGACATTCGAAAGGAGTAAAGCATGCCTGAAATCCAAGCGATCATCCAGAAAATGACTCTCGAAGAAAAAGCGGCCCTGTGCACCGGAGCCAGCCCCTGGACGACGACTCCGATCGAGCATCTGGGTGTGCCGGAAATGCTGGTGTCTGACGGGCCGCACGGAGTGCGCCGTCTGCCGGACGTGACAACAATGGCGGCGCAAAGCCTGCCTGCCACCTGTTTCCCAACGGCCTCCTGCCAGGCCGCTACCTGGAACGGGGCTCTGGTCCGGGAGCTGGGACAGGCGCTGGGGGAGGAATGCCTGGCCCTGAAAGTGGACGTGATCCTCGGCCCGAGCAATAACATGAAGCGCACTCCCTTGTGCGGGCGCAATTTTGAATATTATGCCGAAGACCCGTATCTCTCCGGCCAGATGGCGACCAACCTGATCAACGGCGTGCAAAGCCAGGGGGTGGGCACCTCGCTCAAGCACTACGCCGCCAACAACCAGGAATACCAGCGCTTCAGCATCAACGCCATGCTGGACGAGCGCGCCTTGCGGGAAATCTATCTGCCCTCGTTTGAAGCTGCCGTCAAAAACGCCCAACCCTGGACGGTGATGTGCGCTTACAACAAACTCAACGGCAGTTACTGCTCCGAGCACCACAAGCTTCTGACCGAAATCCTGAAGGATGAGTGGGGCTTCGAAGGCCTGGTCGTCTCCGATTGGGGTGCGGTCCACAACCGGGTGAAATCCCTGCAGGCCGGCCTGGATTTGGAGATGCCCGGTCCGAAAGGCACGCGCGTCAAGGCCGTCGTGGACGCCGTTCACGACGGGGAGCTGGACGAAGCCGTGCTGAACGAGTCTGTCCGCCGGATTTTGGGCATCGTCTTCAAGGCGAACGAAACGCCCAAGGGCGGCGAGTTCGACGCGGCCGCCCACCATGCCCTGGCCCGCAAGATCGCTGCCGAAGGCATGGTGCTGCTCAAAAACGACGGCCTGCTGCCCTTGCAGCCGTCACAGCACGTAGCCGTGATCGGCCGCAGCGCCAGGGAACCGCGCTTCCAGGGCGGCGGCAGTTCGTTTATCAACCCGACCCAGGTGGATGTACCTTTCAACGAACTGCAAAAGCTGGCCGGCCAGGCCGAACTGAGCTATGCAGATGGCTACCCGGCTGACTCCAGCTTACAGCAGGGGCTCATCGACGAGGCGGTGGCCGCCGCCCGAGCCGCCGAAGTGGCGCTGCTCTTTATCGCCCTGCCGGCGGATATCGAGTCCGAGGGCTACGACCGGGCAGGCCTGAACCTGACCGGGCAGCAAGTGGCGCTGATCAAAGCCGTTTCAGCTGCCCAGCCCCGCACGGTGGTGATCCTGAACAACGGCTCGGCCATAACGATGCAGGAATGGATCGACGGCCCGGCCGCAGTGCTCGAAGCCTGGCTGCCGGGCCAGGCCGGTGGCGGGGCCATCGCCGATATTCTCTTCGGGCGCGTCAACCCCTCGGGAAAACTGGCCGAGACCTTCCCCTACAAGCTTAGCGACACCCCTGCCCGGCTCAACTTCCCGGGCGAAAGCGGGGTTGTGCGTTATGGCGAAGGGTTCTTTATCGGTTATCGTTACTATGACGCCAAGGAAATGCCGGTGCTGTTTCCCTTTGGCTACGGGCTGAGTTACACAACTTTCATGTACAGCAACCCCAAAGTATCCGCAGAGACCTTCAAGGATGTGGACGGCCTGAGCGTCTCGGTGGATGTGACCAACACCGGGAAAGTGGCGGGTAAGGAAATCGTCCAGCTTTACGTCCACGACCATGAGTCCGGGCTGGTGCGTCCGCCGAAGGAACTCAAGGGCTTCGCCAAGGTCGACCTGCAGCCGGGTGAGACCAAGACCGTGACCATTCCGCTCGATTTTCGCGCCTTTGCCTACTACCATCCGGGTCACAGCCAGTGGATTACCGAGGACGGCCAGTTCGACCTGCTGATCGGCGCTTCGGCCACGGACATGCGCTGCACCCAGACCGTCACGCTGCAATCGACCCTGGACCTGCCCAGCCTGCTGAACCCCGAATCGACCTTCCGGGAGTGGCTGGCGGACCCGCGCGGCAAGGTGGTTCTCGACCCGCTCATCAAACAAATCATCACGCAAATGGGCAAGGCGATGGGCAGTGACCAGAGCGTCGTCGCCGGCATGGACATGTTCGGCTTTCTGATGGACATGCCCGTGTTAAGCGTGCTGCACTTCCAGGACAGCCTGCTGCCCGTGACGCCTGAAAAAATGGTCGATGACTTGCTTGCGCAGGTTTCCCGGCCCTGAGCAGGGACTGCTGGCTTTTGATAAGGAACATCATGCTCAAAAAGTATTTTGACTGGACACCCAGTGACATCGCCCAATGGGAAAAGATACGCGCGAAAGGCCTGCCGCATTTTGTGCTGTGGTATGGCGTACAACTCTTCGGCGGTGGGCTGTTCATTTTCCTGGGAGGGGCAGTCCTGCTCTTGTGGGTCAAAGCCTTCCTGGAAAACCAGGCCACGAATGTTGCCGGCCTGCTGCTGGAGCTGCTTTTTGTCGCCGCAGCCTGTCTCAGCGGTGGTGTGATCAACAGCCTGATTACCTGGGCGGTTGAAGAACGTATTTACCGGAAACTCATGGCGCACAAAAAGATCTGAAATTTGTTGTTTCGAAAGGCAGGCCAGAGTGATCGAGATCCGCAGTGAGAGACCGGAAGATGCCGCGGCGATCCGGCAGGTGCACGAAGCCGCTTTTGGCCGCTCCAACGAAGCCAGGCTGGTCGAGATGCTCCGTCGGGCCAATAAGGTCATCCTTGCGCTTGTGGCGGTCAATGATGGGCAGCTCGTCGGGCACATTCTGTTTTCCCCGGTCACGATTGCCGATGCTCCCCAAGATTTCGTAGCCGCCGGGCTGGCGCCGGTCGGCGTTCTGCCTGAATTCCAGAAAATGGGCATCGGTTCCAGGCTCATCCGCGAAGGACTGCTCGATTGCCGGCGTGACGGCTGCGATGCCGTCGTGGTGCTGGGCGACCCGCGTTATTATTCGCGCTTCGGGTTCCTGCGCGCGAGTGACCACCAACTGGATAATGAATACCATGCGCACGAAGAATTCATGGTGATGGAACTCAAAGAGGCTGCGTTGCAGGAGGTAAGGGGTATGGTCAAGTACCCGCCCGAGTTTCGGGCAGCCGGCTGCTGAGCAAAAAGCGTAACTGGGATGGATGGACGCCTCCGTACCCAACATTTTGCCCAGGTTACTACACAGAGATTGGAAAGTGATGGAAATCATGAACACCTCCGCCGTGCAAAACCCCATTCGTATCGGCATACTGGGCGCTGCCGCCATTGTTCCCATGGCGCTCACCGGGCCGGCGCATTCCGTCCGGGAAGTACAGATCATGGCTGTGGCAGCGCGCGACCCTGCCCGCGCGCGCGCCTTTGCCCGCAAGCACGCCATCCCGCGCGTGCATCCCACCTACGACACTCTGCTGGCCGACCCCGAAATCGACGCGGTCTACAATCCTCTGCCGAACAGCCTGCACGCCGAATGGACGATCCGCGCGTTGAAAGCAGGCAAACACGTGCTGTGCGAAAAACCGTTCGCGTCCAATACACAACAGGCGGAACAGATGGCAAGCGCTGCGGCCGAAAGCGGACTTGTGCTCTGCGAGGCCTTTGCGTATCGCTACCATCCACTGGCCGCGCGCATGAAAGCGATCATCGCCGCGGGAGAATTGGGTGCCATTCGCCACATCGAAGCGCAATTTTGTTTTCTGCTGCCCAGCCCGGGCAACATCCGCTTCCGCTATGACCTGGCCGGGGGCGCGCTGATGGATAGCGGTTGTTACCCCGTCAGCCTGGTGCGCTATCTAGCCAACGCAGAACCAACCGTAACGCATGCGCAGGCGCGCCTGCTCTCGCCGCAGGTGGATTACCGCATGGAGGCCGACCTGGCGTTTTCAGATGGGCGCACGGCCCGCATGGTTTGTGACATGTTATCGCCCGCCTTATTCCGTTCCTTTGTCAACATACGTGGAGAGGCGGGCGAACTGCAGGTCATCAGCCCTTATCATCCGCACTGGTTCCACTGGTTGACGTTGCGTACCCGCCAGGGTTCCTGGCGTGAACGGATCCCGGGCGAAAACATCTACGTCTGCCAGTTACGCGCCTTCGTCAAAGCCATTCGCGGCGAAGCGCAGCTCAGTACCGGCCCAACCGATGCGATTGGCAACATGCGTGTGATCGATTCTATTTATGAGAAGGCCGGGTTGAAGCGCCGGGGTGAATAGTCACAGGCGATAAACTGGTGTATGGGTTGTATGGGTTGATACATGATGAAATCAGGATTGTGGGATGGCTATGAAAAAATTCGAACACTTTTTTCGAAACCCGGATGATGTTGACAAAATTGCCAGCTTACGACAAATGCGTGAGCGCTTATTAAAATCGCTCCTTTCAAGTGCGGTGGGTATTGGAGCAGTGCTTTATATCATTGCGCTCGTGCCAGTCTTCACCAACAAAATACCCATTTTATATCCGATTGTTTATACAATCGTATTTGTTTGGCTGCTGGCAATTACTTATATCAAGCCCCTATCACTTTACGCCGTGCGCGCTTTCAGCCTGTTGTCTTTTCTTTATATTCTTGGCGCTTCGAATTTGTTTTTGGGCGGTTTAAGGGCAGGAGCATCCTTGTTTTTTCTAACATTCATTGCCCTGTTTACCCTGCTTGCAGGAATAAGAGGAGGTATCATCTCCCTTGCGTCGATATCGATCACCCTGACCATCATAGGCATTTTAACTTCACTTGGATATATTACGCCAAGCTGGTCGTATTCCGGAAGCGACCCTGTGCCATGGTTAATTTCAAGCCTTACCATGATCTTAATGGGGGTTTTGCTGATGATTTCCATATCCACACTGATCCGCAGTTTGGATGAACAATTAAGAAAAGCAATCTTGTTTGCAAATGATCTTTCACAGGCGTATGAAGCCACGATCGAAGGCTGGTCGCATGCCCTCGACTTGCGTGACAAAGAAACCGAAGGCCACAGCCAGCGCGTGACGGATCTGACCCTGCACCTGGCGCAGACCTTGGGCATGGGCGAGGCAGAACTGCTGCAGGTGCGCCGCGGCGCGCTCCTGCATGACATCGGCAAAATGGGCATCCCCGACCAGATCCTGCTCAAGCCCGGCGCATTAATTGACGAAGAGTGGGTCATCATGCGCAAGCATCCGGAGTCCGCCTACAAACTGCTCGCGCCTATCGCCTATCTCAAGCCCGCGCTGGACATTCCCTACTGTCACCATGAAAAATGGGATGGCACGGGCTATCCGCGTGGTCTGAAAGGTGAAGAAATTCCGCTGGCAGCGCGCCTGTTTGCGGTGGTGGACGTATGGGATGCGCTGCGCTCAGAAAGACCGTACCGGGCCGCATGGACAGAAGAAAAAGTACGCGAGCACATCCAGTCGCTGGCCGGCACACATTTTGACCCGCATGTGGTACAAGTTTTTCTTGAGTCCGATATATCCACGAGCCGCGAGCACAAATAACGGAGCCGGGGAGAATGATGCACAAAAGTCTCGATTGACTCAGAGCAAACGCATGCGCGCCACCAGCACGGGCGGGATTTCACTGAACTGGCCGCCCCACACGAGTGGACCGGGCGAGGGATGCTCAGGCGGGAAGGCGCGTTCTTCGAAAGCATCGAGCACAAAGCCATTTTCAAAACCAAGATTGAGATAATACTGCAGCGGACGCTCGAAATAAACCTGCGGTTTGGGCTGGTTAAAGAGTGCCAGTCCGCGTGCATGATAAGGGGTCATATAGCGCGAGACTTTGACTGAATAGGTCAGTTTGATCGTACCTTCATCGTCCACTTTCTCGGCCACATGCACGCAGGATGCATTATTGAAACACGGGTGGGTCAACGAAAAGACGAAGACGCCGCCAGGTTTGAGCAGTTGCGCCAGGGCACGGAACAGCGGCTGAATATCGGCAATATCGAAGAGCGCCATGTTGCACAGGGCCGAGTCAAAAGAACGTTCACCAAGGCTGAGCAAGGCGCGCTCGTCCGTGGCGTCCAGAACCTGATACGTGATATTCGACCCATCCCGCGTGCGGGCCAGTCTGACCAGTTCTTCCGAGAAGTCGAAGGCGGTCACCTGCGCGCCAAGCGCCGCCAGCCGGCGGGAATACAGCCCGTTGCCGCAGGCAATATCCAAAATACGCTGGCCCAGTTGGACGTTCAACATGGGCTGGATGGAGGGCCACTGCAGGAGATTGACGAAGTCGTTGCCTTCGTCGCCCATCCTGGCATCCCATACTCCGGCGTTCGCATCCCAAGCGGCGCGGGTTTCATCGTTGAGCAAATTTTCATCTGCCATTCGTTTTCCGTTCCGCCGGGGGCTCAGCCCCGGCCAAGCAATAGCAATTAAAACACGGACGCGGGAAATCCCTCGTCCGTGTTGATCTTTTTCATACCTGGCTTATACCAGCAGCCGCAGCGGCTCTTCCAGATAGGCCGCCAGCGCCTGCATGAATTTGGCCGCTTCGGCACCGTCGCTGACGCGGTGGTCGACCGAGATGGTGGCTTTCATGCGATTGCCAACTTTCACCTGGCCGTCTTCCACCACCGGCACTTCGCGCGCCGAGCTGATCGCCAGGATGGCCGCTTCGGGCGGGTTGATGATGGCAATGAAATCCTCGACGTCGTACATGCCCAGGTTGCTGGTCGAGAAGGTCGAGCCGTCCACGTCATCGGGCTTGACCTTCCCTTCGCGCGCGCGGCCGGCCATGGTTTTGATCTCGGCCGAGATCAGGCGCATGGGCTTCTGGTCGGCGTCCCTGCAGACCACGGTCAGCAGGCCGCCTTCGACGGTCACCGCCACACCTACATTGACCGCGCCGTGGCGGATGATCTTATCGCCATCCAGCGAGGCGTTCAGGTTGGGGAACTGGCGCAGCGCCAGCGCCACGGCCTTGACAACGAAGTCGTTGACCGAGATCTTTTCCCCTTCAGGCAGGTATTCGTTCACCTGCTTGCGCAGTGCCAGCAGCGCGTCCATCTTATATTCGTGCGAGACGTAAAAGTGCGGCAGGTTCTGCTTCGATTCGACCAGCCGGCGCCCGATAGCCTGGCGCAGTTTGGTAGTCTGGATGACCTCGTCGGCGTGGGAAACAGGCACAAGCGACGGGAGCGGAACGGAGACCGGGGCCTTTGTTGCCACGCTCCCGGCCGGAGCCAGACCACCCGCAAGGGCAGCTTCCACATCCTTGCGTACGATGCGCCCGCCGGGGCCGCTGCCCTGCACGCGCGCTAAATCCACTTTGGAATCGCCGGCGATTTTCTTGGCCAGTGGGGAGGCTTTGATCGGGCCCGCTGCCGCGGGCATGGGTGCAGGCGTTGGAACAGCCGCCGGGGCGGGAGCGGGTGTCGAAACAGCAGCAGGCTGCGGGGCAGGTTGAGTTGCTTCGGGAGCAGCAGGAGCGGGTGCTGCTGCAGGCGCGGACGCGCCACCAGCAGGGATCAAATCATCGATTTTCTCATCTGCCGTGCCAACGATGGCCATGACCGCACCGACCGGGATGGCATCGCCCTGACTGGCGAGCAACTTGCGAACAACACCGCTGGCGTGTGATTCGACTTCGACCGTGGCCTTATCGGTTTCGATCTCGGCCAGGATATCGCCCTTGTTAATGGCCTCGCCCTCGTTCTTGACCCAACGGACGAGGATCCCTTCGCGCATGTCAAAACCCAGTTTGGGCATGGTAATACTTTCAGCCATTAGAGCACCTCCTTGACCGCGGCGATCACGTCCTTCACCTGCGGCAGCGCTTCCTGCTCGAGGGTACTGTTGTAAGGCAGCGGGACTTCGTCCTGCGCCACCCGTTTAATGGGGGCATCGACATAGTCGAAGGCCTGCTCATAAATGCGGGCGGAGATCTCACTGCCCACACCATAAGACTTCCAGCCTTCTTCGACCACCACGGCGCGGTTGGTCTTCTTGAACGATTCTATCACCGGATCCATATCCAGCGGGCGCAGGGAGCGCAGGTCGACGATCTCGAGTTCGATACCTTCCTTGGCCAGCTCTTCGGCGGCCTTCATCGAGATCTCCAGGCCCTTTGAATACGTGATGATGGTCACATCCTTGCCCGGGCGCTGGATGATGCTTTTTCCGATCGGGACGACGTAATCGCCATCCGGGACTTCGCCGCGCGTCTGGTACATGGTAGCGTGCTCGATGAAGAGCACCGGGTCATTCGAGCGGATGGCCGCCTTCAAAAGACCCTTGGCGTCTGCCGGGGTGCCGGGGGCGACCACCTTCAGGCCGGGGAAATGCGCGAAAATCGCATCCGGCGTCTGCGAGTGGGTAGCGCCAAGCTGGCGTCCGCCGCCACCGACGGTGCGGATGACCATCGGAACCGTAAACTGGCCGCCGAACATATAGTGCAGTTTGGCAGCCTCGTTGACGATATGATCAAAGGATGAAAAGGCAAAATTGATCGTCATGAGTTCCGCAACCGGGCGCTGGCCGACCATGGCCGCGCCGATGGCCGCACCAATGATGGCCGCCTCGGCAATAGGCGTGTCGCGCACGCGCTCGGGCCCGAAATGATCGAAGAAGCCTTTTGTGACCGCATAGGAACCACCCCAGACACCCACCTCCTCGCCCAGGATAAAGACGGAAGGGTCTGCTTCCATTTCCTCCCAGAGTGCCTGGGAGATTGCTTCGCGCATTGTAATCTTGGACATGATAGCTCCTTAAGAGCAGGAGGAAGAGAATAGAGAGTAGAGAATAGTACCTAATCTCTAATCATCTACTCTCTATTCTCTGCACTAATCCGCATAAATATTTTTATACAAGTCTTCCATGGTTGGTTCAGGGCTGGCTTCGGCAAATTCGACCGACTTGATCACTTCGGCATCCACGGCAGCATCGATTTCGTCCAGTTCGGCCACTTTGATCTTCTTGCTCTTCAGACAATCGCGGAAGATACCGATCGGGTCGTTCTCTTCCCACTGCTTGACTTCTTCCTGCTTGCGATAACGCTCCGGGTCACCCATCGAATGGCCACGGAAACGATACGTCATGATTTCAAGCAAAAACGGTCCACCGCCAGAACGAACCTTCTCGATGGCTTTCCTGGAGGCCTCGTAAACTTCGAGCACATCCATGCCGTTGATGCGTTCGTTGGGCATGTCGTAAGCTTCGGCCTTCTGGCGGATCTCAGAAACTGCCGAGGCGCGCTCGACAGCCGTACCCATGCCATACAGGTTGTTCTCGCACACCCACAGCACCGGCAAATCCCAGGCTTTCGACAGGTTCAGGGCCTCGTGGAAATAACCGATATTGGTTGCACCGTCACCGAACATACAAATGGTAACGTTGTCGCGTTTTGCATACTTATCGCCAAGCGCAAAACCGGAGGCAATCGGCAAATGAGCACCGACAATGGCATGCCCGCCCCAGAAATTCTTCTCGGTATCGGCCATATGCATCGAACCGCCTTTGCCCTTCGACGTGCCGGTGGCTTTGCCAAGCAGTTCCGCCATAACCTTGTTCGAAGGAATGCCGCAGTTGATCGCCACACCATGGTCACGATAAGCGGTAATTACGCGGTCCTGCGGCTGGCGGGCCGCAATCAGTCCGGTCGAGACGGCCTCCTGGCCGATGTAGAGATGCATGAAACCACCAATTTTTCCCTGCTGATACAGTTCTGCGCCGCGTTCTTCAACGCGGCGGATCAGCACCATCTGGTAATACATGTCCAACAGCTTTTGTTTATCCATGGCGTTCTCCCTTGTCCTCACCAATTCTGGGGAGGGGATGAGTTGATTACACAAAACAACACCGGGGAGTCCCCGGCATTATGTCTCTGGTATCCAAACGCAGCATTATACCCCGCAAAGCGGGATTATATCCCAAAAAATCCGGGGAAAGTCGGATATTTTATCCCTTTTGTAGAAAATCGGCCAGTATTATAAAGACGTCGGCTAAAGTATCCGTGAAACAGGCATATTCACCCTGCAGTCCATAAGAATCAAAACCCCTGGCAGGAAGGATTGATGCGCTTTAATCCATGATGAGTCAAAAAGATTACCCATAAGGGTAATCTTTGATGGGACAAAAGTGCTTGCAGGCGCAAGGGTGGCATGGGAATGTGCATGCATGGTTCCCCCTGCAAACCTAAAAAGGGAACAAAACAGGGAACGGGTATAATTCAAGCATTACTCAATCAGCGCAAACAATAGAGAGGATAAAACATGGCCCCCAAGCAATGGTCGAACCCGCCCGAAATGGTGATCGATCCGAAAAAGAAATACAAGGCAACGATCGAGACCGAGAAAGGCAGCATGGTCATTGATCTATTCGCCGACAAGACTCCGAAAACGGTGAATAATTTCGTTTTCCTGGCGCGTGAAGGTTTCTACGATGGGACGATTTTCCATCGCGTCATCCCCGATTTCATGGCCCAGGGCGGTGACCCAACCGGCACCGGGCGCGGCGGCCCAGGCTACCGCTTTGCCGATGAGTTCCATCCATCGCTGAAGCACAGTAAAGCAGGCATCCTTTCAATGGCAAATGCCGGCCCCGGCACCAATGGCTCACAGTTCTTTATTACCCACCTCCCTACCCCGCACCTGGACGGAAAACATTCCGTCTTCGGAGAAATCGTTGGCGGCATGGACGTACTTATGTCCATCCCTGCGCGCGACCCGCAGCGCCCGGAAGCCCCCGGTGTGAAAATCGTCAAAATCACAATCGAGGAAAGCGCCTAGTTTTGTCAAAAGAGACGCGCACCAATCTCTTGCGACTGGCTGGCCTGCTGGTCGTCATCGCTATGAGCGCAGTGATTTACCTGTATCGCGAACAGGTAAGAAACCTGGCGTTATTGGGATATCCGGGCATATTTATTGTGGTGCTGCTCTCCAATGCCACCATCCTGTTCCCCGCACCCGGCGGGGCAATTGTGTACGCCATGGGCGGGATATTCAATCCTCTTGGGGTGGCTTTGGCCGCCGGCACGGGGGGGGCCATCGGAGAAATGACTGGTTATATTGCTGGCGTGAGCGGGCGGGCGGTCATCGAACGCACGGACGTCTACGAGCGCATTGCACCTTACGTGCGCAAGTTCGGTCCCTGGACAGTTTTCGTTATGGCTGCGATCCCCAATCCGTTCTTCGACCTGGCCGGGATTGCCGCCGGGGTTTTGAAAATGTCAGTCTGGCAGTTTTTCCTTGCCGTTTGGGCCGGGCAGCTTATTAAAATGCTCATATTGGCGTATGCCGGCGCCCTTTCGCTGGGCTGGTTTTTTCGATAAACACTCATAAAGAACGACACGATGCTGTGCGTCTGGCACAAGTACAACAAAAAATAATCTGGATTAAAAGCCAGATTATTTTTTGTTTTACCGAGCCTTAACCAACGCTGTTACAAAATATCGTTGATCACTTGCTTTAAGACCGACAAATCGAGGTCCTTTTTATCCAGGAAAGCGACAGCTCCCGCCTGCAAACCCAGCCGGTGGAATTCGCGATCCGGATAGGCACTGATCAAAACGATCCTGGCCTGTGGCGAGATTGCCTTTATCCTGCGGGCACAACTCAGCCCATCTTCATCACCCAGGACAACATCGATGAGAACGAGTTGCGGCGCAAGGCGCTTGGCCAAATGAACGGCGGCTTCGATATTCTCTGCTTCATAAATGGTAGCTTGCGGACATACCTTCCCGATCATATGCTGCAGATTGCCACGATAGCGGCCATTATCGTCCACCACCAATATATTCACATTACTGTACTCTGTCTGGCCGCTTTCACTGGGCATATCAGCTGCCTGTTGGCCAGGCATACCCATCATCTGTGGATAACGCATAACGTAATTCACTGCCTCCAGGCGGCTTAGAACGTTTAATTGTCGATAAAGCCGCGTCAGGTGATGTTCAACAGTCTTGACGCTCAATCCCATGGCCTGGGCAATGGAATGATTATCCTTTCCATCGCGCAGGAAACCGAGCAAATCACGTTGACGACCGGTCAACTGTGGCAGGCCAGCAGGCCTTTGCGATTTGCCCACTAATTTATTGATGAGCGGCGGAGATAACCACAGCTCCCCGGCAAGGATGCGCTGCAGTGCCAATTTCAAATCATTAAGCGGCTGGTCTTTTAAATGGTACCCATTGACGCCCGCACTCAACAAGCCCTGTACATAGATATCATCGTCATAAGCGCTGACGACCAGGATTTTCATTTCTGGATAACGCTCACGAATCTGGTGGATGGCCAAAATCGGCTCGAATTCAGGCATAGCAACATCGACCAGCAAACAATCGATGCGCTCCCGCTCGAGAGCCGCAAGGGTCTCTGGTCCGTTTCCCACTTCATCGACCACTTCCAGACCAGGGATTTCTTCAATCGTGTTGCGAATGCCGGCCCGCACGATGGCATGATCGTCGGCCAGCAATACCCGAATATTACTCATACGATGATTTATACCATCCAAGATGAGGCTTTCCAAAGTCGAATTCCATACTCAAACGCCGCTGAGCAGAGCTTGTTTATCACCTGTAGCTTCGGTCGGCTCCCCTTATGTGTCATCCCGGCGGTGTGAATATCACCGGAATCTTCGGCTTTCAATCAGGCTGTGGGCCAAAATCACGGTGATCTTAAAGTCAGCATTCTGATGTAAAAACCTTTAATTCGAACCGCGAAGCCGCGAAGAACGCGAAGATTTTTATGGTTTCTTAGCGCCCTTATTTTTATGGTTTCTTAGCGCCCTTTGCGCCTTTGCGGTGAAAAATTGCAGCATCGAGGCGTCGGAAAAGTTCTCTGACGGGACTTTAAGAACACCCTGGGGCCAAAATGTGGTTCATACATCCTGATTGACAGATATGATACACTAAGATTCGGTCTATTTCTGTTTTCCTGCCTTTCATTACAAGTTCGAATTATGGATCCTCTATTACGCGTCTCCAATCTGTCCAAGAGTTTCGGGATTCTGCCTGTTATCAACCAGGTGAGTTTTGAAATCCAGCCAGGCGAAGTAGTGGGGCTGGCTGGCAGTATCGGGTCGGGGAAATCGGTGCTGGTGATGCTGCTGGCAGGCCTGTATGCGCCCAACGAAGGTGAAATCCATTTCGCCAACAAACGCTTGAGTTCGCCGTTTATCGCCCAATCCCTGGGAATTGGCGTCATCCATCAAAGTCCCACCCTGGCGGACGAGTTCGATGTGGTCAGTAACATCTTTCTTGGAAACGAAATTGGCTGGCCGGCCCAGATGGGATTGTTCAGGATCCTCGACGGAGAGCGCATGGCCCGCGAGGCCAGCCGCCTGGTGACCCAACTTGGCATCGATGTGAATTCTCTGGACGAAAAAGTCTACAACCTCTCGGGCGAACAGCGCCAGATGATCGCGATTGCCCGCGTTCTCACGTATCCGACCCGCATGATCATCATCGATGAGCCGACTGTGTCGCTGAGTTATCCGTACCAGCAAAGATTGCTCGGCCAGATCGCAAGCTGGCAGCAGCAGGGTGTGGCGGTGCTGTTCAGCAGCAACAACCTGGATCATCTATTTGCGGTCACAGACCGCATCATGATCCTGCATCAGGGTAGCAAAGTCGCCGACCTGCGCACCGATGAGACGAATCACGAAACTGTGGTCAACTATTTGCTTGGTATCGTCGATCGACAAAAGACTGCACCAACCATTTGGGACTTCGATAGCTTCGACCGCATCCGGGAACATACCGAAAAACTGAGCTACCACCAGATGCTGCTGGAAAAAGACCTGGCGGCCGAGGATACACTCAACCGCCAGTTGACTAAGCAACTGGTGGAGCAGGTGCAGGTTCTCGACCAACTCAACCAGGCATTGCTTGAAGCGCAGCGCCGGCTGCTATCGGAACGCGAGGAGGAGCGCAAACACCTGGCGCGCGAGCTCCACGACCAGATGATTCAGGATTTGCTGAGTATCAATTACGAACTGGAGGGGATGGAGACCGAGCAAACCTCCTTGCCGGTCCTGGCCAATAACCTGTCGGATGTGCGGCAGAGTATCCGCGAACTGGTGGATAACCTGAGACACATCTGCAGCGACCTGCGCCCCCCCACCATTGACAGTCTCGGCCTGGGTGCCGCGTTGCAATCCTACAGCCGGGATTGGTCAGCGCGTACGGGGATCAAAATTTCCCTGGACCTGGGCCTAAACCTGGGTCGGCTGCCCGAAGCCACGGAATTGTCTATCTTCCGGATCGTTCAGGAAGGATTGAATAACATCTGGCGGCACGCGAATGCATCTTCCGTTCAAATCGCTTTGCAGCACACTTCTCCGCGGACCCTGCTCATCTCCATCGAAGATAACGGGATCGGGTTCTCGGAAGAAATCGACCTGATTAACCTTACGAAGAGCGGGCATTACGGGCTGCTTGGGATCAGCGAGCGGGTCGCATTGCTTGGCGGGAAGATGCTCTTAAAGCGGCAGCCGGATGGGGGCTCGTTGTTGCAGGTCGAAATCCCACATCCAAAAGAGCAATCAAGTTCGAAATCAGTCAATAAAATGAAAATAGGGGGAATCCCCTAACAGAAGTAAGGGGATGCATGGGGACACCAACTCGGGATTTTGTTATAGTTTATTTCTTGTGAGGAAATTGGCGGCGGGTCACTCTTGAATGGTCAAATCTACAGGAGAAGCGATGCCTGTGCCGGTGAACTTGGGCGTTCGCCAATCCAGCCCGATCCTTCTAATGACGCCCCGTCATTGTGGCAATCGTGGTTGTTGGAAACAATATGCCAATCAGATCTCAATTCTTCAGCCAATTCAAACACATCGAAAAACCAAACGGAGCAGGATTATTCCTTATCAATGAGTAAGGAATAAAATGCTCCGTTTTGTACAACTTTACAGAGTGCCGCACAAGCGGTAGACCTGACAGGCAGCAAACCTGGAAGATGGACAGGCTTTGGGCGCATTTTTCAAAGCTGGAAATTCATTTCCAAATCCGCATAAAAAGGAGGTGGTGCCAGCTCAACCCGAGCATATTCCGCAAGTTCCCCGTTTGGTAACCCCATTATTCGCATAAAAGGAAAAAGGAGAGAACGACAATGTTTAAGAAAAGTTTAGGTTATGTGGTAGTTGCTGCGCTGTTCATTGTAGCAACTGTACTTTCTGCCTGCGCTCCGGCGACCCCGACCCCTGCGGCCAGCACCCTGGCCGTCGGCATCGTGCTCCCAACCAAAGATGAGCCGCGCTGGATCCAGGACGAGACCCGCTTCAAGGACGCCCTCACAGCCGCCGGCTACGACGCCCAGATCCTCTTCAGCCAGGGCGATTCCGCCAAGGAAAAAGCCAACGTTGAAGCGTTGATCAGCCAGGGCATCAAAGTCCTGATCATCTGCCCGCAGGA
>WNFL01000003.1_pt1 | contig 152563 bp, 125 predicted proteins | sample 5400361 | NCBI WGS metagenome assembly WNFL01 (sample SAMN13153351, study PRJNA577476) | soil metagenome | isolation source: 40 cm soil on Douglas fir-dominated hillslope | place: USA:California | collected 2013-09-17
ACTCTTTCTCTCCCCTTTGACCTGAAGCTCTTGCTCCAGTATCACAAAAGGGGACATTTCAACTTGGGAGAAAGGTGACATTACTACTTGGGGCTAACACAGGAAATCTTCAGGGAAATTGGGATTTACGGGGATTCTCGTCGAAGCGAGGGGTTGGTGTTATACTCCTCCCACTCCCACCGGCGGCCTATAAAGTCGACTTGGGATTGAGCAAACCCTGAGGCCGTGTTCACTCAGGGTCTCCGTAACCTCAGCCGGAGGAAATCATGAAACTACTTTTGTTTTTGCTGCTTGCAGGCTTAATGCTTACAGCCGGCAGTGCTCCCGGGACCCGAAACCAACAGACCGAAGCCGCAACTACTCAGGGCCCCGGTTGTGGCTGCATTGGTGTCAGGGCCATTCGTGGCGATAACTGTGGTACTCCAGATAGTTTCAGAATTGAATTTCGCAATGTTTGCTCATACGGAGTCAATTCGCAAATCTACGTGAGGTGGAGTCCAATGGAACCTCGTCAGAGAGCTGCTCGACCTATCCCATTAGGACCTGGACAATCTGCCTGGTATTTTTGGTGCAGTACCCCTTATGAAGTATTCGTCGCCTGCGAGTAACTTTACTTGCTCTCGCCGAGCCGGTTATGGCGAGAAGCGCGCCGCAGTCAACCCGTTCCCTAGAAACTAACTGACGCCCAGGCTTGCAGTTGTTCTGACACCATCGGACCTCGCAACCGACAGCTGCAGACCATGTCGACAGTCTTCTTATGAGGCGTCGCAGAGGTTCGTATCGTAGCCGAGCCAAGCTCGCCAACACTTGAGTATCTTAATCGTCGTCGGCTGGTTGATCCTGAGCCGGCTCGCCATCAGCAGGCGGCTCGCCATCGGCAGGCGGTTCACCATCGGCAGGCGGCTCGCCATCGGCAGGCGGCTCGCCATCAGCAGGCGGCTCGCCCTCGGCAGGCGGTTCACCATCGGCAGGCGGCGCACCATCGGCGGGCGGCGCGCTCTCAGCAGGCGGCGCACCCTCAGCAGCCGGTTCACCCTCGCCGGTAGGTGGTTCATCTGGACCCGGTTGCTTAGGCCCATTGGCATCTGGTCCGCCTCCACCGGCAGCAGGCGGCGCACCCTCAGCAGGCGGCGCACCACCAGCGGGCGGCGCACTCTCAGCAGGCGGCGCACCCTCAGCAGCCGGTTCACCCTCGCCGGTAGGTGGTTCATCTGGACCCGGTTGCTTAGGCCCATTGGCATCTGGTCCACCTCCACCGGCTGGCTCCTCTTTTTCTGCAGCTTTTTCTTGAGCCTTGCGTAGCTCAGCAAGCGCGTTTTGCATCTGTTGCACCCAGCCATCCAATTCTGATTGCAGTACCTTTTCCGTGTGCTCCACTAACGCGTCGATGTTTACTTGCTTGCCTTGCTCCTCTGCGGGGAGTGCCGTCCACCATCTCTTGATGCTATCCAGATCGGTGCTCGCCTGATTGTATTTCGTCAGGGTGTTCTCGGTTTGTTTATATCCTAGAAAAGTCGCGAGTGCGGCTGCCAGCGCAGTAGTAAGAGCGATCCAAACTTGTTCATTGATTGCCGCCAGAAAAGTTCCCAACCCGCCGACGATGTAAATCGACCACTGAATTCTTTTTAATGTCCGTTCAAGCTTGACGGTCTTGCCACGGTAGTAATCAAGCTGATCTCCGAGTCGGACCTGCACATAACGATCCGGCGTAAGGATGGAAATGCCATCGTCGCCGCCTTGCGCATAATCCATGTTCGGTGGCAAGCCCCCTGAATACGGAAGAAGAGACGAGGTATTCACTTCGGTTTGCATTACTCGCCGTGTCACATCTTCCACTTTTTGCGCCAATACCTGGTCCGGTGTGGGTGGCGGAGGTGGAGGGGGATCCGTGGGCGGCGCCGGCTTAACGATTCCGTTGTATTCGTCAGTGGCTCTTGTTCGATACTTGTATATCTCTCTCTTTATTGCTTCCGCGCCTCCGCGCAACAATAGCCATTTGTTCCCCTGCTTGAAGCGATTGCCCGCGGTAATAAGAATCGTTAGGACGATCGGTATGATCACCAGAATGTAATAGACATACATCCAGATACCAGATTTCTGAAGGGTGTCGCTAACAGAAGGTGAAACAGTGGGAACTGGAGAAGGTGAAACAGTGGGAATTGGAGAAGGTGAAGCAGTGGGCTCAGGACTAGACTGAACAATGGCGGCAATGGCGGGCGGCACCGTTGGGGGATGGTTATACCTTTCCTTAGCCAAAGCCAGGGCGGTTGCTAGAAGTCCCAGTATGAGGATCGTGAGCTGAAGGCGGTAAAATTTCTTCTGCAGCAAGACGGCGTTGAGATCGTAAACAGCAAAGCGCTCCCACGCCTGCAGCAACACATTGTCGCCACCTAGTTGGCGCACGATGAGACGTTCGGCCCCTTTAACACTATTGTTGAGGGGGTGTAACTCTATTCTGCCGTCCGCAATGATCTCAGCCATCACCGGGTCTGGTAAATCCGGCTTCGTTTTCCAGGCGGTGGCAATCTCATCGGCGAGTCCACCGCTTCCTTCGACGACAATCAATGGCAGATTTTGACGAACTGCTTGTAACGCCTCGCGCCGGGATATGTCTCCACCGCCTGCGAGTAAAACTACCGCTGGAGCCTTCGCGTTCGACTTAAACCAGTCAACGAGCTTGAAGATCATGCCTGTCTCGTCGCCCCAATTCCTACCCTCAACGAGGACGAAGTGTGAGTGGTTAGGATCGAGCGAGGTTGTTCCCCCGCCTTCACTTCCCGGGTAATTGATCTGCCCGAGTGGCGCCACACCGAGCAAGGTAGACTTGAAACCGCGATCTGCGACTCCCTGGCCCATCATCTTCATACAGCCAGACTCGGTGCCGCCATCGATGATCAAGGCATTCATTTCCAGGGCGGCACGGGCAACTCCCCGCCCAAACAATTGAATCAGCCGGGAATTGACCTTCTCGTCGAGATTGTCAGCGCCGCCGATTATCAGCAGTAGCGCCTGGGGTTGACCGATTGCTAAAGCTCTAGCGATTTCTTCTGCGGGAGTATTTGCAGACGGTAAGACAGCAAGGGCCTCGCGGTTGTTTTCGAAGACAATCTTTTTGGTGACGATTGGGGGCATGATATTGCTCCTCTGAGATTCCGTGAGATTAACCTGGAGTAGTGACCACCAGGACAGAGCATGCGTGCGGGTGCTTTATAATTGAGAATCTACCGGGAGTCAATATTATTTGGGCCAAAACTTCGGCCCCTGGCAACTCAAAGTACCGCCGTCTCCTCCAGCAATTTTCCGGAGTCGAACCGCGCCACATTAAGCTGCGTAGCGTCGACGAGATTGGAATGACCGTGGAGAATCAGGTCGGCAGTGATGCGCCCGGATGCTGGGGAGTGCATCACGCCATGCCCGCTGAATCCGTTGACAAAATACAAGCCTGCCACGTTGGGCGCCGGACCAATCACGGCGTGATGGTCAGGTGTCATCTCATAAAGACCCGCCCAGGCGCGGCGCGGATTCACTTCGGCCTCAGCCAGAGCCGGCACGCGATCGGCGGCGCGGGTCAGAATCTTTTCCACAAAGCCCGGATCAAATTCAGTCTTGAACCCCGGAGTCTCTTCCGGGTCGTTCCACGCCAACAGAATTCCTTTTCCCTCGCGCCGGAAATGAAAACCGGTGGACATGTCGATGACCATGGGAAACCGTTGTGGAAGACCGTCGAATGGTTCGGTGGGAACCAGCTGCCGTCGCAAGGGTTCGACCGGCAACTCCGCGCCGGCGAATCGGGCAACTTCCGCAGCCCACGGACCGGCTGCGTTGACGACGATCCGCGTTGAGACGCGACCACGCGTTGTCATCACGCCGCTGATCCGGGAAGTTGTCGATCGTGGATCAGGGGGGGCCGCGGTCCCAGCGCCTCTCTCGACTTCGATGCCAGTCACTTGCGTATCGAGCCAAAGTCGAACGCCGCGTTCACGCGCCTTTAGCATGAAGCCCATCATCACACTGTGCGGATCGACAAAGCCGTCGGTCTGGCAGAACGTGCCACCGAGTATGTCATCGACGCGCAGTTGCGGCACAAACTTCGCGATGTCTTCACGCGAAACCAGTTCAACATTCTTAACGCCGAGGGCCAACTGCCGTTCGCGATTTGTTTTCAGATACTGGAGATGCCGCTCGTTGGTGGCGCAGAACAGATAGCCGTGAGCACGATAGTCAGCGGGGTGCCCCACCACTTCGTCGAAACGCGAAAAGAAATCGATCGAGTAGCGCGACATCTGAATATTTACGGCCGTGGAAAACTGCGCCCGCACGCCGCCCATGCTTTTTCCAGTTGAGCCCTTGCCCTGATGCGCTTCGCGCTCGATTACGAGCACGTTGGTGCAGCCTTGCTCGGCGAGATGGTAGGCTACGCTCGAACCTACAATGCCGCTACCGATAATTACGACTTCAGCTGTTTCTGTCATAGTTGTCGCGACCAAAGATCAACTTATAGAATAGTCGCGCGAGAATAGTCTGAACTGCTGACCAGATACAACCCGGAGGTCATAATGGATCTGCGTTATCCCATAGGCGAATTCAAATATGAAAAGCCACTTAGCGACGATGAGCGCGCGGCTTGTCTTGCAAACATTGAGGAAACGCCCGCCCGCATGCGCGCGGCCGTTGCCGGTTTAAATGAGGAACAACTCGATACTCCTTATCGTCCCGAGGGCTGGACTGTTCGGCAGGTGGTGCATCATGTCCCCGAAAGTCATCTGACTTCCTATATCCGTTTCAAGCTCGCCTTAACGGAAGACGAACCGACCATTAAGCCCTACTTCGAAGACCGTTGGGCACAACTAGACGACGCGCGCCTGGCACCGATATCGCTCTCGCTCGATCTGCTCGACGCTGTCCATGGCCGCTGGGTTTGGTTTCTGCGCTCACTAAAGCAGGAAGACTTTCAACGAAGCTTTCGTCATCCTGAGATTGGAATTGTCAGCCTTGATAAGAACGTTGCGCTTTACGCCTGGCACGGTCCACATCATGTTGCGCAGATTACTTCGCTCCGTGAGCGCCGGGGATGGTAGGCAGGCGGCAGGAGCAGACGGCAGGATGCATTTAGCCGCGGATAACGCGGAGACACGCGAATCTGAACAGTAGACAATAATTTCTTTTTCTCAGATCGGCGTTCATCCGCGTGAATCCGCGGTAAAATTTCCGGAGTCAATAAATGCTGAAAACTTTCGATTGCCCCAAGTGTGGCGCGCCGGTCAACTATGAACAGGATGTAATCGGCGCAAACCTGACTGCGCGCTGTACCTATTGCAACAGCGCCTTGTCGGTTCCTGATGAAATGAGAGGCCGTCCCGCTCAGATTATTTCGCAGGTAAACATCGACCTGCGAAATAGCGGAACCAAAGCGACCAAGTTCATTTTGTTAATTGTGCTAATCCCGGTTATCGGCGTCATCATCGGCGCGATCGCCATGGGCGGTTTTCTGGTACCGCTGCTTAGCGGCGTGCGCTCAACAGTAGTGACTCCACCCTCGCCGCCATCGTCAACCAGAAAGGGGCCCACAGCTCTCGGCGGAAAGACTCAGCCCGCAAACGCCTTTGCCAATACGACACTCGAGTTTGGTTCCGAGGGGATCGGCCCGGGAATGTTCAAAGACGCGCGCGCCATAGCTGTCGACGCGTCGGGAAAGATTTACGTGGGTGAATACATCGGCGGGCGCATCCAGGTGTTTGATGCCGAGGGAAAATTTATCACGCAGTGGATGGTCGATCCGAAAATGCCGTTAACTGGAATGGCTGCAGATCGCAATGGCGTGGTTTATGTCGTGCAGAGTGGGACGATCTCGCGTCATCAGGGCGACACCGGAAGTCTTCTGGGGAAGGTGGCGTATCCGGAAGGCTGGGGTTTTGACGATATTCGCGTTGGCGCCGACGGCAGCTTGATAGCTTCCTGGTACAAGAACCGTGATGACATCGTGCGCTTCAATTCTTCCGGTCAGGTCACGCGAACCATTCGCGCGGCGATTAGCTCAGTCACTGATGAATCCGAACTGGACACACAAGTAGCCGTGGATGGCCTCGGGAATATCTACGCGCTTGGCTCGTTCAACAATGCCGTGTTCAAGTTTTCGCCGGAGGGAAAATTCATAACGCGTTTTGGCGATGCTGGTGATCAGACCGGGCAATTTCGCGCGCCTTCCGCTATCGCCGTGGATGGCAAGGGCCGCGTTTATGTCAGCGACTTCAAAGGCGTGCAGGTGTTTGACAGTAACGGCCGTTATTTGGCGATGTTCGATCCTGCTGGAACGGCTTCAGGCATGGTCTTCAATGACAAGGACGAACTCTTTATCGCGGCGCGCAATCACGTGTTGCGGCTGGCGCTGAAGGAACCGTAAGAGATAGGAGGCAGGAGCAGAAGGCAGGAGCAGAAGGCAGTAGGCAGTAAGCAGTGTGTGACTCGCGATTTTGGAGTGCGGTGACCTGTCACCGCTTTCTTCCGTCGCGACCTGTCGCGACGCTGCTGGCGACAGGTCGGCAGCGACCAAAGCGCCGCCAGGTCGGCGCACTCCAAATTTGCTTCGCTGCTCACCGTCTCTACTGCAATACGAAGTTGTAAATAATTATTCCCGAGACCTTCACTGCTTGCTCGCCGATCATAGTCGGTGAGAACCGTGCATTCAGGGCCGCTTGCTGAGCCGCACGCGCAAGCGCGGGATTACCTGCTGCCACCTTCGCAGAAATCACCTTACCCGTCTCATCAACGAGCACTTGCACGTTGACCGTTCCCTGGATTCCCAGTTGCTTTGCGATTGGCGGATAAGGAGGCTTCGGCAACCACAGCGCATCGCCATTAATTACCTTCCTTTGCACAACTGCCGGCTTGGGTTTTTGCACAGGCGCAGGCGGAGGCGGATCCACGTCGACTCGTACTCTTGTGGCTGCCTCGCCTCCTCCTCCGGTGCCTCCGCGGTTGGAGTTCCCCGGTCCCGAGCCGCCAGGGTCGGAGTTGAAGTTATCTTTAGTGATAGGAACGCCAGACGGCAAAACAGGATTTGTGATTCGTGCCGCTGAAATTGTCTTTGGCACCAGCCTCGGGTCAACGTCCGCCATCGGATCTTTACGGACAAGAGCGCCCCCGCTATGGCCGCCCATCGCGGGAGCGCTTTTCGGCCTGACTGTTTCCGATTTCGATACCTCAAGGTCTACTGGGTTTACCATTATGATTTCGCCAAGCGGCTCCTCAAGGCGGGCATCGTAAGCATAGATACTTATTACGCCGGCCACGATGAAGAGCAAGGCGTAGGTTGTACTGGTAAAAAGAACAAATGAACCGCGGCGTTTGAACTCGCGCGCGTGCGAACTCGATTCGATCAAGTTATTAAACATCGCTGTCTTCCTATTCTTTTCAAGGCAGGAGAGGTACGCGGGCCACCTGTGGTCTGCGCACCTCCTTGTTTAGGTAGGGAACTTAAGAATTCCGAGTGCCGTGGTCCAGAGCTGCTTCTATTGCAGCACGAAGTTGTAGGTGATCACTCCTGAGACCTTCACTGCCTGATCGCCGAGTTTGGTTGGCGAGAAGCGTGCTCCATATGCGGCCTGTTGAGCTGCGGCCAGGAGCAACGGGTGTCCGGCAACAGCTTTTGCGGAAATCACCTTGCCGGTTTCATCAATCAATACTTGAACGTTAACCGGTCCGTTCGCTCGCGCCTGTCTTGCTATCGGCGGATACATCGGCTTCGGCAGCGAGAGCGCAAGCCCAGTGATGACGCCTTTGCTGACCACTCTTGGCACAGGCTTCTCAATTGGAGGTTGCGGTGGTGGCGGCGTGACTATTTCAACAACGGCCGGACCGGTGCCGTTGCCGTTGTTAGACCCCTTGTCATCTCCCGGGCCGACACTGCCGCCCGGATCGATGGAATCATGATCGCCAATAACGTAGGATCCGTGTTCTGGAACCGGCAAGTTCCTGTTTGGCGCTGCCGAAGTATGCTCAGGGACGATCTCCGGATGATTTACGCTGGCCATCGCGATCTGGCGCACTATTGTCGTAGGTTTACTGGTGCCGCTTTTCGGAGGTGGTGCATGTGTAACTGCTACTGGCGGCGCCGGCAGATCCACCGGATTCAACATCGTCACGAATTCCAGGTTTTGATCATCCAGACGAGCGTCGTAAGCATAGATACTAATCACACCGGCAACGACGAAGAGCAACATATAGGTTACGGTGGTAAAGAGCACAAACGAACCGCGGCGTTTGAATTCGCTTGCGTGCGAACTCGATTCAATCAGGTTATTAAACATCGCTTTTTTCTCTCCTGTCTGATCTACATCGCCGGTGCCATTCGGGTCCGCAGCTTACTCGGTAATATTAGACTCCGGTCACCGCCGGAAGTTCCAAGTTTCAAGTTTCAAGTTTCAAGTTCGGACCAAGTCAGCGACCGGGTCAGGCCTTCCAAACGAGACTCGAACTTGAAACTTGAAACTTGAAACTTCAACAAGACTTTGGACGTTGGACTTTGGACTTTGGACATCTTAGGATTGCCTCGCTCTCAAACACCCCATCCCAGGAGAAGAACCAAATGGCGACCAGCGAGGCCTTAGCGGAAGAACTCAATCCGTTTCAAATTGCCAAGCAGCAATTCAACCGCGCTGCCGACTACCTCGATCTCGACGCGTCAACACGCGCGGTCTTGAGTAGTCCCAAGCGGCAGTTGATAGTTTCCATCCCGGTGAAAATGGACGGCGGCGACGTGCAGGTCTTCGAGGGTTATCGGGTGCAACACAACATCGCCCGCGGGCCGTGCAAGGGCGGCATACGCTATCACCCCAACGTGACGCTCGATGAAGTGAAAGCCCTCGCCTCGTGGATGACCTGGAAATGCGCAACGGTTGGTATTCCTTATGGCGGCGGCAAGGGCGGTGTGATTTGCGATCCGAAGAGCCTCTCTAAAGATGAGTTGGAACGTTTGACGCGCCGCTACGCGTTTGAAATTGCGCCGATCATCGGGCCGGATCGCGACATCCCGGCGCCCGACGTTTATACGGACGAACAAACGATGGCCTGGATCATGGACACGATCTCAATGATCCGCGGCCATACGGAACTGGGCGTGGTGACCGGAAAACCGATCTCACTCGGTGGCTCGTTGGGCCGAGCTGAAGCTACCGCGCGCGGTTGTCTCTATGCGCTTCGTGAGGCTTGCAAGGTGAAGGGCATCGCCCTCAAGGGTGCGCGCGTCGCCGTGCATGGCTTTGGTAACGCGGGAGCAAATATTGCGCGCCTCGTGGCTGCGGACGGCGCGAAAGTAGTGGCCGCTTGCGATTCGAAAGCCGGGCTCTACTCGGAGCACGGCATCGATGTCCAGGCAGCTTTGCGTCATAAGGCGGAGACCAAATCGCTGGGTGGTCTCCCCGGAACTAAAGCGATCTCGCCGGAAGACATCATCGGCATCGATTGCGACATACTGCTTCCATCCGCGCTTGAGAATGCGATCACTCTGGCTAACGTGGGACAAGTTAAGGCGAAGATCATCGCAGAGTTGGCCAATGGTCCGACGACACCTGGTGCGGACCGAGTGCTGGCGGATCAGGGGGTCTTTCTGATCCCGGACATCCTTGCTAATGCGGGCGGCGTTACGGTGAGCTATTACGAATGGGTGCAGGATCAGTATTCGTTTTTCTGGTCGGAGAAACAGATCAACGACACGCTGGAGCAGGCGATGCGAACGGCGTTCAATTCGGTTTACGCAACTGCGCAGCGTTATAACACTGACATGCGAACCGGAGCCTACATTCTGGCAGTGGACCGGGTAGCGGAAGCGACCAAGGTGCGGGGAATCTTTCCGTAATAGTGACGTTGGGTTTTTGTGGTTTGGTTTTTGTGCTTTGGTCTTTCTTTGGTCTTTCTTTGGTCTTTGGTCTTAGGGCTTTGGCCTTAGCTTCTGAGATCTGAAATCTGAAATTTCAAATCTCAAAAAAAACCAAAACCAAAACCAAAATCAAGACCAAAGACCAAAGACCAAAGACCAAAGGCCAAAAACCAAGCAGAAGACCAAAGACCAAAGGCCAAATCCCCAAACCAAAGTCGTAAACACCAGGTACAAGCGGAAAACAAATGAAAGACCAAATCACAGTTTACGAAAAACCAACCTGCACGAAATGTCGCGAGATGAATCGTTTTCTTACGGACAACGGTGTCGACTTTTCTAAGGTCAATTACTACATCGAGCCACTTTCGAAGGAAAAAATTGAAGAGCTACTCAGCAAGATGAAGCTGACGCCGCGCGACATCCTGCGCACCAGCGAGCCCATCTATCGCGAGCTCGGTTTGGGCAAAGGCGAGTTCACAGACGACGAGATCGTTTCACTCATGGTCGAGAATCCGGATTTGATTCAGCGACCAATAGTCGAACGCGGCAAACGCGCTGTGCTCGGCCGCCCTACGGAAAACGTGAAAGCGCTTTTTGGAGTGCGGTGACCTGTCACCGCTTTTGGTCAGCGGCGGCTTGACGCCGCCCCGTTGCAAGTGAGTTCAACCCTGCGAGCCTGCGACAGGTCGCAGGCTACCAAAGCGGTGACAGGTCACCGCACTCCAAAAGGCGGCACCCAAAAGCTGTAGTAATCCTGATCGAGAGAAAATTGAAAAAACCGGAAACAATTTTTGCGTGTCAGAACTGCGGGCATCAATCGCGCAAGTGGCTGGGGAAATGCCCTGAATGCGGCGAATGGAATTCGCTGGTTGAAGAGCGCGAACGGAGCACGAAGAAAGGCACGACTCGCAATGGCTTCAAACTCCGCGACGTAACCGCGATCGCCTATTCCGAAATCGAATCGCAGGATGAGACACGCATTTCTTCGGGAGTTACCGAATTCGACCGCGTGCTCGGTGGCGGCCTGGTGCCCGGAACACTGGTGTTAATTGGCGGAGACCCCGGTATCGGAAAAAGCACGCTGATGCTGCAAGTCGCGGATCGGCTTAGTTCAAATGGCGCCGGCAATAATGCCGTACTCTACGTTTCCGGTGAGGAATCGGAGCGTCAGATAAAACTTCGTGGCGAACGACTGCGAATTGAGGCGAAGAATCTTTTCCTGCTTCCCGAGACGAACCTTGAGAACATTTTTCATGAAGTTGAACGTCTTAACCCGGCCGCTATTGTCGTTGACTCGATCCAGACAGTTTTCTCCGCGATGATCGAATCAGCTCCAGGATCGGTGTCGCAGGTGAGGGAAGCGGCGCACCAGTTTCTTCTGCTTGCGAAAAACCGCACCATTCCGGTCTTCCTGATAGGCCACATTACCAAAGACGGATCGATTGCCGGGCCCAAGGCGCTCGAACACATCGTCGATACGGTCCTGTATTTTGAAGGTGAGCGACACCACAACCATCGCATCGTGCGGGCCGTTAAGAATCGCTTTGGCGCGGCGAATGAGATCGGAGTTTTTGAGATGACGGGCGCCGGGCTAGTCCCGGTGGCGAATCCGTCGCAGATGTTTTTGCAGGAACGGCCGCACAACGTGGCGGGTTCTGTGGTCACAGCTTGCATGGAAGGCACCCGGCCGTTGTTGGTTGAGATTCAGGCGCTCGTTTCTGAAACTAAATACGGAACCGGACGGCGCATGACGCAGGGCGTGGATCAGAATCGCGTAGCCCTTCTGATGGCTATGCTCGAAAAGCGGCTCGGCTTGCAGATGCTCGGCGACGACGTCTTCGTCAACATCGCGGGTGGGTTGGAAGTTGATGAGCCGGCTGTTGACCTGGGTGTCGTGGCCGCGATCACTTCGAGTTTCAGGAACATACCTATCGACGCGCACACGACGGTCTTTGGCGAAGTGGGCCTGACGGGAGAGGTGCGTGGCACTACGCAGGCGGCGGTGCGCGCGCGTGAAGCGCAGGCGTTGGGTTTCAAGAAGATCGTGATGCCTGGTTCAAACAAGACGGGGTTGGAACGTTTGCTGGGTGTGGACGTCGTCGGAGTTAAGTCAGTTGAAGAAGCGCTGGGGGAGTTGTTCTAGTTGCTTTTATCCCTACCCGCAAGCGAGGAGGGGTACGGGGTGGGGCAAACGGACGCCGCCCTCCTCTCGCCCTTCTTCTCTCCGCTTGCGGAGAGGAGTGTTGAAGTGGAGTCATATGGAACTAGGACGAATCAGCGCCATCTTTCGTTACCCGGTTAAGTCAATGGCTGGTGAATCATTGGCTGTTGCGAGGTTAAGTTGGCATGGCATTGAAGGCGATCGGAGGCTGGCCGTTCGGCGACTCGCGGACAAAAGTGAGTTCCCATGGCTGAGCGCGAGCAAATTACCGCAGTTGCTCCTCTATAAACCAGTAAGACTCGACCGCAGCGCCAACAGTCAGAATGGCGAGCTACTCCCGACGCACGTTCGGACGCCGGACGGGCAAGAGTACGAACTCCAAAGCGACGAACTACGACAGGACATCTCCAGCCGGTATGGCAGCGATGTCGAGTTGATGAATCTCAAGCATGGCATCTTCGACGAAGCCTGTATCTCGGTGATCAGCCTCGGCACAGTGCAATCGGTCGAGCATGAATCAGGCCGAGGCGAGGGCCGTTGCGACCTTCGCCGATTTCGACCGAACGTTGTTATCGAAACAAAAGGTGCTGAGCCCTTTATGGAAGACAAATGGGTGGGCCGGACATTGAGGGTTGGTGAAGGGAACAGCGGAGCAGTCATCGGGGTTACTATGAAGGATGAGCGATGTGTCATGGTTAATCTTGACCCTGACACAGCCGAGAAAGATTCTGAAGTGATGAAGACTATTGTCCGTTTGAACGGGAATTACGCCGGCGTGTACGGCACGGTGGTCAGGGCCGGCGAGCTGCGTGTTGGTCAAGTCGTGAGCTTGGGAGACTAGGACACGGTTAAGGGCATCAGCGCTGTTGTACAACTGGGACCGCACCACTCAAGCGCTCTGCTGGGACCGCGGGCGTCCCGCCCGCCTCGGATACGTTGACCTTAACTTGCGATGCTTGCGTTATTGGTACCCATGCGGGCGGGACGCCCGCGGTCCCAGCAGAGCGCTTGAGTGGTGCGTGGAGCTCCCAGTTCTGACTTTGCGTGGGCCACGTTGAACTCGGTCTGGTCAAACTCCAAAATTTATTCCTTAATCGGCGGTAGTTGGCGCTGACGTAACAGCGCATTCAATGCCGGAATATCATTTTTCTTCAACGCCCCCCACTTGGCTAATTCCCGATCGAGCAGTTTGTGGTAAGTCGCAAATGCGCTTGCGGCCTGAGCAGTAGGCGCTGTGTCTGCACTATCTACCAGAACCATCAATGAACCGAGCGCGCCATTCAAAGACGCTGCTGAGATAATGCCGACCGGTGGATAAGTCTGCTCGACTGCCACCAGCTCACCGGCGTGCTTGTCCAGCGCGGCGATAGCATCGAGAACGGGTTTCGCACTTGCATCGCCGGTTAACTTAGTTTTCAGGTCCCTCAACTGAGTGCGCAACTCGCGAACCTCCTGAACACTCTGGTAACTGTCCCACATTGCCTGCGTGATTTGAGTCTCCAGCATGAGCTGTTGACGAAGTGCAAGCGGCGAAGTCTTAACCCGAGGATCCATCTTGACCTCAAGCGGCGCGGTGTATGTTTTGCCATTAGCCGTCAGCTGGACTTGATACGTGCCGGGCAGCACCAGCGGCCCTTCCGGTTGCATAATCGCGTCTTCTCCAAAAGCGGCGGCAATGCTGTAGCCGTAGCGCAGAGCGCGTGGACGCTCGTAGCGCAAATCCCAGACGAAGCGATTCAACCCAATGTGCTTCGATAGCGGCGGCGGGGGGTTAAACCAATACGTGGGAAACGATTGTGTCTCGTCAATTTTTCCTGGCGCATCACTGCTTGAGTATTTTCTAACCAGCACTCCTTTACTGTCGGTGATTTCAATCATTACGGCGCCCTCAGGGATTGTTTGCAAACTGTAATCAATGATCGCTCCTGCCGGAGGGTTCTGGCCGGCAGGTGTCTCCGGTTCGAGCGGCGTGTCGCGCGCTTCGTTCTTGCGCAGTCGAATCGCCGGTGCCGGAGGAAATAGGTGATTCCCGGCAGACACAGCGGCAGAATTCAATTCCCGTAGCGGCGAAATGTCGTCAAGAATCCAGAAGGAGCGTCCATGCGTGGCGACAACAAGGTCATTGCCCTTAACCACGAGATCTCTGATCGGCGTTACCGGGAGATTAAGCTGCAAGGGTTGCCACTGATCGCCGTCATTAAACGACACGTAAACTCCCTGCTCAGTACCCGCGAACAGCAGACCCTTGCGAATGGGATCTTCACGCACCGCGTGCACATAAGCGTTCGCGGGGATACCACTTGTGATCGTCGTCCACGTTTTGCCGAAATCGTGGGTGCGGTATAGGTGCGGCTCAATGTCGTCCATCTGGTGACGATCGATTGCCGCAAAAGCACCTCCTGCATCATGCGGAGAAGCGTCGATCAGACTCATCATGCTCCATGGCGGCAGGCCAGCCGGAGTGACCTCGCTCCAGGTCAGTCCGTCATTTCGCGTTAACTGAACTAAACCATTGTCGGTGCCCACCCAAAGTGTTCCGGCCGCAACGGGCGACGGAGCAATCGTATAGATAACGCCCTGCGCGCCTTCTTCCTTTTCACCCGGCCGCAGAGTGAGATCCGGACTAATAACTTTCCAACTCTTGCCGCTGTCGGCAGTCTTCATAAGAAACTGAGATGACTGGTAGAGCGCGTGCGGAGCTTGAAATGAAAAGGCAATCGGTGTGGTCCAGGGATAACGCTGTCGCACCTTCATCCCGATCTCGGCCGGCGTTGGCGACACGTCTTCTACTTGTCCGGTCTTCGTATCGAAGCGATAGAGATCGCCGCCCGTGCTGCCGCCATAAACAATCTGTGGATTGACGGGATCGGGAAGGATGTAGCCGCTCTCGCCGGCGCCGATGGGATGCCAATCGCGATAGGTTATCTGTCCATAGTCGCTGCGACTGACCACCGCCGCAGTGCCGCTATCCTGTTGCGCACCATAGACCCAGTAGGGAAACTGATTGTCCACCGCCACGTGATAAAACTGCGCAGTTGGCTGGTTGTACCAGGTACTCCACGTCTGGCCGCCGTTCAGAGTAACGATAGTGCCCTGATCGACTCCTGAAATCATTCGTCTTGGATTTTCAGGATCAATCCAGAGCGAGTGGTAATCGTCACCGCCGGGCGCGCCTCTGATCGCTTTGAAATTCTTGCCGCCATCGGTGGAACGATAAAGCGAGACATTGGAAACGTAGACGAGGTCAGGGTTCCTGGGATCACTTCGCACTTCGCCGAAATACCAGCCGCGGCTAAGTATGCGCGCGTCGGTGCTCATCAGGGTCCAGTCTTCGCCGGAATTATCCGAGCGATAGAGTCCACTTGAATTGCCGGCGTCGATCAGAGCATAGACGCGTTTGCCGTGCTGGCCGGCGGAAACATCGAGACCGATGCGGCCAAGCTTGCCCGCCGGTAATCCATGCCCGGAGATCTCTTTCCAGCTCGCACCGCCATCGGTCGACTTGTAGATTCCGCCGCCAGGGCCGGTAATCGGGGCGTAGGCGCTGTAAGGCGGCCGGCGCACATTCCAAAGCGCGGCGTACACGGTGCGTGAGTTATCAGGATCGAAAGCCAGGTCGATGGCGCCGGTGTTCTCATCTTTGGAAAGCACTCGTGTCCAGGTCTTGCCACCGTCCGTAGTGCGATAGACGCCGCGCTCCGCGTTTGGTCCAAAGCCATGGCCGAGTGCGGCGACGAGCACAATGTCGGAATTCTTCGGATCAATTAAGACGCGGCCGATCTGTCGCGTATCGCTGAGTCCGATGTACGACCAGGTCATGCCGGCGTCAACTGATTTATACATTCCGGCGCCGTAAGTAATGTCGGAACGCATGTCGGCCTCACCGGTGCCGACGTAAACGACCTTGGGATCAGAAGTGGAAACTGCGAGCGCACCGATCGAAGCGACTGATTGACTATCGAAGATCGGCTTCCAGGTATGTCCGGCGTCGGTAGTTTTCCAAATCCCACCGGCAACCGCGCCGAAGTAGAAAGTGTCCGGCTCGCCGCGAACGCCCGAAACCGCCAGCACGCGCCCGCCACGATGCGGACCGATGCAACGCCACTGCATGGCTGAGTAGAAACTCTCAGGAATTGCAGGCGTTGATGCAGGCTGCGCATAAAGCGTCGAGCAAGACAGGACAAAGGTCAACAGCAAACAGCAGGCGAGCGCATTGCGATACATGGATTGATTCCCTATTAACCGGAGAAGTTTGACCAGGGAGAATATAGCCGAAAAGAGTTAAGAGGCGGAGCGAAGAGCGGGGGCAAGCCCCCTTCCTTACCCCGAGACTATGACCTTGTGCGGCGACTCAAGCCTGAATGCCTATCAACGTGGTTCAGCAATTCAAGCGTGATCAGCTCAGGGTCTGGAAGGCGGCTTGCCCCCGCTACCAGGGAGTTTCTTCAACAGTTTTTATTAGACGTTCGGGTCTGAGGTAATCAGCGAATACATCACTGCATCATGTGGCAGCCCACGAATAGAAAGCCGGTCACGTAGCACACCTTCCTTTTTCGCTCCAGCCTTTTTCAGCCACTCGCTGGCTCGCTTTATTTCCAACTGCAGCCAAAATCTCAATACGCTGCAAACCTAGAACTCGCAAACCGAATCGTGCTGTCAAAAGTGTCGCTGTTGTGGCCACGCCACGCCCCGTACGGCTGCTGCGCACCCAATAGCCCAGATTTGCGAACTGATGATCGCGATTGAAATAGTTCAACCCGACAGTTCCTAAAAAAGCACCAGTCTGAGAGTCGGTGATCACAAAGCTATGCTCAACTTCATTCGCCCATGCCTCATCCCGGGATAAGACCCATGCCGCACTATCCTCCATCGAGTAATCGGGATGACACCATGGCAACCATGGAGAAATCTCACTGATAGATTCTCGGACTCCTTCATAAACCAGAGTGACATCGGTGACGCGGTAACGCCTGATACTAATGCCATCGCTGGAGAATTCAGCTTCCATTGGGCTAGACCTCTCCACCCGTCGGCCCGTAGAAGACAACCCACACGGCGAGGTCCTCGGTGAAGTCTTCGAAGTGATGCTCGGTTCCGGCAGCGACGAACATAACATCGCCAGACTCGAATGCGTCGCGCTTGCCATCGTGAAATAAAACTCCCTTGCCCGCCATGATCACGTAGATCTCGTCCTGTTCATGCGGACTCTGTTGGTTCGGAGTCACAGGGAGCGAGAGCTTCAGGTTAAGACTGCCGCGTTGCAGAACACTGGTAGAGTGTTCGCCTGCAGGACCCGGTATACGTGCTCGCGCACCTGCCAGATGGATCACACAACTTCGTTCTGAATGGCTCATGATTTCGGACTAACTCTCTTTCTATGCCAACCATTCCAGATAAAAAACGTAACCGGCGCTCAACGCGCTGAAGTTCACGCAGCCATTAATAATCTGACCGTCAACAATGCATTACAACTTCACCCCAACACCTGCCGCAAGGCGACCGAAAATAGTCTATCTATTGGTCGGCTCTTGCGACGGATTTCTGGATTGGCAGTGGGAATCGCGCGCGCACGGTCGTGCCGGCGCTGGGCGCCGACTCGATGTCGAGGTGGCCGCCGACGAGTTCGGCGCGCTCGCCCATGCCCATCAGCCCCAGACCAGTGCTCGGCTGCTCTATACTGAAGCCAACCCCGTCATCCCAGACCGTAACCTCTAGAGCAACGTCCTGCGCCGTTAGCTTTACTTCCACGTGCTGAGCGAGCGCGTGCCGAGCAACGTTGCTTAGGGCCTCTTGCACAATGCGAAAGCAGGCGGTCTCGATCTCGACCGGTGCGCGCACGTCGGTCGGCGTGGCAGTGAAACTCACGCGCAGGCCAGCGCGCGTACCGAAGCGCGTCACCAGGTTCTCCAGCGCTTCGACCAAACCGAACTCATCAAGTATCGCCGGGCGGAGCTCGAAGGCAAGCGTCCGCACCTGCTCGATCATCTGCTTAACGATCTGCGTGCTCTCAGGCACGCGGGCGCGCGAGCGAGGCGAGAGCTCGTTCTCGATCCCCTGGAGGTTCAGCAAGATGGCGACGAGCGATTGCCCGAGCTGATCGTGCAACTCGCGGGCGAGCGCACGTCGCTCGTGTTCCTGGTGCTCTATGAGACGTCGCGACAACGTGCGGTAACGCTCCTGCGACGCGCGTAGGCTGTCCTGCGACCGCTGAAGATGCTCGAGGTTCGTCATCATCCAGTCGGCTTCGTGCAGCGGCCAATCGGGCGAGAGGTACTGCTCAGGCGCTACGTAGTAAGGATTGCGACAGATCCGATCGCCGATAACCACGAGCGGGTGCACGATGATCATCTCGCGCAGTGTATCGGGCTTGAACCGCCGCACATCGAATTGACATAGACCGGCGCAGGCGTGACGTTCCCAGACTCGGTTGAGGTTGAGCCGCGCCTCTAACTCGGCGAGTGCCTTCAGGTCGCCATTCAGCGCCCAGGACATCTCCCCGACGACCCGGAAGCCGGCATGGCCGGCTTTGCGCGACTCAATGGCGAACCGCTCGATCTTCCCTAGCATGTCCACCGTCTGGAGCCCGTGCGCGAGCGGCTTCTCGAAGAACTCCAGTCGGCCCTTGCCCATCTCTGCGTCGGTGTCAACGCCCTCGGACGCGAGCGCATCAAGAATGCTCTCTCCGCCGTCGTCGACAATGCAAACACAAAACTCGCCGCGATCGAGGCCGGTGCGGATGTACGACACGGCGATCGCCACCTCCTCTTCGCGTTGCTCGTATAACGTGCAGACGTGATCACCCGGACCGATCTGCTCTATTGCTGCGCGAACTCTTTCGAACCGATTATCGACCTGCATGGTGTCCTCCCTAAATCGATCATACTGGGGGGAGGTCGGAGGAGTGCGAACTCAAGTTGCGAAATGTATTGTAGCGCCGGTCGACGAGATGAGAATAGAGTTAACCGGGGCATTATCGAATACTTCCGCAGAACGATCGTTAACCCAGAATTCTTGTATCATGGGCCGACCAATACAGAACCGGGAGCGGTAGCGACCGGGTTCAACTTTCGTTATAGACCACCGCATGGCGAGCGAATTCGAGGTTGGGGACTACCCCTGAAGAAATCTATTCGGACCTTGAACCCGGTCGCTACCGTTCCCGGTTCCGTATTAGTCGACCCACTTCGGTTCACCCCTGCCGAGCATCAGAGCGCGTCTTAAACCTAAATTCGACGCGTGAAAATTCTGGCGCGCAGCTTTACAGTCGCGCCGGCTCACGCTCACTCCGGCGGCGCCAGCACAACACCAGCACTATCAGCCAGCCGAATAGAAAGTTTGAAGTCGCCGTCTCTAATAAATGCATCATGCGCACTTCCTGCGGCATAAGCGGATTTGGTAATAGCAATTGCGTATTCATCACCACTCCAAATAGCAGTGCGACTGCTAACCCGGCTTCCCACCACCGACCTTTCATCATGCGGATGACCGGCAGCGCCAGCGCCGCCCACAATAACGCGCGTACTGCCTGGAGCGGAATAAGCCAGGATGTCTCCCGGATCACAGAACTGATTTGTGCCAGGAAGCTGCCCGGGTCACGGCCGCCGTAATACGCGCGCACCGCCGCGCTTTGCCAGGCGATGAAGTAGCCGAAGGTGAAGTAGATGATCACGTAGGCGATGACGATCAGGCATAGTTTGCCAACCCATTCGACGAACGGCATGTTCAGGCGCAGGTGGTTTTCGTCTGCGGCCCGATCCGGCTTTCTCTTTCCGAGAATCAGCACCGCAAGCGGAGAAACGAGGGCCGCAATGATCGCTCCGGCCAGGAAGAGCCGCGGTAACATGCCCGGAGGCAGACCTGTAACAAAGAAAGCGGTTTCGATCTGCGACATGAAAGTCGTCACGCCGTAAAGGACGAAAAAAATCGCGAGGATAAGTTTCCATCCACCCCAACGCGAACGGATTATGACGTAAGTCAAAACGGCGGAGTTCAGAACGCTGACTGCCAGCAGCGCAGCGAGAGCTGCGCCTGCCTGGCCTGGATCAGATTGGCCAGCGGCCGGTGAGAGGAGCGCTCCTGAAACGGCAGCGAAGCAAACGAAATAAACGATGGACAGCGCGATGAGTCGAATAGCAAATAGGAAAGTCGCCTTCATAACTTTTTATTTCGCGTGATACGAAGTTAATCGAGAATGACAACGTCTGCAAGACGACGGTAGTTTCAGGCATTTTAGGTTGTGTTAAGCGGATTCAATTTGGAAGTGCAACTAATGCAGAACCGCGAACGGTAGTGAGCGGATGCTAGCATTCGATGTTTAGACCGCCGACGCACTTTTTAATTGTTGCCCGTGGCAGGCTCCTGCCAGGGCGGCAGGCTGCGGAATTTCGAAGGCTTACAGGAAAATGGCCAATCAGGGTCCGCATCAATTTGGGAAACATGCTACCCAGCGGAGTAGGGTTCAATGAGGTATGGGGCACCTCTTACGCCGACAATATGGCGTGAAGGTGTTTTCGGAACCCCTCTTCTATTCGACGCTTTCCCTCAATCGTATTGTCATAGAAAATGGTACGAAATGGTGAAACATCAAAAGGCAGTTTAGTCTCCCTTTCTGCTATTAAGATGGTGGGTTTATTCAGCGCATGCGCGTAACCAACTTCATAATAGACATTAACGTTGGATGGGGTAATCTCCGCAACTATGAGCTTAGACTCTGATATCTGGCGGGCAATATCAGCAACGATGAGTCCCGGCCCCTGTTCCTCATCTCCTCTGACAGTAGTGATACCAAATTGTTCGCATACGGGCTTGATTACTTCGTTATAAAGGTCGTCGTAGGGCTTGGTAAATTGCATTACCACAAATGCAGTGGGCTTTACGGTTGAGACACGATAATCCGAAACGAAAACAGGAGTTACATCCGAACACCAAATACCCGTTTGACCGGGAGACAAGGTGAAAGGGAGAACCGTCTCAACGACATCAACCCCATCAACCGTTACTTTTACTCGTGATCCTATAACCCCAACTTTGAGATCGTATTTGCGTGAGGCTACAAGATTTGCTCGATCACCTGAACTTGCATGATTATTCCAGCGACTATCAAAACTACGAACACAGAACATTCCGGCACCACCGATCCCGGCCGTTACAAATGACTGAGTTACGGGCTGGTAGCTAAGAATGAACTCACAGGTACTACTTTGACTGATTTGCTGAAAACTAATTTGCCCGGTGATCGTGCCGCCAGAGAAGCGTTGGTCGGTTATATACGTTCCAACCGATGGACCCGGCACATCCTGGAAAGTGATAGGCTTACCCCTAAATATTATTGTGTCATCTTGATGTTCAAATTTTCCACTAAGAGCGTTCCAATGATACAAGGTTGTTTCCCCTCTCTCGATCAAGTTTGGCTAACGCACCCTACGATAAGTTCTCAGTGATGCCCCAACGGGGCAACGGCCTCCAGCCCCGGGTTGCCGCTTCGGCTACCCGGGGAACTAGTAAGAAAAGAAATTTCAACCGCAACGCGGTTGCGTCGTTTTCTCAAAACGAAATGCACAAAGGAGGCGCAACCGCGTTGCGGTTAAGGCCACCTGCGATGACTATAATTCGATTGTCATTCAGCAACCCCGGGACACGCGCTGGAGAGGTCCAACAGGGAATGGGACGATTGTCTCGGTCTTCAGTCACTCTTTGGTTCTCCACGTAGCCCTTTTCTTCGCCAGACGAACTTTGCCCGATTCGGTTGTGCCGCTTTGAGCAACAGCGTAGGTTGAAAGAGTCAGTAGGACGGCAATGCAGGCCAGAAATGTGCGCATCATTCGCACCCTTTTCGTCGGGATGAAGGACTAAATTGCATTTTCGTCAGGGCAAATAAAAAAACGAGCGGCGTGACAATGGAGGTAGGCGCTCCTGATGACAGGATTTGAAGGCTCTAAGGCCTGATCCTGACGCCCCGGCACTAAGACCTCATAGCCAGTATTTGGATTCGGTCATCACCGCTCGCGGAAAGCTTACAACTAACTCGAATTCTTGTTCAAGGAAAGTTCGCCCATATTTGCCGAGCGAATTGCGTCACAACGATTGCGCAGTTCAGCGATCGGAGTGAGATCTTATCGGCGGCAAAAATGACGTGATCCGACACTCAATCTGATAGGTACGCTCGACGAGCGGCAGAGCGGCGGCAGATAGTAGCCCCGGGTGGGCGAGCCCAAGCGAGCGTAGCCCGGAGATCAGTTTCCTATAGAAACCCTGAGCGGCGCCCATTTAATCGTTTCTCCTCAGGGCTGTGCTTGCCGAACAAACGAGGTATCTCGATGCCTAACGCCGGCCCTCAGCTGCGGCGCGCGATCACCATTCAAGCTGACGGAACAGGACTACTTGAGAAGCATGCTGTCGCGCCGTCAGCTGCAAGGCCTTATAGGTTAAGGGCACGGAAGGCACTCTGGCTGAAAGATGCCGCCGCCACTTCAACTGCATATTGGTACTTCAACGCTCCCATCGGAGTTTCGGACAACATATCCTCCAAAGCGTCGGCTTCCGAAAAATCGAAGTGACTTGGCGTCCTCCATTTAAGATGACGTACGAAGTCATTCATCGAAGCCAGAACACTTCTGCTGTTAGACGGTTGTATTTGCACGATTTCCATTGCAGCGCACTCTGCTGAAACTGTTTCCGTAGCGAGGCCCATTCGGCCAAGTCGCCACGCTAACCGATTTTGAAATGCGAACACAAAATTTGGAAAGTTTCTTCCCGGAACTAGAATCGCTAAGAGCGAAATGTCGTTTACACATAAGACAATCGGTGACTTGGCGAGGTGAATAAGATTGGCATGCCAGTTACCAAGGACAGGCACCAAGGCATCCCGCCGCTGCTGTGTAGGGCCCGGATTTCGCTTCAGCAATCTTTGCGTACATCGTAGAACTAACATGGGAGAACTAAGAGAGCCAGCTAATGACGGCCTTCAGCTGCGGCGCGCGATCAGCGTCCCAGCTGAAGGAATAAGTTACTTGAGAAGTCTGCTATCGCGCTGTTCAGCTCCAAGGCTTTGTTGTGCGGCACAGAAAAGAAAGCGCGCTGCCATGCGAAGGACGGTTACTTTCGCAATCGCAACTGCGGTCTCCGCAATCGAGTATTCCATTCAGGGTCACCCATTTCGTCTTTAATGTCGGCGACTATGTCAAAACAACTTTCGTCTTCCACGGCAATCCTGATCGCCCCGTCGATCGATTTCAAGCTTCGCAGACGCGTCACCCCATGACCGGCTGCGAACTCCGCAGCGTTTTCGGCAAACTTAAATTCCGACCATTCAGCTCCGAACTCGGTCGCGGGCCTCAGCGTCCGAACGTACCAATCATCAGGAATCCGGCTCACCGCCACGATCCGCCCACAGGTCACCACGATTCGAACCAGGCTGATTCCATGACCTGGCCGTGCGGCGACCTTGGGAAAGTACAAGCTATAAGTTTTGTGTCCTCGCGCAGAAGTTGACGAAACTATGCTGCTCGTCACGAGCGTGATGGCTAAAGTAATAATGATCGCAACACGCATCGCGATTGATCCTCCATCGAATCTGGCCGTCCAACGTTGGGCTCACCGCCCGCGCGCGAGCCCGGTGAAGGTGTCGACCAAGGTGGATGCGCGTGGTCCGCTGCAACCGCTAGTGGGGCGGCGTCCCACGGCGCCTGCGGTTACGACCCGCCCGACGCTGCCGCGGGCGGCCACGCGCCGATCCGCTGCCGCAACGCAACGATCTTGCCAAGGTGATATGCGTTATGTACAGCCACACTGTTCAGCTCGTCGGCCATTGTCACGCCCGGCTCCACCTCGAGCGCCAACCGCTCAGGCGCCTGCCCCAACGCTGCCGCAGCGCGAGCGCCATCCAGGAACACTCGTACCAAGTCGTGCCATTGCTGCTCGTGCTCCGGCGCCGCGCTCGGGTACGCGTCGCCGGCCGGGCCGCCCGGCTCGATGACACTCTGCTGGTACCCCACAACGTGCCACAGCTCCTCGTAGATCGAGTGCGACGCGCCGTCCGGGCATAGCGTGACTTGCTCGAGCGTTAGCTCAGACAACAGGTGGGCTCGTGCGGGGAACTCGCCGACCAGAAACAGATGTTCCAGGATATGCATCACATCGCTCCGTTTTTCTCTAGTTCGTCACTGCGACACGGTAGCCGCACAACGCTGGGCCTTCAACTGCGGCGCGCGATCAGATCCAAGCTGAAAGAACAAGACTACTTGAGAAGCAAGCTCCTTGGGTTCACTTCGCCTTCTCAATCTCGACATCTGCAAGTCGGGCGATGGCCTTAAGTAGATCTCCTATTCGTTCTGCACCGGTCACCCTCGTATCAATTTCCCCCTCCTTGTTGATCACTATGTGCGTGGGGAACACTACATTCCCGGAGCCGTCGCTGTACGTGCTAACTATTAGCCTGCTCGCGTTCGGCACGATGTGATACTTAAACCTGTGTTCCTTCAGGAAAAGTTTCAAAGTAGTTACATTGTCCAGCGTAGGCGCGATGAACACCACTTTCTTATTCTTATATTTGTTCACCAAGCCGTTCAATTTCCTAAACTCGGCGACGCATGGTGCGCACCCGGTAAACCAGAAATTTAGTACTACAACCTTCCCGCGCAGAGCAGCCAACTCAAACTTTTCGCCCTCCAAAGAGATTAGGCTAAAAGGAGGCGCAATCGGCCTTGCTTCATCCGGCGGGTTCGTCGGGTTGGCCATTTGACCTAACACGGTCGCCGACAGCATTAACGCGAGCACAAGATTAGATAGATAGATACGTTTCCACATTTGTTGTACCTCCTTCTCCGCCAGAGTCATTACTTTTACCGTGAGCTTGATAGCCTGTTGGCTTGTTACTCCCTCGCGCAATTGTAGGCCTCCAACGCCGACCCTCAGCTGCGGCGCGCGATCAGTATTCAAGCGGCAGAGATTAGGATAACTTGGGAAACATGCTATCGCGCTGTCAGCTGCAAGGCTTTGTTGGCCTCGTTTCGAAGCGCTTGTTTGGCTTCCGCGGCGTCTAGCTGGCCCCCACTCATTGCGTTTTTGCAGTTCGGCGCCGCCGTACAAACAACTACGCTATTTCTTTATTTCAGCTTCAACAATTCTCTGCACCAATTCATTCTCGCGCAGAGTTTGCCAGCCAGCGATCTGACCAACCTGGACCCTTACAGCTTTATCTATGAAAGGTATCATGACTTTCAATCCAGGAGGATAAACGTGAAGCAACTTGCCTAGCCGGTATACAACCAGGCGCTCACCCTCTTTTGTGATCACTACTGACTTCGCCGCAATTATGACCAGAGCGATAGCCGTGAATATGAAACCAATTAATTGTGCCGGCATGGGGGGCCTCGTGTCGAAACCTACGTAATATGACCAACTCTCTACTGGAAGCCGAACCGGCCTTCAGTTGCGGCGCGCGATCAGCATCCAAGCTGAAGGAATAAGGTTAACTTGAGAACCAAGCTATCGCACCATCAGCTGCAAGGCTTTGTTCGGCGGCGCGACTAAATTTCAACTTTCCCTATGCTCTCATCATTGGGCTTCTTGATGAATGAATCCAGATCATTGTCGCGAATTTCTTTTAGGACTTTCCTACGCCACAGGAGGAAATAAACCGCAGGGGAATAGAAAAGATTATTGACGCCAAGCATTACAATCAAGCCGATGATGGCTCCGGACCAACTACGATCCGAGTCTCGTCCCGCGAACCCGAACGTCCATCCGGGAAGCAGAAAAATTAGAATAGGGACTGGAGATTGAAGGATCATCCCCAGCAGAAGGATGACTACCTGGAACAGCATACCGCCAGCAATAGATAACACTATGCGTTTGAGGATGGCGCGCATTGAATTCTTGACTTATCACCCAACCAAGCGCTCTTGTTCTTCGAGCTCGGCCCTATCAACCAAATTTATTTAAATGCGAACCGCGCTCCGGTCCGCCTCAAATATCCCAAGAGACGATCGACACCGTTCGAAATGTAGATCTCTTCAAACCAAGACTGGGAGATTCTCTTGGAGTCAAGATTCTCCTTAGCCCAAATGGCCACCACTGCCACGATCGCACCAATAATGGCGCCGATTACCGCACTTGACGCAGATATTATTGCCTTCGTGAGTTCAGACTGATCCATTGAAAGAAACGGAACCGCCCCCAATGTTTGAGTTGACCGGGCGCGGCGATTACATCCAACCTTCGCCGGACCACACAAGGTAAGTAAGACGCTATCCCGCGCTCCGGTCCAACGATTTATTGGGCCGCAGGCGGAGAAGCAAGTACTGAATCGATCTCTGCCATGAGCTTTACGTGGTACATAGCTCTTAGATTTGGATTGCCTGCGAGCTCCCGTGCAATCGAACTGTTCTCAAGCGTGTTCCTTAGGAAGCCCTTCCAAGCATTAAAGGCGTTTCGCTCCGCCTTCGTTAGTCGAGACGAGTCGCCGTAAAATGCAAAGACACATTCGAAAGTATTCAACATCATGTAAGCAAAGGCTTGTACTCTAGCCCTTCCTATTGGATCAGCCAGCTTCTCACGCGGAACTGGATATGAGTCATAGATCGCCCACAATTCTGGATGCTCGATAAGCGTCTTATTGATATCGACGAGGAGCTTTTGAAATTCATTGCGACTGCTAAGGCGGAGTTGGTATTCGCTGAAGGCATAGGTCTTATAGCCAACAAAGACGGAAATCGAGAGTGATACAAGTGAGATGATGAGCGTGGCGGTTTCAGGACCTGTCATACTTTTTCCTCCGATTGACGTTGCGGCCCAACGGTTGAGTTGACGCGGCGGCGCGAATTGAAAGCACCCTTCGCCGCATCAGGTTGGTTGCGAAACGCGCTCCCGCCGCTCGCATCCAACGATTTGTTCGACGGCATTATGTTCTAAGATGCCCCATGCCGCTCGGTGAAACGCCCTATTTAGGACTTATGTTGGTCTTCCTCTACCTGCGCAATCCAAGACGCTTGAAAACTTCCAATCATGACGTAGAAGTTACTCATCCAAACCTCGTCTGACGTTAAATTGTTGCGGTTCTCTAGCATCAATGCAATCCGCATATCGGCGACGATATCCTGATTCACTGCGTCGTTATCCTGCAAACGTCCTTTGAGAAAATTGGCGGCCTCAGTAGGTAGCCCAATTCCAATCATCAACGTAAACCCGTTTGTCGTTACATCGGTAACATCGGCGGTCAAATGAATGTGATGAATTCGTTCTGCCAATCGGGCATCGCGGAGTGTAAATCCTAATTGGGTCAGAACAGTCGCCATATCCGGAAAATCTAGGCCGCGCAGGGCGATGGTGATATGAGGCGGTTTACGAAAGGGTCTGGCGAAGACAACGGCTCGGCGTACGCCAAGGTGAATTGTAGTTGGTGAGATAGTTTCGATCCATGGAACCCAGGGATGTGGGAAATCGTTGGTGTTCGTAACAACATCTCCATTTTCAACCCTACTTATTTCGAGCACCTCAGAGGAAGCACGTATAGTTTCTCTTTGGTTTCGCGAATTCCACACCAAAGAGGCGACGCCAATAATGAAAGTAATAGCGATTCCAATAAGCGCAACATTGTTTGAACGCCGTTTCTCAGCTAACTCTTTAAGCGCGAGATCGAGCGAATCCTTCTCAGTCAGCTTAGAGGTTGTCGTGACTGGATTGTGTTTAGCCATGGTAGTAGGAACGAAAACGTGCCGTCGAACTAGGTATTATACGGCAGATGTGCGGCATAAGTACGGATTTGGTGGTATCATCCGGCGCACCGCATTACATTCCTATTTGCCAACTGTTAAGGAGCGCCAACGATATGTCGCAGACCTCGCTCGGTAAGGGTCAACGCTTTAGCTACGTCCTGTTTGTCGTGCTGTTCGTCTCTTCTTTATTAGGCGTGCAGCAAACAGGAAATGCGCAGCAAACCGGAACGCCAACCAGTACTCCAACAGCGGAACCAGATCCATGGAAGGCGATCCAGTGGCGTTTGATCGGTCCGTTTCGTGGTGGACGTTCGACGGCAGTTGCAGGTGTGGCGAGTCAGCCGATGGTTTACTACTTTGGCGGCACCGGCGGCGGCGTTTGGAAGACAACGGACGGCGGCATCAACTGGGAACCAATTACTGACGGCTCCGTTTTCGGTACCGGCTCTGTAGGCGCGATCGGTTTGTCCGATTCTGATCCCAATACGATCTATGTAGGCATGGGCGAGTCGGCGATACGCGGGAACGTGTCGCACGGCGACGGCGTCTATAAATCAACGGACGCAGGCAAGACCTGGAAGCGCGTAGGCCTTGAGGACACGCGGCAGATTTCACGCATTCGCGTGAACCAAAAAAATCCAGACATCGTTTACGTCGCCGCGCAGGGACACGTCTGGTCCGCCAATGCCGAGCGGGGTGTGTTTCGTTCTAAAGACGGCGGTAAGACGTGGCAGAAAATCCTCTATCGCAGCGACAAGGCCGGCGCCAGCGATCTCATCATCGACCCCACCAACGCAAACATTCTTTACGCGGGCTTTTGGGAAGTTTATCGAAAACCCTGGACGCTCGAGAGCGGGGGTGCGGGCAGCGGTGTTTTCAAATCAACGGACGGCGGTGACACCTGGAGCGAAATTACCCGGAACGCTGGTCTGCCTAAGGCAACGATCGGGATCGTAGGCATCACAGTTTCGCCAGCGAATTCTGATCGCTTGTGGGCAATCATTGAGGCTGAAGACGGCGGTGTCTTTCGTTCTGACGATGCCGGCAAGACCTGGACGAAGACGAACGACCAACGAAACCTGCGCCAACGCGCCTGGTACTACACGCGTATCTACGCGGACCCGAAAAACGCCGACACGGTTTACGTCCTGAACACCGGCTTCTACAAATCAAACGACGGCGGCAAGACGTTCACGGGAATCGGAGTGCCGCATGGCGACAACCACGACCTTTGGATCGCGCCCGACGATCCGAGTCGAATGATCGAGAGCAACGATGGCGGCGCCAACGTTTCGTTTAACGGCGGCAAGAGTTGGACCGAGCAGGATCAGGCCACGGCGCAGTTTTATCGCGTAGTCCTCGATAATGATTTTCCTTACAACATCTATGGCGCGCAGCAGGACAATTCCACCATCCGCATCGCCAGCCGCACTACCGACTTCGGCATACGAGAGACAGATTGGTATGACGTCGGCGGTGGTGAGTCAGGCTGGATTGCGCCCTCGCCCAAAAATTCCGAGGTTGTTTTTGCTGGTTCGTACGGCGGCTTGATAACGCGCCTCGATCATCGCACCGGCCAACTCCGCGACGTGTCGCCCTATCCAAACAATCCAATGGGCGCCGGCGCGGATGTCTTGAAGTACCGCTTTCAGTGGAACTTTCCCATTCTCTTTTCGCCACACGATGCGAACACTTTGTACACCGGCGGGAACGTTCTTTTTAGATCTCTTAACGAAGGACAGACCTGGGAAGTGATCAGCCCTGACCTGACGCGTAACGACAAATCAAAGCAGGGCTCCTCCGGCGGCCCCATCACTAAGGACAACACCAGCGTCGAGTACTACGCAACGATCTTCACGGTGATGGAATCGCCAGTTCAGAAAGGCGTTATCTGGACGGGCTCAGATGATGGGTTGGTGCAACTGACGCGCGACGGCGGGAAAACCTGGGCTGACGTAACGCCGAAAAAAGATCTGATGCCGGAATGGATTCAGATAAATTCGATCGAAGCGTCGCCACACGATCCGGCTACTGCCTATGTCGCGGCGACGATGTACAAGTGGGACGACAACAAACCCTATCTCTACAAGACGAGCGACTTCGGCAAAACCTGGAAGGAGATCACCAACGGTATTCCGACGACGACGTTTACACGCGTCATCCGCGAGGATCCAAACAAGCGAGGCCTGCTTTATGCCGGGACAGAGACTGGCGTTTATGTTTCGTTTGATGACGGAGGGAACTGGCAGTCAATGCAGTTTGGCCTTCCGCTTGTCCCGATCACGGATCTGGCAATCCACAAACGCGAGCAGGATTTAGTCGCGGCCACCCAAGGACGTTCCTTCTACATCTTTGACGACCTACCATTCATTCATCAGCTGATGGATGCTGGTGGCATGGCTGCGATAAAGCAGACGAAATTATTTCAACCGGAGAATCCATACCGCATGGACGGAGCTAGTCCGCCGCTGCCGGCGACGGCGACAGTTGGACGCAACCCGGCCAATGGCGCTGTTGTTTATTACTCGTTGAAAGCCAAACCAACGTCTGACGTTGTGCTCGAATTCCTGGACGCGTCAGGCAAGTCAATTCAAAAGTTCACCGGCAAACCAGCAAAGGCCACGGCTGCCGCGCAGCCATCACCGTCCGCGTCGCCCTCACCTACCGCACAAACATCACCAACGCCTGCGGCCCCGACATCGGAAGAACCGCAGGGAGGTGGCGAGGAGCCGGAGGGGTTTGGCGCTCCACGGCAACCTCGCGTAACGACCGACGTGGGAATGAATCGTTTCGTTTGGGACTTGCGCTATCCCGAGTCCGTCCGTTTCCCCGGGATGATCTTGTGGGCAGGAGAAATGCGCGGCCCGCGCGTGGCGCCGGGCATGTATCAAGTCAGACTAACTGTCGACGGTCAGACGACGAATCAGAGTTTTGAGGTGAAACCCGATCCGCGTCTGTCAACGTCAGCAGCCGACTACGCGAAACAACTCGAGCTGGGCCTCAAGATTCGCGACAAGGTCACGGAAACGCACAATGCAATCATTCAGATTCGTGACGTGCGCAAACAGGTAGACGATCTATTGAAGCGAGTCGCGGGGCAGCCAGGTTTCAAAGTAATCAATGATGCGGCGACGCCTTTGAAGAAAAACCTGACGGCGGTTGAGGAGAGTTTGTATCAAACAAAAAACCGAAGCAGTCAGGATCCTTTGAACTTCCCCATCCGGCTCAATAACAAACTGGCAGCGTTAGCTGGAGTCGTGCAGAGCGCCGATGCCGCGCCGACGGATCAGTCGTATGCGGTTTACGATGAACTAGTAGTAGAGATCGATGCGCAGTTGGCGAAGCTGGCGCAAATCATGAAGACGGATGTGCCGGCGTTTAACCAGTTAGTGCGCGACCAGAATGTGCCGGCGGTCACGGTGAAGCCGACGGCTGGAACTGCACCGTGAACGGTAAAAAAGAGCGGGGGCAAGCCCGCCTTCCCAACCTGAGAGGTTGTCGAGTTTCTGGATAGCTACAGCCCTGAAAGCCTTTCAATGACGGATCATTATCTCAACCCTGATCAGCTCGTGGTCGGGAAGGCGGGCTTGCCCCCGCTGCGTTGAATTGTGGTCCGCTTCGGTGTACTCTGAGGACGTTCCAAAACACACATAAGCTTTCTGCGATCGGCTACTCTCCCGGATTTTTCGCCCCCCTAAACATAACGTGAGGAAATGACAATGAAAAGACTAGTACTGGTTCTACTAATCGTCCTGGGTTCCGTTTCTATTGCTGCTGCCGACACCATTGTTCTGCGCAGTGGTGCTACGTTGCGAGGCAATGTGCTTGGGTTCATGAATGGCCGGTTTGCGATTCAGTTGACCAGCAACGCCACGGTAACGATCAATCCGGGCGGGAATCGCAATCAGGGCAGCACGGCCGGCAGTACGCGGAATGTAATGGCCGGCGAAGTTGTTTTCCTGCGACCGCGTGACATCGAGCGCATTGAAATCGATGGCCGTTCGTTGGACGATGCTCGCTATCAAACGCGTACCGTGGATGTCTCGATGAATCCAAACTGGATCGACACAGAGGTCGATCTCAAACGTGGCGAGCGCGTGAGGATCGACGCGACGGGAACAATAAACATCGGGCGCCGGCGCATCGGTCCCGCCGGTCTCGGCACAAGCGATCCGAATTCGCCACTGCCGCGGGCGGCTGAGGGTGAGTTGATTGGCGCCATCGGAAACGAGTACGACTCGCCCATCATCGAAATCGGCGCCAGCCGTGAATTCGTTGCGGATCGCGCCGGTCGCCTCTACCTGACACCGAACCTGGCGGCACGAAGTACTGATTCCTATTACGGCAGTGGAGTCTACAAAACTCAAATACGTAAAGAGGTAGATCTGTCGGCACTGGCGAGAGCTGATGATAACCGAAATACGATCGATGATAACTACGATCCTTTTGGTCTGCCGGGCGAGTCGGGTGCGGGTCCGGCGGGAACTCGTTCAAGAGATCGCGGCAACAATCCGAATTTTCCCGGTGGCCGCCGGAACAATCGTACGCTAGAGAAAGTTGTTGACGTTCCCGGCAATCAGCCGCGTGGAGTGGATACTGGTATAGAACTGCGTACCGGCGATCAGGTAACAATCAGCGCCAGCGGAAATGTTACGGCCGGCCGGCGAGCCGGAGTAGTTTCACCTGATGGCGGACGACAAGGCGCGGCGGGCATAATTGGAGCCTCGACCTATCCGGTGCCGACCGCTGGCGTCGGCGCGCTGATCGGTTACATCGTTTCGAGTAACGGCCAAACGACCCAGCCCTTTTTCGTCGGCAGCCAGTTGACGTTTACTGCTTCGGCGGATGGTCGACTCTACCTGACGGTCAATGACGATAACTACAGCGATAACAGTGGCAGCTTCAACGCTCGCATTGTTTATCCTGAATACCGATAAAAGGGGAAAAGGGGAACGGGAAGCGGTAACAGGGGAATGGGGGGAATAGGAAAAAGGAAGGGCACGTCCGCTCCTCCTTCCCCTGTTTCCGTTTTCCCCTGTTCCCCCCTTTCCCACGGACAAGGCGGTTTTTAATGACGGGCTGAAGAGGCCGTGGTAAGATTCCGGCGTCATGCATACTGACGTAGTCATTATTCGCTTAATATTTACTGGAATTCTCGTCGCTTCTGGTTATTTTCTCCATCCCATCAAAAGCGATCCGTGGATCTCTGCCGCTGTTGGCGCGATCATCGCGCTCTGCATAATCCTTTTCGAGCGAAGAATCAGGCGCGCCTCGCTGAAGACGCTGATCGGGGCGGCGGTAGGTTCCATTATGGGAATCGTGGGGGCTTTTCTCATCGGCTCTTTGATAAGCCGTCAGGAATCGCCGGCCGTGCCTGCCGAAGTTAAAACTTACGTGACCCTGGCCCTGACGTTCTTCATGGCCTACGTCGGTTTAATGGTCGGCGCTGCCAAGGGCGATTACCTGGAGCTGTCAGCTTTGGGAGGGATACTCACCGATAAGGCAGCGCGGCGCGATTTAAAGATTCTCGACACCTCCGTGATTATCGACGGGCGCATCGCCGACGTCGCCGAGACGGGATTCCTGACTGGCTCGCTAATCATCCCGCAGTTCATCCTGCGAGAGTTGCAACAGGTGGCTGACTCGCCAGACTCCTCAAAACGACAGCGCGGTCGTCGTGGTCTCGACATGCTTCACCGGCTGCAGAACAACAGTTCGCTCGATATCCAAATCGTGGAAACAGATTTTCCGGCAGTGCGGGAAGTTGATCTGAAATTGATCGAGCTGGGTAAACAACTCGACGCCGTCATAGTCACAAACGATTTCAACCTCAACAAGGTCTCTCAAGTTCGCGGCGTCAGCGTGCTCAACATTAACGAGCTCGCGAATGCGCTGAAACCCGTGGTGCTGCCGGGCGAAGCAATGCGTGTGTTCATCCTGAAAGAAGGCAAGGAATACAACCAGGGCGTCGCTTACCTTGACGACGGCACAATGGTGGTTGTCGATAACGCCCGCAAGCTGATTGGCAAGAATACTGATATCGCTGTGACCAGCGTGCTGCAAACCACCGCCGGCAAGATGATCTTCGGACGTCTTTGGGAAGAACCTGAAAACGGAAATAGCGGCGAGCACCGCATTAATGGTTCAGTCCGGCGCCAGTCGAGAAGCGGCCCGTTGCCCGTGCGCATCGCTGACGGCGAACCAATTACGGAATCATAGCGACCGATAACGGGCTAACCGAAGACCCCTGGGAACAACTTTCCTGTTCAGCAGCCGCCCGTCTTCCGTCACTCATTATGAATGTCGCAATCATTGCCGCCGCCGGGCAGGGCACGCGGATGGCGGGCAAGCGGCCGAAGCAGTTTCTCGAGTTGGCGGGCACGCCTATTCTCATCCACACGCTCAAAGCCTTCGAGCGTTGTGAAGTAATTCAAGAAATCATAGTTGTTCTGGCTGCTGAGGAGACTGAGGGTTTTCTTGCACTTGCTAAGGAACACAAGCTGCGCAAGATTGCCGCAGTAGTCGCAGGTGGCCGTAGCCGAGCAGAGTCTGTGCTGAATGGACTGCAGGCTGTCGACTCAGAAACCACGGAGATCGTAGCGGTCCACGATGGCGTCCGCCCCTTTGTTACATCCGAGGAAGTCTCGCGGACGGTTGCGGCCGCTCAGTTAGAAGGCGCTGCTATCCTGGTTTCTACGCCCGTCAACACAATAAAAGAGGTCAGAGCAGGGGCGGTTTCAGGTACCCTGGATCGCTCAATAATTCGGAATGCACTGACACCACAGTGCTTTAACTATAAACTACTGGTCCGTGCCTACGAGCAGGTGGATGTGTCCGATCCGGAATTGACTGATGAGAGCTCGCTCGTCGAACGCCTGGGAGCGAAGGTAGCAATCGTTGAGGGTAGTTCACGGAATATCAAGATTACGCGGGTTGAAGACCTTTCGGTCGCAGAGGTTCTGCTTCGGGAAGCCGATGCTGAATAGTTGAGTTTGTTTAGGCAGGTGTGAAAAAGAGATTTTCCATTTGTCATTTGACATTTGTCATTTGTCATTGCAAGAGCAAGAGCTTGTCATAGCGAGAGCAGGAGCGTCATTGCAAGAACATGAGCGGCGACCGTCGTTGTTCCCAGGTACTCCCCATCCTAGGAAAAAATGACAAATGACAAGTGACAAATAACAAATGGAAAATCTCCTAAATGCGCGTTGATTACAGTCTGTTATGTTTCGTATCGGTACTGGCAACGACACCCATCGGCTGGAGGACGGCCGCCCGCTGATGCTGGGCGGCGTACTCATCACTTCCGATCGCGGCGGCGATGGGCATTCTGATGCTGACGCATTGCTTCACGCGATTGCCGACGCGATTCTGGGCGCGCTTTGCGAGGGTGATCTAGGCGTGCACTTTCCCAATAGCGATCCGCAATGGAAAGACGCGAACAGTTTGGAGTTGTTGTCGCGCGTAGTATGGCTGGCTCATGAGCGCAACTTTCAAATTGTAAACGTCGATTCCACCGTCATGCTCGAGACGCCTAAGCTCAGGCCTTACGTAGTCTCGATGCGGGAGAAGATCGCAGAAGTTTTGGGCGTTGAGGTTTCCTGCGTGAGTGTGAAAGCCAAAACCGGAGAAGGACTTGATTCTGTAGGTGAGCGGCTCGCAGTGTCCGCGCACGCAGTGGTCCTGATAAGAAAAGGGGAGGCGATTTGAGACCGCAGGACGTCATCCGAAAGAAACGCGACGGCGAAGAACTTTCGCGCGAGGAGATCAATTTCTTCATCGAGGGCGTCACCCGCGGCACTGTCGCTGATTACCAAATTAGCGCGTTGCTAATGGCCATCTACCTGAACGGCATGGACGACTCCGAGCAGGAGGCCCTTACTCATGCCATGCTGCATTCGGGAAACACCCTCGACTTTTCAGGCATCGCAAAACCAAAGGCTGACAAACATTCGACTGGCGGGGTTGGCGATAAGACCTCGCTTTTGATCGCGCCTATGGTGGCTGCGTGTGGAGTCTGTGTGCCGATGATTTCCGGGCGTGGCCTGGGGCACACCGGCGGGACGCTCGATAAGCTCGAATCAATTCCCGGCTACCGTGTGGATCTTAGCGCCGGGGAGTTTGAGCATGTCCTGAAGACTGTCGGCTATGCCATGTCAGGTCAAACGGCGGAACTGGCGCCGGCCGACAAGAAGATGTATGCGCTTCGCGACGCTACCTCCACTGTCGAGGCGATCCCCCTGATTGTAGCTTCAATAATTTCGAAAAAAGGCGCCGCTGGTCTGGACGCGATGGTGATAGACGTCAAGGTCGGTTCGGGCGCGTTTATGCGTGACGAGAATCGCGCCCGGGCGCTGGCCCACGCTCTCGTTCGAACCGGAAACGCCTGTGGAATTCGCACTCGCGCGCTGCTGACGGATATGAACCAACCGCTGGGCCAGGCCGTAGGGAACTCACTCGAGGTGAAAGAGTGTGTCGAGCTCTTGCGTGGCGAAGGTACGGCTGCAGCTCAACCCGTGCTTGATCTGTCAGTGGAGCTTGCCGCCCATATGCTGGTGCTTTCAAATGTTGATGAGTCGCTTGACGCAGCTCGAGATCGTTTGAGAAAGATTGTGAGCTCCGGAAAGGCGCTGGAGTGTTTTCGTCAGAATGTCGCAGCGCAAGGTGGTGAGCCTCGCGTTTGTGACGATCCGGCCGCCTTTCTTCCTTTGGTCACGGAATCGTTTAAGGTAGAATCGCCGCGTTCAGGGTTCGTTACAAAAGTTAATACATCGGAGATCGGACATGCGATTGCTGCCATCGGCGGCGGGCGTGTGCGCATTGACGACACGATAGACCCGACTGTCGGTTTCATCACTCAAGCCAAAATCGGAGATAGCGTTGAGGAAGGAGCGGCTATCGGCCTCGTCTATTGTCGCGACCACTCCAGTGCCCAGGAAGCCGGCAAGCGTATTCAGGCGTCATACGAGATCGGCGAACAGTCTCCCCAGGAAATTCCGCAACTCTTGAGGGAAGTAATAAACGAATGAAATTCTTGATCTGCTCCATGCTCGTTGTCTTGTGCCTGGTCGCAGTTTTCAGTTCGGCTTGCAACCACAGCAGCTACAGCGCTGACGACAAGTCGAAGATCCGTGTGGGTATTGTTTTCGATATTGGCGGCAAGGATGACCGTTCATTCAATGCCGCGGCCTGGGCCGGCGCCAAGTGTGCGGAAACCGGCACCTGGCCCGATGGGACAAATTGCGGCAAGCCGGCATTGCCAATTGTGCTGCGCGATATCGAACCCGGCAATCCGACCTCTATCGAACCGGCCATGCGCGCCTTTGCTGAACGCAACTACGATCTGATCATCGGTATCGGGTTCGCGCAGACTCCAATTATCGAACTCGTGGCCAGGGATTATCCCAACATTCGTTTCGCTATAGTCGACGGAGCTAGCGATCTGCCAAACGTGGCGTCGCTCGTGTTCAAGGAACACGAAGGTTCATACCTGGTGGGCATGTTGGCCGCGAAATCCAGCAAGACCGGTACGATTGGTTTTATTGGCGGCATGGACATTGGATTGATTCACCGGTTCAAAGGCGGCTATGAGGAAGGCGCGCGGGCCGTGAATCCGAACATCCGGCTAATCCCGAATTACGTCGGCGTCACCGATGCCGCCTGGAACAATCCCGGCAAGGGTAAGGAAATAGCACTGGCACAAATCAGCAAGGGCGCTGATGTGATTTTCACCGCGGCTGGTAACTCCGGACTGGGTGCGTTTGACGCTGTGGAGCAGGCTGGTAAACAAGACGGACGGGCCACGCACTTCGTGATTGGCGTCGACGCAAACCAGAACATGGTTAAGCCAGGTTTTGTGCTTACCAGTATGGTCAAGCGAGTGGACAATGCAGTCTATGCAATTGTTCAGGACGTCGTGAACGGACAGTTCAAAACCGGCTTCCACGTGTATGGCTTACAGGAAGATGGTGTGGGTTACGCGATGGATGAAAACAATAAGCCTCTGATAACCCCCGAAATGATTCAGCAGGTCGAGGAAGCAAAGAAAAAAATCATCGCCGGCCAGATCACCGTGGTTGATTTGATAAATAAGTAGACCGCTTAAAAAATCGGTCTTTGGTCTTTGGTCTTAGGTCTTGGATTTTTCCGTTGAGTCTTGGGTTCTGAGCAATGGCTGGAGATCACATATTACCGCTTTGGACACACCCTCCGCTTAAGGAGGACTTGAATTGGAATGAACCAACTTTGAGAATCTACAGATTTACAAACTGTCGGAGAAACTGTCGGACAAGTTATGGAAGATTGTTGCACGCTGGGACGTGCTCGCAAGAGATACGGTAGGTAAACAACTCGTGCGAGCTGTTGACAGCATTGGTGCCAATATTGCAGAAGGCAGCGGCAGAGGAACTGATCCGGAGTTTCGCCGATTTCTGAGAATAGCAAGGGGTTCCTTGTACGAGACGCAGCATTGGCTCCGGCGAGCCTATCGAAGGAGGCTCCTCAATGAGAATGAAGTCAGTGATCTTCTTCCTCTGGTGAAGGAATTGTCGCCAAAGTTGAATGCCTATTTGGGCTCAATCGGAAGCCTGGATAAAAAACGAAATTCTTTGGCCAAGTTATCCTGAAGTTGCGCCAATAAGGGGCGAGCCGGAACGGAAACAAAGACCAAAGACCAAAGACCAAAGTCCAATCAGTGATCGAACTCAGAAACATAACCAAGCGCTTCGGACAGGTGCTCGCCAACGACAAGGTGAACATCGTCGTCAAAGCGGGCACGATTCACGCTATCGTGGGAGAGAATGGCGCCGGCAAGTCCACCGCGATGCGTATCGCCTATGGATTTTACAAGGCCGATGCGGGTGAGATTCTGGTTGAGGGCAAGGTCCGCGACATTGCCACTCCGCATGACGCGATCGCTTTGGGGATTGGCATGGTTCACCAGCACTTCATGCTGGTGGATACGATGACAGTTGCGGAGAACATTGTCCTTGGCGCCGAGCCGGGCAATGCGGTCGCGCTCGATCTGGCCACTGCGTCCATAGAAATCCGCAAGCTCTCAGAAGAATTCAAACTCGCCGTCAATCCCAACGCGGTTATCGAACATCTTTCGGTCGGCCAGCAACAGCGAGTCGAACTACTAAAAGCACTTTATCGTCATGCTCGATTGTTGATCCTCGATGAGCCAACCGCCGTTCTAACTCCGCAGGAAGTCGAAGAGTTCTTTTCCATCCTGCGCCGGATGCGAGAGCAGGGAAAGACCGTAGTAATAATTACGCACAAACTCGCCGAGGTGCTGGCAATCTCGGATGAAGTCACGGTGATGCGCGATGGTCGCGTGGTTGGACGAGTGCAAACTAAGGACACCAATGCTGCCGAACTCGCGCGCATGATGGTGGGCCGTGAAGTGCTTCTGCGAGTCGAGAAGCCTGAAGCCAGGACCGGCAGCGCCGAGTTAACCGTTAGCAATCTTTCAATCGTTGCCAAAGGCGGAGCGAAGCGCCTGACGGAAGTTTCTTTTGAAGTTCGCAAGGGCGAGATTCTGGGCATTGCCGGCGTCGAGGGAAATGGCCAGACGGAATTGATCGAAGCGCTTGCGGGCTTAGTGAGTCCGTCGGAACTTTCGGGCAAGATTCTGTTTGAAGACCGAGACATTACCAGAGAAGGAGCGCGCCTGCGGAGAGAGCTGGGCATCGCGCATATTCCGGAAGACCGGCACCGCCGTGGTTTGTTGCTCGAGTTTGATCTGGCTGAGAATTCAATCCTCGGCGTCCACTATCGCAAACCAATAGTCAGCTACGGCGGCGTTCTGCTCGACAGCATGGCGGTTCGCAAACGTGCGGAGGAGATTATTGCGGGATTTGATGTGCGTCCGGCTAATCCCGACCTGCCGGCGCGAGCGCTCTCCGGCGGCAATCAACAAAAACTGATCATCGGCAGAGAGTTTAAGGTTGAACCAAAAGTCCTGCTGGTATCACAGCCGACCCGGGGCGTCGACATCGGGGCCATTGAGTTTATCCATCGTAAGTTGGTCAACTTGCGCGACTCAGGTTGCGCGATATTGCTTGTCTCGGCTGAACTCGAAGAGGTCACTTCGCTGTCCGATCGTTTGCTGATCATTCATGAGGGACGGATTGTAGGTGAAGTTGATCCTAAAGTTGCGACGATTGAAGAGATTGGACTACTGATGACGCGCGGGCATTGAGGCGATTGGGGATTGAAAGTGGTCAAGTTATTTGCTGGGACCGCGGGCGGCCCGTCCGCAACGCGCCGACGGCGCGCATGTCTCGTCCGCGGCGCTGTTCTCAACCATTTTCGCGCTTCGCGCTCATTGCGGGCGGGACGCCCCCAGTCACAGCAAATCGCTTGACCGTAGATCCGAGATTTACGATCTGAAAACCAAATGAAACTTCTACGCGAACTTTTGTTTCCGCTAATCGCCGTCGTGGCCGCATTCGTTGTTTGCGGAATCCTGATCGTGATCATCGGCGACAACCCAATTGAGACTTACCGGTTACTTTTCGGCAGTGCCCTCTCCTGGCCCGTGGGCATCGGCTACACGCTTTTTTATGCGACGCCATTAATCTTTACAGGCCTGGCCGTGATGGTTGCCTTTCGTTGCGGTCTACTCAACATTGGCGCGGAGGGTCAACTTTACGTCGCCGCCTTTGCAACTGCCTGGGTTGGGATCACGTTCGCAAATCACTCGCCCTGGGTTCTGATCCCGTTGTGTTGTATCGCGGCGGTGATCGGTGGGGGCATCTGGGGCGCGATTCCCGGTATCCTCAAAGCGCGCTTCGGTTCACATGAAGTTATCAACACCATCATGTTGAACTTCCTGGCGGTCGCCCTGTTGAGTTACTTCACTCAATATCACTACAAAGAGCCGGGTCCGATCATGCAAACGCTGGCAATCGGACCAAATGCGCACATCGCCCGGCTTGGTAGGTTTATTCCGGGCATGCCGCAATTTATTCCGCTTAACGTTGCGTTTATCCTGGCTTTGGTTTCGTGCGGTCTGGTTTACATTTTTCTCTGGCGCACCAAGTGGGGATACGAGTTGCGATCGACTGGAACCAATCCCAGCGCTGCCGAGTATGGCGGCATCTCTGTGCGCAAACAGATAGTCATCGCGATGACAATCTCCGGCGGGCTGGCCGGGATGGTTGGAATTAACGAAGTGCTTGGTTATCGCTATCGTTATTACGACGGCTTTTCTGATAACTACGGCTTCACCGGGATCGCTGTGGCATTGCTCGGCCGCAATCATCCGGTAGGAGTCATCATCTCGGCACTGCTGTTTGCGGTGCTACAGCGCGGCGGCATTCCGGTCGACGCGTTCACTACTCACGTGACCAAAGACATTGTTCAGGTTTTGCAGGGAACAATAATTCTGTTTGTAGCCGCTGAAGCGTTTTTCCGTGGACCGTTCGCGAAATGGGGTTTGTTGAAACGTTCAAAAATTTAAGTCGCGCAGCGCAAATCCAAAGAGGCTCAAGTAATGTGGGAAATCTTTAATATCGCGCTTATCTGGTCAATGGTGCGGCTGTCGACACCTTTGGTTTTGGCGGCACTGGGCGGAATGTTTTCCGAACGATCGGGCGTCATCAACATCGCGCTGGAAGGGATGATGCTTGCGGGAGCCTTTACGGCCGCAGCGATAACCTATGCCTCCGGAAACCCCTACGTAGGCCTTTTGGCAGGAATGATGGCGGGCATGTTGATAGCCGCAATCCATGCGGTTGCTTGCATTCGTTACCAGGCCGATCAGGTTGTCACCGGCACGGCCATCAACATTCTGATGCTGGGCATGCCCGCTTTCCTGAGCGGCGCTTTTTTCCTTTCGTCTGGTTCGACGCCGCAGATTCCCAAAGAACACCTGGTGCCCTGGCTGCCAATAATCATTGCCATCGTGATGGTTCCGCTTAGCTGGTACGTCCTCTACAAAACTCCTTTTGGGTTGCGGCTGCGATCGGTTGGCGAGAATCCGGAAGCTGCCGATGCCGCCGGCGTTCCCGTCGCGCGCATGCGTTATGCGGGAGTGTTGTTGTCAGGTGTTTTGGCCGGTCTTGGCGGCGCCTACCTTTCTATCGGACAGTCGTCTTTGTTTACCAGAAACATGACTTCAGGACGCGGCTTTATCGCCCTGGCGGCTTTAATCTTCGGCAAGTGGCGACCGTTCCAAACGTTGCTCGCCTGTCTCTTATTCGGCTTTACTGAAGCCGTGTCGATCCAGATGCAGGGCGTGGTAAAACTTCCCTCCGGCGACGACATTCCGGTGCAGTTTATTCTGATGGTCCCCTACATTCTGACGATCGTTGTGCTCGCGGGCTTCATCGGTTCGTCGCGGCCGCCGCGGGCGCTGGGTATTCCGTATCAGAAGGAAAGATAAGTTTCGAGTTGCTAGTTTCTAGTTTCAAGTTTCGGATCTGAAACTTCGAACCAGAAACTAGAAACTAGAAACTAGAAACTAGAAACTAGAGTTTATGGTTGAACCAGCTTTATCTGATTTGTATTCGCGCGCGGAGAATGCGGCTCGCTCAATACGGGCTCGCACCGCTGTGGCCGCGAAGATCGCGGTCGTGTTGGGCAGTGGTCTCGGTGGTTTTGCCGAAGACTTTGAAGACTCAGTATCCTTACCGTACCGCGAAATTCCCGGCTTCGTATCTTCAACCGCAGAGGGACACGTTGGCAGCCTGGTGATTGGAAAAGTTGAAGGCGTGCCGGTGCTGGCGATGCAGGGCCGGGTGCACTACTACGAAGGATATACTCTCGAAGAAGTTACTTTTCCCATTAGAACGTTTAAGCTGCTGGGCATCGAGACCTTGATTCTTACCAACGCCGCCGGCGGTGTTGACGTACAACTTACGCGTGGCGCCTTGATGGTAATAAGTGATCATCTGAATCTGATGGGTGTGAACCCGCTGCGTGGTCGCAACGACGAACGCTTCGGGCCGCGCTTTCCGGACATGACCGAGGTTTACAGTCGCGATTTGCAGGAGCTGGCTACGGAAGAAGCACGCTCAATGGACATCACGATCCGTCGTGGAATTTATGCCGCCCTGGCAGGACCGAGCTATGAAACGCCGGCTGAGATTCATATGATGCGCGGTTTTGGAGCTGATGCCGTGGGCATGAGCACTGTTCCCGAAGCCATCGTTGCTCGCCAGATGGGCATGAGAGTCTTGGGTATCTCGTGCATAACCAACATGGCTGCCGGAATCGGTGAAAGTCCCATCAACCATGAAGAGGTGATGGAAACCGGCCAGCAGGTCCGAGAGAAATTTACGCAGTTGCTCCGTCGCGTGATCGTAAAAGTACCGGCGAATTGACGCGAGACGCTTCTCTGTGCCTCCTTTGTGTTCTCTGTGTCTCTGTGGTGAGTGTTTCGTTATCCTTTGTTCACCACAGAGACACAGAGAACACGGAGTTTACACAGAGAAACGAAGCAATTCGTTCGGAAAGCGAGAATAGGTTTTCGTGAGTCTAATCATTGGCATTTCCGGTGGCACAGGTTCGGGCAAGACTACTGTTGCCAACCGCATTTTGGAGACGGTTGAGGCCAGTGAAGTCGTTTTCATTCAGCAGGATTCTTATTATCGCAACCTCAAAGATCTGCCGCTCGACTACCGGCAACTCGCCAACTTCGATCACCCGGACGCGCTCGACAACGATCTACTCGTCAATCACATTCGCAAGTTAAAAGCAGGCGAGCCGATTGAACTGCCGCTCTACGATTTCAAAACGCACAATCGTTTGAATGAAACGCGAAAGGTAGAACCTAAACCTATCGTTATCGTCGAGGGCATATTGATCTTCGTCGATCCGCGCCTGCTCGAACAGCTGGACGTTAAGGTTTTTGTCGACACTCCGGACGATATCCGTTTTATAAGGCGACTCCGCCGCGACATTGCCGAGAGAGGTCGTACGGTAGAATCAGTCATCGAACAATACCTGGCTACCGTGCGGCCGATGCATGCGCAATTCATCGAACCCTCAAAACGATGCGCAGACGTCATCATTCCCGAAGGTGGTCATAATTTGGTGAGCATTGATCTGATTAGTGGGAAGATTCGTGAGAGGTTGGCAAGTGCTTTAACCTCGGTTGGAGGACAGGCTTGAGTGAAGAAAGTTTGCAGGAGCTACTGGAAATAGCAAAGGCGGCGCGGCTGCGGTCTATCGCGCCATTTTCAAACTTCCTGGTCGGGGCCGCGATAAAGACCGATGAGGGAAAAGTCTACATTGGCTGTAACGTTGAAAGCGCCAGTTACGGATTGACCGTGTGCGCCGAGCGCGTCGCCATCTGGAAGGCCCTGTCGGAAGGCGAGCGGCACTTCACTGAACTGGCGATCGTGGCCGACACCGATACGCTGACGCCGCCTTGCGGGACTTGCCGGCAGATTATCTGGGAATTTGCCAAGAATGCGACGATCGTGCTCGGCAATCTTCAAGGTGAAACGCAGATCGTCTCAATCAGGGAACTTCTCCCCCGCGCTTTCGACGCGCGTTTCCTGAGCGCCGCGAAAGAGAAGAGAGATGCAAAGGAAACAGGCTGATAGCGGAGAATCAATTCCAGGCGATCCGCGAAACAAGACGAACTAGTCACAAATTGTTTGGTGGTTTTGTGTGACTTCGTGATCGTGATCATCCCCGTCTCGTCGGTTAGTAAAATTGCCAGCCACGTTATGTCAAAAAAAATCGTCATCGTTATCGCACTTATCCTCACCGTTTTCGTCAACACTCTGCCAACAGTTGCGCAGCGAAATAGAGGTCGTCGCATGATACGAGTAGATCTGCTCGTGCTTAACGGCACGCTCGTTACGATGGACAAAGACCGTCGCGTCATTCAGGACGCAGGCATTGCGGTGGAGCACGGCCGGATTGTAGCTGTCGGTTCAAGAGCGGACATTCTCGAAAAATACTCTGCGTCCGAAAAGGTGGATGCGACCGGAAAGATCATTATCCCCGGCCTTATCAACGGTCACACGCACGTTCCGATGACCTTGTTCCGGGGTCTGGCGGATGATCTCGATCTGCAGGAGTGGCTGACGAAGTATATCTTTCCCGCCGAGGCAAAAAACGTTACCGAAGAATTCGTGCGCGCCGGAACGCGGTTGGGGTTGGCGGAAATGATTCGCGGCGGGACCACGACCTACTGCGACATGTATTACTTCGAAGATGCGATTGCGGATGAAACTGAGAAAGCAGGTGTGCGCGGAGTTCTCGGAGAAACGGTCATCGATTTTCCTGTCGCTGATAACAAGACGAACGCCGAGGCATTGGCGTACGTCGAGCGTTTTGTTCAGAAGTGGAAGGGAAATGAGTTAATTACTCCGGCGGTTGCGCCCCATGCCCCTTACACGGTGTCCGAAGAGCACCTGAAAGCGATTCGTGCTTTTTCTGATCGAACCGGGGCCCCTATCGTTACTCACATCTCGGAAACAAAAAGGGAAGTCGACGACAGTCTCAAAGCCAAAGGGGCAAGTCCGGTCGACTACCTCTCGCGCATTGGATTTCTAAACGATCGCGTGATTGCGGCGCACATGGTTTGGCCAAATCCAGGCGAGATTCAGATTTTGAAACGTGATGGCGTTGGCGTGGTTCACAACCCGCAATCGAATATGAAGTTGGCGTCAGGTGTGGCGCCGGTGCCCAGGATGATGGCGGAAGGCTTGCGAGTCGGATTGGGAACAGACGGTGCGGCGTCGAACAACGACTTGAGCATGTGGGAGGAAATGGATACAGCCGCGAAACTGCACAAACTAATCAGCGGCGATCCCAAAGTAATGTCGGCTGAACAAGCCTTTGAGTTGGCTACGAGTAGTGGCGCCCGCGCGCTTCATATGGAAAAAGAGATCGGCTCGATCGAGGGAGGGAAGCGCGCGGATATCGTCCTCGTCAATCGCGACGCGCTGAACCAGATACCGCTCTACAACGTTTACTCTGATTTGGTATACGCCACCAAAGCTTCCGATGTGCAAACCGTAATCATCAACGGCCGCGTCGTAATGCGTGATCGCCGCTTGTTGACGCTCGACGAGGCCGCGATTAAGGAAGGCGCGCGAGTGTTTCGCGAAAAGGTAATCAAAAGCCTGGGCGGCCCGGCTGTGCCATAATAACCATCTCTGTAATACAAACAAACAACTTCTTGCTTGGCAAAGTTCTAGTGCTGTGTATTTGGAGATAAGTTGGACGAAAGCATCCAATGAACCCGCGAAGCGGGCGGAGAGAGTGATAGCCCGAGGCCGAGCCTGGGGTGACAGTCAAAAACTTGACTGAGCCCGCGAAGCGGGCGACAGACGATTACTCAGTTAGATCTGTTGAATCACTATGACCCGGAGCTCCCTTGAACGTTTCATCAGTCGCCCACTTCCGTGGGCTCCGAACATTTTGGTTTCCGTTTCCCCAGGCTCGGCTGCTTCGCCTGGGGCTACCACGCTCTCCGCCAGCTTCGCAGGCTGGTTGAATAATTTTTTCCAACAGTTCACTTGGTGGCGGCCGGGCTGTGTAATCTGTGTCTATGTGGTGAGGTTTGATTATTGCTTATTCGCCATCGAGGCACCGAGGGCACTGAGGAGTACAGAAAGACTAAGATCAAGGCGCACCCAACCTTTTCGGCACTTGCGCGTATCCACTTCACGAACCATAATAGGGCGTCAAAATTAGGTTAGTTCGTAAGCGAGCATTAGGCTCGCTTTTTGTATTTGTTGGGAGTTAAATCTAATGAATCGTAGCCTGTCGCCCAGATCCCTTCGTTCCTTCAGTCGACTTTTCCTTGTCTTCGTCGGTTTCGTAGCATTCTCGGTTGTAGTTCATGCCCAGGTTCCTGCGGAGCCAACCAAGCCCGCAGAGACATCGACCAGTCCAACTGGAGTAACAAAAACTCCAGACGCCGCCACCGAGTCTGCCACCGAATCCGCGCCGTCTCAACCCCAAGCAGCCAACCCGCCAGCCAACCCGCCCGCAGATCCAACCAAATTTGCCGAGGCCTTGCGCCTACGGATCGAGCGAGCGCGCGCGCTGATCGCCGCGCACCGTCTGGATATTGCCGCCAGCGAACTTGAGTCAGTCAGAGCAACGGCGCAGGACAATGCCTTTCGGAACATCTCCTCCATAATGTTGATGAACGTATATCTGGAAGAGGGGAACTACGGCAGAGCCGAGGCGCTGCTCGAAGAGAACTTTAAGGCCCGTTCGACGCAAAAGGATGAATCGCTCGGGAGCTACTTTGCCCTGGCCGGACAGGCGGTGAACGGTACCCGCACACACTTGGCACGCTACCGAACCTTTGGCATTAGCACAGCCGACGGCAATCTACCGGCAGAAGCAGTTGCTGATCTCAACCGGATGCGGTCGCTCCTCGAACGAATGATTGCTCAGGCGAAAGAAATTTCAAGTGCGCGCGCGGCCTACGATTCACTCTCGTTGCTTGAGGACGTGCTCGGACTGCGTTTGTCACTCGCACGAGACGCTGAAGATCAAACCAAGTGGCAAAGCGAATATGCGAGCGCGCGTGAAGCTCTGGCCTCATCCCAAACGCAGATCGCCTCGCTCGGAGGAATCCCACCATTGCGGCCAGGTAAGTCGACCGGCAACACTTCAGCTGCGCCATCACCATACTCGACCAAGCGCCCTTCCGATACCACTGTCGAAGTCAAAGCGGCGGATAAGGATCACGTGTCTGCTCCGACGCAGCCCTCTGTCGAGAAAGCGGACGAGCCCGAGAATAGCGATGCCGGATCGCTGAACGCGTTTGCGACGAAGAGAGTTGTGCCAAAATATCCTCCGATCGCGAAACAAATGGGCACTGTCGGACTCGTCAGAGTTCACGTAATTGTGGAGGGCGGTAAGGTCATCGCGGTTTCACGCTCGGAAGGCCCGACCCTCCTGCGACAGGCAGCGGAAGATGCTGCCCGCCAGTGGTCGTTTCAGTCCGTCTCCATTGAGGGCCGGCCGACTCGCCTTAGCGGGTACATCGACTTCAACTTCAGCCTATAATCTCGGCATTTCCTCTCATTTACACGGGACTCCGACCCTCCTCGTTAGTCCACCCCGCTAATGTTGACTTAAAAGTAAGGATTCGGTAAACTTCCCTCAATTGATGTAGTTGAGGAGTTTGCCAGTGCGTCCAGGCCGTCAGGATCAAGTTTAATGAAGATATCTGCACAAGAAGAATACGGGTTACGTTGCTTGCTCCAACTTGCGCGAGCCGATTCGGAGGGCGAGTCGCTAACGCTGGCGCAGATTGCGCAATTGGAAGGTATTTCGGTCGCGAATGCCGGCAAGCTGATGTGGATTTTGAACAAGGCGGGCCTGGTGCAATCGCAGCGAGGCATTAAAGGTGGTTACCGGCTGGCGCGTCCCGCATCTGTTATTCATCTCAACGAAGTCATAAGTGTGCTGGATGATGAGAGCGTCGAAACTCATTGCAAGAGTTATGCGGGCGTTCTGGATTCCTGCGTGCACACGGGAGACTGTGGCATAAGACCGGTGATCGTGGAGTTACATCAGATTGTTGACAACGCGCTGTCTGAAATTACGTTGTCGCAGTTGCTCGGCACGGAAGCGACGGTTGATGCCGTGCTACATAAGATTCAAGGGGTGAAGCACCAGCGAAGTGTCGAAAGTCCCGCGCAGGTATAAGGGAATCATAAATCCGGCGATGGCTGGATAATTGTACGGTTGCAAAGGCATACGGATTAATAACAGATGAGCACAGCAGAACTCTTAGGTAAGCAGGAATACAAGTACGGTTTCGTCACTGACATCGAGTCAGACGTTATTCCACGTGGACTGACCGAAGATACGATCCGTTTGATCGTTAAGATCAAGAATGAACCTGACTGGATGTTGGACTTCAGGTTGAAGGCTTACCGTCATTGGCTGACGATGACCGAGCCGAAGCACTGGCCAAATATTTCCTATCCTGAGATCAATTACCAGGATGTTATCTACTACAGCGCTCCCAAACAAAAGGCCGTCAAAGCCAGTCTTGACGAAGTAGACCCTGAGTTGTTACGCACTTTTGAAAAGCTCGGCATTCCTTTGACTGAGCAAAAGCAGCTGGCCGGAGTGGCAGTAGACGCTGTATTCGACTCGGTTTCGGTCGCCACTACTTACAAAGAAAAACTAAAGAAGCATGGCGTGATCTTCTGTTCGTTCACTGAAGCAATTCGCGAATATCCCGAACTAATTAAGAAATATCTCGGCTCGGTTGTGCCGACTAACGACAACTTCTTCGCCGCTCTCAACAGCGCGGTGTTTTCTGACGGTTCGTTCTGTTTCATCCCCAAAGGCGTCCGTTGTCCGATGGAGCTGTCTACGTATTTCCGAATTAATAATTCAGAGTCGGGACAGTTTGAAAGGACCCTGATAGTCGCTGAAGAAGGGTCGCATGTTTCGTATCTCGAAGGTTGCACGGCGCCGAAGTTTGATAAGAACCAGCTGCACGCTGCGGTGGTTGAATTAGTCGCGCTTGATGATGCGCAGATCAAATACTCGACGGTGCAAAACTGGTATGCGGGAGATGAGGAAGGCGTTGGCGGTATCTACAATTTCGTGACGAAACGCGGCAAGTGCGCTGGACGAAATTCCAAAATCTCATGGACGCAGGTTGAGACCGGGTCAGCAATCACCTGGAAGTATCCCTCCTGCATTTTGCAGGGCGATAACTCGATCGGCGAATTCTACTCCGTCGCGTTAACTAACCACGCGCAGCAGGCCGACACCGGAACTAAGATGATCCATCTCGGCAAGAACACTCGCTCGACGATCATCTCCAAGGGGATCGCGGCCGGTAAGTCTAACAATAGCTATCGCGGGTTGGTGAAGGTGATGCCGAAGGCGGAAAACGCGCGCAACTATACACAGTGTGATTCGATGCTGATTGGTTCTAACAGCGGCGCGAACACCTTTCCCTACATCGAGGTGATGAACAATACCTCAAGCGTGGAGCATGAGGCTTCGACCTCGAAGATTAGCGAGGAGCAGTTGTTCTACCTGCAGCAGCGTGGCATTTCTCAAGAGGATGCGGTATCGCTGATTATTAATGGCTTTTGCAAGGACGTGTTTTTGCAGTTGCCGATGGAATTTGCTGTCGAAGCGCAAAGGCTTCTGGGAATGAAGCTCGAAGGCAGCGTCGGGTGAAAAACGCGGGACGGCGAGACGCGGGGACGCGGGGACGCGGTGAAGTTTTTCTCCCGAGTTCCCGCGTCTCCGTGTCATTGCGCCAGTAAAGTTTGATTCAGTGAGGAGCAATCATAAGTGTTAGAGATTAAGAATTTGCATGCGGGCATCGACGGCAACGAGATCCTGAAGGGGATTAACCTGACCGTAAAGAAGGGCGAGATTCACGCCATCATGGGACCTAATGGTTCCGGCAAGTCGACGCTCGCCAAAGTCCTGGCCGGCCACCCTGCCTATCAGGTGACTAAAGGCGAAGTGCTTTACGAAGGAAAGAACCTGCTTGAGATGCCGCCTGACGAACGCGCCCGTGAAGGCGTGTTCATGGCCTTTCAATATCCCATTGAAGTGCCGGGCGTCTCAAACGCGCAGTTTCTGCGGCTGGCTTACAACGAAAAGCGCAAACATCTCGGCGAGGAGGAACTCGATCCGCTTGAGTTTAAGGATCTGTTGAAAGAGCGTGCGAAGGTGGTCGAGATGGATGCCAGTTTTATGACGCGTTCGGTCAATGAAGGGTTCTCGGGCGGCGAGAAGAAACGCAACGAGATTTTGCAGATGGCGGTGCTCGAGCCGAAGTTGGCAGTCCTTGATGAAACGGATTCCGGCCTGGACATCGACGCCTTACGTATCGTCGCCGGTGGTGTCAACCAACTTCACAATCCGGAGAACGCCGTGATCCTGGTAACGCACTATCAGCGACTGCTGGATTACATCGTGCCGCAGTTTGTGCACGTGTTGGCCAATGGACGCATCGCCAAAGAGGGCGGCAAAGAATTGGCGCTGGAACTCGAACAGAAGGGCTACGACTGGCTGAAAGCAACCACTCCTGAGACGAGTGGCGCTGGCGCCCAGGCAAAATAGAAATGGTTACTGAAATAGCGAGCAGTCAAAATTCATATCAACTGGCCTTTCGGGACCTGCAAGAGGATCACCGAAGCGAGAGAGTGTCGTGGCTCCGGCGGTTACGCGCGAACGCGATGGATCAGTTTACGGAGTTGGGCTTTCCATCCGTTAAGAATGAGGAATGGAAATACACCAACGTCGCACCAATCGCAGCCATCGACTTCAAACCGTCGCTCTCGCAAACAACTGCCGAAGGCGAGCTTGAAACGGAGAAATTGGTGCCGTTCCGTTGTGTGGAGACCGCGCAAAGTGAGTTGGTTTTCCTGAACGGAATGCTGCGAAAAGACCTTTCCTCGTTGTCGGCAATTCCTGAAGAAGTGGTCGCGATGGATCTCTCCGAGGCCATCGCCGACGAGCGTTACCGCGAGATCGTTTGGAAGCATCTGGCGCAACAGGCCGACTATGTTGCCGATGGGTTCACTGCGCTAAACACTGCGCTCGTTTCACACGGCGCATTTGTTTACCTGCCAAAGAATGCGGTAATGAAAGCGCCGCTACATTTGCTTTTCATCTCAGAGGGAGTCCAAACAGCCAGTTTTCCGCGTGTGCTCGTGGTTGCCGGCGAGAACAGCAGCGCGACCCTGATTGAGAGTTTTGGAAGCGTTAACGATTCCCGCTACTTTACCAACGCTGTCGTTGAAATCGTGCTTAAGGATGGGGCGCGACTGGAACATTACAAAGTGCAGCGCGAGAGCGTCGAGGCCTTTCATGTGGCCACCACTGCCGCGGATCTGGGCGCGAATTCAAGTTACAACACTACTACCATCAACTTTGGCGCTAAGCTCTCGAGGCACGACGTTCACGTGACCATGGACAACGAAGGCGCGGAGTGTTGGGTTGACGGCTTATATCTCGTAACCACGGGCCAACATACAGATACTCACTCGGTGATTGACCATCGCCAGCCGCACTGCACCAGTCACCAACTTTACAAGGGCATTCTTGATGGCAAGTCGCGCGCGGTTTTCAACGGTAAGATTTTTGTGCGTCACGATGCGCAAAAGACTGACGCAATGCAGACAAACAAAAACCTCTTGCTCTCGAATGAAGCTCGGGTAGATACGAAGCCGCAACTGGAAATCCTGGCTGACGACGTTAAGTGCGCCCACGGGGCGGCCGTCGGACAGATTGACGACGAAGAACTTTTCTACCTAAAGGCTCGGGGAATACATCCCGACCTGGCGCGCAATCTTTTAACTTATGGGTTTGCCGAGGAAGTGATTGGCAAGATCAAGATCGAGTCGATCAGGGCACAGCTTGACGAGGCGGTTTTGAATCGGCTCAATGCGCGCCTGGAGGCATAGTCGGTAGGGCCGATAGGCCGGCGATAATCCGGTGAGGTGTTATGGCGACGGCCGAAACAAAAAGCCTTGAAGAAAAAAAACAGCCTGCTGTTCGCGGCTGGGACGTGGAGCGAATCCGTGAGGACTTTCCTGTTCTGCGCCAGACTGTGAACGGCAAACCGCTCGTCTACCTCGACAACTCCGCTTCATCGCAGGTTCCTCAGGTTGTGATCGATCGCGGCAGCATCTATCTCGAACACGAACACTCCAATATTCATCGCGGCGTTCACTACTTAAGCCAGAAAGCGACAACCGCCTATGAAGGCGCGCGCGAGAAGGTGAAGCGTTTCATCAACGCGCGCGAAGCAAAGGAATGCATTTTCGTTCGTGGCGCCACCGAAGGCATCAACCTGGTAATGCACGGCTACGGGCGCAAGTTCATCGGAGCCGGCGACGAGATCATCATTTCGGCGATGGAGCATCATGCCAACATCGTACCCTGGCAGATGCTATGCGAGGAGAAGGGTGCTCGCCTGCGCGTGATCCCAATGAATGACGCTGGCGAATTACTGCAGGATGAATACAATGCGTTGCTTAACGAGAGAACAAAATTCGTGGCGTTTACGCACGTCTCGAACGCCTTGGGTACGATCAATCCGGTAAAAGAGATGATCGATCAGGCGCACAAGTATGGTGTGCCGGTCCTCATCGATGGCGCCCAAAGCGCGCCACACATGCTGGTGGATGTGCAGGATCTTGATTGCGACTTCTTTGCGTTCTCGGGTCACAAGATGTTCGCGCCCACCGGCAGCGGCATCATTTACGGCAAGGCCGAGCTACTCGAGAAGATGAACCCTTTTCAGGGCGGCGGTGACATGATCCGGAGCGTTACGTTTGAGAAAACGACCTATGCGGATTTGCCAAACAAGTTTGAGGCGGGAACGCCGGCAATAGCTTCACAGATAGGCCTGGGAGCGGCGATCGACTACCTGAATTCAATCGATCGCCAGCAGGCAGCGGCGCATGAACATGAGTTGTTGCTGTATGCAACCGAGCGTCTAAAGAAGATTGAGGGCGTCCGGATTATTGGTACAGCGCGAGAAAAAATGAGTGTGCTGTCGTTTGTGATTGACGACATACACCCGCATGACATCGGCACCATTCTCGATCAGGAAGGTATCGCTATTCGCGCCGGCCACCACTGCGCTCAGCCCGTGATGCAGCGTTTCAATATTCCGGCAACCGCACGCGCGTCTTTCGCCTTCTATAATACGAAGGAAGAAGTCGACGTGCTGGCGCGGACGGTTGAAAAGGTAGTCGAAATCTTTTCGTAAATGGGAAATGGTAAATCGTAAGTACCCTGGCCCAACCCGTTCCCGGGTACTGAGGATTACTATTCCCTATTTACGATTCACCATTGACCGCTCTTCTTATGTCTGAATTAAGCGAACTCTACCAACAGGTCATTCTCGACCACAACAAGAAGCCGCGGAACTTTCGCAAGCTCGAGACGGCCAACCATTCGGCTGAGGGGTTCAATCCACTCTGCGGCGATCAACTGACGGTTTATCTAAACCTGGAAGACGGGGCCGTAAAGGAAATAAGCTTCGAGGGCTCAGGTTGCGCTATCTCTAAAGCGGCGGCCAGCATGATGACGCAGGCGGTGAAGGGAAAAAGCAAGCAGGAAGCGGAGCAACTCTTCACAGAGTTTCACGGCATGGTTACCGGCGAACTGGATGAAGAGACGACGAGCAACAGTCTCGGCAACCTGAAAATATTTTCCGGTGTGCGTGAGTTTCCGGTTCGTGTGAAGTGCGCTTCGCTACCGTGGCATACTATGCATGCGGCGCTTAACAATCAGGAAATCGTGTCGACCGAATAAGACCACCTCGCAAACTCAAGACGCGCGACGTAAATAAAAGCGGACGAAATGCCACGAAGGCATTCCGTCCGCTTCTTTATTGTCACTAGCCGGCCTCTTGTTGAGGCGCACCAGTAAGCCAAACTTGGGCCGCTACTGCTTTGGTCCAATGATTGGCCCGTCTCCTATCACGAAGTAGCCCGGCGGCGGCGCTCCGGCGTGTGACTGAGCATAGGATACAGCCGCCGCCGCCTGAGTGTTGACCGAGTCAGTACTCGCCTGCTTACTGTTCTTCGGCACCACTACAGTTCGGTAATTGCGACTGATGTTGCCGGAAGAATCAGTGGCTTTGATCACGATCAAATAAACACGTCCATCGTTTGCCTCGATACGTTCACCGCGCAGGCGAAGAGTTATCGGTGCGATGTCTTTTGCATCAGGCGAGTGAAGAACGTTGTTGGCGGTGGGCGTTTGATCATCCTCATCACCGAAAACAGCGACCTGAATTGTAACCGGGTCACCACTGTTGTCGGTGGCGCTTGCGGTCAAACCTACATTGATCAGGTTACTGTTAGTTGATGAGATCAAGTTGACGGCCACAGCCGACGTTAACACCGGTGCTACCGTGTCGTTGATAGTGATATTGACGGTTACCGCGTTAGAAGGAGCCAAGCCGTCAAAAGCCTGATAAGTGAAGCTATCAGAACCTTCAAAATCAAGGCCTGGCGTATAAGAAAACGAGCCGTTGTTCTGCAACGAAAGCGTGCCGTCTGAAACGTTTGACACTAGCTGGGCTGAGAGCGATGGTCCGTCTATATCCGAGTCGTTACTGAGGACGCCGGGCGCCGCAACATTCAATGTCGTATTCGAATTCGTAACGTAGCTTTCCCCGGTTGCGACCGGGGCGTCGTTGACGTTAGTGATCGTGACATTCACAGTTGCCGTACCACTGCCACCCTGGCCGTCGTTAACGGTATAGGTGAAAGAGTCGCTGCCAAAGAAGTTCGCTGCCGGCGTATAGCTAACTCCCGTGCCGCCACCCGTTATGGCTGCTGTTCCGTGCGCGCCTTGAGTCACTGCTGTGACAGTAAGGGTATCGCCATCGAGATCGCTGTCGTTCGCTCGAACGTCAATACCGTTCGCACCGCTATCCTCCGCGATCGTCGACGAGTCGTTGACCGCATCGGGAGCGTCCTCGACATTCGTCACCGTAACGGTGACAGTCGCCGTATCAGTGCCTCCATTCCCGTCTGAGATCGTATAGGTGAAGGAGTCACCGCCAAAGAAGTTCGCAGCCGGCGTGTAGCTGACGGTCGTGCCCCCGCCGGTAATTGCGACCGAACCATGTGCCCCCTGCGTTACAGCGGTGACAGTAACCGTATCGGCATCGACGTCGCTATCGTTGGTGCGAACGCTTATTGAGTTCGCGCCGCTGTCTTCGGCGATCGAGGCCGCATCGTCCACAGCATCCGGATTGTCATTGACTGCAGAGACAGTGACGTTAACGGTGCCGGTCGTGCATTTCGGATCGGGCGCGCCATTCGTGGTGCCGTCATCACAAACTTCGTATTCAAAACTCGCTGGACCGTTGTAATTGCCGGCAGGTGTGTAAACAACCTGACCGCTGTTCAGCGAAACAGTGCCGTGCGTATTCACGGTTGCTGTTACGTTCGACACGGTTAAAGTTTGGCCGCTCTCATTGGCGGGACCAGCTGAGTCGTTGCTTACCAGATCACTTGCGGCGAAGCTCAGCTGCGTGTCTTCCTGGGTTGTCTTGCTGTCGGTAGCGGCCGACGGCGCATCGTTCACTTCAGTGACCGATACATCAACTGTTCCAAATGTACATTTCGGATCGGCAATACCATTTGTCGTACCGTCATCGCACACATGGTAGTCAAAACTCGCCGGACCGTTGTAGTCAGCGCTCGGAGTATAGGTGATTTGCCCGGCGCTCAAGTTAATGCTGCCGTGCGTATTGGGCGTGGAAATGACGGACTCAACCGTTAATGCCTGGCCACCTTCGCCTGGGCCCGCCGAATCGTTGCCGGTTAGATCGCTGGCGGCGAAGTTCAACGATGAATCCTCGGCCGTTTGCTTGCTGTCGTTTACTGCAGTCGGGTCATTATTAACTTCCGTCACTGTAATGCTGACTGTAGAGACATTTGAGTCAAGCGCGCTATCGTTCGCTTTGAACGTAAAGCTATCCGGTCCAAAGTAATGCGGACCCGGTGAATAGGTGCAGTTCGCCGCAGTGCACAGAACGGAACCATGCGACGGTTGATCGACAACTGTGAAGGTGAACGTATTGTTGACGTTGAAATCGGTCGCAGCGAGAGTTACCACAACGCTGCCATCCTCAGCGACTGTCTTTGTTTGGCCTACAGTAACCGGAGCTGTGTCATTGGCGGCATCTACCCTCGCCTCGATCACATCCTGGATATTTGCCGGCACGTTGGAATACAGATCATAACCCGTCAGCGCCTCGATTTGGTCGACCGTCGCCAAATACTTCTGCCACTGGTCAGGCCTGATGGCATCATCATTCGGCATGATGACAGCGATGATTCGCGTATTGGTATCTACCCGCGAGACGTCGTTGTCACCCACCGCAAGAATAAGCCCGGCCTTCCACGTCTTGGCCGGTACCGTCACGCCGCTGGCAAGGACAGTCAAAGGTCCATTAGAACCGATGCCACCGACGCCCTGTCCTCCGGAAAGAATGTAAACCTCATTGCCCGGCAGGAAGGTGCGCAAAGAGTTTTCCAGGCTCGCCCACGGTCCCTGGTTGTTACCTGGACCCTGCGGAATCATATTGTCCATCAAGAAAGTCGCCGAATTGTCCGCAATCGTCGAAGTTCGGTCTGCCGAAGGACACATGTGCCCTCGATCAAAACCGGAGCCCACATAATCCGTTCCTAACACTTGGTGGAAACCTGGGGGCAACGAGGTGTCGTTGCGGAAATCATCCTGACGCGGAGCGCTTCCACGCCAGGTGCTGTCGAGATGCCAACTGGTCCAGTTGGGAATCTCGCGGGTGTTATTGTAGGAAAATGCGTACTGCGTCTTCATCATCAGATAGTTATCCGGGAAGTTGGTGTCCGCAGTAGCGCCGTTCGGGTTCCCCATCACCATGTGTTCTGCCGGATCACGGAAGAATTCTGAGTTGAAACTGAAGACGCAGTCGGCCGACAAGTTATCAGGCGGATCGATGAAGTCCTGATCGGTAACCTGACTGGCAAATATGGTGACCGTGCATGGCTCATTGAATCCGAAATCAGTGTCGGGATTCAGAACAAAGCTGGTTGGGCCACCGCTCACCGTTGCTGTCCGCGGTCCGCTGGTGCAGGAGATCTGGAACCAACTGCCAGTTACATTTACTGGTTCGTCGAAATTGATCGTGATGTTTCCGTCGTTAGGAACATGCGTTTCGTTATTTGCCGGTGAGGTAGCGAATATTTCGGGTTCAAAGTCGCCCACCGGACAAACAGTAATCGCCGTGGAACTGTTGCGTGGATTCGGCGACCCGGTAAAGAAGTTTCCACCGTTCGAATCTGTATCCTTGCAACCGAGGTGTGATCGGAAGTCGGCGGTGACGTTGTCCAACCCGGGGGCTGGTCCCGCTCCTTCAAAGCAAGCAGCCGTGCCATATCCGACCAGATCCATCAATTGTGGTAGGGCATTTGGACATCCGGAAGGCAAATTCGTGTTGTTAGTCACAAGCGCGATGTGGCCGCTTCCGGCGGCCATGGTTATTGTGCCCGTAGCATCCGGTGTCGGTAACGGCGTGGTTCCGCCAGCTCCTGCCGACTCCTGCACCAGATAATATTGTCCTGGAGCTAAGGTTCCAGTAAGTGGTGTTCTCGACCACGACCCAGTGCCACCCGAGGAGGTGTATTGGACCGACCAACCTGCCAGGCTCACAGTTGCATTGCCGCGGTTGAAAAGCTCAACGAAGTCGTTCGTGTAGGTCGCGCCCGAATTTCCGCCGCCACCGTAAATCTGGCTAATTACAATTGTGCCGGGAGCGACCGGTGGTTGAGAGACGGTCAACGAAATGTTGCCGGAACCTGTACGCGCAAGCGAGTCCGTGATCGAAAACGGAAGACTCTTTGCGCCAGCCGTCGTGCCGGCAGTGACAGTCGCGTTGTAGGAAAACACGTTGTTGCCCGGAGTGACATCGCCGTTCGAACCATCGTCATAGAATTGCTGCGAAGCGGATCCGCCGATTGAACTAAGGTTTGCAGAAACCGCCAGCCCGGTGCTAGTGGGATTAGCGCCGGGAGTAACTGTGACCGTCAAAAGCGACGAATTGCCGGCGTCTACGGAACTGGGATTTGCCGCTCCTACGCCCGTCGGCGGCGTGGGGGTTACCACTGTCAGCGAGATTGAAGCGCTGCCCGTGCGCGACATAGGGCTTGTCTCAGTTATCGTTGCCGGCAGATTCTTCACGCCACCACTGGTCCCAATAGCGACCGTCGCGTTGTATGAGAAGGTGTTGTCGCCAGCGGTAACGTCGCCGTTGGTGGCGTTGTCGAAGAAGGTTTGACTAGCGGAACCTCCGATGGCAGTCAGATCGGCACTGACCGTATGCGCTGCGCTGGTCGGGTTCGTGCCAGGTGTCACTGCGACAGTCAGGAGTGATGTAGCGCCAGGGTTAACGGAATTGGGATTAGCTGCTCCGACACCGGTAGGATTTGTGGGCCCGGTCCCAGTGGCCGTAATGGAAAAGTCGTCAACTGCGAGGCCGTCGTCCGCTCCGGTTGCGTCAATGTCCGTCCATCGAATCCAGAAACTCGCCCCGTTGCTAATGCTCAGGCCGGGGATTGTCGAGCTAAGGGCTAGGCGGTTTGCTCCGGCATTGCCGTCGAGTGCTCCAACTGTCCCCACTGTAATTGGTGGATTGAAATCGAGCGCGTTAACGTCGATCCAGGTGCCGGTTGTCAAGCTGGTGGCATTCGTGCTGTATTGAAAGTCCATCCTCTCGGCGATCGTGCGGCCGGTAGCACCGAGACGCCACTGTTCGCCGATATAAGAAACTGCGAGCGAGGTGATTGTGCCGCCGGTATTGTTCTGAAATGTTCCACCGAGGATTGAAATGAGGCTGCCACTACGCAACTGTCCCAGAGCGCGATCGCCGGGAACTGCGGCCGAACCGAAGCTGTAAGTATCACCACCGTTGCCCGAGCCGGTTCCGGCTGAATAGGTGGTGTTGGCGTTTGTGCTGGATTCTGAGAACCCCCAGCCCGGCGGTGTATTCGCCGCCAAAGTTCCTGTACCCGAGGAGACCAGCGTGTCGAAGTTTTGTGTCACCGCCGTGCCGAAACTGGCAATGCTCACCGGCGTCGTTGTATCGGCTAATACACTGGGAATAAGTTTGAGAATAAACGCCGCGCTTAATAGAGCAGCGATGGCGGTCAAAGTTAACAGCACTCGTACCAGCGGCGCGGACATTCGTCCGATGGAGAAGGAAGTGATAGACAGACGAGTCCGCGAAGCGGGTCGGGTGGCATTAGGCATGAAGTGATCCTTTCAAACTTAGTTATTCAACAGGCGCAGTTTTATCTGTAAGGGAGCCAGAAAGACGCTGAGAGTGAGCGAAACTTTTACCAGCAATCTTGCATCGGGTCAAGGCGAAATGCCAGACTTCTTGCATGATCTCAATAAACTTGGCTGAACTGAGGATTGAGTTAAGCCTTTATTAAAGCCTTGTTAATTAGCGGCCGATAGAACAAGTGTTTTTGCATTCCGACAGCCGTCCAGGCTGACAAAGCCGTCCACAGCGGTCATAATGCTGAACTCTGGATTTCTTACACCTTAAATTATCTCGATGGGGTCCGTTATCAAGTGGTCATTGTTAAAGTAGAACTGCGTGAGATTCGCCTGCCATTAATTCACTTCTTCGAAACGAGCTTCGGACGCACCACTGAGCGACGCATTTTGTTAGTCCGGGTAAGCGACAAAAACGGCGCTGAGGGTTGGGGTGAGTGCACTGCCGGTGAAGGTCCGTTTTATTGTGATGAGTGGACCGAAACGGCTTGGCCTACAATCAGGACGTTCCTCGCTCCCATGTGCATCGGCAAAGAAATCAACAGCGCAGGGGAAAGCTGGGAACTGATGAAGGCCGTGCGCGGGCATCGCATGGCGAAAGCTGCCATTGAAAATGCCTGCTGGGATCTTGAAGCTAAGCGACTGGGTGTGCCTTTGTGGAAACACTTGGGCGGTACGCACGCAGAGATTTCGTGCGGAGTTTCTATTGGTATACAGGATACGCCGCAAGCGTTGCTTGAAAAGATTGAAGCAGAGTTAGCGGCCGGCTATCAGCGCATCAAAATCAAGATCAAGCCGGGATGGGACTTGAAGATCATCGCTCAAGTGCGTGACAAGTTTTCCGACATTCGTCTGATGGCCGACGCGAACTCCGCCTACACACTCGCCGACGTGGCTCTTTTCGAGGAACTTGATCAATACAATCTTATGATGGTGGAACAACCGCTGGCTCATGATGATATCTTCGATCATGCTGAACTACAGAAACAGATCAAGACAGCCGTTTGTTTGGATGAATCGATTCATTCGAGCGAGGATGCGAAACACGCAATTCAGCTGGGCGCCGGGCGAATTATCAACCTGAAGTTAGGCAGAGTCGGCGGCCACGCTCAAGCGAAAAAGGTTGAGCGAGTTTGTCGCGAGAACAACATCCCGGTGTGGTGTGGCGGGATGCTCGAGTCCGGCATTGGTCGCGCCCACAACATCGCCATGGCCACACTCCCCGGGTTCACCTTGCCGGGCGATGTTTCAGCCAGTTCCAGATACTGGACCGAAGACATCATCGATCCTCCGGTAACAGTTTCGCCGGCCGGAACCATCGGCGCGCCTGACAAAGCGGGCATTGGCTTCGAGGTCGATCAGCAGAGAATCGATACTTTGACGGTCAGGACTGAGTTCATTAGCTAGAGATTGTTATTGGCTCAACAAATGGCCCTGGGATGGCTTAGTATCTACGGGACGCGGTCACCACTCGCAAGACTTTTCAAAACCCATGCAGCTTTCCACTTCTAGTACCAAGGCATTGAATGACTACTTCCACGGTCGTCAGGATGCAGTAGTTGCGTTTGCGCGCGCTCTGGTTGAAACGGAATCGCCGTCTGGCGATGAAGCTGGAAGCAAGGCTGTAGTTTCGCTGCTGGCGGCCGCTGCTGCGGCGATCAGCCGGGTAACAACCATCGAACGCGTAGCCAGCGAAAACTATGGAGAACATTTAAGGGTAACTGCTTTTGGTGAATCGCGCGAAAAGCCAATTGTCATTTTGGGCCATACAGATACCGTTCATCCACGTAACTCTTTGAGGCAACGCCCCTGGCGGTTGGAAGGGAATCGCGCCTATGGACCAGGTGTATTTGATATGAAGGCCAACTGCGCCCTCGCGATTGAATTGCTGCAAGCCTGCGTGGCTACTAGTCTCACTCCCAAACGTCCGGTTGTGTTGTTGTTGACTTGTGATGAAGAAACTGGAAGCCGCACTGGAAAACAACTCGTTGAAGCCGCATCGCGCCGCGCGCATGCCGTACTGGTGCTCGAACCTCCCGGAATTGGCGGTCGCGCAAAGACTGGTCGTAAGGGAACCGGGGTCTTTACGATCGAGGCGCGTGGCTGTGCGGCACATGCCGGTTTGGAACCCGAGCGAGGCGCCAGTGCGATTCTGGAATTGGCGCGCCAGACTGAGAGGTTGCATTCGTTCAACGGCTCATCAGGCGGCATCACCATTAACGTCGGCGTCTTTCAGGGCGGCACTCTCTCAAACGTAGTTTCAGCGGCGGCGCGTGCGGAGGTCGATGTTCGCTTCAGCAATAGCGACGAGGCAACGCGAATCGAAAATGAAATTTTCAATCTACGTCCTTATGACGAGCGCGTGCAGTTGATCGTAAAGGGCGGCATTAATCGTCCGCCGCTGGAGCGTAACGAAAAAGTTCTAGGTCTCTACGACCAGGCAAAAGCCCTTGCTCTTCAATTAAACTTCAAACTGGGCGAAATCCAGGTGGGCGGCGCTTCCGATGGAAACTTCGCTGCCGCCGCCGGCGCCGCAGTTTTGGATGGACTCGGAATCGATGGCGACGGCGCGCACGCCGTTCATGAGCACATCATCGTCGACGATATTCCAAGGCGGGGTGCCTTATTAGCCGCCTTGATTACCACCCTATGACAATCGTTCTGCCGGATTGCCTCCTTGAACGGGCATTAAGCAGGTTCGAGTTCAAACTCTTGTTTGTCCTTTAAGATTGCCAACGAAGATCACAGCCTAAAGGCTACCACCCCACGCGGGCTGCCGCGCGGGGACCCCGGCTGGACTCTGAACTGCTTGACTCAAAGTACATCAGTTACCTTTGAACGGGTTCCGTTCCGGCGGTTCGTCATGGTGTGAGATGGTGTGGAGCAATCCGCGCACCAGCACATTGAGCAAAGGGATTCGGTGGCGAATCCAGATACGGAAGGGATCGGGTCTGGCCCCGAGGCGAGCTTTCGGTTCCAGCGCTGTGCGGCCCAGCGAGAGACTGCGGCAGCCGAATTTGATTGCATCGTCAACAACTGCTTGTAACAGACGAAAATAGATTGGCACACCGGCGTTAGCTTTTCGATCGAAACCGATGTAATAACCCACCGCCGTTTCCCCGTCGCGCACAGTCGTCACAAAACCCAACATTTGATCGTCGCTTCTGAGGATCGTGCAGCGTAAGTTCTGGCCAAGCTGCGCTGCGAGCGTTGGAAGAAACTTCGGAGAGAGCGTTACCAGTCTGACGCGGGCGTTGTGATGCGTTTGCAGATATAGCGCATGCAGAGCGTCAGCGTGACGCGCTACTTCATCTGCACCATCCAGCAGTTCCACCTGAAGTCCGGCAGCCGCAACTTCTTTTGCAATATCCTTCGCCTGTTTGCGATATCTCGAGGTGAGACTGGCCAGATAGTCTTCGTAAGTCGCCCATTTTGGCGAAATGTCCAGAACCATGTTGGGCTCAGTTTCCAGTTGACGGTAGGAGAACCGCGACAAAGCTGAGGCACTGTTGGCGTAAGGGTCGGTTATGTCTTTAACCATTATGAGATCGGTATTCCCAAACAGCTTGTCAGCTCGACGAAGACGGTACAGGGCTTCGGCAATGGCAGGCCAAAGCTCTGTGGTGTTTTCATTGGGAGCGAACGCAATGCCGTGCATGCCCCATGAAAGAAGGTTTCCGCAAACGAGCAACTTCTCCTGGACCTTCTCCAATGGTGCTGCCGCCCTTCCTGTTTTCGGCTTTTGACTCACGCGCGAGAGCGAGATGGTAACGCTTTGGGCGGCGACGGCTGCTACCGGCTGTCGTCCACGAAAAACGAGCGCGTAACGCTGGCGCAGGTTATCGGGACCTGCTTCTTCCAGGACGCGCAGGTAAGTTGGAGACAGAAACAATGATTTGCCCTGTACAACTGAGTTCCAATGACCGGAGTCGAGATAGTCAATGCTGTCGCTGAGTGCGAAGCCGAAGCCGGTGGGCCGATGGCGTTCCTGGTGACTATCGCGCAGGTCGCGCGCTTTGCGAACGAGTTTCTTGAGTGGCTTGAGCTGCGGCATAAGTCTGTTGTGTTAGTTTGCGAGAGTATAGAACAGATCCCAGCGTTTTAGGTTCAGACAATTTTTGAGGTTTCAACGCAAGCGCTTTGCTGGGACCGCGGGCGTCCCGCCCGCCCCGCCTACGGCACACGCAAGTATTAAAGTTATAGCCAACTGACCTTGGGCGGGCGGGACGCCCGCGGTCCCAGCAAATCGCTTGCGCTGTTTCGGTTGAGACGTTAAGTTTACCAGCACACAACTTTTATGAAGATCGCTACCTGGAACGTTAACTCCATCCTCGCGCGCTTGCCACACGTCATCCGCTGGCTTGAGGCTGTCCAGCCTGACGTACTTTGTATGCAGGAGACGAAGTGTACGGACGATAAGTTTCCCTTTGAGGAGTTTTCAAAAATTGGTTATTGCGCGAGTGTCTTTGGTCAGCAGAGTTATAACGGCGTAGCTATCATTACGCGGCATGAATGCGCTGATCTGCAGCGAGGCAATTACGAAGATCAGGAAGGCGCGCACGCCCGTTTGCTGGCGGCCACCCTTGATGGTATTCGCATCGTGAATGTTTACATTCCCAATGGACAAGCGGTCGGCTCAGCGAAGTTTGAGTTTAAGCTTGATTGGATGAAACGCCTGCGGGCATTCTTTGATAACAACTACCAGGCCGCCTCTCCGGTCATACTATGCGGTGACTTCAACGTGGCGCCCGAGGATCGCGATATTCACAACCCGCAGCTTTGGCAGGAACGAATAATGTGCAGCCAGGCTGAGCGCGCCGCGCTGGACGAAATCAAGCGCTGGGGCTTCACCGATACCTTTCGACAACATCATGAAGAAGGCGGGCAGTTTTCCTGGTGGGACTATCGCGCGGGCGCGTTTCGTCGCAATCTGGGACTGCGAATCGATCACATGTGGGTGACTAAGCCATTAGTCACGCGCAGCACCAACACCTGGATCGACATCGAACCGCGCACCTGGGAGCGCCCTTCCGATCATGCTCCCGTGGTAGCTGAGTTTGAGTAGCGGTCTAAAAACGAAACGAACTGGAAGTGGTACCGACCGTGACGACTCAAAGTTTTCCGGCGGCGACTGCACGCGAGTCGTCGCCGCCGAAAGACTCCTAAGGTCCACTGATTTTAAGGGACAACTGGCGCGGGCCTTGGAGGATAGCCGGGAATCATGGCCACCCCAAAAACGAAATTCAAGACAAGTTGGATGATGATCAGGAGAGTCCAGATCATCATAATATTTCTGATGCCTAACCGGTCTGAATTCATCCATCCCCAGATGAAGGTGTAGAGACCGCAAATCAGTCCCAGAATTCCTTTCAGCGCGCCTTCATTCTGAAACAGTTTGATCAACACGATGATAAAGCAAATCAAACATCCTATTCCGACCAGCATCGCAAGTATTCCTAGCATCGTTGTTTTTCCTCCAGTGGGTGATTAGTCGACCAGGCGAACGTTAACCGCGAATCAGCTGGACGAAAGCCGTTTGCATAAACAGCAGTCGAGCCAGCCAGTAGAGAATCAGACCAACAAGAATGATGACAGTGAATCCCGTTTGCCGTTCCAGCTTGTTCAGTTTTGCAATAGCCGGTTGGGTGATTGACCTGGGTAGTAAGAGGACGAGAACGAGCGCCATCGCGGCGAGTAGAACAACAGGCGCAAAGGCGTGAAAGCGAAGGGATGCCTGCAGGTCGCCCTTTAGCAGGAATATTACTGCCCGGGTCAAGCCACAACCTGGGCAGGGAATTCCAGTTACACGAAAAAAGGGACACTCCCATCCAGGTAGATTAAGCGATACCAGGGCAATCTGAAGTCCCGCCGTCCCAGCTACAACCATGGCGAATTTTCTATCTTGCAAGAGCGGTGAGACGGGGGCGAATGCGTTCGACGGCAACATGTTGGGCGGCATTCTATAGCAGGTTCGAGGGAATCACTAACTTTTCTCGGTTATCTTTTAAGAGGCATCCCCCGCTTCTTCGGAACTCCGCGCGAGCTAGTTCGAAGTGAGCTCAGCCGTCTTCTCAGTAATATCTTTCTGGCCCCATTCGTTGTCCCGACTGGCTTCACCAGCCCTTGATCTCTTCGCCGCTTTCATCTTCTGCACCAGATCCATATGCGTGGAAAAATAACCCAGACTCTTGCCGACGACGTCCTGCACGGAGTTGAAACCCTTATCGGTCATGAATTTTTCGAGTCCCTCTCTGAGTTCGTCGATCATCTTCACGCCATGGAGCATTACGCCGGTGCATATCTGTACTGTCGAAGATCCTAACAACAGGAACTCGATGGCATCGTGTGAGTTTTCAATCCCGCCAATGCCGCTGATGGAAACGTCCTGCGGAAGTCCGAGGGCCAACTGGCTCACCATGCGCAGCGCAATAGGACGCACGGCCTGCGAAGAATAACCGCCGGGCACTGTGTGTCCTTCAACCGTTGGCATTGGCCGTAGCGTGTTGAGATCGACGCCAATCACGGAAAGAATGGTATTGATCGCCGAGATGCCGGCGGCGCCACCGCGCACGGCTGCGAGTGAAGGTTCCTTGATATTGGTAATGTTGGGGGTCATCTTCGCCCACACGGGAATATTTGAAACTTCAGTGACCCAACTTGTTACCTGCTCGCATAGATCCGGATGTTCGCCCATCTCTGAACCCATCTTGCGTTCGGTCATGCCATGAGGGCAGGAAAAATTCAGCTCGAACGCGTCGACGCCCGTGTCCTGCACCATGCGTGTTAGTTCCTGCCAGCGGCCTTTCTCATATTCCTCCATGATCGATGCGATCAGTATGTGCTTCGGGTATTCCTTCTTAATCTGGCGAAACTCTTCGAGCCAAAGGTCGATAGGCCGGTCGGAAATCAACTCGATGTTTTCAAAGCCGATGACTTCGCCGGAAGTCTTCGAGCGGAGTTTGCCGTAACGCGGGACCACGTTGACCACCTTCGCCGATTCGAGGCTGATAGTCTTCGCCACCGCTCCGCCCCAGCCGGCGTCGTACGATTTGGCGATGACACGCGCGTTTGTTCCCGGCGGGCCGGAGCCCAGCAGGAAAGGGTTAGGGAAGGTCATTCCGTTTACGACGATCGATAGATCCATCTTCATCTCCCCCGTGAGTGTTTAGCTCCTGTCGGATTCTGCCAATAGGATCGGGCCGATCTCAGCCGCCAAGGGCCCGATTTTGTTAATTACCACGTCCCAAACAACTTCGTAATCAACACCGAAGTAATTGTGAATCAGCCGATCGCGCATGCCGGCAATTGCTCGCCATTCGACCTCAGGATTTCTTTCTCGGACTGAGTCGGGTAGCTTCTTAACTGCCTCGCCGATCACTTCGACGCTACGAACAAAGGCACGTTTGAGAGTATCGTCTTTCAAAAACGCATCTCGATCGAGACCTCCTGCCGCCTTAGTGAGATACTGAATCTCGTCGAGTATGTGCTGTAGGTACTCAGTCGCCTGTTGAGGCATACTCAACCTCGCGAAGTATGTGGGGTCCGATGTAAGGGCTCAGCGATTCAGGAGTTACTAATTCGACCCTTCTTCCAATCGTATCCTCAAGAAAGAACGCCAATCCCATAAAATTATCGAACGATTTCTTGCCCGGCTCAAATTCCACTAGTATGTCGACGTCACTTTGAGCCGACTGCTTCCCACGCGCGAATGAACCAAAGACGCCGCACCGCTTTACTCCAAAGTGTTTTAAGCGCGCCTGATGTTTGTTTAGCGCACTGAAGAGTTCTGATTTGTTATTCACTGCCATAACGTCAGGATTTTTTTCAACTCTATGACTGGATTCAATCAGCGACCAATGCGCCGTAAGTATCCGGCCGGCGATCGCGGAAAAACTGCCAGGTGTTACGCACTTCGCGAATCATATCGAGATCCAGATCAGCAACCACCAGCGCATCCTGATCCCGGGCCGCTTCGGCAATAAACCGGCCGCGCGGATCGCAGAAGTAACTCTGGCCGTAAAACTCGCCGATGTCCCAGGGCATTTCATGCCCGATGCGATTGATAGCGCCGACGAAATAGCCGTTTGCCACCGCATGCGCCGGTTGTTCAATCCGCCACAGATACTCGGAGAGACCGGCCACCGTGGCCGAGGGATTGAAAACTATCTCCGCGCCGTTGAGGCCAAGCGCGCGCGCGCCTTCAGGGAAGTGGCGGTCATAGCAAATATAGACTCCGACTCGGGCGAAGGCCGTATCAAAAACCGGATAGCCAAGATTGCCCGGACGGAAGTAAAATTTTTCCCAGAATCCCGGGTTCACATGTGGGATGTGGTTTTTGCGATATTTCCCCAGATACTTGCCATCCGCATCTATCACCGCCGCGGTGTTGTAGTAAATACCTGTAATTTCTTCCTCGTAAATCGGCACGATCAGCACCATGCCGTGCGTCTTTGCCACCTCCTGCATTAGCCGTACGGTCGGTCCATCCGGAATCCGTTCGACCGCTTCATACCAGCGTGTTTGCTGTTCCGCGCAAAAGTAGGGCGTGGTGAATATCTCCTGCATGCAAAGTATCTGCACGCCCTGCTTAGCTGCCTGGTCGATGAAACCCAGGTGCTTTTCGATGTTAAGCCGCTTCACGTCATCGATGGGCAAGTCAGTGGGCGCTGCATTTGAACATTGAATCAGACCGCATTTAACTGTCCGTGGCATTTAGAAACTCCCTTCGGCAAGTCTGGAAGAATAGCTGTAACAAATGGGATTACCGGTATTGGAAAGTGACGAATTACCGGCAGCTACTAAAGCTCTTTATGCACGCGCAATCTGCCGGTTCATCAGGACGTAGTATATGACGAATCCGAGCCCGAAGGTAACGAACCATGCATAGGTGTACATGGTATCGAAGAAGGTTGGATCGGAAACTTGTCCGCCGGGCGTAGTCGCGGCGCGGATGAAACCGGGCACCACTGGCGTGATAGCAGCTACGAGCGCGATCATTGCTCGCCAGTTAATGCCGTTTGCGTATGAGTAAATCCCTTTGGGATTAAACAAGTCGGCCAGACTAAGACGCTGACTCCTTAGTACCCAGTAATCGCAAATCAAGATTCCGGCGATGGCTCCCATCAACCCCGAGTAACCAATCAGCCAGGTAAATATGTACGCGCCCATTGACGCCATAACCTTCCAGGGCATCATGAGCACGCCAATCAGCGCTGTAATCAATCCGCCGGTGACGTAAGAGATCCGTTTTGGGTTGAGGTTGGAGAAATCATTTGAGGGCGACACGACGTTTGCCGCCATGTTCGTAGTTAACTGCGCCGCGAAGATCACCGCGGTCGCAAAAAGAATAATAACCACGCTATCGAAGCGTTGCATTAGTTCAACCGGGTTCGGGATTGCCACGCCATAAATCAAAAGCGTTGCGCTGGTGACGGCCACGCCGATGAATGCGAAGGAAGTCATGGTCAACGGCAGACCCAGCGCCTGTCCCAGCATTTGAGATTTCTGTGAGCGCGCGTAACGAGTAAAGTCAGGAATGTTCAAACTGAGTGTGGCCCAATAGCCGACAGATGCAGTCAATGCTCCCGGAAAAATATGCCAGAAGTTGTTGTGTTGTTTTTGTAAGGCTGCGGAGGCAGTCAGTACATGGCCAAGGCCGCCCGCGCGCCATGATGCCCAGACAAGCAGCATCAACCCGCCGCCGAGCAGCAAAGGCGCCGACCACGTCTCGAGATGTTTGATGCCCTCGACGCCCTTCAAAATGATGAAGACCTGAATGCCCCAGAACAGAAAGAAAGCAACCCAGGTGTGAAGAGCAACATTCAGAATAGTTGCGTCACCGAATAAATGCGCCCAGCCTGAAGACATAACGCTGAACAACGCATCGATCGCCGTGCCGCCGATCCAAGTCTGAATTCCAAACCAGCCGCAAGCTACTATCGCTCGCAGTATGGCGGGAACGTTTGCTCCCTTCGTGCCAAACGCTGCGCGGCAGAGAACGGGAAATGAGACGCCGTATTTCGTGCCGGCATGCGCGTTGAGAATCATGGGAATGAGCACGATTGTGTTTCCGAGCAGAATCGTGATCATTGCCTGCCACCAGTTCATTCCCGCTTCGATAAAACCGCCGGCGAGAGTGTAAGTCGTTATGACTACGCTCATGCCAATCCAGAGCGCGGCGATGTTCCAGGTTGACCAGGTGCGCTCTTTGATTGTGGTGGGTGCGAGATCCTTGTTCCAGAGCGGACTACCGGAAACGTCCTGAGTCAGCTCTACGAAATCGCGCTCGCTGGTGGCGTCCGGGGAAGAGATGTCATCCATAGATGGTTTTGTTGGGCGTTAACATTGGTGGACTAGTTCTGAAGGGATTTAGACCGCGCGAATAGTAAGACAATAGAAGCAGGAGCTACAAGTATTTTCGATGTTTGTCACAACGGCAGTCTCAGCGAACTGTTAAGAACGTGATGTCAGGGAGCTGAGCACGAAGTATGAACTCAAGCGACTTGCTGGGACCGCGGGCGTCCCGTCCGCAAACGCGCCGTCCGGCGCGCAGTCTTTTGGGGGTCAATCCTTTCGCGCTTCGCGCTCATTGCGGGCGGGACGCCCGCGGTCCCAGCAAATCTCTTGAACGCTTTCGTCGCTTGCCTCAGGTCGACTTACTGTAAAACAAAGCTGACGCTGACACTCGCGGTGACTGTGATTTGACCAAAGGCAATCGCCCCTTCGCTGGCGGATGCCTCGCCAGACTGACTCGACACCTGCGACATTGCGTTACTGCCGTAGCCGTAACCCTGGCCCCACCAACTGTAGGGAGAATACCAGCCGCCTCCATATTCGGAGATCCGAATCGCCGGTCCAACTTGCCTGCCCAATTTGCCGGCCAGCAGTGCAGCTTTTTCCTTCGCAGCCTGAATCGCCATCTCACGTGCATGATCCCGATGCTTGCGCAATTCGGTGGTGCGAAATTGAACGCCATGCACATGATTGACGCCGCCCTCGAGGGCGCGCGATAGGAGTTCCTCAAACTTCGCAGTGTCGTTCAGCGTGACGGCGATGTTCTTCCTGACCCGGTATTCCACACGTACAGTTCTGTTTTCGTCGCGCAGTTCATGCTCCCAGGGCTCGATATTGATGAAGTCAGTCTGCACGTATTTAGGATCGATGTTCAGGTCTCTGGTTAATCCGAGCAGCTTCCTGGTACGCTCGTCGTTCGTCCTTTTCGCGACCGTGAGACTCGGATCCGATGTCTCAATCCCGAAGACGATAAAAACCTGATCGGGCACAACCTTCACGTCGGCTGAACCCTGGACATCGATACTGGCGCGCAGTTGCGCATCCTGTGCCGCAGCGCCCAGCGGCATCAGCACCAAAGATAAAACGAGCAGCAGCCCTTTCGCCCTCGAGCAATTTCTCATCGCTAATTCTCCTCGAACCTGACTACATTGAGACGCACGTACCACGCTTCAAAAACTGTCCATCACCAGCCTTGCCCTTGTACTCACCATTCTCGATTACAACCTTGCCGCGCGAAAGCACAGTCTCCACCACGCCCTTGATCTTCTTTCCTTCGTAGGTGTTGTAGTCGACATTCATGTGGCTGGTCTTGAGGCCGAGCGTCTGCTCTTTGTCGCCATCAAAGATAACGATGTCGGCGTCTGAACTCACGGCGATCGTGCCCTTCTTCGGGAACAACCCAAACATCTTCGCTGCTGCAGTCGACGTCAGTTCGACAAAGCGGTTGAGACTGATGCGGTTCTCGATAACGCCGCCGTTGTAGATGAGCGGCACGCGGTTTTCAACGCCAGGCGCGCCATTCGGAATCTTGCTGAAGTCGTCGCGGCCGAGTTCCTTTTGCTCTTTCATGCAGAAGGGACAATGATCCGTTGAGATAACCTGCAGGTCGTCCATCTTTAGTCCCTTCCACAACTCTGCCTGGTTTGACTTGTCTCTGAGCGGAGGCGTCATCACATATTTGGCGCCATCAAACCCCGGCTCATCGTAGTTGTCGAGGGAAAGGAAGAGATACTGCGGACAGGTTTCGGCGAAGGCGGGGATGCCGCGATCTCGTGCCTGACGAACCTGGTTAAGCGCGTCGGCACACGATAGGTGGACGATATAAACAGGCGACTCGGCCATCTCTGCAATCGCGATCGCGCGATGCACACCTTCGGCTTCGGCGATTGTGGGCCGAGTTAGCGCGTGATATTTGGGCGCGGTATGACCTTTAGCTAGTGCGTGCTTAATGATCTCGTTGATGACGATGCCATTTTCGGCGTGCATGCATATTAAACCGCCACGCTCGCCGGCGGCAGACATGGCGCGAAAGATTGTCGCATCGTCAACCAGGAAAACTCCTGGATAGGCCATGAACATCTTAAAACTCGTCACGCCCTCATCCATGGCGGTATGCAGCTCTTCGATCTGGTTGTCTTCAAGTTCAGTCGTGATTAGGTGAAAGCCATAGTCAATCGCCGTCTTGCCCTCGGCCTTCTTGTGCCAATTGTCGATGCCCTGAATGAGCGACTCGCCTTTGTACTGCACGGCAAAGTCTATGATGGTGGTAGTACCGCCATGAGCGGCGGCGCGCGTGCCGGTGGTGAAATCGTCTGAGGCCTGGGTTCCGCCGAAGGGAAGCTCCATGTGCGTGTGCGGATCGATCCCGCCCGGGATTACCAGCTTGCCGGTGGCATCGATCACTTTGTCGACTTCCATCTCGAGCTTAGCGCCGATAACGGAGATCCGCTCGTCTTCGATCAGGATGTCAGCACGGTAGTCGTCGGTGGCCGTGATGACGCGGCCGTTCTTGATTAGAGTTTTCATTTGTCAGTCCTAAATGGCTTACCGTGAATCACAATAATCGTGGATTCGAATTGCGCTGGCAAAGGCGCGGCTCTGCCGCCTGATGTGCGGAAAGGCTCTGCCTTTCCGGACTGCTCCTCTATATCATGAGGCTACGCCTCTTCTCCAAGCAATTCGGCTAAGATCGACCTTGAGAGGTTCATCTTCCAGAGGGCAACGCTTCCACCATCGAACACTCGACCAGCGATAATCCTCGGCCTTTTCGACAAGGCCGGCCCTCACAGGATTCTGGTGTATGTAATTCACTTTTTGCATGAACATATCTTCACTAAAGATTGAAAACACATTGCTATGGTGGTCCCAAAGTGAATAGCGATAAGCCCTTTCCTTCGTTTCATGCCGGAGTTTCTGGAGTGAGGAATTATGGGCGTGCTGTTTGAGATAATCAATAACCCGACGGCTGATGATGCCGTTAATGTAGCGGAGAGTTTCGGACGGCTTTCGGTGACTATCAGTTATCGCATGCAGATGATCAGGCATAATGACGTAGGCATAAATGGAAAAACCTGCCGATTTTCGAGCCTCAGCGAGAGCGTTGCAAGTTATGATTTTGATCGCGTCGGTCCGAAATACTGGAAGGCGGTCTTTGGCTACGGCGGTCAAATAATAAGCTGGCGTATCGCGTGAAATGGTATGCATGAGGCGTAGCCTCACGATTCTAGGTTGAGCGTTACGGAAAGGCTAAGCCTTTCCGCACATCAGGCGGCACAGCCGAAAGCAAGAGGTTTTGCATGATCGAAGGCGGAGATTTTCAACCCCAAATTGTTCAAAAACAAGGCGGCTGGCTTCCCAAGAAACCAGCCGCTTTTAGATTGGCTATTGAATTGAGCTGTTCGTTACTGCGCCAGCTCAGACGTGAGTATCGCGCCATTGAGTGCGGTTAACACCGCGCTGATTTTGACAACCTTGCGCGAGTCTTTCGCAATCCACAGCGTGGTCTTGTCTGCCTCATTGTCAGCCGCCACGATTTCAACTTTGTACGCTTCAAACGTGCCGGCTGGAACCGTCACACTCTCAACGCCTACCACCTTCAGGTTCTTTACCACCAGCTTTTGCTTCTCCAGATCCACCGTGCGAAAACTGGCCGTGTACCCTTCAGCAAGCGGCAAAGCGGCCATCACGTCGTAACTGCCGGCGCCGTCGCCGAAGATGGAGCCTCCCAAATCAACGGCTATGGGTTTGGCCTCGCCGTTCATGGTCAGTGAACCGCTCGCTTTGTTGTCCTTGTAGGAGACGTCAATCACCACCAGGCCTTGTTTGTACACGCGATGCATCAGCAACAGCGTGCCTTTTTCGATGTTCGACACGTCAGTGATTTCACCTTGGGGCGTGACTATCGTTCTGGTGACGGTCCACATTCCGTTTTCTTCCTTCGTTTCAGTCCTGATGGTTAGCGGAATATTCTGTCCACCAAAGGCGATCGAAGAATTGTAGCTCGCGCTACCTGCCTTGAGGTCAACCGCCGGCTTGGGAGCGTTGGCGCCAACCGGCTCCATCTTCTTTGGCAATGAAACGGTTTTGACGTCCACCGTGATCTCCTTCAGCCGTTGCGCGACCTCCGGAGTCATAGTTTCCTGATAACGGCCGCCCAGATGTTTCGCGAGGAACTTCTCGGTAGTTGCGAACATCGCCATATTGTTCACCGGACGGGCGAAGCCGTGGCCTTCATCCGGAGCGACCAGATATTCAACCGGATAATTGCGATCGCGGAGAGCGATAACAATCTGATCCGCCTCGCGTTTGTTAACGCGCGGATCGTTGGCGCCCTGAATCACGAGCAGCGGTGTTTTAATCTTGGTGGCGTGATTGAGCGGCGACTGCCGTTCGAGTTGTGCCTTGCCGTCGGCCGTTGCCGGATCGCCCATGCGAACCGCGAACAGTTTCCGAATTGCTTCCCAGTAAGGCGGAATTGTCTCCAGCAGCGTCACCAGATTGGATGGACCAACGATGTCGACTGCGGCCGCGTAAAGATCCGGCGTAAAGGTAACTCCTGCCAGCGTGGCGTAGCCGCCGTAAGATCCACCCATGATACCGATGCGTTTGGGATCAGCGGTGCCCTGGGCCACGAGGTATTTGGCCCCCCAGGTTACATCGTCCTGCATTTTCTGGCCCCATTCATTGTTGCCGGCATCAAGAAACTTCCGGCCGTAACCAGTGGAGGCACGAAAGTTTGGCATCAGCACCGCGTAACCGCGGTTCGCCAGAAACTGTGCGAAGCTGTTGTAGCCCCATGAATCGCGCCCCCATGGCCCGCCGTGCGGAACGATGATGGTCGGCAGATTCTTCGCGGGCACACCCTTGGGCAAAGTCAGATACGCGGGAATCTCGAGACCGTCAGACGATTTGTAACGAACCGCGGTCATTGGCGCGAGGTAGTCGCGGTTAAGTTTTTCGCGAATGCGATACTGCAGCGTTAACTTTTTGGTGTTGCGGTCAAACAGATAACGTTCGCCCGGTTCGGTATCGCTGCCGGCGGCGATCAGGAAAAGCCGCTCATCCTTCGTGCCGGAACCGAAATTGATTTCTTTACCCGGCAATTTCTTTTGCAGGAGTTTGTAATCGGCTTCGTAGCCTTTGTCCTTCCAATAAATTCGCTGGCGTTCATCGTCGTAAGAAGTCGCAATCAAATCTTCAGTGACATCAGAAAAATCCGCGTTGCCGAAGTCGACATGGTTCAGCGGATCCGATTCGACCAACTCTTCTTTACCGGTAGCTGGATCAAAAAGCTCAAGCCGAGTTAGATCGATGTTGGCGCCTTTGTTGGTTTCAAAGTAAACGCGCTGGCCGTCTTTGTGATAACGCACCGGCCCACAGCTTTCAAAGACACTGCAGGAATAAACTTTGGTAAAGCCGTTGTCGTCGACGCGCAGGACTTCGGTGTCGCCATTGTCTGCCGAGCGGGTCGCGAGCCGTAGTTGATCTTTGCGATCAAACACCCAGCCAGTGATGCGCTCGGTATTCTTGCGGACCAGCGTGCGTTCGCCGGTGGAGATTTTCACTTTGTAGAGATCGTGCCAGGCCCGGTCGCGATCGTTTAGTCCGATGTACATCGTGTCGGGCTCACTGCGCGGCACCGCATAGATTGCAGCGCGCACACCCTTGGCATCGGTCAGGTTGCGAGCGGCAGGCACGTCCTCGCCGGCGGCAGGGTTCTCTGCCGGGTTGACCGCGTAGACCAGGTAGTTTTCGTCGCCGGCTTTGTCCTGCACGAACAAGATGTACTTGCCGTCGCGGCTCCAAAAGTATTGAGTTACAGGACGACTCTTGTCGTTTGTGATCGGCTTAGCGGCATCGAAGGGTTCTTCGGTACGTTTGACCCAAACGTTGCGCGTGCCTTTAAACGGCTTAACAAACGCGATGAACTTTCCGTCTGGCGAGATTTGCGCCCCGGAGATTTCCGGGTCGCCGAAGAAAAGCTCTCGGTCAATGATTGGGGGCTGCGCGCCGTTTTGACCAAATGCCGAACGCGGCATTCCCGCCAGTAAGCCCGCGCAGAGAATGGCAAACACAAATGCCAGCGATTTGCGGTAGAAACTTTTCATAAAACCTCTTTCATTATTGGGGTTTAAGGGAATAGAGAATCGAAATCGAATTCTTAGTACGCGCGGAGCAAGCCTCAAGTTTCATACTTGTAGGGCTGTGCCCATCTCGCCAAAAACCAGCTCTTTGGGTGTTGCAGAACCGCGAGCGGTAACGAGCGGATACGAGACTCAAGCCGGGCAGAAGATAGTCAACCATGTGACCTTTATCCCCGGATGGAGTTTCGCCAGTGGTATCGCGCAGTTATGTTGAACCAGGATTGGACCTGAAGATCGCAGGTTGAGCCTGGCATCCGCTCGCTACCGCTCGCGGTTCTGCATCGTTGGCTACCGCTCTTCGTCCTCGAGTTAGTTGAGTGACGCAAACCCGGCATCGAGCGCAGCGACCATCTCATCAACATGATCCTTAGTCGAGTTGAGCATCAGGCCGGTTCGAATTACGTTCCCGTAGAGGCCGCCCTTGCCAATTAAGACACGCTGGCGCTTCGTCTCCTCAAATACCTTCGCCACCGTTTGCGGCGCCGGTTCCTTCGTCTTGCGGTCCTTCACTAGTTCAAGCCCCTGCATCAAACCCAGCCCGCGCACGTCACCGATGGCGGTGTACTTTTCCTTCAACTCATCCAGACGCTGACGCAGGTAAGCTCCTACCACCCTGGCATTCGTGCGCAGGTCCTCTTCTTCAATCACACGAATAACAGCCAGCGCTGCCGCCATAGAAACGGGATTGCCGCCAAAGGTTGAAAAAGTCAGTCCAGGATATTTGTCTGCTACTTCGGGCGTGGCAACGGTAATGCCCAGTGGCACTCCGTTACCAAGTCCTTTAGCCGACGTAATGATATCGGGCTCTACGTTCCAGTGTTCAATGCCAAACCACTTGTCGCCGGTGCGCCCCCAGGCAGTTTGCACTTCGTCCGCTATGAACAGGCCGCCATGGTTGCGCGCGATCTCCACGGCGCGTTCAAAGTAACCCGGCGGTGGCACGATGAAACCACCAACGCCGAGAATCGGTTCCGCCATGAAGGCGGCAATCTCGCCGGTGGTCGAGGTCATGATCAACTCTTCAATATCGTTTGCGCAGGCGAGACCGCATTCCGGATAACTAAGATTGAATGGGCAACGATAGCAATAAGGCGCGCGCGCATGAACAAAGCCGGCTACCTGCGCCGGCAGCGGACGCCAGGGCGCGTGACCCATCGCGGAAAGCGACGTAGCCGAGCGACCGCTGTAACTGTGTCGCAGAACTACGATTTCGTGACGCCCGGTGGCAAGCTTGGCGGCGTGAACGGCTGTATCGTCAGCCTCTGTGCCGCTGTTGGTGAAGAAAGATTTTTTCAGACGGCCCGGTGTGATTTGATGAAGCTTTTCCGCCAGGTCTGATTGCGGCTTATTCGCGTAGAGTGTTGAGGTGTGCTGCAGCGTCCTGACCTGATTGATGATCGCTTCGCTGACTTTCGGGTTGGCATGTCCCACACTTACGGTAAGCACGCCGCCAAAACAGTCGAGATACTTGTTGCCTTGATCGTCCCAGACGTGAAAGCCCTCGCCGCGCACCAGCGCGAGCGGCTCCTCGTAGTAGGTGGCGACGGCGGGGAAGAGAAACTCTTTGTGCTTGCGAACGGTTTCGGACTGCGTGGGTTTAGTTTCGACTGAGCTCACCGTTGACTCCTTGTTGGGATGGAAATTTAAGAGATTGCCGCTCGCGATTGGCTACTTTCTCATCGCCTCAACTGCTTTGCGAAAACGCTCTATCTTCATGTATCGAGCAAACGTGCCTATTGTCGCGGCTAGCTTTCTCATTTCTTTGACGTTCAGTAAAGATTTCCCTCGCGTTTCCGTCCGGTGTAATCAACGTAGACGACTTTCAACTCTGTGTAGAAATCCAGCGCAGTCGATCCTTGTTCGCGATCGCCGATGCCGGTGCCTTTGATGCCACCAAACGGAATGTGAGCCTCGCCACCGGTGGTGGGAGAATTGATGTGCGTCATGCCTGTCTCAATCTCGTCAACAAAGCGGAAGATCCGTGCCGCATCATTACTAAAGATTGACGAAGACAGTCCATACTCAGTGTCGTTCGCAACCTGCATCGCTTCTTCGAAATTCTTAACGCGCAGGATTGACAGCACCGGTCCGAAGATCTCTTCGCGGGCGATGCGCATGTCCGGCGTGACGTGATCGAAGACAGTGGGATTAACAAACAAACCCTTCTCAAGACCGTTTCCGTTGGCACGTGAGCCGCCGCACACGAGCGTCGCGCCGTCTTCCCGTCCGATGTCGATATACTTCAGGACAGTTTTGAATTGACTCTCATCGACTGTCGGGCCCATCTCTGTATTTGGATCCATGCCGTCGCCGATTCGCATTGAACCAGCGCGTTTGGCGATGCGCTCGACAAACTCGTCGGCAATGTCGTTAACGACGACTGCACGACTAGTGGCGGTGCAGCGTTGTCCGGAAGATCCAAATGCACCCTGCGCGGTCGATTCGACGGCAAGATCGAGATCGGCGTCTTCAAGAATTACTACCGGGTTCTTGCCGCCCATTTCGCATTGAACTTTCGCGCCACGTCGGGAAACCTCTTCGTAGAGCCGGATGCCGACTTCATTAGAGCCCGTAAACGAAACCGCTTTAACGGCGCGATGATTGATGATCTCGTCGCCGGCTTCGGAACCTGAACCGAGCACGAGATTCAATACGCCAGGCGGTATGCCGGCTTCAGCGAACAGTTCCACAATCCGGACGCCAGTCGCAGGCGTAAGCGTTGCCGGTTTGAAAACTACGGAGTTTCCGGCAACCAGCGCCGGCGCGATCTTCCAAACAGGAATGGCGACCGGAAAATTCCAGGGAGTAACGCAAGCCACCACGCCTAAAGGTTGTTTGATCGTGTAGGCAAAATTTGCGGGCAGCTCCGATTGAATCGTCTCGCCGTTCAGGCGGCGAGATTCGCCGGCGCAAAACTCTGCGACATTGATTGAGCGTTGCAACTCGCCGCGCGATTCCGCCAACGTCTTACCTTCTTCACGGGTGAGAATTGTCGCCAACTCTTCTTTGTGTTCCTCCAACAGTCGGGCCGCACGCGCGACAATTTTCCCGCGCGCAGGTGCAGGCATTGAACGCCACCCGGCAAAAGCCGCAGCCGCCGACTCAACCGCGCTCCTCGCCTCTTCGCGCGTGGCTTGTTTCACGGTTCCGATTATGTCGTCGGTATTAGCCGGGTTGATATTGTTAACCGTCCTTGCGGAGGCCGATTCGACCCACTGACCGTTGATAAAATTTCGGTAGGTGTCCATAGAGAAGGAGATTGGGTTTCTGCTGGTTGTAGAATTAAACGCTGCTTAATTGCTTTGCGCTAAAAGTGGGCATGATAGGCGGTGTTACACCAGGTGCTGACTCGTGGGTCGACCAAATACAGAACCGGGAGCGGTAGCGACCGGATCGAACACTCAGCAGGGTTTGGTCGCACTACACTTAGCGTTTGAAGTCTTAAGTTGAGTCTATGATCCGGTCGCTACCGCTCCCGGTTCTGTATTTGTCGACCCACTGAACGACGTTCCCACGATACCCACTTTTTGTGCAAAGACCTGCTTAATATATCATCTGAAATGGTTTGGGTCACAGCAGTGCAGAACCGCGAGCGGATGCTACGGTCAACGTTAGGATCAGATTGCATGCGAAGGATGCGAGTAGCATCCACTCGCTACCGCTCGCGGTTCTGCACAAACCAGGACAGACGACAAGCAGGACAAGTCGAACATGCAAAACGTCACGTCTATAGAGCCGGTGAGCTCCAATGAGCCGGAGACTCTGCGCGAGTTGCTGGAGAGTCGTGCGGCTGCGGCTCCTGAGAAATATTTCCTCTTCAGCGAGGCGGATGGCCGGCGTTTCACGTTTGCGGAATTCGATCACACCGTGAACCGGACAGCGCAGTTGCTGAAAACAAATGGTGTCGGCAAAGGCGACGTTGTCAGTCTGCTCATGCCAAACAGCGCCGAATACCTCATCGCGTATTTTGCCTGTTGGAAATTAGGTGCGATAGCCGGGCCTGTAAATTCCTTATTGAAAGCTCAGGAGATTGCTTTCGTCATCTCTGATTCGGAAACTAAAACTTTGCTGGTTCATCCTGATTTCCTGCCCACGATCAATAGCATCCGAAACGGACTATCAGGATTGCGCCAAGTGATCGACTTTTCCCACGCGGCCGCCGCAACTAAAGACTTCGAGAGCTCAACTAGTTTGACCGCTGCGAGTCCTTCGGACATCAACCGTGATACCGAGGCGATAATCATCTACACCTCAGGCACTACCGGCAAACCAAAAGGATGTCTGTTGACTCATGGAAATCTGATCGCCAATGCCAGGCAAATCAGCGATTGGCTCGGGTTCACCAAAGACGATCGTCTGCTAACCATCATGCCGCTCTTCCACATGAACGCCGTATCAGTTACCACGATGTCGGCCCTTTACGCCGGCGGCTCGACGGTAGTTAGTCCCAAGTTTTCCTCGTCTCGCTTCTGGCAAATCATTTCTGATTACGAAATCACGTCTTTTGGATCAGTTGCCACCATGCTGTCGATGCTGCTGACAACTTACCCGGATGGCGTTCCAGCAGGGCTCAAGACCGAACAACTGCGGTTTGCGATGTGCGGGTCGGCGCCTGTTCCGGCTGAGGTAATGAGAAGCTTTGAAGAGACCTTCAATTGTTTGGTGATCGAAGGTTACGGGCTATCGGAATCAACCTGTCGTTCGACTTTCAATCCACCCGACGTGCGGCGCAGACCAGGATCCTGCGGCATGCCGATTGGAAATGAGATGCAGGTCGTCGACGAGGATGATAAGGAAGTAGCTCACGGCGAACTCGGTGAAATAGTTCTGAGAGGCGAGAATATTCTGAAGGGCTACTATAGAAATCCAGAGGCAACGGCTACAGCATTTCGCAACGGCTGGTTTCACACCGGCGACGTCGGCTACCGCGACGCGGATGGCTTCTTCTATATCGTCGATCGCAAGAGCGATATGATTATTCGTGGTGGAGAAAACATCTATCCGCGTGAAATCGACGAAATACTCTATCAACATTCCGCAGTGGCCGCTGCGGCGACGATCGGAGTGCCTGATCAACTCTACGGCGAGGAGGTCGCGGCGTTTATCGTGCTGAAAGGGGGTGCGGAAGCGACGGAAGAAGAGATCAGTTCTTTTTGTCGTTCACGGCTTGCTGATTACAAATGTCCCAAGACTGTTCGCTTCGTAAGCGAGATTCCTAAAGGACCGACGGGCAAACTCCTCAAACGCGAGTTGGCCAACAAGTTTGCTCAGTCTAAGTGATCACTTGACGCCTACTCTGAGTCGTCAGAGACAATCACTTCCTCAACTCCCTTTTTTTGACAAGGGACTATCTTTCGCATAAAGTGTCGGCGCATTATGATTTTCGGTTTACACACCGCCGGCCTGGGTGCGGACGCTCGACGGTAGAGTGTGGTGTTACAAGGAAGAAAGGGCCGCGGGAGTTTCCTCCCTTCCGCTTTGTTATTCCTAATCGACACCTCGCAATTCCAGACCGAGAAAATTTAGGCGCGGAAGTTTTATCGTTGCGTGCTTTCATAAGCCCCCGAAACAAGACAATTTTGGGCAGTAGCCCGCGCGGAGTTTTCATCAACATCCTTACAGGAGAAAAACAAGCATGAATAGGAAACAAAGAATTCTGGCCTTTACGCTGGCGCTCATCGTTCTGGGAGCATCCCAGGCTCTGGGAGAAGTAATTTACGACAGCACAGTCAGCCCTCTGCCCGGCAATCTACCCAGTGAGGGCTTTGAGGCATTCGGCCTTAAAGAGTTTGGAGACGGGATAACTTTCGCCGGTACGTCACGAAACCTCGTTAAGGTGACAGTGACGCTGAGCAGCTTTGCCTGCCAGAGCGGTAACTGGTTTTCGGGGAACTGCAGCACTACCCCCGGCTCAACCTATAACGTTCCAATCACTTTGAATATCTATAACGCAGGTAATCCCGTTCCGGGTTCACAGATCGCAACAGTCACGCAAACTATCACTGTGCCCTACCGTCCTTCGGCGGACAATGTGAATTGCACCGGAGTTAATGCGGGTAAGTGGTTCGATGCCAGCAGCGGACAATGCTTTAACGGACAAGCCGCGAATGTCATTTTCAACTTCAGTTCGCAGAGCGTTGTGCTGCCAAACTCCGTGGTCTACGGCCTGGTTTACAACACGACGCATTATGGTCCAAATCCAATCGGCGAATCTGCCGCTTGCTTTGGCACGAGCGCAGGTTGTCCCTACGACGCTTTGAATATTGCGCTAGCGCCCGTAGTTACTGTCGGCACCAAGCCCTACTTCAACACGCTCTATCAGAACTCGGTATTCGGGTCGGAGTATTGCGATGGTGGACTAGCAGGCATCGGTATCTTTCGGCTCGACTCGCCCACCAGCGCTTGTTGGGCTGGGTTCATCCCGGCGGCCCAGTTCAACGCCGCCAACACGCCGTCGACCAAAGATGATTGTAAGAATGGCGGTTGGCAGACACTTACGACAGCGTCGGGCGACCCGTTCTCGAATCAGGGCCAGTGTATTCAGTATTTCAACACCGGCAAGTAGCCTGTCAACCAATCGAACTGCGCCGTACATGCGTACGGAAGTTTGAGTAGAAAGCCTCCGAGACTTCGGAGGCTTTTTGCTGTCCGCCATAATGCTTGATGGGCCCGGTTTCTTCTAAGTGGACTGTTGGCCCAGCGGCATCGGCAGACCGCACCCGCGCTTTCAAATTTTTGCAAACGCATTATCTCGCGAATGCAATGTTGTACTTGGTTCAAGCGAGCTGGTTCTCAAGCATTCCTCAAGTTTTTCTCAACTTAGGGCGTGTAACCTCAAGTCGTACCAGATCCTTTTTAGAGCACATGTTTTAACCATGTGGGAATTAGTTCGGACCATGAAGGGAACCGCATCAAAGAGAAGTCCGGTTAGTCATGTGGGCTTTGGTTGCGATTGCTACTGGAATATAATGCGCGACCTATTACAGAATGCCACTCCGGCACAGAGACGGCCTGAAACTCACGCAAAGTGGACCAGCCGACATATGCAACTCGAAAATCCGCTAACTTCCTTAATGTATTTGGAGAATTGCGTGCGAAAAGAAGGACTCCAGGCAATAGTCGTCGTTTAGTACAGATTCAGGTTTTCCTTTATGACAGACACTGCCTCAAACCAGCTTAAGGTTCTTATCATTGACGATCAGTTGATGGTCAGGGCCGGCCTGGGCAAGCTTCTTGAAGATGCCGGCTTAAAAGTGGTCGGGATGGCCGGCAATCGAACCGAGGCAATTGCTCTTGCCGCTCGTGAAAAGCCGGACGTGATCCTCCTCGAACTCGAAGTCCATGGCGAAGACACTCTCCCATTCGTTCCCGAATTGAGGGAGGTAGCGAGTAATGCTCGCGTGCTTATTTTGACAGGACCCAGGAAGCAGGAGGGCCATCAACGAGCGGTGCAGGCGGGAGCTGTCGGAGTTGTCTTCAAGAATCAGGAAGCCGAGGTGTTGATCAAGGCTGTTCGGAAAGTGCATGCCGGCGAGGTCTGGTTGGATCGCGCTACGATGGGCAACCTATTTAGTGAAATGACGAGGAAGAAGTCGGAAGGGCGCGATGCCGATGAAACTCGAAAGGAAAGCCTCACCGAGCGAGAGCACCAGGTTATTAGCCTGATAGCTGAGGGTCTAAAGAACAAGCAGATCGCTCAGCGGCTATTCATTAGTGAAACCACCGTAACCCACCACCTAAGCTCTATATTTTCGAAATTAGATGTTTCCGACCGTCTTGAGCTCGTCATCTACGCATTTGGCCACGACCTCGCCCGGCTCCCGAAGTGAAAACATCCAGCAAATCAACCAGCTCTCCGTCTTAACGTCCTCCAGTATCCAAAACCGCCAAATTTGATAGCAGGATCCTGCTGCCAAAAAAGGCATCCCCCTCCGTTGTAACGCTTCTGCAATGTAATTATTATGCGATGCGAATAAACAGTTGAAGCTTTGGATTGCTTGCCCAAATGAGTGGGATCCCGATGACGCAGAACAGCGAAAACAAGAGCACGCTCGATCTGCATATCGACGGGTTGATCGCCGACGGCGAAAGCACCGACTTCGGGTCTCGGACGCAGGAGCGCAGGCAAAAGGCGCGAATCAGGGAACCGTTTCCCGCGAGAATCTGGGGAGTTGACTCAGGTGACTTGCCGTTTAACGCTGACGCTGTGGTCGATAACATAAGTTCAACCGGTTTGTACCTGAAGACACCAATAGCGGTAGGTGCCGGCAGGGAAGTAAAGCTGATAGTTCATCTCCTCAGTGGTCCAGCGTCAGGTGTAACGGCTTCTGTTCAAGGTCAAGTGTTGCGTAGCGAAGTGCAAGCTGATGGCAAGTGCGGCTTGGCCATTACAATTAGCAAACATCGGTTCCTTTGAAGGCTTCGCGGGCATGGCCCAGCGGTTGCAATCTTTCATGGGTTCACCGCGGTATTGGTAGTTTTCAAAGTTGTAAGGGGTTTGAATTTGGCTTTTACGGGCGGAGTTCGTTATGGCAGTAACGAATGACTGTCTACTTTTGGTTTTGAATTATCTTTTTGGATAGAGCCCTAGCTCCTGAGTGCTTCAACTTAACGCAATTTTAAACTGGCAATTTTGAACCGTAATCAGGCTGCTTCGCTGGCAGCATTGTTAATTGAAATTTAGCCGCTGCTGACGCTCGTTTAACAACGGATCTCACATCCGTCCAGTCTTGGACCGGAGGTCAGCGTCACTTGAACCAACCCCCATGCCCCGCCCGGACAGTCCGGTGGTTAATGGGTTAACCAACCGGCTACCCCGGTGACAGAAGGAGAAATTGATGAATACAAGTCCCGAGATTTCTCGCTCCCGCAAATCGAGAATCTTTACATCACGAATAACAATTATTGCGTTGGCTGCGTTTGCGCTATTTATGCTTACAGCCGCCAGCGCTTTCATGGCACCACCGCTTCAGGGCGCTATCTACACCACCGACGTCGCTTGTGGTGGTGTCAATATCAATCTCTACCCCAACAAGGACGCTGTCTATCTTAACGGCGGTCCGCAAAACCAAAACGGCCCCGGACTGGACGACGGTAGCTACTATGTTAAGGTGACGGAACCAGATGGCACGCTGCTGGGCTCGAGTATTGGTGGTCCCTTTGGCAATCAACCTGTTCACGTAACCAATGGTTCATTTGACCAATGTTACCAGTTGTCATCAATCGTCAGCCCTCCAGGCGGCGCTCCTGCCCCCGGTTACAACGACACAACCAATAATGGAAACGAGTACAAAGTTTGGGTGTGCCAGGATAGTAATTTCACGAACAGCGGCTGCAAGACCGATAACTTCAAGGTCACAAGCGACGGCACCCCAACCGAAACCACGCTTCAGGTGCTCAAGTTTTATGACAGCAATCAGAACGGCGTGAAGGATCCGGGCGAAGCTTATCTAGAAGGTTGGAAATTTGACTTGAATCCAGTCATTGGTTCCAATCCGCTACTTACATCATTCGTTGGTGCGGCAAGTCCGGGTATCTACACTGCGACAGAGCGTGACACCATCGAAACGAACTGGTTCGCGACCACGAACAAGACGCTGAACACAGTGGTCATTTCCGGCCAGACTTCGACGATTGAGTTCGGCAACTACTGCACGCTGACACCAGGTGGTCACACGATGGGCTTCTGGTCGAATAAGAATGGACAATCGCTGGAAGATGCTGCGGATTTCACGGAACTCACCGGCCTCTGTCTCAGGAACCTGGACGGTTCAGATCGCGACTTTACCTCCAGTCTTCCTATCAACAAGAAGAATCTCAACACTTGGATCCTGGACGCCAAAGCGGTAAACATGGCCTATATGCTCTCCGGTCAACTTGCGGCGACCGAGCTAAGCGTGAATCACGGATTTACAAACCCAGTCGTAATTGTGGATGGCGCTAACAACGTGACTCAGCTCATGGCCTATGCGAACACACTGCTGTGCGCCGATGGGCTCACTAAGGGCGGTGATCCTAATCGCGCCGAGCAGGAGCGAGTTAAGAACATTCTCGATGCCATTAACAACGGCGCCTCGTTTGTTCAGCCGGATGCAACCAATTGCCCCTACACTTTCCTTCCATAGTGTAGAGGTCATTAATCAAAAAGGGTCGTCCTCTTCTGGAGGACGACCCTTTTTATTTCTGCCTTGTTCTCTCACGAACAAGCCATTACTTATTGACGTTAACCAGTTGAGAGAGGCCGACATTGCCTGCGGCATCATACGCCTTGCACTGTAAAACATGCGGGCCCGCTTTCACCTTCCGCGTATTCCACTTCGTAGTGAATGGCGCTGAGGTCGAAGACGAAACTAAGGCGCCATCGACGTAGAGTTCATTCCTAACCACGCCCACATTGTCTAACGCATTCACGTAGATCGAGGCGTTTGTTGGAAGCGTTGTCCCATCCGATGGTGAGGTAATTGTTTCAGTTGGCGGAGTCGTGTCCAATGGCGGTGCGCTATTGCTTACCATAACCGTTATCGAATAGCTTGCTGAATTGCCGGCCGCGTCACTCGCACTTGCTGTTAACGTATGCAGGCCGTTGCTCACCGTTGTTGTATCCCACAAGAATGCACAGGGACTGGAGCTGTCCGTTCCTCGCACCACGCCATCTATGCTCAGGGCCACGGAAGTAACACTCACATTGTCTGTCGCCGATACGCTAACCGTAACGCTTCCTGAAACTGCGGCGCTAGCTGCCGGTGAAGTAATGCTGGTCGTCGGAGGCGTTGTATCAACCGTACCACCACCTGCCAGCGCCATCGCACGAGCGGCATTGAGTCGGCCCCAGCCGTAACTGGTATCCCAGCCTGATGAACCCAAATCGTCAGCGGATTGCTTCAGCACATTTTGTATTTGGGTAGGTGTTAGGTTCGGGTTAATCGACATCACCAAGGCCGCAACGCCCGCGACAAGTGGCGCTGAAACTGACGTGCCTGCAGTAGACACATAGCCGCCGCCCTTGGCAGTGGTGCGAATGTTCGTACCTGGTGAGGAGATGTCAACGTTGTTACCTGTGTTGCTGAACGAAGCCAACAGGTCGTTGGCGTCGGTCGAACCTACGGTAAGAACATAAGGATTATCCGCCGCGGAAGTAAAAGTGGCCTGGTTGCCGGCGGCCACAGCGACGACGCCACCCTTGTTTTGGAAATACTGCGCAGCGCTTTTCACCGTTGAACTATCGCTCGCGTTGAAGCTGAGATTAGCCACGCGGGCTCCATGGTCCGCGGCCCATTGCAGGCCGGAAGCCAGAGCTGAGAAGGTTGCATACCCAGTGCTGTCAGTTACCCGAATTGGCATGATTTTGCATCCCCATGCGACTGAAGCCACTCCATCGCCATTATTGCTTGAAGCCGCAGCCGTCCCTGCCACCGCTGTTCCGTGCCCGCCCATATCGCTGGTGTCAGAGTTGTTGTTGTAAATGTTCCAGCCAGGCACCATCTTGGAGGCCAGGTCAGGGTGAGTCCCATCAACACCGGTGTCAAGAATAGCTATTATCACATTGGAACTGCCCGTGGTACTCGACCATGCTGTTGGGCCACTGATCTTCCGCAAATGCCACTGATCTACATACCAGGGGTCATTAGGGTTCATGTCCTCTGGTGGGAGAATCCGATCCACTTCCGCGTACTCAACTTCGGGTCGCGACTGCATCGCATGAGCAAATGCTGTCTCGTCTGCTTGCTCCGGAAGATCAAGGACGAAGACTCCGAGCGCCGGCATTTCGGCGGCATCGCGGGCGCCCAGTGCCGCGATGATGTTTCGGCCGTGATCGGGCATCACATCCGAATTGAACTTCACCAGGACTCTAGACGGCACAAACTGATCGCCAGGTCTTTGGAAAGGTCGATACTGGTTTTTCTGTGCCTTGACGCCGGTGAAAGTATTTCCGGTGGTTAGAACGAGCGTCAACAATGCGGCCACACACGTGGCAAGAGCAATTCTTTTCATCGAGCTACCTCTCCTACTAGTTGCAGTAACAAAAACTTGGGTGAGATTCCTGGGGCGGAAAAATCAAGCGAGAGCGCGACAAACGGCGCGCAACTCCGCTCTGGATCGTCAGTAAAGCAACGACCCAGATCCACGGCTGCTCCTCCGGATATTCAGCGATTGCAGTGTGAGAGTTTCTTTGCCGGCCCAGTTGGGCCAGTGCAGATGCAATGGGCGATTGGGATCCAAAGGTACAACCAGAAGCGGTAACGGTCCTGTGCGCTGGCGCGCCTATGCCGGTCCGCCGGCACACGCGAAAACGCCTCCGAAGAAGGAAGGAATCTTCGGCAGGGCACAGACAGCGCGCTTTAGCTTAGGTTTTGTAGTTGGGTTGGTAGCAGAAGGGAAGAGTCGTGAGGCATTGAAATAATTGAGAAATACCTCGCGATACTGTCCTGCTTTCGGTAACCCAGCCAGGTCCCTTGACCCCTGTAGGCTTTGCGGCCCCCGCTCACGCGAGGTGTGCCTTTATCGCTTCAGGTAAATCTTTCAAATAACTGCGGAAGTGGTGGTCCAGTTCCGCTAAATGGAACTTAGCGCGGATGGGCCAACGCTGTCAAGCACTGTTTAACTGAATATTTACGTGATCCTGCGTAATTGTGTGATTGGGGGTAGCAACACTGTCCGGTCGACTACCTGTTGTGGAGAAAAGACTTAGCCAATTAGGCGAAACGCACTGGCGGAATGAAGCAACGAGGGACGGGCGATTCGCCAACGACTACAACTCGCCCGCTTGCACCATTGCTCTCGACACTCGCCGGCATCTTTGCAGCTTAATGCATCCTCATTGTTGGATCGCCCAGTAGCATCCAGGTGCGCCGAACATCCGGATCGGAGATCGCTCCTTTGGCGTTTCTCATCGCTTCGCCGAGGCGAAGCGGCTGCGAACCAAACAGTTGCAGGTAGAACTCCTTATCCATTGCAAACTGCGGCGGTGCTTCCGTGAATCCGGACGAAGCCCAAACTGCCACCGCACCGCCATTAGGCGCTTTCAACGCCGACTCACCAAGGCTATCGACATAAACGTCGTGCGAGTAGCCGTTGAGGCAAGTCATCATCACGTAGAGCGAGAGCCGGTTTGTATTAGTCAGGCCGGTGACGGAGTCGACATCCAATAAGGCTTCGCCCGTCCAGACTCCGACTGAGCCGTGACCGTAGTAGTTAACGATCATGGGTCCCTGGTTCAAGGCATTAACTATCTGACCGCGCGCGAGATCATCGTTGCCCACCTGCGACCGATTTATTGTTTGGACATCGATGCCTGACGGCAACAGCGCCGCTGTTTGGCTGCTTTGATTTTCGAAACCGTTGTCCGCAACCATTACCGCTCCACGCAACGGAGCATTAAGTTCTCGCTCCTGTTCGTAGCTAAGAATCTTTGCGACCATCAGGTTAACTTCGGCAGGCGTGCGGGCCGGCAAGCGGCCGATGGCCATACTCGGTAGACCGGCGCTGTTGAAGTCTGCAAACCAATCGTCTGACCCAGTCTCCATGTAACTGGTATCGATTAATTTCGTCGGGACAAAGTCGTTAAAGCCCTGATCGAGATAGTTGCGCGGATCCCAGGTGCTGTCTCCCACCAGCAAGAGGTAAGCGGGTTTGCGACTCCAGCTGAGAGCAGCCTGAGAAAGGAAGCTCTTCAAGGCCACCGGTGTATGCGCCCCATAGCTGAACTCGTCATAGACATCTTCGACATCAACCACAGCCACACTCAAGCCCTGATTCCGTCGCAGTGTTGCCAAAGGTTCAATCGCCTGGCGGAAGGCCTGATGTGTGATGATGACCATGTCCGCGCCGTTAGTGCTGGCGTTCCAATTCGATGGGCTGTTAGCCAGCACAGATGCAGGATGGCGGCTCAGATCGTCCGTGAAGGCAATAAGCGTCCGGACCTCGCTACCTAATGCAGGTACAACTACAGCATAGCCGCCTTGCGAAGAGGCGGCGTTGGTCGCCACTTCCAGCGGTGCGCTCGGATTCGTCACATCTATCAAACGAATGTTGGGTGTTGTGAAGCCAGCCACCCTCACGGCCTGTCCGCCTGCGACATTAAACGCAAGCGTATTATTGTCAGCACGGTATTGATGCGCGTAAGTCAACCGGATTGAATCGATGAAGCTAATGTCTAAATCGCCGTTTGCGGAAACGAGCGAAACTTCATTGTCGCCCGCGTGCAAGAGCGCGCGATTGACGTTGAAGGTCGCCACCGGATGCTCGACGCCGCTGAAGGTTACTGCGCCGACGTCGCTACCATTGAATTGCACCTGTACCTGGTGCGCTTGTTCCGTAAGCCCCTGTAGCGCGACTTCAAGCTGTCCTGGCAAATTCGCTTGACTGTCCAAGTTGTTAACACTCAGCGTTTGAATTACCGGCTCGCTGAAGATCGGCGCGCCGAAAATGTTATCGGCATCGCCGTTGAGCAGGTGTGAAAGGTAGACCAGCTTCTCACGCTTCTCCGTCGTATAAGCGAAGCTGCCCGTCGGAGTATCCGTCCAGTTCTGATAATCCTGCTTGGGTTTGCCATGTCTGACGGGGATGCGCTTGCCGGCGCTGTCGCCCGTGATCAGCCAGTAGGTTCTGGTGTCGGTGGTGGGTGTATCGAGGCCGATACCATAAAACTCTAACGTGTCATTGTTATCGAGATGCGCCCTATTGTTGCTTAGCTCAATTGGGACCTCGGCGCCATCTACATACAACTGCAATAGCCGGGCGTCGGAGGTTGAATCAAACCCCGCCGCGACTAACTCAGGCTGAGTGAGCCGATGCCAACCCGTCCGGTTCACCTGTATCTTTATCGCTTCACCCGAAGCTATTGACTGCTGCACCGCCAACCCCGATGCCGTAAGGTTCAATGTCTCACGGCGGGCTTCGACCTTCATGGCCGCCGGCCACGCGCTTTCATCGTTAGTGCCACTCACGCGGGCCGAGTCAGCCAAGTCGTTCAGAAGCAAGGCCTGTTGCCGCTTGGGCGAACTATTACTACTTCCGTTATTGTATGGATATATCGGTCCAGTGCATTGCCGGGCGCCATTAAGGTCGATGGCTTCGAGGTAGTAACACGTGTCCGCAGTTCCTTTCGGATCAAACCACGAATAAGAGTAACCCGCCGTCAGACGGCTGCCTGGGCCCACAGTCAATGCTGAGCCGGCGACAACGGCTGGAGTCACGCGCGTGCGTTTACCCTGGCGCTCGCGATATACATGGTAGCCAAGATTGTCGACTTCGAAACCACTTTCCCAGGTCAACTGGACGCCATCTACGTAGCTGGCTGCGTTGAACTTCGTAAGTCTCACCGCCGTCGGTGCGTTGCCGGTGTTTGCCAGCGTCCATGGTGAGAAAGTGTTGACAGCGGTTTTTTCTACCCAATTATTAGCGGCGTCTCTCGTGGTAGCTCCAACATCGGTCCAGGTCGCCGGCCCTCGCCAGAGATCCAACGAGGCCTCCGCGTTTCCGTTCAAAGTGGTTACATCGTCGCGATAATGGAGACGCAGTATCGTGCTCGTGATTGTTCCGCCAGTGACATTAATCTGATAGTTGCGTCGCACTGAGTTCGCAAAAGTGTCGGGAGAACCTTGGGTCAGGGTTACGTCGATCTGAGTTGGCGCTCCGGTGAATGTAAACGTTCCGAATTGCACAAAGGGGCTACCAAAGCTGTAGCTTGTTCCGGAAGAGAAGTTGGTACGTCTCACGGTTCCTACCACTTCACCTTGTCCTGTGCCCGCCGTAGTTGCTGTGCTTGCGGCGCCCATGATGAGGATGTTGGTCGTGTCGGTTACCAGGTTGACCAGCTTGACATCGGTATTCTGCGTCATTGTCAACACGCCGTTTACCGTGAGATTCGTGCTGGCCGCACTAGCGTCAATTCCACCCGATGTGTTCGCCAGGGTAAGGCTCCCGAAGGTTGTGGCGCCGGTGATTACCTGTGTTGCAGCACCATTGAACGTCGCAGTGCGAGTGTTGTTATTAAACGTCCCATTATTCGTCCAATTGCCAGCGACATTGATGTTGCCGTTGGCGGAACTGGAGAGGGTCAGCGTGCCGTTAATCAAAACATTTCGCCCTACGGTTAGCCCTGCGGTCATCACCGTGATGGCCATTGACAAGGTCGAACCACTATCGATCGTTAGGTCGCGGGCCAGGGCGCGCGCGGTTCCTGCTCCACCGTTGCCAAGGTTAAGTGTGGTGTTGCTGCTTAACTGAACATCGTTCGGGAAACCGGCGGCGGATAGCGCGCTCCACTCGAAACCACGCCCGAAAGTACCGCCGCTGTTGTAGATCAAAAGGGAACTGCTCCCATAATTCGGCGCCGTGGCAAACGAGCCGCCAGTATTGATCTTACAGATGCCGTTAAACGTTAGGCTGTTAGCGCCGGCGACGCCGGCCGTTGTTTGGAAAAGAATCCCGACAGTCCGCGCCACGCTCATACTAAGTCCGGCCGTACCAATGACGCTCACATTCTGCGGCCCGTTAGTTGAGGGCCAGTACGTCCGCGAAGCATCAATCGTTGAGGCAACGGTAGTGTTGAAAACCAATGTACCTGTGGTGGGATGATAGCTGTAAGTTCCAGCTCCTCCGCTGGCTGCACCTCCCGCACTAATAACGAAAGAGCCATTGATGGTTGTTGTGCCGCTATTAATGAAGGTGTTGTTACCGGTCAGGAAAGACGCACCCGCGGAAACGAGCATCGTGCCGCCTGAGCCCAGGGTGATAGTCCTTGGAGTGGCTCCTCCAAGTTGCATGCCCGCGGGATTATCGATCCGCAATGTTGAGCCGGTGAAAATGGTGGCGTTCGCACCAAACGTCAACGTCTGCAGAATTGATGGATGCCCCATGATCAGCGTGTTTGTGCCGTTACTATCGAAGATGGGCTGTGTCGCGTTAGTGCTGGTCGAAGTGATATTGCCCTTTACTGTGACGGTGCCAATGGTTGCAATCGTGCCGTCGAAACCGCCGCCGGTGTTCGAGGTCGTTAAGGGCGAGATGTTGATGTTTCCGTTAATGGTGACGTTTGTTATACCGGTCTGATTCAACAACAAGGTGCCGCCGGCCGTGCCGGCTCCGGTAGCTCCACCTAACGTGAGATCACGGAAGGAAATATTCGTCGTCGCGATCGCAGTCGGAGCATTCAACAACATCGCGTCGTCTGAGAAAAGAAAATTCAAAGCAAGATTGCCAAACTGAGTTCCATCCACTGCCTGGATACTGGAAAGGGTAGGACCGGATTCATAGGAAAGACCGCCGGCGCCGGTGGATAAGTACGTTCCGTTAACGATAACGTTGTCAAAACCGAGGGCGGATGTGAAGCTGATCGTAAACCCTCCGTCAGCGAAGGTGGTTCCGGCGCCGACAAATAGAGCGCCTTTCGTCAGTGGATCGCCGGAACTGCCGGAAATAATTTTATTCCCGTTCAACGTTTTGGTTCCGCTACCGGCGGTGTAAATCATCGCCGCGGACGGATGATTAGTCGCGTTAATTGTCTGAGCGCCGCTGGCGTTGTATTCGATAATCGCATCGGTGAACGTATTGATGCCGCTATTGACTAGCGTAGCTGCGAGTCCTAATGCGCTAGTGGTCGCCGTGCCCAGGATTCCGTCGCCAACTGTAGTACTCCCGGTTACCGTAATGTTGCCTGCGCCACCAATGGTGAATGTATCTGCGTTTAAACGCCCGGTGACAGTTAACGTTTTCCCGGTCGCTATGCTTATGTTATCGAGCATCGTGTAGCCTCCCCCGGAAGCTACGGTCAGGTTCATTTCAAAAGCTGAGGGCGTCGGCGCGAGTGGGAGGTGTGCCATCGGATTACTGACAATGGTGGCGTCGTCGAGGTTGATAATGAGCCGCGTCGTGGCTTCTTTCTTTGCGATCAGCGCATTGACTTCGTCTCGTTTTTTCGAGTAGGTGCTTTCAAGTTGACTTCGGTCTTTCGGCACCCGTGCGTACTTCCTTGGATCGGAAAACATGTTAATCGTTTCGGTCTTGACCAGGCTTAAGTCCGAGGTGGCCGTGTCCCTTTGCGGAATGCTCAATGCGGTACCATTGATCGTTTTGTTAGTGCCAGTCAGATTTAAGTTCAGGCTACCTATGTTTGTCCCACCCGTTACTCCGCCATAATTCAGATTGCCGCCAACATTGATAGTTGTGGCAGTGGCAGCACTCAAGGCTACCTGCGCTGTTGTGGCGACGATGAAGTCATTCGCCGCGGTAACTGCGCGCCCGGCCGTGAAGTTCTTGGGAAGGCCGGCACCACCCCCTTGCAGAGTGAGGTTATTGAGCGACGTACCGCCTGAGAACCCGGCAATATTTTGGGTAGTAGTTCCAGAGAAGATCGTTGTACTGCCGGCGGCACCGGTTACCGCCGTAAAGCTCCCGGTGCTCAGAGTGAAATCGCCTTTGCAGTTTAACGTCCCGGTGCCGTTGGCAAGCGTGCCGCCGTTGAGGGTCAATGCGCCGGTGCTGAGATAGGTGCCGGAATTGACGTTCATGGTCCCTCCGTTAAGGCTGGATGTGCCGCTCACGTTCAAGTTGCCGGTATTGATATTTAACGTTCCGCCGGACTGAATGTAGTTACCAGTAAAGTTTAGAGTCCCGGAACCAAGATTCAGGGTTGTGTTTGTGCCGACGGTCAGATTCTTCACTGCGAAAGTGCCGTTCACATTGATCGTCGTTGGTGAGCCGAAGATCAGGCTTACGTTGGTGGTGCCGTCGGGAACGGTGTCGTTGCTCCAGTTAGCAGCGTCGCCCCAATTCGATGTCGCAGCCCCGCCGTCCCACGTCGTTGGTAAGGCACTCTCGTTGCCGATCGTGAAGAAGTCACTGCCAGGCGTGAGATTTGTAGTTGAAATAATCGTCCCGGAGGAAGTTGTGCCGCTGACAGTCCCGCCGATGCTCGAATAACTTCCGCCTGTCGTGCTCGACTGCGCCACGCGCGCGGTCGAGGTATCGAAGACGTTGTCGTCGACTCCATAGGTCAATTGTATTCTCGCCGCTGGGTTGAGGGCGGTGCTATTCGAAAGCTGCCAGTAGCGTGCTGCATCCAATGCAACCAGAGGGGCCACGGGCGTTCCGCCCGAGGCGCTGTTGACTACTTCCGCCGTCACGATTGATTGCGCGGCAAGCGTTAGACTGGAAAGAGTCACTGGACGGAAGAAGGCACCCTTGCCGATGGCATAGTTTCTGGAAATTGCGGCAGTAGTAGGAATGTCGACTGCGAGTGGGCCATCCACGTGGCTACTGGCAGATCCGGTTGGACCAACGACGGCTGAACCGAGCGTCAAGAGGTTAGTTGCTGTTGTTGCCAGCAGTCCGCTGCTGAGCGTCAGACCGGCATTCACGGTCAGGGGGCTATTCAAGCTGACACCGCTGGAATTACTAATCGTTAGGGTTCCGCTAATTGAGCCTGGAAGTTCCGCACCAGTCGTAATGCTGGCGGCCGGAGAAGGGGCCGTGTAAGTGACGTTATAGGTTACGCCGGAAAGATTGAAAGTCGGTGTATTGGCCAGGCTGCCGCCGGATCTGGTGGTTGTTAAAGTCGTCGATCCTGCGGAATCGCCGAGAGTTAACACGCCGCTTCCGCCAATGGATCCCAAGGTCAAATTCATAGCGGTCGCAACGGCGATGCTCTGATTGAAATTGACGGCCGGAGAAGCAGCTGAAGAGTTATTGATCGTGAGTCCACGAATCCTGTTGTTGGTGTAGCCGCCTGAGCCGCTCACGGTTTGCTGGGTTGCGCCGATAAAGCTCCAGATTGAGCCAGATGAATCTCCGTTGATGATGCCGTCGTTGGAAGCATTGCCTGTGTTGGTAAGAGTAGAACCGTTCAGGTTGAAAGTTCCGGCGGTGAGGGTTAGCGCGGTCACATTACAGGTGCCGCTAATGATGTTGCTAATACGAACATTTCTGTTTATGCCGGCGGGATTATTGATTACGATCGTGCCTAGCGTGACAGTGCCCGGGGCCGAAATTGAAAACCCTCCACTGCTAGCATTGCCCGACGATGAGGATGTGCCGTCGCCAAATCTAATCGTTGAGCCTGCGAAGTTTTTTGATCCGGCGCCGGCGACTTCGAATTCTGTGTTGGCGGGTATGGCATTATTGAGGCCGGGATCGACAATAGTCAGAACCCCTCCGGTAAAATTAACCACAGACGCCGTTGAAAGATTAAAGACATCGTTTGCGGCCGCGGCACTAATGTTCTGTGGGTCAACGTTAAAATTGCCCGCCGTCATCGTGAAAGTAGCTGCCGCACCCGTAATTACGCGTCCGAACATGTTCACGATGCCGTTCGCACCACCGATGATTAATGAACCCTGAAGGCTCATTACGTCACTGCCTTGGCCATAACCGAATGTGCCCGCATCGACCTGAAGTATGCCGTTAATGATCGGCGAACCTCCTCCGGTCGCAGAAACTCCCGCGCCCACACATTGAATCGACGCTGACGCGTTGTTTATCCATAACCTTCCGGCGATAGCAACCACAGTTTGACTACCAAAATATGGTGTAATCGTTGAAGCGCTCGAGAGTTTGAACGTTCCGCCTGTCACAACCAGACGGTTGCCTGCGCTTGCCGGAGCGCTCATTGTGATGACGCGCGATACATTTAGAACTGAAGTCGGATTTGCACCTTTAGTGACCCCAATGGCCCAAAAGTCACAGGTCGGTCCCGCCCCTGATACAGTTCCATTGGCGTTACCTAAGAAGTTGGTCGTCACGCCAGCAGTAGTGTTCAGATCGAAAGTGCCGTCGACGGTTAAGTTGCCGGCAGAAATGGAGGAGAAACTGCCGCCAATATTCAGGATATGAGTAGTTAGGGCGCCACTCCCAGCCGAGAAAGTCCCATTGGTCGCAACTGTCGCATCGCCGCTCACAGTTAAAGTGCTGGCTGATGTAGGGTGGTATTCCAATATGCCGCTCGTGCCCTGGCCCACCGTGAGATTGAAGCAAACTGCATTCGTTACATCAATCGTTACTGTTGCCCCGTCGGCAATTGTGACGTTATCGGTAGCGGTTGGAACAACTCCGCCGACCCAGGTTGCAGTTGAACTCCAAAGCCCGCCGCTCGCGGTCGAGGTGATGTTGCCGGCAGCGGCTGTCGGGTTGCTGGAGGCTGCAGGAATAGCACTCAAAGCGCCTTCAGTCACGGCGAACACTTTCCAAAAATAAGTCGTGCCGGGAAGCAATGGCGTCTGTACGGAACTAGTGGCACCGGCTGCTGCCTGCGTCACGAAGTTATAAGTTGAGCCCCCATCATCTGACCGGTAGATCGCAAAGCCCAACTCGTTCGATGAGTTGTCAGTCCAATTCAGCGTCATGCTGGTTTGGGTTACGCCGGTAAAGTTCAGACCGGTCGGATCTGAAGGAACGAGGGGAGTGAAGGTATACTTCGTGCCGCTTGTGATGGCATTAGTTTGATTATTCGTTGAGGAGCCGTATGCGACGGTGGGTCCACTCGAAGTTACGCTGGCAAAGGTGCCCGTAGTTCCGAATCCGACAGAGTAGCCGAGGTTCGCGCTGTTGATGGCTATCCCAGAACCGTAAACAAATTCAATTACGCCAGTTGTCTCGTAAAGCCAACCCTGGAAGGTACCTGCACCCGGATTGCTAAAGCCAACACGCGGTATTTGCATGTTCTGCCATTCAACGACGAGCTTGCGATTGGGTGCGCTGCCAAGAGTCTTATAGTGTACTTTTCCATTTGTTCCAGTAAATAGATCATCCCAATATGGCGCGATTTGCGGCGCATTAGCGGTGTTTGCCAGATCGTTTGTGGGCAAGGTATTTACCGCACTGCTACCGAGCTTCATCAAACCGTTGGCATTGACTGAAAATTGCGTTTGTCTTAGACCGTCAAACCAGAAGTCGAATCCGATATTATTGACAGAGGAAGCAGTATCCTCCTGGTTCGCGGCGACGAGTTGGGTCGTTCCGCTGGACATATCTTCCAGCGCCACACCGCTAAAATTGGTAAACGGATACGTGGCAACCGTGATCGCATCGGGAGCCAGGGCGCCTTGTGAAATAAGCGAGGGTTGAACTCTTTCGGCAGTTGCCGGCTTCGCAGCCTCTTGCATGAATGCGGTTACGGTTAACGCGAGAGTGAAGACCGCAATGGTGATGATTGCGGCCAACAGGCGTCTATTAGCTTTGGGGGAAATGTTAACTATTGCCATAAAATTTCTCGACCTGTATCACGCTCGCGCTCGAACAACGCGCCGCATTCTCGCGATGAAAAGCGCAAACAATGAAGCTTTTATCTTTCATCCCTGATGGTTAAAACTAACCGCTCAACAGAGATCAGTTCTCTAGTTCCTCAGCCGCCGACGCACTTTGGCGGTGCACCCGGATTGCACACGCCTGAGCAACATTCGCTACCCGTTGAGCAACTCACATTGTTATGTTTGCATGTTCCAGCTTGCGCCGGCGTAGGGGCGGTGATGGTAACGATCACCGGCAATGCGATGGCAGCGCCAAGTCCGATCCGCCTGATTGCTTCCCGCCGCGAAAGAGTCAACCCTCTCGTTGCTCTCTCCGGATTAGCCCTGGTCTCCATCAACAGATGTTTCCGTCGCAGCTCGTCCAGTCCGAGCCAAATCACTTTTTCATCGATGGTGCTGCCGGTTTTTTTTGAGAGTAATTCCGCAATTTCATTTGCTGTAGTTCTGCCATCGCAGCATTTCCAAATCGCGGCTGCGGTTTCATTAAGGCAGTGCGCTTCATCGCGGAGACGATTGTAAACGAGCAACTCGCCATCAATCCGCTTGGTAATAATTTCCTCCGAGCGCGCTAAAGGCAGGAATTCGGGGGGCGAAGATTTCATGCGACTCCAATTTGCCGCGAGGCCCGAAAGGAATTGGGACTCTCAATAGGGACAGTCCTAGCGGGCGGGGGCACTTTCTAAAACGTCTTGACTAGATAAGAAGTAAATCCAAAGCGGGTGAAGTTCAACGCAGAGCGGTAAAAAACTTTCCCCTTAGCGGCCTCTGGAAGACGCTTCGCTGAGCTCTGGTTTTCAAGGACTACGGGAGCGAGCTCATGCGCTGCAAAGTTGCTGTAGAAAACAGGGCGCAAAGCTAACATTCTTTAGGGTATAGGTCAATATTTCAGGGGCGATCAAGGGACAAATCTGAGAGGGAAAGATTGTCTCCAAGTGGCGGAGACTACATTGCTCTTTGACGCTTGGGCGACATGGCACTTTGCTGCTGGCTTAGAAGCTTTCTGATGGCAGTTTCCGACGGGGGGCCACTCCTGGTTTAACGCTCCGCTGGCGCTCATCAGGTTTAAACGATGTAGGCTTGGAGGCGTAAGGTGTCGATTTATCGATTACCTGCTGCGGGTGTAAGAGTCGGCGCCGGTGGTTGTCGCAAACGATCGATTAGCCACCCTCCGATTAACCATAAGGCGCAAACGGAAATCATCACCACTGAAAACCATTTTCCGTAAACGCCATCCGGCGAGAACTTCTCAGTTGCGGCATGCAGCATCTCGCTGTTCGGGAGCAGTTCTGCTTCGGAAAACTCATGGAAGGAATAGATGCCGACCTGAACCATAAAAAGCAGCAGGAAGATTCCGGTGACCTGGAAGAATCTCCTCACGTTAATCAGATGCCCAAATTTTGCCCAGCCCCAGGCGAAGCCCGCCGCAGCGCAAAGACCCAGCAACGCTCCGGTGAGCATCTCTGATCCGTGCACCTGCAAAAGCATCAACGCCGTCTCCATCCCTTCTCGAGTGATCATCAAAAACGTAAAAAGAAATACGCCCACGACAGCCGCTAAGTGGGAACTCCGCGACGACACCGCATTCAAACGATTGCGCATCCTTTCCTGAACCTTTGGTCCGGTACGCCACATGTAAATGACCAGACTACCAACCATCACCATTGCCACCAGGCCGAGAACGCCCTCGCGCAGCGACTCATTTCCAAAAAACTGACTGAGATACCCGCCTACAGTCGCGCCGAAAAATCTTTCCAGACCGAGTCCATCCACCCCTTGTCGGAGTAGATAGCCGAGGGCCGCACTGGCCGTTAAGGCCAAGGCTATTCCGACGTAAACTGCTGACGTTAGCCATTTTTGGCCGGACTTGCGGAGGTAAGACAGAATCACGGCGACCAGCAGGAAAGATTCAAATCCCTCGCGCAAAACGATAATGAAGGAATTAAGCATCGATGATGTTTCCAAATTTCGAAGTAGATTCGACCAGTCAATTGACGAAAAGCTCTGCCCTAGCCGCCGCAGCGAGTATAGCCTAATTGAAAACAGTTTTCAATTTCAAGAGCGGCCGGCACCTTCGGCGGTTACCAGAAAGTGAATTGACTATTGGGAAGTAACGGGAATTATCGCCAGGTCAGCACGTATCGCGCCGAGTTCAGTCTTCGCAGTGAGACGCAGTGGCAGCCGACGCCTATCGTCGCTGATCCAACCGCGCAGCTGATACTTGTCGCTGTCAGCATCGTCGGTGGTTAGTGAGAACTGAATCGCCATAACTGCTTGTGAGCCGATTTGCACGCTTTCGCGTTTCAAGGCGGTGATAAAAATCGTCTTGGGTTGGTTATCGACAAGTAGCGATAACGCCGTGCGCCGGGGCGGAGTCAGATTCAAAGTGCGCAGCATATAAAAAAACGAAAGGTAATCGTGTGTGCCAACCGGAATCTCGATCCGGGTGCCAGATTCAGTTGTGACCGCGCCGTAGTCCTGGTTGATGGCGAGCTTGGCGCTGTAACGGTGCCGACCTTCATTGAAGATCATTTCGGTATGGAAGGGAAGCAGCGTTTTCGGATCAACGTAAGAACTCATCGTATCGTTTGCCACAAATAGCCGCTGTAGCGCGTTTGTAGTCTGCGCGCTGACCGTAAATTGGAAACCATCGTGATCAAAATATTTCGAACGGGCGCGCACCTGAAACGTCGCCATGCCGACCGACGACTGAATAGTCGGGAGAAACACCTGAAAGTTCAGCTGTTCACCGATCTTGAATGGCAGATCTCCGGCTCCCGAATCTTCAGCGGGCGTGCTGGGGATCGCTAGCGGCGGCCTCGATGGCGGCGTTCCGGCGACCGGCGTTGGGGTCGGGGTGGGCGCTGGAGGAGGTGTCGGAGTTGGAACGAAGCCGGAACCCGCGAGCTCGACCCTGACCTCACCAGCTGAAAGACGCGTGACGATGAGAACCGGTACGTGTCGCTGGTCGTCGCTGAAGTGGGCTTCAAGTGAATAACCGCGTCCCCCCGCGTCGCTCCTTATGCGCAGCTGCGCGACGATCGTACTGAAAGATCCGACGTTGGTCTTGATCACTTCTCTACCGCTCACCTTAACCTCGATCTGGTAGTTCTGGTTTTCGTCGTGAACGGACAGAGAGTAGGTGGTTCCCTCAACAAGCGAGAGCGCACGCAGGCGATAGATTGCCGAGAGGAAATCATAGGTTCCGGGGACGCTCGCGGTGCGTTTGTCCGGAATAGCAGCAGTCCCGGCCGGTTGATTGAAGTCCGCTGAAGTTTCGGTGCTGCGTGCGGTTTCGCGGATTGTTTGTTGACCGTGATAAGGCAAACCAGTCGCCGGATCAACGTAGGTTATGTAGTCGTTATTAATGGCAAACAGTGCGGCATTGATCACGCCGTTAGTTTCGACATGTCCCTTTAACTGAATGCCTTCGCGCCCGAAGAAAGTTCCACGAGCCGCCACCAGGAGCTCCACGTGAGCGGCACTAATAAAATTTGAAAATGAGACGTTGTAGGTTAGACGTTCACCGACCCGGTAGGGACCGGGTGAAAACGATTGAGAAGTCAGGTCACCTGTTTGTTGAGCGGAAGACGATAAGACGAACGCGCCCAGGACCAATAAAAGAAAAGCAGTCGGGAATTTCAACCTTTGAGTCACCTTTGAATCATAGTGCAAAATGCAATCAGAACAAATCGCGCAGCCTTCAGGCTTAAATTGTACACGCAGGCTGGCGAATACGGTTCCTTTCAAATCATGGCGCTGTTTGCCTCGCTCAGCTGGAGTTCATCGAGGATTTGCTGCGCTGCCTGGGCCGGGTCGGGTGCCTCAAGAATCGGCCGGCCCACCACAACGTAGTCCGCGCCGGCACGGATTGCATCGCGCGGAGTCGTCACGCGTTTCTGATCAAACAGACCAGCGCCTGCCGGTCTAACGCCGGGTGCTACCACCACAAAGTCAGGCCGTTTCACAACCGAGCGGATGATACTAACCTCGAGTGGCGAGGCTACGACTCCGTCCATGCCACTCGCTTGCGCAAGTAAGGCCAGGCGAGGCACAAGTTCAGCAGGGGCCGCCCCAAATCCAACTTCAGCTACGGCAACTTCATTGGCGCTGGTCAGTATCGTGACGGCGATCACCAGCGGGCGAGGGAGTCCTTCGGCGGCCGCACACTCGGATACACTTTCCGCGGTGCGAAGCATCATTTCGCTGCCACCGGACGCATGAATGTTGAATATGGAAACACCAAGCCGCGTGGCCTCCACGCCTGCGAGTGCGACGGTATTGGGGATATCGTGATACTTAAGATCCAGAAATACCCGTTCGCCGGAACTGATGATCTCACGCACTAAGGCTGGACCTGCGGCGGTGAACAACTGCATGCCAATCTTGAACATGCCCGCGACTCCTCGTAGCGCACTGACCAGCTCACGTGCTTTCCGAGCGTTGTCAACATCAAGAGCGACGATTAGTTTGTTTGTTCTCATAAGCGTTCCTACATCAAGCCGCCAGTTCCTTTGCGCGTGATCCCACGGCTTCGTCAAGCGAGACGAATCCTCTCTCTGAAACAATGCGCCTCAAGCCATCATTTATTTTTCTGACGATCGCCGGCCCTTCGTAAATGAACCCGGTGTAAATTTGAACCAGGCTGGCGCCGGCGCTAATCATCTCCCAGGCGTCCTCCGCAGTGAAAACCCCGCCAACGCCAATCAAAGGTAATGAGCCTTCCGTCAGGTTGTAGAGCGTGGCAGTCATCTTGAGGGATCGGCGTCGCAAGGGAGCACCACTCAAGCCGCCTTCACCACAGGCCTCAACTATGGCACGGCTTGTTTTCAACGACGCTCGATCGACAGTCGTATTAGTGGCAATCAGTCCGGCTATTTTATTTCTCCGGGCCACTGCGACAATGCTTTCAAGGTCGTTCTCATCGAGATCTGGTGAAAGCTTTACCAGCAGTGGCAATACGCCGCCGCCATCAGCTTGATTCGCCAGGCGCTCATTACTTTCCTGGAGCGCCCGCAATAGTACTTCGAGTTGATCTGTCTGTTGCAACTCGCGCAAACGCGGCGTGTTTGGTGAACTCACGTTAACGGCAATGTAGTCTGCCACGGGATAGACAGCTTCGAAACTCTTCAAATAATCAGCGACTGCGTCTTCAAATGCTACTGACTTGCTTTTGCCGATGCTCACTCCCAGAACACAATCCGGGCGCTCTCGTTCAACGCGCTTTGCAAAGGCTTCGGCGCCTTCGTTATTGAATCCGGCGCGATTTATCAAGGCTTTGTCCAGGGGCAGGCGGAACAGTCGAGGGCGTTTGTTGCCAGGCTGGGGATGGTAGGTCACCGTGCCCGCCTCAATAAAACCAAATCCGAGCGCGGCGAGCGAATCGAGCGCCACCCCATCTTTATCGAACCCCGCTGCGAGCCCGACCGGATTGGAGAACTTCAAGCCAAAACGTCGCAGCTTGCCAAAGGGGCTGCGCTTGAAACGTTTACCAAGTACGGAGGTTATGAAACCCGGAGCGAAGGAAAGGGAATTGAGCGCCAGTTCGTGGGCCGTTTCGGGTGGCAGGCGAAAGAGTAAAGGTCGCAGCAATGAGCGATAGAGCATGAACGGCTCTGACTTAATCTTGCTTCGTAAGTTGCAAAAGGAGACTACCAGAGCGAGTGAGTTGAAGACAAGCTTAGCAATAGCGGGACTAGCGAAGAAAGAACGTGGACAAGCGCGGCTAAGTTGGTTTAAGTTTTCGTTCTTCCTGGTTCGAAGCGGCTCAGATAGTTCTGCAAATTTAACCCTTGTTTGAGGAGAACAACTATGCGATCGAAAAATACCCTGGCCGTTTTCGCGGCTCTACTGCTGCTAATCGGTTCAACCTCGATTCTTAAAGCGCAGCGAGAGTGGACTCATCTTGGAGACAAACACGTCGACGGAAATTCCGATCATGACAAAATCTCTCTGGGCAGTTCCGAAGGGTGGTTTCGTCAACTTCAGATTCGTGTTGAGGATGCGCCGGTGAGCTTCAAGCGAGTGGTAGTTCACTTTGGAAACGGAACAGACGAGGAATTGCAATTCCGCGAAGTAATAAACCCCGGTGGATCGACTCGCGCGATGGACCTGCGAGGACGGCGACGGATAATTAAGAGCGTGGAGTTTTGGTATGAAAAGGCAAGTGGGGGTTCAAATCGTCCAACGGTTCGCTTGTACGGACGCTAACGAATCTAATCTCAGTTTTCTCTGTAAAACCTCCATGTTCTCTGTGTCGCGGTGGTGAGAGTTTCCTTAGCGTTTATCACCACAGGGACCCAGAGAACACGAAGAAGTCACAGAGATTTCAAATGAGGACACCGTCGGCTTTCCGGTAGTGGGTCATTTTTCAATGTAGAACAGATACGTGTACAGCTAGCTGAGTTCTCAGAATTGACACCGCAACTCCTTTAGAGTATGAACAGCGCAGCAAACCTCGCCAAAAAAAGGAGAATCTTCAAATGCCAGGCAAACTCTACATTATTGCGAACGCAACAGGTGTCGGCCTCAATTTCGCCAACACCGAAAGCCCCGGAGATGATCTGACGGTCGATAAACTCACCATCGCGTACTCCGGAGGTAAGGATGGAGATTATTGTCTCATCCCGACTTGCGAGAGTCCGGGAGACTTTGACGCCCATCACATGAGCGTCGCCGGTATCGACAGTAGCTTCAATATTTGCTTCTGGAAGAATAATAGCCAAGGCAATATTGTCTATTACAGCACTAACGGGCAGTTTACGCCGAGCAACTCGATGCCCGGTGCGGACACCGATACTTATGACCAGGCGGCTCTGCTGGTCTATCCAAATGGATCAGCAGTGAGCGTTCAGATGAGCAACGTTACAGACCACTGAGGCACGTTACTTGTTGGGTGGGTCAAGTTATAAGCACGATTTAGTCGTTCGCTGGCTAGGTTGGCCTTTGGCATATTTACGTCAGTCCCTTGTAGTAGAAGGCTCGTGATTCTGTTGGCGTTGCTCGTGATTTATGAAATTCGTCTAGTCCAGCAACGCTGCAATACCCTCAATCTCCCAAAGATGCTCAGTAATACCGCCATCGCCGGCGTCATTCTGAGTGACTTGTGAATCCTGACAAAGTTGTAGTGCATGTAATGAAGCGCAACCGCGTGCATGTGATTCTCGACTCGTTTTGAGAATGCGTTAGTCAGACGAGTGAAGCGGGGTCGCCCCCCGAAAGAGGCGAGCAGGCTACGGGATAAGCCGATGCTTGTTAAGCTAGAGGCTACTGAGAAAGAAGCGTTCAAGGATGCGGCAGACTTGGCCGGAGTGCCCTTGTCAACTTGGGTACGAGAGAGGTTGCGACAGATTGCAGTAAGGGAGCTGGAAGAGGCTGCGCGGCCGATAGCGTTTCTCAGGCACTAAGAACCAGCGCCGTGTTGAGTCCGAGATTGTAGATAGGGTACGGAGCGCCGTAGATTCCCTTATGAGCCGCGTTCAGTAATTCGAGAATAGCCTTTAATGCGCGCTCTACCGTGCTAACGTTGATTGTTGGCTGCGTTTTTGGGTGCGTAAGCTTGTTACGAAGTTTGTTCGCTAGTTTAAATTCGCCCCAATAAGTTGAATGTGTTTCCAAAGGCTTGGTGGAAAACTTTGCAAATAAGTATTCGATTCGATCTTCTAGCCGAAACATCTTTAACTCATTAGGTAGAAGTTGATACTCCCCGTTGATTAGCTCAAGTTTCCGTTCCAGAAGAATAGATTGGTCGAGTAGCGTCAAATCTGCTCGGGTGTAAAAATCTTCAGCGATTGAACTTAAATGAGCCTCAAGCGCACAGAACCCTAACAGCAACGCCGCGTGTAAGTATGCGGCCTGTGGTTCCGCTGACTTTGCATTGCGACTCGCCTCTAAATGAGCCTTAGCTTGATCAAACAATGACCTGGCAAAGTTATCAATCGCCGCTGTCATATTCTCTTCCGAGACTCCTGCGCCTCAAGTCTCTTCTTCGACTCTTGCACTTCTAGAAAATTCTTCTTTTGGACATGCTGTTTTACAGCCAAGTCCACAGCTGCGGGTGATATACCGTTGCCTCTCTCGGCCTGTAAGAAAAACAGCTCAACAAAACGTCCTCGCTCTTTAGGATCGGTACGATAGCCCATTCCACGATAACTAGCCCCATCGTTTGCGTGTTTACCTTTATCAATTAACGCAGCAACGTTCAAAGGGTCGTGTCCCTTGTGATCAGGCAATCCAAAGTGACGATTAAGTCTTACGTCATTATCGTGTAGCAATCCCGCAACATACGCCCACCCTGCTACAACCGCGTAATTCGTAGCTTTTTCAGCAAAGTCCACGTCTCCTTTTTCGGGAAACGCAGAACGTTGTGTTTCGATAAGCCTCGCAAATTCTCGCCCAGCTGCTTTTAGTTTTTCATCTTGCCATAAGGTTCCTTCGCGGCGAAGTTTTTCCCATTCCGCATCGTTGGTTTTAGCTAGCTCGGGGGTTGTTTCAATTTCGCTGAACCTGTGGGGATCAATCTTTTTGCCCGCGTAATAATTAAGTATAAAACTGCGAACAAGCCTTACGTTTATCAGCTTGCCTCGCTGTCTCTTATCGGCAAAATCTTCTTCGGGTGCAAGCAGTCCAACAGCCTGACACCAATCCCGAAGTTCAGGGCCTCGGTTAGTCTCTTGTAGTCGGTCGTAGAGATCTGTTGAAACAGCAATCACGGTATTTGAAATTAGCTGAACGTCGTAACGTTGCTCTCGGTTTAACCCGAAATATACTTTTACGCCGTGGTATTCATCCACATCCGTTTCTAATGCGAGCCTAATCGCTTCGTATCTGTGCTGGCCGCCAATTACTTTTAGCGGATGCTCTTCGTCGTAATCGGTAGAGTATTCAATTACTAGATTACTGAAAGACCTTCGCGCTACCGCGTCGTCTTTCATGTCCTCAAAGGCTTGGTGGCTTGTAACCAACTCCCGATTGGCTCGATATTCCTCCTGCTCCTCAGGGTCAAGCGGCACGTCAATGGTCGCTAGTGGGATAAGCGCACTTGCGCGAATATGGCACTCGCAAAATCTCGCACCTGTTCTAGCATCCACAAAGATTGTAAAGACATCGTTCTTTTCGAGCGGGTCACAGTCGGCGACGAACTCCGCTACCAAAGCATCTACATCGCGAACGCTGCCTTCAAAACCCTCGGGAATGAGATTGTTGATTCTTAGTTCAGTAGCCATATTTTTGAAGCCCACAATCAGGCTGCAAAGTATGACAACTCATTTCACGCGGGTCAAACTGACCTGCAACTCCTAATATTCCACTACCGGCTTTCCCGCCTGCTTGTCACCGCCCAAGCGTTCTTGTTAGTATCCCGCGAAATGGATTTCATCGAGAAGGCACGCATCATGGACAGCCCGCGCATCAATCGCGCGCTGGCCCGACTGGCTTCCGAGGTTGTCGAAGAAAACCACGGCGCCGGTGATTTGTACCTGGTGGGAATACGCCGCCGAGGGGTACCGCTCGCGGAACGAATGGCTGACAAGATTGCGGATCTCGAAGGCGATCGTCCGCCGGTTGGCATTCTCGACATTACCCTTTATCGAGACGATCTTTCCACCGTCGGCGCCAAGCCGATCGTTAACCGCACAGACCTCCCCGGTGACATTGAGAACCGTAACATCGTGCTCATTGACGATGTGCTCTACACCGGACGGACTATCCGCGCGGCGCTCGACCAATTGATCGACTTTGGCCGGCCCAAACGCGTGCAACTCGCCGTATTGATTGATCGCGGCAAAGAACATCGCGAGTTGCCGATTCAGGCAGACTACATTGGGAAACTAGTGCCGACGAAAAAAAGCGAGATCATCAAAGTAATGCTCCAGGAGTTTGATGAGGAAGAAGGCGTGGTAATTGTCGAACGGCCCGCGGCGGAAGCCGCCGAAGCAGGTTGAACAGGCGGCCAGCGATGGCCGCTTTTTTTATGTTTGTTGGTCTTTGGCCTGTGGTCTTTGGACTTAGCGAACATTCAAAACTAACATGACGATTGAAGATCAAAGACCTAAGTCCAAAGGTCCAAGACCAAAGACCGATTTTCTTTCATGAGTACGATGCAATTCAATCGCAAACATCTGCTCGGCATCCGCGAACTCGAGCCCGGCGAAATCACTCACCTGCTCGATACGGCCGAAACATTTCGCGATATCTCCCGTCGCGAGATCAAGAAAGTGCCCGCACTGCGAGGGCGCACAGTCATCAATCTTTTCTTCGAATCGTCTACTCGAACTCGTACCTCCTTTGAAATCGCGGCCAAGCGGCTCTCCGCGGACGCTGTCAACATCAGCGTTTCTACCTCCAGCGTGAGTAAGGGCGAAACACTTCTGGACACGGCCCGCAATCTGGAGGCAATGGCGCCTGACTGCATCGTGGTGCGGCATTCGATGGCGGGGGCGCCGCAACACCTGGCCAGGATGGGCAACGCGCCCATCGTCAACGCCGGTGACGGCTCGCATGAACATCCCACTCAAGCGCTTCTGGACGCGTTGACGATCCGCGAACACAAGTCACGAATAGAAGGGCTCAAGGTCGCGATCATTGGCGACGTGTTGCACTCACGCGTAGCACGCTCAAATATTCATTTGCTTACAAAACTTGGCGCCACGGTTAGTGTCGCCGGCCCGGGAACGCTTGTGCCCCTGGAATTCGGCGAGCTGGTTGAGCAAGGCCTGCGAGTTGAGAAGACGATCGAAGACGCAATTGAAGGCGCCGACGTGGTGATGATTCTTCGTATCCAGCGCGAGCGGCAAGACGCTGCGTTTTTCCCCTCGATGCGCGAGTATGCAGTCCACTTCGGTCTCAAGCCCAAACATCTGGAACGCGCAGCGGAAGATGCAATAGTGATGCATCCCGGGCCCATTAATCGCGGTATCGAGATGGCCTCGGAAATCGCTGACGGCGGTCGTTCGCTCATTTTAGATCAGGTAACAAACGGTGTGGCGGTCAGGATGGCCGTGCTTTATTTGCTCGCCGGCGGCGGTCATGCGGAAGTGGATGAAAAAGGACACTAGCGGGGCAGTAGCCCGACAGTAATGGAGGGCTCTGACGTGAACGACTCGATCCATAAAGACAAGGTGCTTAACTCAGCAACATGAAGCTTCTAATTGCTAACGGCTACCTCGTAGATCCCGCTCAGGGAATCAACACCGGACGGGACCTTCTAATTGAAGACGGGCGTGTCCTCAGTGTGCTTGAGCGCGGTCAGGAACGACCGGCCGGGGTTGAGATTTTGGACGCGACTGGGCTCATCGTCGCTCCTGGTTTCATCGACCTGCATACGCACTTGCGGGAACCAGGCGCTGAGTATAAAGAGACCATCGCGAGTGGCGCGGCGGCTGCAGTGGCTGGCGGTTGGACCAGCGTCTGCGCCATGCCCAACACCGATCCGGTAAACGATAGTCCGGCCGTCACCCGCTTCGTGATCGAACAGGCCCAGCGCGCACAACTTGCAAACGTCTTCCCAATTGGATCGATTACCAAAGGCTGTGGCGGTAAAGAACTCTCCGAGATGGGTGAGATGAAGAACGCCGGAATCGTAGCCGTTTCCGATGACGGCCATCCCGTGCCGACTGCAGGCATGATGCGGCGGGCGATGGAGTATGCGCGCGGTTTTGATCTAACAGTAGTTGACCACTGTCAGGACGTTTCGCTCACTGCCGGTGGGGTTATGCACGAAGGCCGTTGGTCGCTTATTTTGGGTTTACGCGGCATGCCGGCAGCAGCTGAAGACGTCCACATCATTCGCGACTGCGTCTTATCCAAACTAACCGGGGCCTCAGTTCACATCGCGCATGTTTCGACGAGCGGCGGGCTCGACGCAGTTCGTCGCGCCAAAGAAATGGGACTGCCCGTCACCTGCGAAGTGGCGCCGCACCATTGGACTCTGACGGACGAAGCGCTGGCCGAGTATGACACCAATACCAAAATGAGCCCGCCGCTCAGAAGCCAGAACCATGTAAATGGATTGTTGGAAGGCTTGCGCGATGGCACCGTCGATGCAATCGCAACTGATCACGCCCCACATCACGCTGATGAGAAGAACCTGGAGTTTGATCAGGCGCCGTTTGGTATCACTGGACTGGAAACTGCGGTTGGGCTGGCCTTTGACCTGGTTAATCAGGGAATTTTTGACCTCGAACAACTGGTCAGGTTGTGCTCGACGAATCCGGCCCGCATTTTCAGTCTAAAAGATCGCGGAACCTTAGCGGAGAACGCGCACGCTGATGTGACGATTCTTGACCCGGCCTGCGAATGGACCTTCGATGCCTCGACTTCCAAATCGAAGAGTCGGAACACGCCGTTTCACGGCAGAACGATGACTGGCGCCGCTGTCGCTACGATAGTCGGTGGCCGTGTGGTCTATCTGAATCCCAACTACACACGAATCACTGACGCAAAATACCGCCAGGCGTTCGCAAAGTAGGACGGAGTGAATGGACGCTCCCGAGGGAAGAAGAGATTTTCCATTTTTCATTTGACATTGGTGGATTCAAGTTTCAAGTGCAACTTGAAACTGCTCTTCGCTCCGTAGGAGCGACATGTTTATAGCAATAAGTCGCCCGCAAATACTCTTCGCTCCGTCAGGAGCGAAATCTCTTTCCAGCCGGAGTACATGCACGAGGTTGTTGCGCTCCTACGGAGCGCGAGCCTAAGAGCGTGACGTCGGGCTATAAACATCTCGCCCCGCTGGGGCGAAATCCGAAAGCAGCAACTGGTTGCACTTGAAACTTGAATCCACCAACGTCAAATGACAAATGGAAAATTTCTAACTACGAACCAGACATTCTTATCTGTCCAAACGAAAAAGCCCGCCGCGCTCTCCCCTTCGCGGCGGGTTTTCCGTTAGTCGCCTACTTACGTTATGACCGGGGCGACCGAAACCATTTCATCAATCGATGTTGGAAGCCCGCCCGCGCTCTCCCCTTCGCTTGCGGGCTCCCAACGTATCGGCGGCCGCGAGGCTGCCGATCCTTTGACGTCTGACAAACTTCAGTTTGTCGACGACGCTGAAAGAACTAAGCTTGGGAGTCGATCGACTATGCGATTTTTCATTTCCAGCCGCCGCAGCTTTAGCCGGCGAACTTCAAACGCCTCAATTTCGAGCGGGTCGCATTCGCCGCTCGCAACTGCAGGTTCCAATTCGTTACCGTAACCATTTCAACTCCCTTTAACGAGCGCCGCCGCTGCTAAAGTCTAATTGCAATGGCGAGGCCGGGAAGTAGTTTGGCAACGACCGTGCCAACCATGGTCCCAGATTACCTGGCGTCCGAACTCTTGTTATTAGTCGAATTACCGCGGCAAAAAGTTGTTGTGAGATTCTTCGTTCGCAGGGTCTAGACGATAAGCGAATTTATTCACGCAGGGATGCACGATATGGTTGAAAGACCACGGGGAAATTGGGAAATAGGGGAATAGGAAAAGGACACTAGTTTGAAAGCGCCAAAGGCGCGAAATGTAGCAGCCCGGGGCAGGGCCCCAGGTATGCGAAGCCGTGGAGCGCTGATTCAAACCCGGAAGTGATCCGCGCGCCATTGTTTGATTGCCCGCTTAATATCTTTGGTTTTGACGAACTTGCCGTTCAGCACGGAGTTGACCAGGTTTTCCAGTTCCTCATCTGCGGCGAAGCGGAGCGCAACTGTTTGCGCGGCAGTCAGGTTGCTCGCTTGTTGGGCGAGGGCAGGGGAGACGACTTGCTGATAACGCAGTCTCTCTTCGAGGCGGATAACTCGGTCCTGCACCTTGAGGGAATAAGTTCGCACGAAAGTCGTCAGGATCAAGAGGGCCAGCGAGACTACGATCCACCAACCTGAGTTCCAGTTGGGTGCTTTAAAAAACACGACCACCGCCCAGACAAAATTAATCAGCATCACGGGCAAGATAAAAAAGTGGAAAGTTGGATGCCAACGCGTGTGGTTTTCGAAATTTTGCGTATCCATGTTTTGTCCTTTTAGGTGGGAGGGCTGTTGCGTTTTCGTTGCTTTATAAATTCGTCGGCATCGCGTCGGAAGCCGGCGATGCTTTCGCAGCTTTGGGCAACTCCGGCGTGAAGTCTTCTCCCGGGTTTATGAACTGGTTCCGCTCGAAATGGTACTGCTTGTCGTAGAGCTGTTTGTAGCGGCCGCTGGCGGCGAGCAGCTCTTCATGCGTGCCGCGCTCAACAATCTCGCCAGCTTCCAGCACCAGAATCTGATCGGCGCTGCGAATAGTGGAGAGTCGGTGTGCAATGACAAAGGTGGTGCGGCCTCGACGCAAAGACTGCAGGCCATCCTGAATCAACGCTTCGCTTTCGCTGTCGAGACTCGAAGTGGCTTCGTCCAGAATTAGAATTTTCGGCTCCGCCAGAATCGCGCGCGCGATGGCCACGCGTTGTCGCTGCCCGCCCGATAACTTCACCCCGCGCTCGCCGACGACGGTGTCGTAGCGCTCGGCGAAACCGTTGATAAACTCCTCGCAATGCGCGACCTGGCTAGCGGCGATTATTTCCTCGCGGGTGGCGTGGGGATGAGAGAAGCCGATGTTCTCAGCGATACTGCCATCGAAAAGAAAGTTATCCTGCAAGACCACGCCGAGTTGATGGCGATAGTCTCGCAGTCGAACAGATTCCAAATCTCGACCATCGACTGAAATGCTGCCTGCGATCGGCCGGTTAAAGGCCATCACCAGGCTAATCAGGGTCGACTTGCCCGATCCGCTGGAACCCACGAGCGCTGTGGTCGATCCCGCCGGCGAACGAAAGGAGACATGCTTCAGGACGGGCGTGTCGTCAGTATATTCAAAACTAACATCCGTAAATGCCACCTCGCCGACAATCGCCGGACAAGATTCCCGGGTAGCGTCGTCCTCATCTTCGGTGGCCATGCGTTTGATTTCGCGAATGCGATCCAGCCCGGCAAATGCCTCGGTGATTTGCGTACCGATGTTCGCGATTTCGATCAAGGGCATCGCCACCAGACCAGTAAAGATCACGTACATGACAAAATCGCCAAGCGTCATCCGACCGGCGATGAGATCGTGGCCGCCGACCAGAATCAAAATGACGCCAATGATGCCGACGATCATCGTTGAGAAGGCCATCACGCCTGAAACCGCTGTCATTGAACGGGCCACGTTGCGGAAGAGGCGGTGCGCGCCGCGAGCGAAAACCAGGGCCTCGCGCTTTTCCGCGGCGTACGCTTTAACGATCCGAATGCCACCGAGTGATTCAGTTAAGCGCCCGGTGACCTCAGCATTGATCTTGCCTCGCTCGCGAAATAGTGGTCGCAGTTTGTTAAAGGCGAATGCCATAACCCCGCCGAAAGCGGCAAGCGCAAGCAGCGTGACCGCCGTCAGCCGCCAGTTCAAATAGAAGAGAACGGCAAGCCCAATGGCGGCTGTTACCAAACTGCCGAGGAGTTGTACCAGCCCGGTGCCGACGAGATTTCGAATGCCTTCCGCGTCGGTCATGATGCGCGAGATCAGCACTCCGGTTTGCGTCGAGTCGAAGTATCTAATGGGCAACCGTTCAACGTGTTCCTGCACGCTCTTGCGCATGTCAGTGATGGCGCGTTGCGCAGCCACACCCAGGACCTGCGACAGTGAAAACGAGCTTAGCGCTTGAATGATCGTAGCTGCGCCCGCGGCCAGAGCGAGTGGGACCAGCATCTGCGAGCGATGCTTAATGACCACTTCGTCTATCACGTACTTGGAACTGCTCGGCAGGACAAGACCAGCCAGGCGGTTAACGATCATTAGACCCAGGCCGAGCGCGAGGCGATAGCGATGTGCCCAGATTAACTCGCGCGCGTCGCGCCAAGCGGTTGCCGCCGTGATACGTTTCTTTTCGGGTTTAGTGATTGCTGTGCTCATATGCGGAGAGCAATGGTCGCAGTGAAGTGGTTAAAGAGCAAGTGGAGGTTGAGAGCTGGTTGATTGTTTGGTGAAGCCAAAGATTTTCCATTTGTCATTTTTCATTTAGAACGGTTGCTTTTTTGTTATTGGACCGCTCAAGGGTTATCAGATGAGTCGAAAGCGCCTGTCAGTGCCAATTCAAAAAGAGCTCCCAGGCAGCAAATCCACAAATGACAAATGGAAAATGTCAAATGACAAATGGAAAATCTCCTACAGCCTAATCGAAAGTGCAGACTCAGCAGTGTATTACCCATCGTTAGGTGTTAGGATGGACAAAACTCTACAGGAGGCGACGCAATGGGATGGGATGGCGATGATTTAGCCGGCAAGATGGAAGAAGTGTTTGAGCGGCAACAGGCTGCTGCTGATGCCAGGGCCAACCGCGGCACCTCCTCGGTGGAGGAACGCGCGCGCAGTGCCAAGTTTGAATCTCTGCGACTCTCGCGTTCACGGATCATGACCCAGTTGGCCGGGGCCACTAACCCCGCGCATCGGACCATGCTCGAGAGCGCGTTGAAGTCGATAAACGATGAGATGGCGGAATAATCTCGATCGCGGATTGGGGATTTCGGACTGCGGAATTGCGTATCGCCTCTACGCTTAACCGCTCAAGGTTAGTTGCCTCAAGGTCAGGAAGGTGGGCTTGCCCCCGCGCTTTTTATTACGACTCGCCGATTTGCTTCGGTAACCAACTCGACATTATCTTTCGCGGTTCGTCCATCCGGCAGAACAACCGTGTCCTCGAGTCCAATCCGCACGTCATAGCCCCGCGCGATTGCTTCGTCCATCATTGGCCAGACGGTGGCTTCAGTACCATGAAGTAGAAAAGAAAGATCTGCTGCTCCAGATCTCAAAACGTCCTCCATCGCATTCACGGTTTCAAATGCGCTCTTCAGTTCCTGTTCCTGTGGTTCGAGCAAGACGCGAAGGCAGCTTGTTGCCAACCCGCTGTGCAGAAATATCTGCGCGGCATCGGCGTCGCACAATCCGGCTTCAACAGCCACCCCACGCGAAAGCAGAAGTTTCGCAAGCTCAACCGCGCCCTCTTCACCGAAGTTAACCGAAGCAAATCCCGGCAATACCGCCCAATTCTTCGCTGCGTCCAATCGCGCCGGGTGCGGCAGAATCCAGGCGCCTGTGCTTATGCCAATCCGTTCGGTTGGAGCGACGGCGAGCACGGCACGGAGGGTCCGATCGATATCTTCTTTGTCGAGGCTTTCTTTTTCTGCACCGTCTGAAGTCGAACGGACGTGGAGGTGGATCGCGCCTGCTCCGGCCTTCAGACACTCAACAACATCGGCGGCGAGCTCAGCAGGACTCAGCGGCACTGCCGTATGATCATCCCGCGTTCGTCCACCGTTGATTGCAGCTTTAATTAACACTTAAGGTACTCGACGATGAATTTGAGTCAGCTGAGTCTGCGACGCAAACTGACAATTTCTTGTTTACCTGAACAAGTCTTAGTGCGGTGTAGTTAGAGATAGGTAGAGGAAAGCCTCCAATGAGCCCGCGAAGCTGGCGGAGAGAGTGATAGCCCCAGGCGAGGCAGCCGAGCCTGGGGTGACAGACGAAACTGAACTGAGCCCGCGAAGCGGGCGACAGACGATTAGTCAGATATGTTGAGTCACTATTGGTCAAGCGCTACTTTGAACGTTCGCCCACTGCGTGGGCTCCGAACATTTGGTTTGCATTTCCCCAGGCTCGGCTGCCCTCGCCTGGGGCTATCACTCTCTCCGCCAGTTTCGCAGGCTGCCTGAATGATTTCTCTCAGAGTTATTTTTGTTGCGGCCCAAGGCGCGCTAAGTAATCTGCCTATAAGAGTAAAACTAAGGAGTAAACAGTAGACAGTAGTCAGTAGACAGTAAACAGCGGGCAAAGCTGGCGATGTGATCTTGATCTTCTTCAGCAGAGACTTCGGTCAGCTTCGGTAAAAGCGAGCCGCTTTTACTGACTACTGACTACTGACTACTGACTACTGACTACTGCTTTGCTCTTCCTCTCACCAGCCCGGAGTGTTTGAACTCGTGCCGATAAGGACCCGAATTATCACTGGTGAGTTTGCCAACAGCATCGTCAACCAGGTGCGCCGGCGATGGATGTCTTCCGCAAGATAAAACATGCGCGGTGGGAAGTAAATCAAGAGCGCGATAAAGCAGAGGAAGAAGAGCCGGCCAAAGAACTCAACGACTCCGGACGGGTGGCCGAGGTCCGCAAACGTCAGCATGTTCCAGAACACCTGAAACAGAATCATGTTAAGGAAGAGACAGATATCGCCGAGCGTTTCGCTTTGCGGAGTGCGCAGCAAATCCCATTTCGGCGGTTTTTTTGGCGGCGTGAAGTATCGGTAAATCAGATACGTTTGCACGATGGTGAGGATTAGGATGGCGAAGATCGTGGGCACGAAGATCGCGCCGGAGTCCATCCCGCGCCTGCCGAAAAGGAAATCTCCCAGACTTGCCAGTACCGCCGAACTGATCACCAGGTTCAGACAAAAATAGAAAAGTGGGTTGAATAAACAGCCGCCCACGCCCGATACCATGGAATCGAGCGTGAGAGCATCGCGACGCTGGTGAAAATGCCAGCGTTTCAAAACGGCCCCGGCCGCGGGCAGGATCCACATCGCAGCGAGTATGAGTCCGAGGATCAGCTTTGCCTGCGGATTTTCAGCGGAAACCTGGTTAAATAGATCGATGAACTGCGCTGTCAGGAAGCGCATCAGGAAGATGTTGAGGATAAAGACGACGATGTCTAACAGCAGTCCGCGGTTGGTTTTGGCGAAGAGTGTTTGGAAAATATTTCTTTTCGAAATTGTTTCGCTGGCCAGCCTCACTGGTTGACTGTCGACTTCGCGTGTTGGGCGGCGCCTGGGCATCTTAGGAGTGTGACAGGAAAACAGCCTTCAAGCGATTGTTGGGACCGCGGGCGTCCCGCCCGCAAATGAGCGCGAAGCGCGAAAAGGAATTGCGAGCTAACTTTTGAAAAACTGCGCGCCGTTGGCGCGTTGCGGGCGGGACGCCTGCGGTCCCAGCAAATCACTGGAACGTTACATCAGGCTATCCTCTGGTCAACTGTCGATACTTAATCCGATGCGGCTGGTCCGCCGCTGCGCCCAGCCGCGCCTTACGATCTTCTTCATACTCCGAATAGTTTCCCTCAAACCAAACGACTTTACTGTCGCCTTCAAAGGCGAGCATGTGCGTGGCAATGCGATCGAGAAACCAGCGATCGTGAGAGATTACGACTGCACAGCCGGCGAAGTTTTCCAGAGCCTCTTCCAGTGCGCGCAAGGTGTTTACGTCCAGGTCGTTGGTTGGTTCATCCAACAGCAAGACGTTGGCGCCTTCTTTCAGCATCTTCGCCAGATGCACGCGATTGCGTTCACCCCCCGAAAGCATTCCGACCTTCTTTTGCTGGTCTGATCCGGAGAAATTGAACCGGCCCACGTAAGCACGCGAACTCACCTCACGCTTGCCGAGCATTAACATGTCCGTGCCGCCGGAGATTTCTTCCCAGATAGATTTCTCGGGATCGAGTGTGCGGCTCTGATCCACGTAAGCCAACTGCACCGTTTCGCCGATGCGGATGCTGCCGGAATCGGGTTCTTCCAATTTTGTGATCATGCGAAACAAAGTGGTCTTGCCGGCGCCGTTCGGACCAATCACGCCGACAATCCCGCCCGGCGGCAGGGAAAACTTCATATCTTCGACCAGAAGGTTGTCTCCGTAGCCTTTGCTGACTCCATCAGCCTCGACTACGACATTGCCCAGCCGCGGGCCAGGTGGAATGTGAATCTCCAAGTCTTCGCGACGTTTGTCCGAGCCCTCCTGCAACATCGACTCGTAGGCGTTGATGCGTGCCTTGCCTTTCGCGTGACGCGCTTTTGGGGACATGCGAATCCACTCGAGTTCGCGTTGCAGCGTCTTCTGTCGTTCGCTTTCCGACTTCTCTTCGCGTCGCAGCCGCTCCTGCTTTTGCTCAAGCCAGCTCGTGTAGTTGCCTTTCCAGGGGATGCCCTGACCGCGGTCAAGTTCCAGAATCCATCCGGCAACGTTGTCGAGAAAATATCTGTCGTGAGTTACCGCGATGATCGTGCCTGGATAACTTTGCAGATGATGCTCCAGCCACGCGACCGACTCCGCATCGAGATGGTTGGTTGGTTCGTCAAGCAGAAGGATGTCGGGTTTTTGGAGTAGCAGTCGACACAAAGCAACGCGGCGACGTTCGCCGCCAGACAGGATCGCAACTTTCGTATCAGGAGGCGGGCAGCGTAAGGCGTCCATCGCCATCTCCAGACGCGCGTCAAGATCCCAGGCGTCCTGGTGATCGAGTTTCTCCTGGACCTCACCCTGCCGTGCGAGGAGTTTGTCCATTTCTTCTTCTGACATCTCTTCACCAAACTTGGCGTTTATTTCGTCGAACTCTTTCAACAAACCGACAGTCTCTTGCACGGCCTCTTCAACTACTTCGCGCACGGTACGCGAGTCGTCGATTAAGGGTTCCTGTTCGAGATAACCCACGGTGAAGCCGGGCGAGATAACGGTCTCGCCATTAATCTCCTTGTCGACGCCCGCGAGTATGCGCAGCAGGGAAGACTTGCCCGAGCCGTTGAGGCCGATCACGCCAATCTTCGCGCCATAAAAATAGGAAAGGTAAATGTCTTTGAGGACCGGCTTCTTGTCGTAAAACTTGCTGACGCCGACCATGGAATAGATGACTTTGTTTGGTTCAGTGCTCATGTAAAGAATTTCGGATTTCGGAATGTGGCTTTCGGATTTTAAGTTCATCCACAGATTACACAGATTACGTCGAGAAGGAAAAGGGAGGCGACTGCAGGTTCATTTGGAGGAACAAAATGCTTCATTAGCACCGCGGCTTCAGCCCGGTGATCGGGTCTTAAACGGTTTTCCGGTTTCGCGCGTGGGTTTAGATCACCGGGCTAAAGCCACGGTGTTAATAAGACGACCAGCGGAAAACGCACACCAGTACCATAGGTTCGCTCACCCTTGCGGTTCAGTGCTATTGGGTCTAATCTGTCGCCCAAATTCCAGGGGGTCACTCGAAACAAATGGAGGTCCAGATGAAGGTGAAATCCCTGGCGCTGGCGCTCATGCTGGTACTCACACCGCTGGCACAAGTCGCACGCGCGCAACCTCAATCCAATCCTGATCAGTCGGCGAAAATAAAAACTGAAGTTGCTAAGCGGATCGCCAACAAGAAGAATCATGTGAACATCGATCTGCGCAACGGCGACAAACTCAAGGGCCGTCTCGAACAGGCAGACGATAACAAGTTCACCATCCGCGAGGATAACACCGGCAACAAGATCGAACTCAGTTATAGCGACGTTTTGAAAGTGAAAGGTCAGGGCCTGGGCAAGGGCGCGAAGATCGGATTGGTGGTGGCCGCGGCTGCCGTTACCCTGGGAATTGTTGTTTATCTCGGCCTTAGGAACTTTGATCCTTTCAAAGGCGGAATCCGCGTTCCTTAGCATCAAGTGATTGTTGGGACCGCGGGCTTCCCGCCCGCAAATGAGCGCGAAGCGCGAAAATGGGTTGGGAGCTGATTCTTGAAAGACTGCGCGCCTTCAGCGCGTTTGCGGGCGGGACGCCCGCCGTCCCAGCATTCACTTGAGCAGTTATCCTTACTGTTTCTTTCCTTCGATCAGCCACCAGGCGCTTAGGCTACTCAGCAACGCCAGGGCGCCGCAGACCATTGCGACCCGCCGGAAGCCTGCCACGAACGACTCATTGATTTCCTGCTTCAACCTCCCGGCCATCGCCGGTTCGACAGTTGGCGGAACTTCCGCCGCTGCTAATCTTGTCCGTTGCTGATCCAAAGCCTGCTTAACTTCAGGCGTTACTCCCATTGACTGCAAGCGTCGATCGAGCTCGGCGTTGAAAGTATGCAGAATCACAATCCCCAGGACGGCGACAGCAAGCAAGCCAGCGGTTCGCGAGACGGCGTTGTTTATTCCTGAGGCTACCCCGGCGCGGTTCTGCGGTACTGCATTCATCACAGTTGTGGTTAGCGGCGCCACGCTCACCGCCATGCCAAGTCCGAGTAGAACCACGGCTGGGAAGAAAGTTACCCAGTAGCTCCGGGGCTCGACGCCAACGCTGCCGGCGCCCGGCAACATAAATAGCGCGAAGCCGGTTGCCGCAATGATTGGTCCGATAACGAGTGGCAGCTTCGCGCCGTAGTGCTTTATCAATCCTCCCGACCAGCGCGAAAGCAGGAACATGATAACGATGAAGGGCAGCAGTGCAGCGCCGGCAGCGGTCGCTGAGTAACCCTGCACCTGAATAAGATTGAGCGGTAGAAAAAACATCGCGCCGCTGAGTGCGGTGTAGAGAAAGAGCGTCAGCAAATTCGCACCGCTGAAGTTAGTTGACTTAAACAACTTCAAGGGCAACATCGGAGTCCCGACTTTTCCCTGGCGCGCTTCGACAACGACAAAAGCAAATGTCATTAAGACTCCGCCAATCAGGGCCACGATAATGGCCGGATTCCCGAAACCTAGTCGTGACGATTCGATCAGGCCGTAGACGATGCCGCCAAGCGCGATCGTAGCCAGGGTTGCGCCCAGCCAATCGAGACCCTTCGAGTCACGATCCCGGCTTTCCGGGACGTGCAGGAAGACAAGCGTGAGAACCGTGATGGCCAATGGCACATTGATGAAGAAGACGGCTCGCCAGGAAACATGTTCAATCAACCAGCCGCCGAGCACGGGCCCAATGGCAGCAGTAATGGCTGTGAACCCTGACCACGTGCCGATCGCCTTGCCTCGTTGGTCTTCGCTAAACGAAGCACTGATTATAGCCAGGCTGCCGGGCACAAGCAGCGCACCGCCAACTCCCTGAGCGGCACGCGCGAGGATGAGTTGATTGATGTTTGGCGCGAATCCGCACCAGATGGAGGCCAACGCAAACAGGCTAACGCCGATCGTATAAACACGCTTACGACCAAAGTGATCGCCAAGCGAACCTCCCGCCAACAAAAGCGCTGCCAGGAAGAGCGCGTAAGCTTCGACTACCCATTGCACGTCGACTACCGTTGCATTGAGATTTTTTTGTAGCGCGGGCAAGGCGACGTTGACGACGGTGCCGTCAATGAAGGCCATGCTCGATCCAAGAATAGTAGCGGCCAGAATCCACGGCTCCGAAACTTTGGGGCAGGGCGCCGCTGCCGGCTTGGACTGGATGACTCCTTGATCACATGGTTCGTGCATAATTCAGTTTGGCATGACTAGAGTATTCCCCACCAATGTACGCCGCACAAATACGGAACCGGCCGGGCGTCTGGTTAATTTACTAATTTCCTCACCAGTGACCCGGTTGCGTATTTCGTAACCTGAACCCGGTCGCTACGCCGACTCGTCGGGGTTCCGTATTGTGTGGCGTACGTTGATGGCAATACTTCGCGCATTCGCAATCAGGAGTCCGTTTCCGCGAACGGACCCCCAACAGCAACTACGAGTTCAGCCGACCTTTAGCCACGACCATGAATCAGCCGTCGTGTGTTCGGCGCGTGCTTGATTCTTGGCACTGTAAGCAGACGACGACCGCCGATTTGCTCGACGACATGTTGCGCAGACATCATCGCGCCCTCTTGCCAGCCCGGCAACTGCGAGACCTGATCGCCGACGACGAAGAAGCGTCGATCGGGAGCCAGCAGGCGCGCATAAGCCTGTGCGTCTTCCGGACTGTCCGGACTCCAGTTAGCCCACCCGCCGCCTTCGTTCGGAATGTTTTGCCAGGCGATCGAAATCGCTTTGTCCGAAGGTACAAGCCGCTCGTCGGCAAACTCCGGATGAAACTTCACTGCGCCCCGGCGAGCGTCGCGGATTCGATCTGAGGGATTCAGGTTGCCGAAGTCTATCGCGTCCTGATCGTAATTGTAGACGCCCGTCAGCGTGCCGTTCTTCGTAAAGTAGTCATAGGACGGATACCACATCTGAGTGATGGAGTCGTCTGTGTAGCTGATGCCGCCATAAATCTGCCACTTGTCATTTTCCCAGAAGCGCTCGTTTGCCTGCCAGCCGAGCTTGCAAGTGGGGTCATATTTGCAGCGATTGACGGCCGCCTCGAAGTCAGGGGCGAAGTTGTTTGGGATCTTCTTATCCTTGAGCAGCGGCAAGGGAATGTTGCTGATGCAATAATCCGCGTTAATGCTGCGACGCTTTCCCTCATGCTCAACCACAACAGTCACGCCCGTGTTGCTGATTTGTATGTCCAGCACCTTGGTGTTGTATTTGATGAGCGAACCGATCTTGCGCACAAAGCCGTCCACGATCTTGTCCATGCCGCCTACCGGTTGAAAGAGTGTCGGCTGCCACTCGTATTCAAACGACTGGTAGAAACGGTATTGCCAATACTCAGAACTAAGCAGGTCGTGCAGGCTGAGTTTTGTTCCAGGGTCGCAGGGCTCATAGACCGTGATTGGCTTTGCACAGCCCGAACGAGTCGAGCCGCTATATTGGAAACAGGTGAGGCATTGTTTATTGCAGCTGACGCAAGCCTGACAACTCGCATTGCACGTCTTACATTTGCTCTTTCCGCACTCGTGGCATATTTCGTTTTCGCCGAGATCGCCGAAATTCTTCAACATGCACAGCAGGTTATTACGATCTTCCGCAGTCAGCATCGCATTGAGCGCGTTCTGGTTCACGGCCTTGGCCAGCATCTCGGCGATGTAGCCTTGCATGTCATTGGCAATTTGACGCCGGATCTGTGCGTTGCCGCCGAAAGCCTTGTCGCTCTGAAAAAGATTGGCCATCGTTTCCATCACATAGATTTCCAGCGCGACGTCCAGCTCTTTACAGTAGTGAAGCGCGCGACGGTGATGATAAGGAAGACGGCCCGGCCCGAGGTTGAGATACAACTTTTCATCAAAGTTGCAGACTTGTTCGGTGACCTGCCCTTTGTCATTCACTTCTTTGAGGACGGTGCCGCGCCGCGCAGTGTGATTGCGACCACCGGCGCGCTCGGTCAACTCAATGATCTGGCAGTCGTAATTGGCACGCGTGAGTTCATACGCCGCAGTCAAGCCGCCGATGCCGGCGCCGAGAATCACAACTGACTTGCCCTTACCCGAACCCTGCGGTAGTTCGGGTGGACCGGCCCAGGCTTCCGGCAAGTTAATGAGGCCGAGCGCAGTCATCGTTTCGTACATTGCCGCCGAGCCGCCGGCTAATCCAACGCCTTCCAGAAATCTGCGTCTGGTCAATCCTTTTTTTCCGTTCATCATCTTGAGTCCTCCTCGGTTGGGTTGAGTGAAATGTGAGAATGCAGTTGTTGAAGATCAAGGGCGACGTGTAGCGTCACACAGTGACGGTACCAGGCCTTTCAAGCGCAATAACAAATTGACTCACTAACGTGAATCTCGATTCAGTGTGAAACCTTCGCAGATGTGTGCGCACGACGAAGGTCCCCGTTGCTGTACTAACATTGACAGTTTTGAGGCAAAGCCATTGGTGTTTTCGGTTGTCGTGTTTATCTGGGTTGGAGGTTCTTGTCAAGGAATTCGTTTCGGAACTTGCTGGTTGAGCCACTTCGCAGCCAAAAGGCGAACTGATGACGGCCGGTGGACACTGCGCAGCTCCCCCAAGGTCCTGAGCTGGTTCGCCGTTATCATTCCTTTAATGCAGGTTTGAAATCAGACTCGTGCTGAACTAATGCTAGTGGGACATCAGCCCGAAGGGCTGACAGATAGTAGCCGGTGGTTGAAGCGAAGCGAAGACCACCGGAACAAATCAGAAAAGAGTTGCACCCCGGAGGGGTGCGAGAATCTCAAAGAGAACCTTTTGCAAAGCCTTCTCATCTGGCACCCCGTCCCGGTGCAGTCGTTTTTACGCCTTAACCCGGTGGTCTTCGCTTCGCTACGATCACCGGCTACTTTCTCGCAACCCTACGGGTTGCATAGTTGCACTTCCAAATTGAATCCGCGAATGACGAATGGAGACTCTCTTTTTATTCCATGAGTCAGACTTGAGGCTACTGACTCTATGGCTTTGGTTTCTCCTGGGGGGGAACTGATCAGTCTACCCGCTTTGAACAATGCTCGCCATCACAATGCCAAAACGCTCGCGCAGTATCGTCGCATACTCCGCTTCATTCGCTACATTTCGTTCCTGCTGTTCGTTATTGCTCGAGGTCTCAATAAACCGCATGTCGCTTAGCGTGATGCGGCCGTCAGCGGTTGCAAGCGAACATATGCGGGCCCTGGTGAAGTGGGATTGCGGCGAAGTCTGGTGGTAGCGGCACATCTCGGCATAGTCATCATACTTATGTGGTTCGAGAGTGAAGCGATACTGGGCCTTCCATTCACCATCGTCAATTTTCTGCATGAGAGTGAGTGATGGACCGTCCGTCACTATTTGGTAGGCATGGTTGCCCTGTAATTGTTCACCGGGTTCATCCAGCCGCAACGGCTCACGAAAAGAATCACCGAAGCCTACGTCTACAAGCCAACGCTGCTCTAACGAAACCATCAGCGTCATGTGGTCGAAGGCAGGACCGAAGACGCCCTCAGCATTCGCAACTTCGGCTGCGAGCATGGAGACCTCGAAGCCAAGGGCGCGGAGTAAGGCTGCAAACAGACCATTGCATTCATAACAGAAGCCGCCGCGCCGGCGTTCAACGATCTTCGCGAACAATGCATCGTCGGCGAGAACAATAGGTTGCTTGGTGTGAATACTCAGGTTTTCAAACGGCACCGCCAACAGATGCGCTAGTTGTAGTTTACGAAGCGTCTCGGCGGAAGGGGCGATCGAGCCGCGGCAATTGATCCGTTCCAGGTAGGCGTTGGTGTCCAATGCTCTTCAATCTCTCGGATTAAATATGCGAGCGTGCGACTTCAGAAGTGATTTGCTGGGACCGCGGGCGTCCCGCCCGCTCCGAGTTACGTTAATGCCAACCCCCAATACTTGGGCCGTCGTGCGCGGGCGGGCGGGACGCCCGCGGTCCCAACAAATCGCTTGGCCGTGTGCTATGGCTTGTTGGTTATCTGATACGCGGCTACGGCGTCAATGGCGCCATCGTGCATCCGCTCCGGACGAACGTAAAGCCAGTGCTTCGCAAACTCTTCATCGGTCATCGTTGACTGGACAGCACGTTCCTTACTCTTCAACCAGGCTTCAGCCCACTTGCGAAGTTCCGAGTCCTGGTTCAGAGCCATCCGCGCCGCGTGCATGTTAAGAGGGGTACTCATGAAGTCGCATTCTCCGGATTGTTTACAACAACAAGGTATCGACGCGATGTGCGTGTACCATCTGTTCGCAGGGCGACCAGGCGAAGACAGTGAAGCGGCCATCCTGCGAGGCCACCAGCGCCAGGGCATCGCGTTGATCGTGAATGAACTGCGCCGCTGACAAGTGTCTGGTGCCGCCATTTTGCGCCGGCTGAATCACGATGGGACGATCACCCACGACTGGCTCGGTCTTAACCATCTGCTCAGCCGGTACGCTACCGCTCGGTCGACGTATCTTCGCGCCAAAGGCCAGCACCTCATACTGGTCGTTAATTATCGTTGCCCCGTCGACCGCGGTTAGACCCGCAACTGTGTCGACGGCCCGCTGAACGGCCGCAGCCAGCAGGTTCTCGTTCGCTTCGTTCACTTCCTGCCGCATCAATTCCGCGAGCGCTGAAAACGGCGGAGTTACAGAATAGAGAATCGGATGCACGATGGATTCCCGCCAGGCTTCCGAACCAGCAGGCACGAACAGCAGCGACCCGCCGTGCCCGTGGGCGCGCATTGACGCGGCCAGCTGTACGTGCAAATTAAACTTGTGGTCCCATGAGCCCGGTGAAGTGAAGGGAACCAACGCCGCGAGCAGGGCCGGACAATCCGGCAAGCTGGCGCCATGCTCGTCAACGATTTTCACTTCTTCGCCTTTGAGGACAGCGACGTTGGCAAACTTACCAAAACCATCCCGGCGCCGATGCTTGATTACCAGCAGGCCGGGTTCAATCACTTCCAAAACGAAACAGAGGCTCGGCACTTTGCGCGTCGCCCCCCATACGTGTAACTCGCCATCACGCCCGCGATCGACGCCGAGATGAATTCCCGGACGCTCAACCGCGGGCCCCAGCTTGGTAAGCACATCCGGAGAAAGTGGAAGTGGACGCTCAAATATCAAGGGTTGCGGTACCTGTTCATGTGGAAAAAACGCCAACGAGATTTTTGGCGAGCGACCCTCTTCACGGCGCAAGCTCGCCCAGAAGGTGGCGTCGATAATCGCTTCGATCGCCGCCCGGTCGGGATTGGGCGCTAACTCCTCTTCGCCGCGCTCGCGTGCAGTCTTGATATGGTAGGCAAAATGCGCCTCGATAGCTGAGGCCACTGCGCGAGCTGCCTGGTAAGTTGCTTCGCGAATTGGTGCGGTTATTTCTGTAGACATCGGCGATTAATCCCGAGCCGTTCGGTCGGCTTCGCAAGTTTTTGTAATAAAGTCTGGAGAACGAACCAAGCAAAGGATCCCAGCCCACGAAGTGGGCGACAGATGAACGTGCAAAAACATCCTGTACCTTGGCTTGTTCACTACATAATACCCCAGCGCCATCTGTCGCCAGCTTCGCAGGCTCTCTAGAACTGGTGGCGGTTACCCCAGGCTCGGCTTCGCCATCGCCTGGGGCTAGCGCTCTCTCCGCCAGCTTCGCAGGCTGGTTGACCGGTTTCGTCCCACCGATCATTGTTTGAGGTTCACCACTATCAATCAGTGCATCTTGAATGCACCGCCTCGGGGCTCTGGTTCCAGATCCGGACGGGTCGAATCCTGAACGACTTCATGCATCTCCAAAACGTTTGCCTGAGGAAACGCGTCCTTCGGTAACGTACCTGACTGCGCGTGTCCCTTTACAAACTCATCGGATCGCACCCAGTTAAGAAAGTCCTGACGACTATTCCAGAAAGTGAAAACCACATAAGGGTCGCCCTCATTCACGGGTCGCAGCACGTGATTGGAAATAAATCCGGGCATCTGGTCGACCAGTCCGGCGCGGTCGCGGAATCTCTGTTCGAAAGCGTCGGCATATTCGGGCTTGACGTAAATACGATTCGCTACACTTATCATTGCGGATTACACCTCGGGTTAATTTGTCTCATGATACACCGGTCAAGCGATTTGCTGGGACCGCCGGCGTCCCGCCCGCAATAAGCGCGAAGCGCGAAAAAAGATTGAATCCAAGAGACTGCTCGCCTAACGGCGCGTTTGCGGGCGGGACGCCCGCGGTCCCAGCAAGTCACTTGATCAGTCTTCTGGTGATGGCTTCGCGCGCAGTCTTTTTATATTTGCCCGGCGGGCTTTTCCTTCAAGGGTGCGGTCCTTCACGCCGGCGGGGATGCGTGTCGGCACGCGCCTGGCGGGTCGGTAGTTAAGCTTCTCAATCTTCTTGCGCAGTTTGTCCAGGCATATTTGTTTATTTCGATGCTGGCTGCGTTCCTCCTGGGAAGTTACCACCACGCCGGAAGGTTTATGCCTGAGCCGCACGGCGCTTTCTGTTTTGTTCACGTGCTGGCCGCCGGGGCCGCTCGAGCGAAAAGTCTCAACCTCACACTCGCGCAATAACTCTTCGTCTGAATCCGGTAGTTTGATCATTCACCCTCGCACCGCGAGTCTCCTTTAGCATGAATAGCGATGATACTTACTCGACTTAAGGGCGTCCATTCAGACTCGGCTCGTCAACAAGCAATCCGAAAGCATCGTATGAATCGTAAGTCCTTATGGCCAGGAGTTATCATGTTGTCGATGGCCGTAACTGTTTGTCGCGGCGGGGCTGGTCCCGGCGATGAAATAAGGAACCTACTGATGCACAGACAAAATATTTTGGCGATAGGGTTGCTTGCGGTGGTGATGCTGGTGGTATTGACCGCCGGCTATGCGAGTGGACGCGGGCCACTGGGGGTGGTTAGTTATGCCGTCACACGATTAAGTCAGGCCAACAACGCATCGAGCGCAATGCCGGTCTCCGAAGAGAAGGCTCCGGCTGCGCCCGAATTCGCGAGCGGCGATTGGATCAACTCCGAACCGCTGACAGTCAAAAGCCTGCGGGGCCGTGTCGTGCTCGTCGATTTTTGGACCTTCGGCTGCTACAACTGTCGCAACACGCTACCCGCCCTCAAGAGCTGGGATGCGCGCTATCGCGATAAGGGTCTCACGATCGTTGGGGTGCATTCACCGGAGTTTGATGAAGAGAGAAAGCTGGAGAACGTGCGACACGAAGTCGCAGAGCTTCAGATTCGTTATCCGGTAGTTACTGATACCGACTATGCGACCTGGCGCGCCTACGACGTTGCGGCGTGGCCTACAATTTTCGTGCTTGATAAGTCCGGCCGGATCCGCTGGACGCACGTCGGCGAAGGCGCGTATGACAAAACCGAGCAGGTGATACAGAAGCTTCTGGCTGAGACCGAGAATTCAAGGGGACAGACTGACCAGAAGGAATAGACCCTCGCGACCTTCCTACCGAAAAGGTAGGGCGACAGTCCGCGAAGCGGACGTCTGAAAGTAGCCCAGTAGTTTACTGCTGGGATCAAGGTGCAATTCCAAGCCTTTGGAGTCTGTAAAAGCGAACGACTGAACCTTCTTGAAAACCGCAGTCGTCCGCTTCACGGACTCGATGATGGTCTCAGCGCGGCCTGTTCCCAGCAGTGAACTGCTGGGCTATGTTCGGTCGTCCGCTCGCGGACTCAGTCAAACTCGATTTCTTTACAAAGCCAGACTTGCGGGTTTCTCAACTTGATTGCGGTCGCCGGCCGTAGACGACGAAGGCGCAGAGCAGTCCAATAACGAGCGGGGGGATTGCCGTCCCCACGCCCGGGCCGGCAATCGTTACCACCACCGCGCCGATCATGATTATGAGAAGGCCGACAGCCGCGAGGAATGTTAGCTGCGGTCGCATCCGCAAGAGTCCCGGAAGGACCAGTCCGAGCGCGCCCAGCACTTCACACACGCCAATAAACTTTAGGAACATACCGGGCAAGTGAACCTGGTTCGGTGGTCCCATTGCCGCTAAAACCTCGGGTGAGAAATACAGCTTCGTCCCACCGGCAAACAGAAAAACCAAGGCGAGCAATATTTGAATAATCCAGAGGGCGATGTTCATCTTCAGTTTCCTTCCTGATTGATCGGAATGAGTGTTTGCAAGCGATTATTGCGCAAGTAAAGGCCGCCCCATAGCAGCACACCGAAGATCAGCGGGAACACGATCGAGAACAGCCCCTCGCTGACACGAACGTGCGTGGCGATTGCGCCACCGAGATATCCTGTCAACAAGATCGCGCCCAGCACAGCGGTGCGGGGAATCAAATAGAGGATAGTACAGACGGTCAACACGATTCCCAGAGGTAAGATAGTGTTCTCCGGGTATCCAAGTTTAACGGTCGCTTCGACTACGACTGCCGGCTTGAACAACTTCATCACGCCGTCGACGAGCAGGAACAACGCCGGCAGCCAGCTCATGATGCGGCCGGCCCAAAGCTTTCCCCTGGATGCGGGACCTTGAATATTTGGATCCATTAAGTTCTCCTGGTTTGAAAGCGCCAAAGGCGCGAAATGTAATAGCCTGGGGGAGCGCCCCGGGAGGCATATCCCGCACCAATTCACTTCTTTGCGCGTGCCTCGTTTTCCTTGATCCGCGTCCGAACAAGTTTCTTCACCAGCGTCGCGGGCAAAGGCTTGCTCGTGGGAAATCGGATCGTCCCCTTGGAGGTTTTGTACGACCTGAGTTCATCCTCGTGTGCCTTGATTGGCGCCGCGCCGGGAAAGAAGCTGCAATGGTCCTTAAACGCGGCATAGGACACCAGCATGCGTCCGTCTAATTTGAACGTGGGGATCTGGTAGCTGATGACCTCAACGGCACCGGGCACAACAGCCTTGATTGTCTGGCGAAGTTTTTCGAGCGTGGCTCGAGCTTCCGATGACACTTCCGCAAGGTAATCGTCTACTTCGCTTATTGAAGACCCCTTCACTTCGGCTTTAGCGCGCATCTTATTATCTCCTTCTATTGCGTCTTATAGGAAAGCAAAACATTTCCGTTTTTAAAGACCCGCGTCGTTGCCAGCTTCAGGTCTAGCTTGTCTTTGATGCCGTCAAACATCGTCCTTCCTTTTCCGAGCGCGAGCGGATGGACGATCATCTGGTATTCATCGATCACGCCCGCTAAAGCAATTTGAGAGATGATCGAGCCGCTTCCCATAAGCACCAGGCCATCACCCGGCGCTTCTTTCAGCTTCCGTATTTCTTCGGCGAGATCACCCTTTATGACCCTGGTGTTATTCCACTCGGCCTTTTCCATCGATCTCGAAAAAACTACCTTCGGGGCTTTATTAATCTTTTCGGCTACCTCCGGCGCCATCTTTTCCGCAGCCGGTGTCGGCCAAAAGCTTGCCATCAGGTCATATGTAACCCTGCCGAAGAGCAGTTCACCTCCCGACTTTGCGTTCTCGGCGGTGAATGCATTCCACTCCGGATCATCCTGCTTGTGGGCCCAGCTCATGTCACCATTCTGGTCCGTAAAGTAACCGTCTACAGTCACACTATTGAAGACTAGTAACTCACGCATGCGCTTCTCCTTGTCATCCCATTGCCCAAACATAACTCAGCCTGGCTGCTGATAAAGACCGAATACGTTACCCGCCGGATCGCTGAATCGCGCTGTGATTTCCGGCGCGTCCATGCCGATCGGTTGAACGATCTTGCCGCCACTGGCGACTACTGCTTCGATTGCCGCGGCAACACTGTCAACCATGATGTAGATCAGGATGCCAAGCTCTGGGGATGGCCGTCTGCCGATTACCCACGTGCCGCTTACTTCGCCCACCCCATCGTCAAAAGCGATACTGCCGTCGCCACGCTGTCTGACTTGCCAGCCAAAAACTTCTTGGTAAAACCTGACCGAAACGCTGACATCGATCGCCGGAATCTCGAGGTAACAAATTTTGCCGTTTGACAGCGTGGGACGATTGTCATTTGTCATAGTTAATTCCTCATTAACTACTCAACCCCGCGTCGGGGCTACTGCACCAGACCGAGCCTACTGTGCTTGCTCGCAGTTAATCATCCAGGGAATTCCGAATTGATCGACGCACATGCCGAAACCCGGAGACCAGAAGGTCTTTTCAAATGGCATTGTCACAGTTCCTTTTTCAGCCAGAGCCTTGAAGATGCGCTCACCTTCGGCAAGATCCTTCAGATGAAGCCCTACGGAGATGCCTTTCGGTGCTTCGTAACGGCCCGGGGGTGCGTCGGCACCCATTATTGTCTCGTCGCCGACACTCAGCGCCGTGTGCATGATTAACTTGTGCGACTCGGGCGGAAATTGATCGGCGCCAGGCATTTCACCCCAGGTCATTGAGAAGGTGATCTTGCCGCCCAGGACTTCCTCGTAAAATTTGAACGCGGTTTCACATTCACCGTTGAAACTGAGGTGTGGGTTTACTTTCATGATTGCTCTCCTTTTTTATTAAGTGACCAGTGACCAGCGGCCAGTGGTCAGCAAGTTTCCAGACCAGTTACCAGGTTACTGGCGACTGACCTACCATCCTTCACGATCACGCAGGCCCGTGATGTGGGCCGTGTGATGAAGACCATGCCAGGCGTAGAGCTGAATACCCTCATCAAGCGAAACTCTTCCACGTCGTGCGTGGACATAGCCACGAGCGAAATCTTCTTCCGCAAGCGAATTCAGCAGAATGACCCAGCGAGCGTGTAATGCTGTCAGCAGATCCAGTGACAACTCAATTGGCGCTTCGCGAGCATCTTTCGTTTCGGCCCAGCGGGGCTCGACATAGACGTTGACTGGCGGATCATCTTCCGTCGCCGCCTTCTTGAAGTAACCGAAGGCGTTCAGGTGTTCGTCTGCCAAATGATGCGCGACCTGACGCAAGGTCCAGCCTCCTTCGCGGTAACGCCGATCAAGTTGCCGATCGTTCAAGCCTGCCAAGGCCGCACGCAATCTTGCCGGGGCCTCCGCTATCTGCGCGATCCACCGGCTGCGATCAGCCGCGGTAACTTCTGTGGCAATCTGCACCCGGCCAATCGGATAGCGAATTTCTTCGCGATCACCTGTTGTCATACGTCGTCCTTGCCTTTGCTGAACTCTGTGTCACCTTTGTGTTCGCTGTGATATCACTTGGCAAACGCTCACCACAGGGGCACAGAGGTCGCGTAGAGTTTCAAACCAGTCAGGCACGCGCGCGCAACTGCTGTTGGCGGATCAGTCCACCAATCAAAGCGCATGGCAACGCGATACCGACAAGCGTTAGTGGATACCATTTGGGCCCGAACTCCGGTCCTTTGTTCCAGGTCCCGATGACGCCCGCAGTGCTCAAGACGATGCCGATAAGACCCAACACTAACGCGTGCATCACGGGCCGGTCGGGCGCGAGCCAGGCTGCGACGAAGCCGCCGATGATGCCGTCGATCGTTCGATAGCCGATTGCGAGCAGCCACAACGAAGTGCTCATCGGTTGGAACCATGGTGGATATACTCCCGTCGCGTGCAATATGGAGTCGATGCCGAGGTCAAAAACGCCGACGACGACCAGGCCCGCCAGCACGGCGCCAATGCGGCGCAGAAGGCGTCGCGGCTTGCGTGCTTCGTTCATCACATTCCACCTGCCGATTCATCAGCGCTCGGACCATACGAACCGGGAACTGCGATGTCCAGCAGACGCAGGTAAACGGAAAATTGTCCGCGGTGATGAATCACGTGGCTTAAGACAAAGTCGCGAAATACTTCCGCTCTCGGTCTTTCGAACTGCACGCGGTCCATAATCTTCAAGCTCCAGGGCTGTTCCAGGGTTTCCTCACTAGCAGCGGCCAGAGCTTGCTTGCTCTTAGCAACGTTATCGTCAAAAGTCTTGAGCAGGCCGGCCACTGACCCGGCAACGTAGGGCTTGTAGGTTGATGGATCGAAGTTGAATTCCTTCTCGTTGAATACAACTTCGGTCCAACCGAAGGACTCCGTTATGTGCGACGCCAGCCCCGCGGCGGTAAAAGACTTTTCGTGAGGCCGCCAGGTGAGCTTTTCATCCGGCAGCCTTTCCAGGTGCTTGCGGGTCGTTTGCGCTTCGTGCTCAAACTCTTTCAATAGTCGATCGATCGTTTTCATCGGCATTCCTTTTTCTTCTTATGTTTCTAGTCAGGATAGGATCCACGAAAGGACACGAACTAACCCGAAGTCTCGTGTGATTCGTGGACCCTCGCTCGGACTATTGCTTCGCGGCCACTTGAGCGCGGACGCGCTCTTCCTGCTCCCTGAGCTCCGGAGTGAACTCGTCACCGAAATCCGCGGCCTCGAACACCTGACGAATCTCGACTTCGGTGTTTTCAAAGGGTGCTTTCTTAAGCCATTCGATCGCTTCATCCAAAGACTTCACTTGCCAAAGCCAGAAGCCTGCGACCAACTCTTTGGTCTCCGCGAATGGCCCCTCGATCACAGTCTCCTTGCCGCCTGAGAATTTAACCCGCACACCTTTCGAAGACGGGTGGAGTCCCTCGCCAGCCAACATTACGCCGGCCTTCGCTAACTCCTCATTGAACTTTCCCATATCGGCGAGCAACTTTTCGGTGGGCATTGCACCTGCTTCCGAGTTTTTGTCTGCCTTAACAATAACCATGAATCGCATTTTCGTTTCTCCTTTTATTTTGGTCCGGGCCCGTCCGCTTTAGCCGGCTGATCCCGGAAGTGATTTCTATTATTTCGAATTAATGCTAAGCAATCCGCACGTTTACCAATCTTTTCCTTCACATTTCAGTTGGCAAGCCCTCAATCTCCATCACTGGCCGAATTTCGACAGTGCCTATACGCGCTCCGGGAATTCGTGCCGCGATGTCGAGAGCCTGGTCCAAATCGCGGGCGTCGATGAAAAAGTAACCAGCGAGTTGTTCGCGCGTCTCCGCAAATGGGCCATCGGTTACCAGCCGTCTGCCTTCGCGTATCCGCAGGCTCACGGCAGTCGAAACTGGTTGCAGGGGCGCGGCGTCCAGATAGTTCCCGGTCACCTTGATATCGTTTGCGAGTCGCACCGATTCCTCGCGCATTCGCTGCAAGTCTGTCTTGCTTAGACTATCCAGGACTTCTTCGTTATGGTGGACCAGTAATATGTATCTCATTTCCAGCCTCAACAGTAAGTCGAATGACGAATGTTAGGATCGACACCTGCCGGAGGTTTTTTCAAAAGGTCACTCGGACGATTGGCCGGGCAGGCCTGCGATCTCCATCACCGGCCGAACTTCGATAGTGCCAAATTTGGCCGGCGGAATCCGTTCGGCGATATCGAGTGCTTCATTGAGATCCCCGGCCTCGACGATGTAGAAGCCGCCAAGTTGTTCGCGCGTTTCAGCGAAGGGTCCATCGGTCACCACGCGCCGGCCATTGCGCACGCGCACGCTGGTTGCCGTCGCCACTGGGTGCAACGGGCTGGCGCTTAAATACTGGCCCCGCGCGTGGAGTTCCTGCGTAAGTTGGGCAGACTCAGCGTAACAATGCTCGCGCTCTTCGTCGCTCAAGACCTGCTCGTCGAGATAAACCAGCAACATGTATTTCATTCTTTGCTCCTTCAACGGTGAATCGAACGGGGAGTGCCTGGATCGACACTTCATAGAAAAAAACTTTATTATCGTTATTACCGAGGGTTGAAACACGTTCGCCACTACGTTCAAAACCAGACCCGGTCTCGAACCAGACTAAAACGATGCTTCCCAACGCCAATGCCGCGGTAGATGCAGTTTACCACTCCGACTGGGGTCGGATTGTTGCCACTCTCATCGGTCATTTCGGCGACTTCGAATTGGCTGAAGAGGCCGCGCAGGAGGCGTTCGTAGCTGCCGTGGACCAGTGGCGCACCGACGGTATCCCTGAGTTTCCGCGCGCCTGGATCGTGCAGACGGCAAAGTTTAAAGCGATCGACCGCCTGCGCCGGCGCACAAAGTTCAAGGAAAAGCTGGAATCGTATGCGGAATCGGGATTGATTGCTACGGTAACCGAGCCCAACTATGACACCGATGAGATTCCTGACGATCGCTTACGTTTGATCTTTACCTGTTGTCACCCGGCACTCGCCCCGGAAGCGCAGGTGGCACTGACATTGCGCACGCTGGGCGGTCTCGAAACCGACGAAATCGCGCGCGCATTTCTGGTGCCTGCGACGACTATGGCCCAGAGGCTAGTCCGCGCCAAGCGAAAGATTCGCGACGCGGGGATTCCTTACAAAGTTCCCGACACTCAGGATCTGCCTGCCCGGCTTGACGCAGTGCTGACCGTAATCTATCTCGTCTTCAACGAGGGCTACGTTGCAACGCGAGGCGAACCGTTAGTGCGCGCCGATCTCTGTAACGAGGCAATCCGGCTGGGACGTCTCATTGGAATCTTGATGACGCCGGAGGTGCCCGGAGAAGTGACTGGCCTTGTCGCGCTCATGTTGTTACACGATTCAAGGCGGGAGGCGCGACTGGACGGGGCCGGTGATCTTGTGGTTCTGGAAGATCAGGATCGCAGCCTTTGGAACCAGACGCAGATAGCCGAGGCACTGCCACTGGCCGGAGAGGCAATCAAAGGTGAGCCCGGCCCATTTGCGATTCAGGCGGCGATAGCGGCGGAACACTGCAAAGCGGCGCGACCCGAGGGTACAAACTGGCATGAGATTGTGCGTCTATATGATCTTCTCGAAGAGCTGCAACCGTCGCCGATCATTTCACTGAACCGGGCGGTGGCGGTCGCAATGGCCGAGGGACCCGAGGTTGGATTGGCCCTAATCGATTTGCTCGCGTCGGAACTCGACGAATATCATCTGCTGCATGCCGCGCGCGCGGATCTGCTGCGGCGAATGGGATCGAGAAGGGAAGCGGCAGAGAGCTACGAACGCGCGCTACAGTTGGTCACAAACGAAAGTGAACGTCGTTTCCTCGAGCGACGACTGCGAGAAGTTAAAGTGTCTAACTCGTCGTACTCTTCGTCGCAGAACGACGGTTGACTTTAGCCCGGCCTCTTGAGGCCGGGAGAAGAGATTACGAAATTCCTTTCGTCGCTTTAGCGACGATTGAACCCCGATTCAGGCGTCGCTGACGCGATGACAAAAAGAAAGCGAGAACGTTATGGCTGAAGACGAGAAGAAAAGTTTACTTAACAAAGCGGTTCACGCCGGTGAACGGGTGGTCGAGCTGGGCGCAGAGGCGGCACGTTTAAAAGTGCGCGCTTCTCATGCCGTGGAAGATACCATGGTTGAGGCGAGGCGCTTGGCCAAACGCGGGCGGTATGCTGCCGAAGATTTGGTTGATGACGCAGCGTATCGCATCAAGCGCGATCCGCTCCGCTCCGTCGCAATCACCTTCGCAGTTGGCCTGGGAATAGGCGCACTCGCCGGCTGGCTTACCGGACGCAGCGGAAGAAGGTGAGGGCGGCCGGAACGGTCAAGTGATTGTCTGGGACCGCGGGCGTCCCGCCCGCAAAACGCGCCGCAGGCGCGCGGGTTTTTTTAAGAGTAGTTTTCGCGCTTCGCGCTCATTGCGGGCGGGACGCCCGCGGTCCCAGCAAATCACTTGAACGGTCCCAGCAAATCACTTGAACGGTCCCAGCAAATCACTTGAACGGTCCCAGCAAATCACTTGAACGGTCCCAGCAAATCACTTGAACGGTCCCAGCAAATCACTTGAACGGTCCCAGCAAATCACTTGAACGGTCCCCAAAATCACTGGAGACACATTGTGCTGTGCGTGCCGACCGTGACAAGAATTAGTCAGGCGACGGTAGGAAGGGAGCAGGGAATGGTCAATCGTTGAGATGTCGCAGGAGCCGCGCCAAACGGGCGCGCCGTCTTCTGCTTACCGGCACATGTAAGCCATTACGCAAGACCAGCATCGTCTCTCCGTCCTGGTTACGAAGTTCGGCGACGCGATCGAGGTTGACTATTGCTGAGCGATGGACTCGCGTGAAGCGAAGTTGATCCAGGCGCTGCCCAGAGACGCGAGCGACTCGCGAATAAGATGTCGTCCTGCGCGCGCGTGAATCGCCGCATGATAATCGTCGGCCTCGATCCAGTCGATTTCATCAGCATCAATTATGAGATCTCCATTAAGGCTGTTGAAAAGAAAATGAGGATTCAGCTGCATTCGCAGCGCCCCCAACCTTGCTTCGGCGAGTTGTGCCGCGAGCCGCGCTGTTGCGACTCACGTTCGCGCGCCTCGCGATAGTAAGTGAATGCAAAGATGGAACCGAGCACGGTGAAGTATAAAAAGACTGACCAGGGGAGATTTGCGAGAGTCCAACTAAGGTAGTAACGCAGAAAAGCTTCCTGCGGCGGTCGTCGGTTCAAAGGTAAGGCCAACAATACACCTGCCGAAGTCCAGGCAAGGCACAAGACGAGCGCGCCGCCGAGATGAACCAGAATTGAAGCGAACAGCTTTTCGCGTCTTATCTGATAACGACGAGCCAGAAGATAAGGATCGGTGTAAGGGCGCCGAAGGAAAGCCATAAGATCGCGGCGAAGGCCACTGCTCCCCAGTCTGCGCTGCCGCGGAGGAACCGTGTGTTCAGATATGTTGTAGACGCATTCAGCAGCGCCGGAACAAAAGTCGCGGCGGCGATCAGCAGCCAATAGGGAGGGGATTTGACGATCCCGCTGGTGGACCGCGAAGTCATCCAACAAGTTTACGCGGATACCGGCATTCCCGAAACATCATGCAGCCGAAGGTTGTTCTGTTGCAGTAAAGGGTGATTAGACTGCGTCAAGAGATCCTGTCGACACGTGATAGCGGTTTTTGGAGTGCGCCGACCTGTCGGCGCTTTGGTCGTTGGCGACCTGTCGCCAGCTGCGTCGCGACAGGTCGCGACAGACCAAAGCGGTGACAGGTCACCGCACTCCAAAACAAAAAGGCCGGCATTGCCAACGTCACGCTGGAATGCCGGCCTATTGCTGCGGACCCATTGGCCCACGTCTGGGGATTCGATGTTAATTAGGTTGCATCGATCAGCCTTGATATTAACCATCTGCGGAAACGTTGCACCAAGTCGTCAACCGCAGCGGCGCGTCATAAGGTCGCTCGCCATGGTTCGACTTCGACGCGACGATGGCGATACTATTCAGCGCCGGAGCAATCTTAAACTAGTCCCAATCCACGAGTACTCTTAAATGAAAAACTACTTCTTCGTCTTGACGCGCTCGCGCCTACTGTCGACCTTCGTGCTCGCCTTCATGATCGCGGGCGCCAGTCCGGTCTTTACTCAACAGTTCAGTGGCGATCTTTTCAAGTCGCTGCATTGGCGCAACATCGGTCCATTTCGCGGCGGCCGAGTGCGTGCCATCGCCGGCGTGCCGTCAACACCAAACGTCTTCTACATGGCCCAGGTGAACGGCGGCGTTTGGAGGACGGACGACTACGGCGTCACCTGGAAGCCTATCTTTGACGACCAGCCGACAGGCTCTGTCGGATGTATCGCGATTGCGCCTTCGGATCCAAATATTATTTATGTTGGCAGCGGCGAGGGCTTACAACGTCCTGATCTTTCAGTGGGCGATGGCATCTACAAGTCAACCGATGCCGGACGAAGCTGGACGCACCTCGGCCTGCGCGATGGTCAACAGATTCCGCAGATAGCTGTTGACCCGCGCGATCCGAATCGGCTGCTGGTCGCGGTAGCCGGCCACCCTTACGGTCCGAATGAAGAGCGCGGTATTTTTCGTTCAACTGACGGCGGCAAGACGTTCGAGAAAGTCCTCTATAAAGATGAGAACATCGGCGGCGCGGATGTGCTGATCGATCCCGAGAACCCTGACATTGCTTATGCCGGGCTTTGGGAAGCGCGCCAGGGTCCCTGGGAAAACGCTGCCTGGAATGGCAGCGGCGGTGGCGTATTTAAGTCGACCGATAACGGCAAAACATGGCGACAGTTAAGCGGCGGGCTGCCGGCTGAAATCATTCAAGCCAACTTGGCGATCGCGCCCAGTTCAACTAAACGTGTGTTTGCATCAGTAGCGCTGGTCGGTGGGTTGGCAATCTATCGTTCCGACGATGGCGGCGATCATTGGGTGAAGATTACTACTGATGCGCGGCCTGCCGGACGTATTGGGGGCGGCGATCTCGCCGTGCTCCGTGTCGATCCCAGGAATCCGGACACGGTCTATTCGGCGAGCATAGTCTCATGGAAGTCGACTGACGGCGGCAAGACCTGGGCTGCGTTTCGCGGCGCGCCGGGCGGCGACGATTATCAGAACGTTTGGATCAATCCGAACAATCCGGACGTCGTCATGCTGGCCAGCGACCAGGGCGCGATAATAACCGTAAACGGCGGGAAGTCCTGGAGTAGTTGGTACAACCAGTCGACCGCGCAGCTCTATCACGTCAGCGCAGACAATGCGTTTCCGTATCGCTTGTGCAGCGGCCAGCAGGAGAGCGGCTCAGCCTGCGTTTCCAGCCGCGGCAACGACGGCGAGATCACTTTCCGCGAATGGCATCCGGTAGCCGCCGAGGAGTATGGCTACGTGGCGGCTGATCCGCTCGACCCTGATATCGTCTACGGCGGTAAGCTTACTCGTTACGATCGCCGCACCGGCCAGGCCCAGAACATCATGCCGAAGGCTTTTCGCTCGGCTGATTTTCGCGTGGTCCGCACCCAGCCGGTAATTTTCTCGCCAGTTGATGCTCATCTGCTTTTCTTTTCCACAAACACGCTATGGAAGACGAAAGACGGCGGGCGCAACTGGGAACAGATAAGTCCGGATTTAACTCGTAAGACATTCGAGGTGTCAGAGACTGTCGGCAAGTTTCGCTCGCAACCCACCGCGCAACCAACTCAGCGTGGCGTGATTTACGCCGTCGCGCCGTCGCCGCTCGACGTCAATCTGATCTGGGTCGGAACCGACGATGGCTTGATTCGTCGCACCACTGATGGAGGTGCACACTGGACTGATGTGACTCCAAAACAACTAAAGCCCTGGCAGAAGATATCGATCCTCGACGCCGGCCACTTCGATAAAAACACTGCCTATGCTGCCGTCAACACTCTGCGGCTCGACGATCTGCGGCCACACATTTATCGAACACACGACGGTGGCGCCAGCTGGACTGAAGTAACGAACGGCATTCCCGTCAATGAGAACACCGACGTGGTGCGCGAGGATCCCGAACGAAAAGGTTTGCTGTTTGCCGGTACTGAGCGCGCCGTCCATGTCTCTTTCGACGATGGCGATCACTGGCAGTCGCTGCGTCTCAATATGGGCGCGAGTTCAGTTCGTGATCTGATCGTCAAGGGCGACGATTTGTGTGTCGCTACTCACGGACGAGGCTTCTGGATTCTCGATAACATCACGCCACTACGAGAGCTTCAGGATTCCATAATGAAAGCGCCGGCGCTACTGTTTCGTCCGCAAACGGCCGTTCGAGTTCGTTGGAACACAAACACTGACACACCGCTACCGCCCGACGAGCCCGCGGGAGAAAACCCACCGGACGGCGCGATGATTGACTACTACATCGGTGCGGCGGGTTCAGGATCCGCGGCGACAGAGGTAGTCCTGGAAATAAGAGGCGCTATACGAGCGGCGATCCGGTGCCTGCTCCTGACCCGACGCTTAACATTCCGCCTTATTGGGTGCGACCGCCGCAAAAGCTGGGAAGCGAGCCGGGCATGCACCGCTTCCTTTGGGACATGCACTACGCTCCGGTTCCGGGGTTGCTGCCGCAGTATCCGATTGCGGCCATCTATCGCAACACCGCGCCGGGAGCAACTTCGCCGTGGGCGATGCCGGGGAAGTACACGGTGGTGTTGACGTTTGGCGGTAAGAGTTATGACCAACCGCTGACCCTGGTGATGGATCCGCGAGTCAAGACTTCGAATGAGGACCTGGCTGCGCAGTTTAGACTATCGAAGCAGGTGTATGACGAGTGGCTGGCGCTGAATTCGATTTCGGAAAGTTTGAAGCGCATTCAGAGTCAGATTACTGAATTGCAAGCGCGGATACCGGCAGGCGAGCTCAAAACACATGTTAATGCGTTAGCGGACAAGTTTCAGGCGTTTTCGAGTGCGCCTGTTGCTGCGCCTGGCGGCGGTGCTGCGGCGCGATTAAATCTCGCCACTACCAGCGCCAGAGTCAGAACGCTTTTCGACTTGATAGAAGAGGTTGATCTCGCGCCGACGCCGCAAGCTACGGCTGCGGTTTCCGAGGTTGTAAAAGACTCGCGCTCTCTTCAGGACACTTGGCAGGCGATTAAAACGCAGGACATCACAGCGCTCAACGCCGAGCTTCGCGCCGCCGGCTTGCCTGTGATTGATTTAGCAAGATAAGCAGCGGGGCAGTAGGACGACAGTTCTGGAGGGCTCCGTCGGTTGAACTCAATGATGGATTGAGTGTCACCGCGTCGGGCCCTCCCTAACTGTCGGGCTACTGCCCCGCTCAGGCTTTGTGACTACCCACCAAATAGTTTAATTAACGTCTGAAATGGGGCGCACACTTTGTGCAACGATGTGAGCAATTTGTGAATCTTATTGTCGGTTGATTGATACGAGTTAACGACCCCGATTCGTTTACATTTTTTGCTCCCATTACAAGCGGGAATTGCTTCAAAACTGAACCCTTTTGATTCGTTCAAAAAGCCCTGAGTGGCCCGATGGTTATTAACTGTGTTCGACTACTACACTAGGAGTTTTAAAATAATGAGATTTAACAAGTTTCCCCAAACACTGTCGCTGTTCGCATTGATCCTAACCCTGTCCGTCGTCTCTTTTGCCAAGGGACACGAGAACAATTTCCCAAACATTAAGATCAGCAATTTCGGCCAGATGGACGAACAGTTCTATCGCGGCGCACGACCCAAAGATAAGGATTTCCAAGCTCTCGCGGCACTCGGAATCCACACCATAATTGATCTGACCGACAACTCCAGGGAGAAGGAGCAGCCCGCCGTAGAGGCTGCCGGTTTACGCTATGTGAATATTCCGCTGGTTGATAAGAGCTCTCCGAGCGCGGACCAGGTAAATGCGTTTCTGAAGGTGGTTAACGACCCCGCGACCGGCAAGTTTTTCGTGCACTGCGCGGGCGGCCGACATCGCACCGGGATCATGGGCGCCGTCTACCGTTTTAACCACGACCACTGGAACTTTGATCAGGCATACGCTGAGATGTTGCAGTACGACTTCTACACCAGCAACGGTCATGGAAAGCAGTTGGTCTTTATTCAGGACTACTGGAAGCAATTCCAGGCTAAAGGCAAACCGACGGTGACTGCGACTGCGGGTCGCTAAACAAACCAGCCGTCAAACGAAAAAAAGGCCGCTCAGGTTGAGCGGCCTTTTCTCTTGCGTTCTTATGGGGTTGTTTCGGCGAAGAGCAATCAGCTGGGCCGGTTATTTTTCCACTCGTTAAGTTTCGCAGTCGGATCGATGAGGTCCCTGCGTCGCATGAACGGTGTGCCGTTAGCAGTTCTCTTAGTTTGGTTGTTTGTCACCGTCAAGGCACCGGTGGCGCTCTTGTCGTAAAGCTCAAGGTGCAACATCGAGTTGATAATGCTATTGAGTTTGCCAACCTTTGCGATCGGCTGGCCGGCACTGACGCGATCGCCCTCACGAGCCATTGCAGTCCTCTGAATCTCTCCGTAGCGGGCGAGAAATGTGCCGTGATCAACCTCTAATGCGAATGTGCCCTCGTAAAACTCATAAGGCCCGCGCGTCACAGTGCCGTCCGTGATGGCGTGGATCGTTGTGCCAACGGGAAAGTACAAATCGCAGCCGGCATGTGCGCGAGCACCGTGGCTGCGTCTTGAACCGAACGCGCGAATGCCGTCCGTCCAGTTGACCGAAGGGACCTGCATAAACGGAAAGAAAAACTGGCCATTCCCCGATGCAGGTGTGGCAGGCGTGGTAACAGGCGCAGGTGCCGTTTCCGTTTCATCGCCTTCGAGAACGGCCATCAGTTCGTTCCACGTTTTCTTGCCAACTCCGATTACGCCATCCGGTGCATTTAGGAAACGTGCCTGGAACGCCTCGATGGCTTTGATCGTGTCATCGCTCGATTCCGATCCATTAGTGCTTATAGTTCCATCAATTGCACCAGGATCTAACGCCGCCTGGCTCTCAATCATCGCGGCCAGGCGTAGCATGTTCTGCACTGTCTCTATATCAGCTTTGTTATTTACGGCGCCTTTGCTCGGGCGCCCGACAGAACCGCTGATCGCAAAAATTAATTCATCTGGCATGGTTGTCCTCCGTAAGGTTTATTTGATTCGGGTCGGTTGAGCGACCGTTCGAACACACTGGCCTCAAGCGCAAACACATTTTGAGGCTCCTCTATTATCTAATGTTTTCAAAGTCATTTTCATTTCACGCCAATCGTGAATCAGTTCTCCCACCGGACTTGTGATTGTACCGCGAAGCGGTTATGTAACTGGAGCCCTGCGGTTGCCGCGCCGCGCGGCTACCCTGGGTAAGGAGTCCAGCGATAGTAACCCTGAAGGGGTTGCCCGGTTCTCAAGCGTAGAAGACGCAACCCCGTTGGGGTTGTATCTCTTCACAATTTTAGCCCAGGGTTGCCGCGCCGCGCGCGGTAACCCTAGGCTAAGTTACATAACCGCTTCGCGGTACAATCCCTCAAGTTCGAACTTGATTAGTTCTGCTTAGACGACGCTGACGGCACTGCGATTTCAAAACACACCTAAAGCCGCTTCAGCGCCAGTCGCGCCAGCGCTTTCGATTTATTAATCTTCGACTGCTGATCACTCGCTCCGCCGATGCTGACTCTGAGATAAGCACTACCTTTCAGCACATAAAGTGCGCCTCCGACGCGGCTGCCCGTCCAAAACGCTTCGTCTCCCACACCGGTGATCCTTTGTGCTGGAGGTGCCTCTTCCTCTTCTTCCTCGCGGCCCTTGGCGCGCGCCTTTTCCTTCTCGCGCTCTTTCTCTGACTTCTTGTCGTGTTCTTTTTCTTTTTCGCCTTCCGACTCCTTGTCGAAAGTCGCTTCCCAAAATTCTTTCGGATCGCGGGCACCCGCGCCTTCGCCCTTTTGCGTGACCACGAGACTAATCGAGTTATTAAAAGTAGGCAGAGTGTAAAAGCACTGAGAAATGACAAAGCCTTTTTCTGTGCTGCCGCTCGCTTTTGTTTCCTTCAAAGGTTCGCCTTGAACGGATCGAATCTCCGGGCTCGTCAACAAGGCACAAGCGTCGACCTTTGGTCGGCCAGTTGTGCCGACGGAAGTTGCCGGCGCAGGCTCACCATTTTGAGACAACGCCACTGGGGAACCACCGGTTGCCGGCAGGGAAGCGGTTGCAACCTGGTTGCCGGCGGAGGCCTGCGGCGCATTAGATTTCGCACACCCCACAACCCATAAGACGAGTGTGCACAACGTAACCAGAGCACTCAGGCGGAAAAGGACTATACGCATAACAGTTTGGACTCCTCAATTTGTCGCTAGCGAGTCTATCAAGCCTACATTACCAACCGTCGCTTGAGAAATTCTTGAGATAGCGGCAGCGGCGAACTTGCTTAGCGATTATTCACCACCCGAGACTCAGAAAAGCAGGCCAGCAACCATTTCGTCAGTTTGAAGAAATTTATTCAACCAGCCAGCTTCGCTGGCTGGTTGCGTGATTTCTCTTAACAATAGCGATCAGCCACGCATCTTGCCATTTGCAATCGCATTATCTTGTGAATGCAATGTTCCCCACGGTTTCTCCGCCCCGTTCTCAACCATTCCTCAAGTTTTTCTCAACCCCGGGCCTTTAACCTCAAATCCTACCAAACGCTTTTTAGGCAGGTCTTTTAGTCAGATGGCAATTAGTACGGACCCTGATAGGAGCCGCACCAAAAGAGAGGGCTGGAAATGAAGAAGAAGATCTCAAGCAATCATGTTGTCTTGCACAGGCGCCGCTTGTTCGTCGTGGCCTTATGCATCGGCGCGGCTTACGGCGCGTCATTCTTGTTCTCTCTAGCCCACGCCGCAAATCCCGGCGGCGGCACCATCGGCCCGGCAGGCCCAAGCCTTAATTGGGTCGGCGACGCGCCGGGAACTGGAGGCACTGGCGGTGAAGGACAGTGCATGGACACTGGGCCGGCACGCAATTGCGACAGCTTTACGTTGACCGTGTCGGGAACAGATGCCGACTGGAGCGGCAAGCTGGTTCAGATAAGGGCTAACTGGACGCTATCAGCCGCAGATTACGACCTTTACGTTCATAAGGGCGATCTAACTGGACCGATTGCTGCACAAGGCACCAACGCAGGTCAGCCGGGCACCGAAGAGGTCGCTTATCTTGATCCGCGAGCCAGCGGCGTGGGGGTTTATACGGTTCATGTGGCCTCCGCCGTTAACCCCGTTCCCAATTCAGATCAGTATCAGGGTACTGCGAGCGTAGTGGCCGGGCTTGGGCCGGCGACGCAAGGTACTGGTCTGGCGCCCAGATTTCAGAACTTCACTCCCCAGGCTGATCTGATCAAGGTCGGAAAGGGATCTGATGCGGGTGAGCCTTCTATCGGAGTCAATTGGAAAACCGGGAAGGCGATGTTCATTTCCAGTCTAACGACGTTTCGCGTGTCCTTTGATGATTCTTGTCCGACATCGCCAACGGCGTTATGGGAAGACAAGAGTGCCCCAAACAATGTGACAAGCCTGGATCCGATCCTGTTCACCGATCACGGCTACAACAATCAGATTCCAGACACCGGACGAACGATCGTTTCCGAGTTGACGGGCCAGGACAGCCTCTCCGCCTACACGGACGATGATGGAGACTCCTGGATACCCGGGCAGGGCGGTGGCATCCCTTCGGGCGTGGACCACCAGAGCATTGGCGCCGGCCCATATCACGCGCCGTTGCTCGGAACGGTTTACCCTCACGCTATCTACTATTGCTCACAAGACGTCGGAGTAATTTTTTGCGCGCGCAGCGACGATGGTGGGTTGACCTTTGGACCAGGTGTGCCGGCGTACAACCTGACCCAATGCACAAACCTCCATGGCCATGTCAAGGTCGCGCCTGACGGCACGGTCTATCTGCCCAACAGAAGCTGTGGCAATCAACAGGGAGTCGTGATTTCTGAGGACAACGGCGTCACGTTTAATGTTCATTCGATTCCGGGAACTACTGCGTCTGCCGACGACCCCGCAATCGGCATCGGCCGCGGGGATAAGACGGGTGGCTTCGGCCGAGTGTATGAATCATTTGCCAGTGGCAACACAGTAGCCGGCGTCGCCGTCTCGGACAATCGTGGTTCGAGCTGGAAAAATATTGTCGATGTGGGTTCGCTGGCGGGGATCAGGGCCGCTGCCTTCCCGACGATGGTCGCCGGCGATGATGACCGGGCCGCTTTCGCATTTTTCGGATCCACCACTGCGGGGTCAGCGGATGACAGAGCCTTCCCTGGTTTCTGGCACCTCTATGTCGCCACCACCTACGATGGCGGCAACTCATGGCTTATGTCTGATGCGACGCCGAACGATCCGATTCAGCGTAACGGCATCCATCTCGGCGGCGGTTCACCGCCACATCGCAATCTGCTCGACTTCATTGGTATCGACATAGACAAGCAGGGGCGGGTGCTCGTCGGTTATGACGACGGCTGCACCGGGCCAGGCTGCGTCCAGGCACCAGACACTGCGACAGGCAATGCTTATACGGCTCTCGCCTCGATTGCGAGACAGACCGGAGGCTTGCGGTTGTTTGCCACTCCCGGTGAATCAGCCGGTCCAACGATCCCGGGCGCGCCTGCCGTAACCGTGGGGCGCGATGGCGGCGTCGCTCATTTGACCTGGTCTGAATCCGATAACGGCGGTTCTGCAATCACGAGCTACAAAATATATCGAGGCACGACCAGCGGTGGGGAAACGCTATTGAAGAATGTCGGCGCCGCCACCAAGTATGACGACACCAGCGCAGCTCCAAACACAAACTATTACTACAAAGTAACGGCAACCAACTCACGCGGAACTTCCTGCGGTAACAACGAAGTAGTCTCGAAGCCGGTGGGTGATTCCCGATGCCAGGGCATCCCTACCGCACTCGATCCCGCCGCGGATCAGAAAGTCGCGCCGGCCAATGCCGACCTCGATATCCTGGAGGTGCGGTTGGCTGACTACGTTGACGGCGGCGTGCAAAAGATCGTCTTTAAGATGAAGCTGGCTGACCTCAGCACACTGCTGCCAAACAGACAGTGGCGAGTCCTTTGGAACTACCCAATCAGAGCGACAGGAATCGACCCAACGCTTTTCACCGGCTCTTACTACGTCGGCATGAACACGGATGCGTCGAGTTTGACATCGTTTGAATACGGCACAGTTACGACCATCGAAAGTGTTCCCGTCGCGTTAGGCCAGCCAAACAGAATTGGAGACGCCGACAGCGGCTCCCTCGATCAACAAAACGGAACCATTACCATTGTGCTTTCGTCTGACAAGATCGGTGGTCCAAAGGCGGGCGATGTAATCGGCGGCCAAAGCGGAAGAACTTTTGCCGGCAATGGAAACGAATCGCTGCGTTCGAATACGGCGATCGATATCACTACCAACGCGATTCAGGATCCGTATACAGCTTTTAGTTACATGGTGGTTGGCAACGCTCCCTGTGCGCCTGCGCCAACTCCAACTCCGACACCGACGCCGAATCCGTTGCCCTGCAACGGGAACAGCATCGAGGACGATGATGCGCGCATCTCTTACTCGAACGGCTGGCACGCCATCAACAATTCTGGCGCCAGCGCCGCTCACTATCGCCTCAACGAAGGCGGCAATAATCAACATCCCGTAGCGGTGACATTCGACGCACCGGCTACTCAGCCGCTGGGCTCAATTACCTACTTCTACGCCACCAGTCCGAAAGGCGGCAGCGCTGAAGTTTTCCTCGACGGTGTTTCGCAAGGGGCAGTCAATTACAACGGACCGTCAGGTTCGAACCGGGCCCCTGTTTTCGGTGCCTCCCGCAGTTTCAACTATGGAGCAACGGCGGGCAACCATCACACACTCGAGATCAGGCCCATTCAGAACGCGATCTATATCGACGGTTTCTGTCTCGGTGGCGCTACCGCGACCGGATCGCCTGCGTCCGGCCCGGGCGCGACAACCCAGTCGAGTGTGACTCAGTCACCGGGACAAGAAGTGCTGCGCAGTGTCACGCTGCCGGTGGGTACACAAGCGATTTCGGTCGCCGCCGAGTCGAGTGCCAACGCGCCTATCAGGTTGTTGTTGCTCGATCCATCGGGACGAGTGGTGCAGACCGTTAATTCCTCGTCGGGCATAGCAGTTCTCGAAACGCCCATAACGCAAAGCGGCGTTTACATGATCAAGACCGTTAACCTCAGCCTCGGGCCGTTGGAGATCTGGTCCGTTGCGACGCCCCTGGTATCTCGGTAGAGCATTGAAGGAATGACTGCGGCACCGTTGTCCGGCGCAACGGTGCCATAACCAGAGTTCGCCGCTCAGGAGAAAAAAATGCTAAACGATCGACGCAACAGAAATTTGGTAAGCGTTCAGTCAACTTCAATCGCGAGGTTTTTCTCTTCAGTAACGCGAACGAAGGTTTTGTTAGCGGTAGCAATTCTATTGCCGGCTACGCTCGGGATACTGACCGTCGTCAGCTCGGCCGCAAGTCCATCCAGCGGCACACTCAGCTCTGCGAGTGGTCCTCTCAGCTATACCGCCGGACCGTTCGTAGTTGCGAATGAATCCGGACAAGGCGGCGTAGTAACTCCGGTTTGTCAACCAAACACTCCGCTGTGCGATGAATTCACGCTAACGATAAATGCAAACAGCGTAGCGGCTACCAAGAAACTCCTGATCCAGGTTCAATGGCCAACTTCCGCCGCCGATTTTGATTTGTATGTACTACAAGGCTCGACCACGATCGGCAGTTCGCACGGGTCGAGTGATCCGGAATCAGTTTTTCTCAACATTCCTGCCGACGGCACTGTTTACACTATTCGCGTTATTCCCACCACGCCCCTGGGCGACAGCATTACCGGAACCATCGCACTCGTAGATCCACCGGCAACCACGCAGACCGGATCGGGCCTGGCACCCCGCTACCAGAATTACGCCGCGTCTTCAGGCCTGGGTGACAACGCCGGTGAACCTTCGATTGGCGTGGATTGGAATCCAAACGTTGCGAGTATGAGGCACGACAAAGTCAACACCGGCGGCGTGGCGTTCTTTCAGTCCGGCCCTAACACGCTGCGCGCGAACTTCGATGACTGTTCGTCGCCTGCTAAAGACCAGTGGGACGATGTCTCTACTCCGTTCGTACAGCAAGCGGCGCTCTCGGATCCGATCGGTTTCGTCGATCGACAAACCGGTCGCGTCTTTTCCCTGGACCTGATTGGCGGACAAGGAAACAGCTTAATGGCTTTTTCCGATGACGACGGCAACAGCTACACACCAGGGCAGGGCGGCGGTGCACCAGCAGGCCCTGATCATGAGACGCTCGGCGGTGGCCCATACAACCCAAACGCTTCTCCGGCGCCCCCGCCTCATCCGCTCTATACCGATGCTGTCTATTATGCTTCGCAGAACATCGTCGCCGAGGCAGAAGTGTCTCGCAGTGATGATGGTGGTCTCACGTTTGGCCCAAGCGTGCTGCTGTTTAATCCGACGCAATGTACCGGTGGCATCCATGGTCATATCAAGGTGGCGCCTGACGGCACAGTCTATGTTCCCAACTCTTCGTGCAGCGTGGGTGGCGGGACTAACGGCATCGCTGTTTCAACTGATAACGGTATTACCTGGACCTCTTATACAGTGCCCGGCAGTACCGGTGGTTTTGATCCGTCGGTCGGTGTAGGTCTCAACGATGTAGGAAAACCCCTGGGCCAAACAACCAATACAATTTACCTCGGCTGGATCAGTGGCGATAGCCATCCGCACATCGCTGTCTCACGCAATCGTGGCCAAACATGGATCAGGGAATTCGATATTGGCGCCCAAGTTGGAGTCAAGAGCGCCGTATTTCCTGTCGTTGTCGCCGGAGACGACAACCGCGCAGCCTTCGGCTTCCTCGGTACAACCACGCCGGGAGATGCTCAGGACGACAATAACTTCAAAGGCGTCTGGCATCTCTACATCGCCACAACCTACGACGCCGGCAATACCTGGATCACGGTCGATACGACGCCCGATGATCCCGTCCAGGTGGGTTCGATCTGCCTCGGTGGTACCAGCTGCGGCGCTTTGGATCCTTTAAATCCGTCGTCACGGAATCTGCTCGATTTCAACGATTTCAGTGTCGACCGCGAAGGACGTGCGGTGCTGGGTTACGCCGATGGCTGCATCGCTCCCGCTTGCACCTCGGGCACGGTAGCCAAGACTCCGCCATACTTCGATTCGCGCGCGAACAAGGCAAGCATTGCTCGCCAGTCCGGCGGCCGTCGTCTGTTCGCGGCCTTCGACCCGCTGGAGCCGGCGGCTCCCGCGGCGCCGCTGGTGAATAGTGTGAAACGAAATGGTTCGGGTGTGGTTCATCTCGATTGGTCGACCCCGGACAATGGCGGCTCGCCGATTACTGGTTATCGGATCTATCGCCGCACCCAGAGCGGAACCTACGGTGGGGCGCTGGCGACTGTGACTGACAAGACGACTTACGATGACGAAACAGCCACTGACGCTGGGACTACTTACTTCTACAAAGTAACCGCGGTGAACATTATCGGGGAGGGACAAAACTGCGGTGAATACCCCGCCGAGCCCGGCCAGGATCCTTGCCAGGTGCCGGGTGTCCAGGTGCTGTCCGATCCGACTGGGGATGGCTTCGGTTTGGGAGTACCGTCAGCGCAACCGCCTTTTGATATTCAAAGCGTTTCGATCGCGGAGCCATACAGCGTCGGTCTAGACAAACTGGTCTTCACGATCAAGATGAAAGACTTGAGCGTCCTGCCCCCGGCAACCATCTGGCCGGTGCAGTTTAATGCGCCCAACGGAACTACATATGTTGTGCAAATGAGTACGCTGACTGGCGGCACTCCAACACAAAACGATGTGCTATTCGAATATGGTCCGGACGGCGGCACATTATCTACGGCGGATCCGCTCAGTGGCTTTACCGCCGATGGAACGATCACTATCGTCGTGCCGCGAAGTGGAGTCGGCAATCCGGCTATCGGTCAACAGCTCAATGCCTTCCTGATGAGGGTCAATGCTGTCGCCGTCACACCTGACAATTGTCCTGACAGTTTAACGCCCTCCGGGGAGTACACGATTGTCGGGAACGCTTCCTGCCAACCAAACACGGCGCCGGTAGCTGTGCTTTCGGCAACACCAACTTCGGGCAACGCTCCGCTGACGGTTAACTTCAGCGGCGCCAATTCAACCGACTCTGATCCAGGGGATACGATTGCCTCTTATAGTTTTGACTTCGGCGACGGCACTCCCCTGGCGACACAAGCAACGGCGACCATTTCACACACTTACCAAAGTGCGGGCACTTATCCGGCGCGACTAAGCGTGAAAGACTCGCGAGGTAAATCCAGCACTAACCCGGAACAGGTGATGATTACGGCCAACGATGCTTCGCCGACGCCGACGCCAACTCCAGATCCGTCTGGCTGCAACGGTATCAGGATCGAGGACGACGACGCGCACGTCTCCTACTCAAACGGTTGGCACGCCGTAAATAGCTCTAGCGCAAGCTCCGGACACTTCAAGCTTAATGAAGGCGGCAGCGGTCAGCACAACGTTGTCGTGACCTTTGATTCACCGGCAACGCAGGCAGGAACGATTACGTACTTCTATGCCACCAGTACCAAGGGCGGCAGCGCAGAAGTTTTGATCGACGGAACGTCGAAGGGAACGGTTAGCTACGAAGGGCCTTCAGGTTCCAACCGAGCTCCGGTGTTTGGCGTCTCGCGCAGCTTCAACTACGCGGCGAATGGCGGACATCACACGCTCGAGATTAGACCCATACAGAAAGGGATCTTCATTGACAGCTTCTGCCTCGGCAATGCGGCCGCAACAGGATCGCCAACTACAGGACCCGGCGCGACTTCAGAGTCGAGCGGCACACAATCCGCGGGTCAGGCCCAGGTGCGGAATCTAACGTTGCCGGCAGGGACCCGCGCAATTTCGGTGGCGGTTGAGTCCAACCTGAATGTGCCCATGCAGTTGGTATTGCTTGATCCGTCGGGAAAGATTGTGCAGACGGTCAACTCTTCCTCGGGTGTTGCAATGCTTGAAGCACCGATAACGAAGAGCGGCGTTTACATTATCAAAACCGTAAACCTTAGTCTCGGACCTTTACAGGTCTGGTCACTCGCCACGCCCTGGGTCGCGCGTTAGTGCGCGCGCCCCAGTCACCGGGGAGGCTAGGAAGGGCGCGGCTTGCTGTGCCCTTTCGCTTGAGTGGCAGCTACGCGTAGACAAGCGACAAGCGCTCTTCCGGGACCGCGGGCGCCCTCGCCCGCCTCAAGCAACGGCTTCACTCAACTCAATCTTGAATCCGTCAAGTCCGACAGCATGGCATTCAATGAAAGCGGGCG